>Ga0326728_10004637_pt1 | contig 40204 bp, 29 predicted proteins | sample MB3enrmetagenome_FD_207602 | JGI IMG/M metagenome (GOLD analysis project Ga0326728, IMG submission 207602) | Lab enriched peat soil microbial communities from McLean, Ithaca, NY, United States - MB31MN | ecosystem: Environmental > Terrestrial > Soil > Wetlands > Peat | place: USA: New York... | reverse complement strand
GGCCGGGAAGGCCCCCTCCGGGGATCGAAAATCGGCATGAAAAAACCGGCCTTCGCGCCGAAACGGCCATCCGGGAGCCGTTCGGGGAAGCGGAAAACTAAAAAACGCTAGCTTTTCCGCAGCCTGTAAAGCCCGGCGCTACGGCCTACTTCTTCATCAAATCCAGCACCACGCTGGTCATGGCCTTGACGCCGGTCCGCAGGGTGGGCTCCGGCACCGGCGCCCATTGGCTGGAATGCAGGCTGGGCAGCGGCACCCCCGTGCGCTGGCTCTCCCGGAGCTTATCGGGATCGACCGCCCCCAACCAAAAATCGCAGATCGGGATCTGGTAATTTTCCAGGCCAAAGCGGCAGAAGTCCTCGCTGGCCATAACCGGCGCCGCCTCAACCACATTCTCCGCGCCCAGCGCCTTGCGCAGGACGGGCGCCAGGCGGTCCATCAGTTGCGGGTCGTTATAGGTGGCGGGCGTGTACTCCGTGTCGCTGGGTTCGACGATGGGGGCGCGCGATTCCGGAATGCCGTCGGCGTTCGCGATGCCTTTGGCCATGCGCTCGATGGAGGCGAGAATCCGTTGCCGCACCTCTTCCTTGTACGTCCGGAGGGTGAGCTGCAAATGCACTTCATCGGGAATGATGTTATAGCGCGTGCCGCCATGAATCGATCCTACGGTGACCACGGCGGGGTCGAAGGGCGAATTTTCCCGGCTCACAATCGTCTGTAGCGCCAGGATGAATTCGGCAGCCGCGACGATGGGGTCCTTGGCCACCTGGGGCGCGGACCCGTGCCCGCCGACACCCCGCATGATGACATCGACGGAGGTCGAACTCGCCAGAGCGTAACCGCGGGTCAAGCCCACTTTGCCCGCCGCCACCGCCGCCGTGTCGTGCTGCGCCAAGGCATAGTCGGGCCGCGGAAACCGCGTGTAAAGCCCATCGTCGAGCATCGCCTTGGCGCCATTGATCGTCTCCTCCCCGGGCTGCCCGATCATCTCCAGCGTGCCCCGCCATTGGTCCTTGAGTTCCACCAGCAGCTTGGCCGTACCCAGGAGCGCCGTGATGTGAATGTCGTGCCCGCAGGCATGCATCACACTCACCTCGCGCCCGGCGTCGTCGTGGCCTCGGACCTTGCTGGCGTAGGGCAGGCCGGTCTTTTCCTCCACGGGAAGTGCATCGAGCTCCGTGCGGACGAGCACCGTGGGCCCGTCGCCATTTTTCAAAATCCCCACCACGCCGTAGCCCACCCATTCCGGATGGTTGTATTTGCCCACGTGTTCAGTGACCGTGAAACCCAGCACGCGAAGTTGGTCCGCCAGAAATGCCGAGGTTTTCTCTTCGTGATGGGAAAGCTCGGGCGCCGCGTGCAGCGCTTTGTAAGTGGATAGCAGAGTTGGCATCTGGCGGTCCAGCAGCGCGTCAAGCCTTGCTTGCTGGCTGCGCGCGGCGGGTGCGATCAGGACCGGGGAAAGAAACACCAGGCAGAAGATGGCAGGTCGAAGGTTCACAGAATCCTCCCCACGAAAGGCCAGCTCGGCACGCCTCACGGGCGGCGATTCACTGCCCCTCGTCGCGGGGGCCGGCCCTAGGGTCCGCGCCAGTATCGCGGAAGTCGGCAGCGCAAGGCAAGTGGGTAAAGTGGTAGGATACTCCCCACGCCGGCGCCCCCGGGGTCAGCGGGCGATTATGGGAATTCTCGGGAGGACTCAATCTTATGTTGCGACGTTTCTCAGCTTTGCTGGTTTTCATTTTCAGTGTGACATCGCTCGTGGCGCAAACTCCGCCCAAAGTGAAGGTTCTTATCCTCACGGGGGTGAGCAATCATAACTGGCGCGCCACGACGCCCGCGCTGCGTGACATCCTTCAGCAAACCGGGCGGTTTGATGTTTATGTGAACGAAGAAGTGCGGGGCAACGGACCGGAAACCTTCGCCCCTTACGATGTGCTACTGCTCAACTACAATGACTACAAGCACACGGCGGGCCCGTGGTGGGATGCCCGCGCGCGCGAGGCCATGCTCGACTTCGTGCGCAACGGCAAGGGGTTGGTGTGCTACCACCATTCCGACAACGCCTTCTGGGGCTGGCCGGAATATGACAAGTTGGTGGGCGGCACTTGGCGCGAAACGGCCGGCCACGCGCCTTATCACCCCTACACCGTCAAAATCGTCGACCGCAACGACCCCATCACGCAGGGCATGCCGGAGTCATTCGCGGAGAACGACGAGCTTTATCATCAGCTCTCCATGCAGCCCAATATCCACCTCCTGGCCACCGCTTGGGATGATCCCAAAAACTGCCACAAGCCGAACGAGGGCTGCGGGACGGGGAACGATGAACCGCTCATCTGGACTTTGTCGTACGGCGTGGGACGAGTGTTCCAGACCGCGCTTGGCCACGATGTGAAAGCCATGCAGAGCCCCGGCTTCCAGATAACGCTCGTGCGCGGTACGGAATGGGCGGGGACGGGCAAGGTGACGATTCCCGTGCCGGCGGACCTGAAATAGCAAGTTGCCCAAACCTGCGGGTAATGTCGAGCGCGGAGGCGGGGGCCGTCAGGGGAAGGACGTGACCCGTCCCGCGCCGGCTGGTGAAAGCGCCGGCCGCGGTCCATGCCTCTCCCCTCGGAGAGGGCGAGGAATTACGAGCCTCAACTTCTCCCGGGGAAGTCCGATTTCTGGACCACGATAGCGTCCATCGGACCCCAGAAATCGGGGAAGGTGGCCGACGAAGGAGGTAGGGCCGACGCTTGCGCCGGCCTTGGCCGGGGTGAGCCCTGTCCCTACGAAAAAGGAAACAATACGATGGCACAAAGCAAAGTCACCCCGCGCATGAGCGACGAAGCCGTCAAGGCCAAAACCGGCAAGATCTGGGCAGAGTGGTTCGCAATTCTTGACAAGGCGGGTGCGAAGAAGTTCGACCACAAAGGCATCGTGGCCATCCTGCACAAGGACCACAAGGTCGGACCATGGTGGGAGCAGATGGTGACCGTCACCTACGAACAGGTACGCGGAGGGCGGGCGGTACACGAAAAACCGTGGGGTTATGATATCAGCAAGAGCAAAACGCTCGCTGTGCCGCTATCCGCTCTTTACGATGCTTGGAACAACCCCCAGAAGCGCGGGCGGTGGCTGAAGGATCCGGGTTTCACAATTCGCAAGGCCACGCCGAACAAATATCTCCGCATAAACTGGGTGGACGGGGTGACCCGCATCGAAGTGAACTTTTACCCGAAAGACGGTCACAAGAGTCAAGTGGCCGTCCAGCACAACAAGCTTGCTGACGTCCAAGCCGCCCAGCGCATGAAAGCGTATTGGGCCGCGCAATTGGCGAACCTGGAGGAGTTCCTGAAGGACTGACACCCCTCCGGCTGACCCGCTTAACCCCCATACTGTTCACTTAAAAGGTTTATGCTTCGCAATTCGTTACCGAATGGATTGCAGTTGAGCTATTATATCTCTCTGGAAAAGATGTGGGTTGGTACCCAGGACCGACCAGCAAGCGGTAGAAACCCTTTCCTGTTTCCGCCCGGAATGCCTGTGGTTCGACTACTTTGCAGCAGAGCGGGTACATTTCCAGGGCCGACGTTGCCGGTGGCGCGTCGGCAGCGCCGGGACCTCGGCGGTCTGGCCGCCGAAACATCCCCCCGGCGGGGCCGGCGGAAAACCTGGAACTGAGTTTTGTATTATGTGGATTGTCCGATTAGCGTTACGACGGCCTTACACCTTCGTCGTGATGGCGATTGTCATCCTGATTCTCGGGGTGCTCTCCATCTTCCGCACTCCGAAAGATATATTCCCCAACATCAACATCCCCGTGGTGACCGTGCTCTGGCAATACTCCGGTCTTTCTCCCCAGCAGATGGCCTACAGGATGGCCGTGATCAATGAACGGTCCATGACCTTGACCGTGAATGACATCGAGCACATCGAATCCGAGTCTCTGACTGGGATCACGGTCATCAAGATTTTCTTTCAGCCGGGTGCCAACATCAGCACGGCGCTCAGCCAAGTCACGGCAATCTGTCAGACCCAGCTTCATCAATTTCCGCCCGGCACCACTCCGCCGTTCATCATGCAGTACAGCGCATCGACCGTGCCCATTCTGCAATTGGGACTTTCGGGGCGAGGGCTTTCAGAGCAGCAGTTGTTCGACCTGGGCGCCAACTTCATCCGCGTCCAACTGGCCGACGTGGAAGGGGCCGCCATTCCCTGGCCCTTTGGGGGAAAGCAACGAACGGTGCAAGTGGATCTGGACCCCGCGGCCTTGCAGTCTAAAGGGCTTTCCCCCTCGGACGTGGCCAATGCCATCAACAATCAGAATTTGATCCTTCCTTCCGGAACTTCCAAGATTGGCATGTATCAGTACGACGTGGAGACCAACGCCAGCCCACTGACCACTGAGGAACTAAACGATCTGCCCATCAAAACCTCGGGGGACACGGTCATTTACATCCGCGATGTCGCCCACGTCCGCGACGGATTTCCCCCGCAAACCAACCTCGTGCGCGTCAACGGCCAGAGGGCGGCGCTGATGACGATCATGAAGACCGGGAAATCCTCGACGCTGGATATCATCGCTCAAATCAAGGCGGAGTTGCCGCGCATTCAGAGCGGCTTGTCGCCACAATTGCGGATCCACTACGTGGTGGATCAGTCTCTGTTTGTAAGGGCCGCGATCCAGGGTGTGGTAAGAGAAGCGCTGGTGGCCGCACTGCTCACCGCGGCCATGATCCTGCTTTTTCTGGGGAGCTGGCGGAGCACGCTCATTGTCGTCATCTCCATCCCGCTTTCCATCCTGACCTCCCTGATTGTGCTCAGTGCCCTGGGCGAGACCATCAACATCATGACCCTGGGGGGATTCGCCTTGGCGGTGGGGATCCTGGTGGATGACGCCACGGTGGAAGTCGAAAACATCAACCGCAACATTGCCATGGGCAAGGAGATCCTCCAGGGCATTTTGGATGGCGCCGCCCAGATTGCCGTGCCGGCCTTCGTATCCACCCTCGCCATCTGCATTGTCTTCGTGCCCATGTTCTTCCTTACGGGAGTGGCTCGCTACCTCTTTGTCCCTCTGGCGGAAGCCGTAAGTTTCGCCATGCTGGCCTCCTATTTACTATCACGGACCCTGGTGCCCACCATGGCGCGGTACCTGCTTCGCGGACACGAACAGGACGCCCAGAACCTGGAGACGGAGGCCCAGCGCCACCTTTTGGCCCGCCTGCAATTGCGATTTGAACATGCCTTTGAGCGCCTGCGCGGGGGTTACCGCGGATGGCTGCGGACCTGCCTCGAACATCCGGGCCGCCTGGCGGCTGGGGTTTTAGGGGCGGCGCTGGCCTCCCTCCTGTTGTTACCCTGGATTGGCCAGGACTTCTTCCCCAAAGTCGACAGCGGGCAGTTCACCTTCCATTTGCGGGCCCCTACCGGTACGAGAATCGAGGAGACAGCGCGGCTTTGCGATTTCGTCGAAAATTCGATCCGCCGCGAAATTCCGCCCGCCGAACTGGCCAGCATGACCGACAACATCGGGGTACCGTACAGCAGCGTCAATTTCGCCTACAGTACCTCGGCGCCCATCGGCACCGGCGATGCCGACATTCTGGTAGCGCTGGCGCCCCACCATCACCCTACGGCGGATTACGTGAACAGGTTACGACTCAAGCTGACGCGGGAGTTTCCCGGTGTCACTTTCTACGTTCTAGCATCCGACATGATCACTCAGATTCTGAATTTCGGACTCCCAGCGCCCATTAACATCCAGGTGGTCGGGCAGAACCTTATCGCCAACCGGCATTTCGCCGAGCAACTGATGAACAAAATCAAGTACGTTCCGGGCGCCGTTGATTTGCGTATTCAAGAACCCTTCAATCTGCCCAGACTTCAGGTCGACATCGATCGCACGCGGGCGGCGCAAGTGGGGTTCACCCCCCTGAATATCGCCGACAATTTACTCGTCTCCCTGAGCGGCAGCTTCCAAACTATCCCCACCTTTTGGCTCGACCCCAAAACCGGCGTGAGCTACAGCATCACCGCCCAGACGCCGGAGTACCGGGTTGACACGCTCCAGGACCTGGAAAACATCCCAGTCACCGGACCGGGCCACTCTCCGCCGCAAATCCTGGGCAATCTAGCCTCGATCAGCCGCGGGTCTTCACTGGCGGCCGTCTCCCACTACAACGTTCAACCGGTCATCAACATTTACGGCGCGGTCGAGGGGCGGGATCTGGGAGGAGTGGCGCGGGAGCTCGACCGCATCGTCCATGACGCCCAGAACCGTCTGCCGCGCGGCTCGTGGACCATCGTGCGCGGGCAGATTGAAACCATGCGCTCATCCTTCCTTGGACTCCTGGCGGGGTTGGTCTTTTCCATTGTGCTGGTTTATCTTCTGATTGTGGTGAACTTTCAATCCTGGCTGGATCCCCTGATCATCATTTCCGCTCTGCCCACCGCGCTCGCGGGGATTGTCTGGTGCCTCTTCACCACGCACACGACGATCAGCGTGCCGGCGCTGATCGGCGCGGTGATGTGCGTAGGAGTCGCCACGTCCAACAGCATTCTGGTGGTGAGCTTTGCCCGAGACCAGATGGACGACGGCGTTAATCCCCAAGTATCAGCTCTGGAGGCGGGATTCACCCGCTTCCGGCCCGTGATCATGACCGCGCTGGCCATGATCATCGGCATGGTTCCCATGGCGCTGGGGCTCGGCGAGGGAGGCGAAGAAAACGCCCCGCTGGGCCGCGCCGTAATCGGAGGCTTGCTCTTCGCCACGGTCGCCACGCTGTTTTTTGTGCCCACCGTGTTCAGCCTGATGCACGGCTCTCGGAAGGCGCGGGCCCAAAACGCCGGTAGGGACTTGTTGGGGCAGTAGGCGGTAGACAGTTGGCAGTAGGCAGTAAGCAGTTGGCAGTTGGCGGGCAGTCGTTGCTGACGGCACAATGCCGAGCATCACAAGCTGTGCAAAACGCTTCGCGGATAACCACTCCGGCGCCCAAGGCGCCACCCCTCCTGAATCAGGAGGGGAGTAGGCCGCAGAACTCCCCTCCTCAGATGAGGAGGGGTGGCGCGCCGAGCGCCGGGGTGGTGCTGAGTACTTGTGGCACGGGCGTCCCGCCCGTGAACAATCACGGCCAAGATGGCCGTGCCACGACCACGGCAGAGGCCGAACGAGCGGCCCAGCCCAGTTCGGCCCTACAGGGTCAACGCCGTTGGGGGCTTGTTGGGGCAGTAGGCAGTTGGTGGGCAGCAGTTGCTGACGGCACAATGCCGAGCATCACAAGCTGCGCAAAACGCCTCGCGGATAACCACCCCGGCGCCCAAGGCGCCACCCCTCCTGAATCAGGAGGGGAGTAGGCCGCAGAACTCCCCTCCTCAGATGAGGAGGGGTGGCGCGCCGAGCGCCGGGGTGGTGCTGAGTACTTGTGGCACGGGCGTCCCGCCCGTGAACAATCACGGCCAAGATGGCCGTGCCACGACCACGGCAGAGGCCGAACGAGCGGCCCAGCCCCGGGGTGGTGCTGAGTACTTGTGGTACGGGCGTCCCGCCCGTGAACAGTCACGGCCAAGTTGGCCGTGCCACCACCGCGGCAGGGGCCGAACGAGCGGCCCAGCCCCGGGGTGGTGCTGAGTACTTGTGGCACGGGCGTCCCGCCTGTGAACAATCACGGCCAAGATGGCCGTGCCACCACCACGGGAGAGGCCGAACGAGCGGCCCAGCGCCGGGGTGGTGCTGAGTACTTGTGGCACGGGCGTCCCGCCCGTGAACAGTCACGGCCAAGATGGCCGTGGCACCTCCGTTTCCACGTCCTGGAGGACGTTAATGAGTGTAGAAGAAAGCCACGGAATCGGGACCCACGAAGAGGTGGACGTTCGACCGCCTTTCCCCGGCCAGCGTCCCCCTTCCTCGGCAACCGGCAAGGTGATCGTCTGGCTCCTGCTGGTTCTGCTGGTGGCGGGTGCCATCGTTTACCGGGGAATCGTGAGTCGCGTCCGAGCGGCGGCAAGAGTGAGGAGCGAAACGCAGGAATTAGCCGTGGCCACAGTTTCGGTGGCCAAGCCGAAGCGCATCGCCCCTCAGCAGGAAATCGTGTTGCCGGGAAATATCCAGGCCTTCATCGACGCTCCCATCTACGCCCGCACGAATGGCTACTTGAAACGTTGGTATGTGGATATCGGGGGGCGGGTCAAAGCCGGGCAGCTCCTGGCGGAAATCGACACCCCGGAAGTGGACCAGCAGCTCCAACAGGCGCGTGCGGATTTGGCCACGGCCAAAGCCAACTACGACCTCGCCCAGACCACGGCGGCGCGCTACGAATTCCTGCTGAAAACCGATTCCGTCGCCAAGCAGGATGTGGATAACGCGGTCGGAGATGCCCATGCCAAAAAAGCGATGGTGGATTCCGCCGCCGACAACGTGAAACGTCTCGAGCAACTGCAATCCTTCGAGAAAATTTACGCGCCGTTTGACGGTGTGCTCACGGCACGCAACACCGATATCGGCCAGTTGATCGATTCCGGAAGCGCGTCCCCCGCCAAGGAATTGTTCCACGTCGCCGCCGTTCAGACGCTGCGCGTTTATGTCAACGTTCCGCAAGTTTACTCGCGCTCCGCGACGCCGGGTGTCCAGGCTTATTTGACGCTGCCGCAGTTTCCGGGCCGCCACTTTGAGGGCAAGCTGGTGCGAACCGCTGAGGCCATCGACCCGGCGTCCCGCACCCTACTCGTGGAAATCGATGTGGCCAATTCTACCGGCGAACTCCCCCCCGGAGCATATGCGGAAGTTCATCTCAGGCTGCCGTCCGCCGCATCGACCGTTATCGTCCCGGTCACCAGCTTGATTTTCCGGTCCGAAGGGCTGCACGTGGGCGTTGTCCGGGACGGGAAAGCCGTGTTGGTCCCCATCACTCTGGGCAGAGACTATGGGACGGAGGTCGAGGTGATTTCGGGCCTCGACGCAGGCGAAGCGGTCATCATCAATCCCCCGGATTCGCTGGTCGCCGGGCAAGAGGTTCGCGTCGTCACTTCCGCCGCGGGTTCTTGGGGCGCGGAGTGAAGGCATTGGCGACTTGTGATTGGTGATTTGCGATTGGTGATTTTTGATTGGTGATTGGTATTTGGGGATTTTGGATTTTAAATTTTAGATTTGCGATTGGTGATTTTTGGATTGAGAAGTAGATCCATGGAGTGGGAAGTGAAAGTCCGAAGTCCGAGGTCCGAGGTGCGAAGTTCCGAGGCCAAAGGCCGGAGGCCAACCTGCCAACCGCCTACTGCCTACTGCCTTCTGCCTTCCGCCGTCTGCCCACTGCCTACTGTTTACCGCCAACCGCCTACCGCCTACTGCCAACCGCCTACTGCCTACTGCCTACTGCTTTCCGCCTTCTGCCTACTGCTCTTCACCAGTGCCTGTTCGATAGGCCCCAAGTACTCGAAGCCCGCGGTTACCGCGCCGCCCGCTTACAAAGAGCTCGCGCCCAACCCCCCGGGCACAACGGGTGAGTGGAAGGCCGGCCAGCCACAGGACCAAGTCATCCGCGGCAAGTGGTGGGAAATTTTCCACGACCCGCAATTGAATTCGTTGGAAGAGCGCGTCGAGGTCTCAAACCAGAACCTGAAAGTCGCCGAAGCGCAGTTTCGCCAGGCGCGGGCGCTGGTGCGTTTTACTCACGCCGGCCTTTATCCCACCATCACCACAAATCCTTCCATTACCGGCGAACAACTTTCCAAGAACGCTCCCAACGCCGGCTCCAATTTTGGCCAAACGCAAGGGGACTTCGTGTTGCCCTTCGATCTATCCTACGAAGCGGATGTCTGGGGGCGAATCCATCATACCGTGGAAGCGGCCCGCGAGAACGCCCAGGCAAGCGCCGCCGATCTGGAGACTCTCCGGCTGAGCATTCATTCCGAGCTGGCCTTCGACTACTTCCAGCTTCGCGGCCTGGACGCTCAGAAGCAATTGCTTGACTCGACCGTGACCGCCTACCAGAAGGCTTTGGAATTGACCACGAACCGATATAACGGCGGGTTGGCGCCCAAGGCGGAAGTCGCACAAGCCGAGACCCAGCTCGAATCAACGCAAGCGCAAGCCATCGATGTCGAAGTCGAACGCGCCCAATTCGAGCACGCCATCGCCGTGCTCGCCGGCCTCCCCGCTTCGACTTTTTCCATCCCTCCCTCGCCGCGCGAAACGCTTCCCCCGCAGATTCCGGTGGGGGTGCCGTCCCAGCTCCTGGAGCGCCGGCCTGACATCGCCGCGGCGGAACGGCGCGTGGCCGCCGCCAATGCCCAAATCGGTGTGGCCCAGACAGCTTTTTATCCCTCGCTTCTCCTCAGCGCCAGCGGGGGGTTTGAAGGTTCCGGAATCACCAATTGGTTGTCGTGGCCCAGCCACTTGTGGGCGGTAGGGCCGTCACTGCTCCAGACCCTTTACGATGCCGGCGCCCGCCACGCGGTTACCGACCAGGCCTGGGCCACCTACGATGCCAACGTGGCGTCCTACCGCCAAAGCGTGCTCACCGCTTTCCAGGAAGTGGAGGATAACCTGGCGGCACTGCGTATCCTGGATGAAGAGGGCCGGAAACAGCGACAGGCGGTCGAGGCCGCGGAGCACTCGCTGGCACTCTCCACGAACCGTTACAAGGGCGGGTTGGTCACCTATTTCGAAGTCATCACCGCCCAGAGCATCGCCTTGACGAACGAGCGCGTGGCCGTCGATATCTTGACGCGAAGGCTGAGCTCCAGCGTGCTTCTGATCAAGGCCTTGGGCGGAGGATGGGACGTCACGAACCTGCCGCAGGTAACCGGCCAGGAAACTCACCCTAACGGACATCAAACGGGATCCTAACCAAAACTTTTCAGGCAAAGAGTCTGAAAAGAAATTTTTTGCTTGCCTGTTCGCCTTTTATTCGCCTAAAATGTGGTGTCGGAAGTCGGGAATCATTAGTTATTGGTGGGGAGTAGCGGGTTATCCATCACGAATGGCCCCCCGATGTACTCCGTGAAGACCGAGTACTAATGACTGAGAACTGATGACTGAAAACCTTTTTCCCCGGAGATCGAATCATGGCCCTCACGCGACGGCAAAAGCAAGTCTTTGATTTCCTGGTCAACTTCATCAACGGGCATGGCTATTCGCCGAGCTTTGAAGAGATTGGCGCGGGGCTGGACCTGTCATCGCTCGCCACCGTTCACAAGCACTTGCAGACCCTGGAAAAAAAGGGCTTCATCCGGCGCGGCTACAATCAAAGCCGGTCGGTGGAAGTCGTGGCGATTCCGGCCTCCGTGCCCTTTCAGAAGACCGCGGTGCGGCCCTTCGGGCGGCGCAAGGTGGCGGCAGATGCGGGCGGCCGCGAACCCCTGGGCGCGCTGACCACCGTTCCCATGCCCGCCCGTCTGCTCGGCAATATGGAATTCCCGCTGCTCGGCCGCATCGCCGCAGGCCATCCGGTGGAGGCCATCCCCAACGCCGAGACCTTCTCCTTCGGCGACTTTACCCAGGGCCGCGGGAATCTCTTCGTCCTGCGCGTCAAGGGCGATTCCATGGTCGACGACCATATCTGTAGCGGCGACTACATCCTGGTGGAAGGCGCCCAGACAGCCGACAATGGTGACATTGTGGTGGCGCTCATCCAAGGGACGGACGCCACGCTGAAACGTTTCTACCGCGAATCCAACGGCAAAGTGCGTTTGCAACCCGCCAACGCACAAATGGATCCCATCCTGGTGCCGGCGCGCGACGTGAAGATTCAGGGACGCGTGGTGGGCGTGCTGCGAAAGTACTAAAAGCAGTGACGAGTGACAAGTGACGAGTGACGAGCAAGAACGGAAAACCAGTGACCAGTGACAAATGGCGAGCAAACAATTTTACACATTGGTGGCTCCACTTTTGTCGGCCCATCACTCGGCACCGCGCTCTTGCACTTTCTGCTCGTCACTTGTCACTCGTCACTCGTTACTGCTCTTCTGCTCGTCACTCGTCATTGGAAGGTTTATGAAGGTGTGCCCAAAGAGGCGGGTTCCGGCATCATGGCCATGGGCACCGACGATGAGCAGACGTTGTTGTTCGTCGATCGCCAGGAGCAGAGCGGGACCCCGGACCTTCCGAGCGACCAGGTGGAGGCTAAACTTCGCCAGACTTATCAGGATTACCGGAAAATCTCCGAGGAGCCTTTCGAGTGTGATGGCCAGTCAGCCATCCGGCGGACCTTCACGGGAATTCTGGATGGCGACGAGTGGCACGGCGTGGCGGTTCACGTTGCCCACGGAAACACGGTGTTCGGAATCATCGGGCTTACCTCCGGGGAGACGTTCGAGTTCCAGCAGGCCATCTTCAGCAAAATCATCAAGACGTTTCATTTTCTGTCCCCGCCCTCACCCACCCCGGACTGGGCGCGGCAACCCCTTCGCCGTAAAAGTCCGGGTGAAAACGTCCCTCGGCACACTAGTATCGGGGCTGCCCGAAAGTGGGTAGCGCGGATCCCCGCCGGTGTTAAGGGTGGCCGAACGACCGCTACGCGGGCTCGCGATCATCCCCACATCACGCTTCCACGGCTTGGGTTGTAGGACACAGAATGTTGCCCCGACCACATCAGGACTTGGGCCGATGCCCATGCCCCCGGGAAGGGACGGGGGTCTGCGCTACGCTTGCGTCTGGCTTGTTGCAAGTAAATAGCAACTAGGAACGATCCTCTAAATTGTAAGTCATTGTATTTCAATCTCTAATTGACAGGCTTCGAGAATATTCCTACCATCAAAGATGTAAGTCGTTGCTAATTCAGATGGCCTAAGCTTTACTTCCATTTGATATGTTTCAATCTCTTGTCATCACGCTCCGCGAAGGGGTCGAAGCCGCGCTCATTGTCGGCATTGTTTTGAGTTACCTCAAAAAAACCGGGCGCCAGACGTGGAGCCGCTACGCTTGGTGGGGCTTGGCTTCCGCCGTCGCCGCCAGCCTTGCCGCCGCCTACGTAGTCTATCGCTTCGAGATCATCGAGGACGCTTATGAAGGGTGGCTGATGTTGATCGGCGCGATCTTTGTCGCGTCCATGGTGTACTGGATGTGGCGAACCGGGAAGCGCTTGAAGGGGGATATCGAATCCAAGCTATCCGAGCTTTCTCGCTCGCCCGGTCGCGGGGCAGCGTTCGGCCTCTTCCTCTTCGTTTTCCTCATGGTTTTCCGGGAAGGCATTGAAACGGTCCTGTTCCTTGCGGCGGTTTCCTTACGCACCAGCGAGCTATTGAACTTCATGGGAGGCCTTCTGGGTCTCCTGCTCGCCATTGCCCTGGGCGTGGCGTTCTTCAAGGGCAGTTTGAAGGTCGATCTGCGAAAGTTCTTTACGGTCACCACCTTGGTTCTGTTTGTCGTGGCAGCACAGCTTTTCGTCTCCGGCGTGCACGAACTTTCCGAAGCCCAGGTGATACCCTCCAGTCCCCGCGAGATGGCGCTGATCGGCCCCATCGTCAACAACGACTCCTTCTTTTTCGTGATTATCGTGGCGCTGGCGCTCTTCCTGATCATCGCGCAGCGCATCCAAGCCGCCAGTTCCCCTGACAATGAATCGAACCGGTTGTCAGCCCCGGAACGCCGCAAGCAGCTTGCCGGCCTCCAGCGCGACCGCTTCTGGAAGCTCACCGCGACCGCCGCCAGTTTGCTGGTGATCGTGCTGATTTCTGCGCAATTCATCTACTCGCGCACGGCCCACGCCATGACGCCGCCGGAGCGCGTCAGCATCACCAACGGTGAGGCGCTAATCCCCACGGCGTTGCTCGCCGACCACAACCTGCACCGCTTTGTGATCGACGTGGAGGGGGTGGAAGTGCGGATCATCGCTATTGTCGATTCTTCCGACACGCTGCGCGCCGGGTTGGACGCTTGTCAGATCTGCGGGCATCAGGGCTACTACCAGGACGGCAAGAATGTGATCTGCCGGAACTGTGGCGCCGTGATCTACATCCCCACCATCGGCCTCGCGGGCGGGTGCAATCCCATCCACATTGACTACCGCGTGGAGGGCGACTCGGTGCATATCGCCTCGTCCGCACTCGCCGAGGCCGCCCGGCACTTCCACTGAGCGCGTTATGCTGTTCCGCATCGTTCTCGAATCTCTTGCCCGCGGGCGCCGCCGCAAGCTGCTGAGCGTTCTGGCAGTGGCGCTGGGGGTCTCGGTGGCGGCTGCGGTTTCGACCATGGCGCTCGATGTGGGCGACAAGGTCAGCCGTGAGCTGCGCTCCTTCGGCGCCAACCTCGCCCTGACCCCCGCGGCCGACGGCCTGGCCGTAGCCGTGGGTGGCATCGACTACCGGCCGGCCGGCGCCGGCGCGTTTCTGCCGGAATCGGCGCTGGTGAATTTGAAAAAAATATTCTGGCGGAACAACATCGTCGCCTTCGCGCCGTTTCTCTATGTGCCGGCGACGATCGCTCGAATCCACGTGGTCGTCATCGGAAGCTGGTTCGAAAAAGCCTTGCCCGTCGATAAGTCGGAAGTGTTTATCACGGGACTCGAGAAACTGCACCCGGCGTGGAAAATTACCGGCGCGTGGCCGTCGGATGATGACGCGGCGGGGGCGCTGGTCGGAATTCTCCTCGCCGCGCGTCTGAACTTGCTCCCCGGAGGGAAGCTCACACTGAAAATGGCTGGAGCGGATAACGAGCCAACCTTGGCCGCGCGGGCCGGAGACTCCGCGGTGTTGCCGGCGCCATCCTCGGTGAAAGAGTTTGTGGTTCGCGGGATTCTCGAAACCGGAGGTCCCGAGGATGAACAAGTGTTCGCGCCGCTCGCCTCCGTCCAGCGCTGGGCCGGTTTGGAGGGTAAAGTGCGGCGCGTGGAAATCAGCGCCCTCACCAAACCCGAAGATGCTTTTGCCCGCTCGGATGTGACGCGCCTATCCGGTGAAGAATTCGACCGTTGGTATTGCACGCCTTACGCGAGCGCCATCGCCTATCAGATCCAACAGGCAATTCCTGAGGCGCAGGCAAAGCCGGTCTACCAGGTGGCGGAAACCGAAGGCCGAATTCTGGATCGCGTGGGCGTGCTGATGGGTCTGCTGATAGTGGCCGCACTCGTCGCCGCCGCGCTGGCCGTCGCCTCCATGATGCTGGCCACGGTGCTGGAGCGCCGTGAGGAAATTGGCCTCTTCAAATCGCTCGGCGCCACGGATGCGCGAGTGGCCGCGATCTTCCTCTTGGAGGCTGGCGCGGTCGGCACCCTCGGCGGCGTGGCGGGGTATTTCCTCGGCAGCCTGCTGGTGTGGCGCTTGGCCCGGGCAGTCTTCGGAACGCCGGTGGAGATTCATTGGGTGATCCTGCCGGCCAGCCTGGCGCTCGCTGTGCTGGTCACCCTGGTGGGCAGCGCCCTGCCCTTGGGCCGCGCCTTGAAAGTTTCGCCCGCAGTTGCATTGCGGAAGTGAGGGGAATCGGGTCATTGAGTCATTGGGCCATTGAGTCATTGATTCATTGGGTCATCGAATGATCTGCTGATTTCGTGATCGAACCTATGCTTTTTTTGTTTTCAATGGCACAATCAACCGCTAAATCCTTCAATGGCCCAATGAATCAATGACCCGATGAATCAATGGCGCGATGACCCGATGACTCAATGAATCAATGACCCGATGAACCGATCTTCCAATGGCTTGATGTTCTGGCGCCTGTGGTGGCGGGCGATTTCCGTCCAGCGCCCGCAGGCCGCACTGGCTTTGGGCTCGCTTGTGGTCGGAGCGGCCATCACCTCGATGCTTTTGAACCTTTACGGTGGTGTCCGGCGAAAAATGACGGAGGAATTCCGCTCCTACGGAGCCAATGTCGTCATCGCCCCCGCTGCGTCGGGAGCATCGGGCGTGGCCGCCGGCGTCATTCCGGAAGAAGTGTGGCGCGGGCCCCTGGCCGAACTCTCCCGCGATATGCCGGGAACGACTGCGGTTCCCCTTCTCTACGGCGTGGTCCGTGTTTCGCCACAAGCCGCCAATCCACGCTTGCCCGAGTTTGAGAACGCGGTGGCCGTGGGTACAGATTTTGGCGCGCTGCACCATTTAAATTCAAGCTGGCGCGTTGCCGGTGACCAGGGGTTAGGCGATTTGCCGGACGGCGGCTGCGCCGTCGGCACGCACCTTGCCTCCAGGCTCGATACGCGCCTAGGCGATTTCATCAACTTGCGACCGGTGGGAGACGCAACCCCGACGAACTCGCCGCCACCCAGGACGTGCCGTGTTGCAGCGGTTCTCTCGAGCGGCGCTTCGGAAGACGACCAGGTCTTTCTCCCGCTCAGCTCGCTCCAGTCCTTGCTGGGCACGGACGGAAAAATCAGCCTTGTCGAATTGGCCATTCCGGGCGAAACACAGGAGGTCGAGCGGGCCGTCGGACGGCTCTCCGGTCTCTTACCCAGGCTTGCCGTGCGCCCCATTCGGCAGATTGTTTACTCCGAAGGGAAGGTCCTGGGAACCATTCGCTGGCTGATGCTATCCTTGACGGTTCTAATTCTGGTTATCATTGCCCTTTGTGTGATGGCCACTATGACGGCTATCGTGCTGGAGCGGCGCAAGGATGTCGGCGTGATGAAGGCGCTGGGGGCAGGCGACGCATTGCTGATGCGCCTGTTCATGACGGAAGGCGCAGCGTTGGGAGGAGTGGGAGGCGCCGTGGGATTCTCGGTGGGCGCTCTCCTCGCGCGCGGCCTGGGAGAACGGCTTTTCGGTGTCGCCCTCAGCGTGAATTGGTGGACGTTGCCACTGGTCTGTGGCCTGTCGCTCATATTGTCCGTCCTAGCCGCGCAATTGCCCTCTCGCATCGTGAGAGACCTTATGCCCACCTTGGTCCTGAAGGGGGAGTAGAAAAAAATTGGCTTTCATCGAAGTTGAAGATGTGACCAAGAGCTATGGCGCATCACTGAATGCGCTGTGCCACGTCTCCTTCACGGTCGAGAAAGGCGAGTGGATCGCCGTGATGGGCCCCTCCGGCTCCGGCAAGAGCACGCTGCTGAACATTCTCGGTGGCTTAGACGCAGCCACCGCCGGCCGCGTGTTGCTTGATGGCCAGGAAATATCCAGGCTTTCTCCCAATGACCTGGCCCGTTTCCGTGCGGAAAAAATCGGCTTTGTCTTTCAACAATTCCACCTGGTTCCCTATCTGACGGCGCTCGAAAATGTGATGCTCGCGCAGTACTTTCACAGCCTCGCGGATGAACGCGAAGCCGCCGAGGCGCTCAGCCACGTCGGGCTCGGCGACCGCTTCGAGCATTTGCCCTCGCAGCTTTCCGGAGGCGAGCAGCAACGCGTGTGTGTAGCGCGGGCGCTCATCAATCAGCCCAATCTGATTCTTGCTGACGAGCCTACGGGCAATCTCGATGAGGTGAACGAAACCCTGGTGATGGGCCTGCTGACGGAATTGCACCGCGAAGGTCACACCATCGTGCTGGTCACGCATGACCCGGAAATCGGGCGTATGGCCGAGCGCCGCATCGAGCTTCACCACGGTCGGCTTACGGAGGTTTCCGTCTTCCCCACTTATGAACAGGAGTTGATCGATAACCTGCTGAAGGCCGTCTGGCATGCGCAGGAAGATAGCGGCCGCAGCGTTCTAGAACCTGATGCCCTGCCCGACTTCTCGCCCAATCGGGCTACGTTCCTGCTGATGGCGCGGGAGGGCTTGATTCACCTGGAAGGCGCAGCGCTTACGTTTGCCCCACGCGGGGAGGCCCGCGCGCGGCATGTACTCCGCCGGCATCGCCTCTCGGAACGCCTTTTCTACGAAACGTTTGGTATCGATAAAGACGCGCTCGACGAGCACGCCTGCAAGATTGAACATTCCCTCAGCCCGGAGGTGACCGAGAAGATCTGCACCTTCCTTCACCACCCGCAGACCTGCCCCCACGGCTCGCCCATCCCCCGAGGGGCCTGCTGCCCGGAGAGAACATCAGACAGGAAGCAGTAGAAAGCAGGCGCTCGGCCTCGTGCGCAAGACAACCTCGCGAACAAGCGTTACATCCAACGCCGGGAACGCGCACGGAAATTCACGGTCGGGCTCGATCACAGTGGCCCGCAGGGTGGTGCTGCTGTGCCCTCTAGGGTGGAGCAATCGCCGTGAATCCAAGCTTCAGCAGAGCCTTACAGTCCACGCACACGCACTCAAGGGGCGAACCAGCATCGCCTATGGCGAAGACTTTGATTTCGCCGCAGCGCGCACAGGGAGCCGTGGGCCCGCTGGGATCAGGATCAGGGGGAATTTCGAAAGTATCTTCGACCTCGCCCACCCGGGTAGTTTCCAGCTCAAACGTTGTGTAGCAATCATTGCACACGTGGTTGAAGCAGCACTCCGGCTTGCAGGAATAGATGACTTCGCTGGAGCCGCAGTGTGGGCAAAGGACCGAAAGGGGCGTGAGCGTCATCGTATTTTCAGCATGACGCAGTGATTCTTCGCTGTCAAGGAGTACGGCCTCAGGGTAGTGGTGTCATTTGGAAGTGGCACGGGCGTCCCGCCCGTGAACGGTCACGGCCAAGATGGCCGTGGCACAGCAAATGACACCATTACCGGCCTCAGCGTTCCCCGATTCCGGGACCTCGGCGGGCGGTTCGCGTTTTTTTCTGCTTGTCAGCAACAGAGGGAAGATTGAAAATACGCGCGGATGACTTCAGCGCGCACCTACTGGACGTTCGCCCGGCCTTTCACCCTGGTTCCTCCCATGATTGGGATTTTTTCCGGCTCCCTTTTGGGATATGGAGCCACGCACGCCGCTTTTCATCCTGTCCGCGTCACACTGGCAGTACTCGCCGCGGGAGTGCTGAACGCCGCCTCGAACGGGCTGAATCAGATCTGCGACCTTACCAACGATCGCATCAATAAGCCGCACCGGCCGTTGCCCTCCGGCAAGCTCGCGCTGCGCCAAGCTTGGATTTTTACCGCCGCGACTTACGCCCTGGCGCTCGGCATGGTAGCGGTTGTGAACCGCGAAACTTTCGCGATCTACGTGTTGGCCGCGCTCGCCACCGTCGCGTATTCTGCGCCTCCGGTTCGCCTGAAGCGCCACCCCATAGGCTCCAATCTGATTATTGCCCTCGTTCGCGGTTGGTTACTCAAAGTTGCGGGATGGGCGGCGGTCTCAACGGTCCTCCATTCGATTGAGCCCTGGTACATCGGGTCCATCTATTTTGTTTTTCTCCTGGGCGCAACAACCACCAAGGATTTCGCGGATATCGAAGGTGACCGCGCCGCCGGCTGCATCACCTTACCGGTCAAGTATGGCGCCACCTGGAGCGCGCGCGCCATCAGCCCGTCATTCCTGGCGCCGTGGCTGCTGTTACCACTCGGCCTCCGGCTCCATATACTCAGCGGTGACCCGGCGGCCATCCTGGCGTTGAGCGCCATCATGCTGACCTGGGGCGGGTACGTGGTCTATCTAATCAACAAGGACCCACACCGGTTGGTTACGGAGGGGGAAAACCATCCTTCCTGGCACCACATGTATTGGATGATGATGGTTGGCCATTTGGGCCTGGCTGGGGCATACTTAATCCGTTTGGCAGGGTAGGGGGCTCGCTCGATCACCCGAGCAACCAATGATTCTCCTCACTGGCGCGACTGGTTACCTTGGTTCTGCGATCGCGCGGGAACTTATCGCGCGACATGAGCCCTTCCGCGTTTTGGCTCGCGATCCCACCCGCCTGGGGTTTGTCCCCTCAGAGTGTCGATGCGAAGTGGCCACCGGCGATTTGCTTGACCGCGCGGCACTGCGCAATGCGTTACAGCATGTGGACGAGGTTCTACATACTGCCGCCCTGGTCAGGATGTGGGTGCGCGACCGGCGCGATTTTCGGCGCGTCAACGTGGATGGTTTGCAGAATTTGCTGCAAGAGGCGGCGCAGGCGGGCGTACGGCGCGTCGTCTATACCTCCTCGTTCATAGCCCTGGGACCCTCGGCGGACGAAAACGCGGGCGAGGGGTTGCGCAACCCCGGCCCGTTTTCGAATGAGTATGAAGAGAGCAAGGCGCAGGCACTCGAGTGGCTGCGCAGCGAGGGCCTGCGGCAGTTCCCGGTCATCGCGCTGCTTCCCGGTGTCATTTACGGCCCCGGACCCAACACGGAAGGCAACCTGGTGGGCGGGATGATCAACCAGTATCTCGACCGGAAATTTCCCGGATTACTCGGTTCGGGCGAGCAGCGCTGGAGTTTTGCGTTCAATGCCAACGTAGTGGGCGCGCACCTGGCCGCTCTCCAAAAGGGAAAGCCCGGCGAAGAGTACGTGCTGGGAGGCGATAACCGCACGTTGAATGATTTCTTCCGCGTACTGGCTGGCTTCACGCACGTCCAGCAGCCGGTCCGCCATCTCCCTTTCGCCGTGGGGAAGCTCCTGGGGACTGTCGAAGTGGCACGCGCGCGCATGTGGGGCCACCCCCCACAGCTCACGCCCGGCGTCGTGGAAGTTTTCAAGCACGACTGGGTTTATTCAAGCGCCAAGGCCATTCGCGAACTTGGCTACCGGGTGGCGCCGCTCGAAGAGGGGTTGCTGAAGACGCTCGACATCACGAAAGCTTACGACGGCCCACACTAAACCCCGCGGCGGGTTGGGGCGGCCGCACCCTGGTGCAAAGAAGTGGTCGGCTACTGATGAGCATATCGGAACTTCCCTCTTCGGGCACGATCGCGCACGCCCCCCTCCTTTCCACACGCAAGATCGTGCACATGTCGATGCTGAGCTTCGCATTCCTGCTGCCCTATCTCACTTGGACACAGGCCGCGGGATGTGCGCTGCTGGCGTTGCTATTCAACTTGGCCGTTCTGCCCCGGCTTGACGTCGACTTGCGCAAAAGCCCGGTGGGCGCTCCCGGTGCCGGCGTCTGGACCGGCATCGTCATCTATCCCCTATCCGTCCTGGCGCTGATTCTGCTTTACCGGCACAACCTGCATATTGTCGCAGCCGTGTGGGCCATCATGGCGCTGGGCGATGGCATGGCGAGTGTGGCGGGGGGCGCCTTGCGCGGCCCAGCGCTTCCCTGGGATCATGAAAAGACGTGGTCGGGCTTTGTGGGATTTCTCGTGGCCGGTACGGCAGGGGCGTACCTCTTGACGCGTTGGGTGGCGCCCGCGGTCGAACCCGGCCTCGCGCTGAGGGTTTGCGCGGCCACCGCGCTCGTGGGTGCGCTCGTTGAGTCCACCCCGATTCGCCTCGATGACAACGCCACGGTTCCCTTGGTGGCAGGGGCCTTCATGTTCTGCGTGTATTTTGTCGAGCGCAGCGCGCTGGATAGTAACCTGCCGTACCTTGGGCGGCGTGTCCTTCTGGCCGTGGCCATCAATCTCACCTTGGCTGCCTTGGCCTTGGGGCTGAAGATGGTGACGCGCTCGGGGGCGATCTGCGGGTTCCTGCTGGGTGTGGCGGTTTATCTTGGCTATGGCTACAAGAGCTTTCTGCTCATGTTCGCCTTCTTCCTGATAGGATCCGTTGCCACCCGCTTCGGATATGCCCGTAAGGCGGCGCGCGGGGTGGCGGAGAAGCGCGGGGGCGCCAGAAGTTGGCGCGAGGCCCTGGCCAACTCTCTGGCGGGTGCGTTCTTTTCCATCCTCGTGATTACTACTCATCACGAAGGCGCGTTTCTGATGGCCTTGATTGCGGCGTTCGCGGAAGCCACGGGCGATACCGTATCGAGCGAGATCGGACAATGGCTTTCCCGCCGCGCCTACTTGATCACGACCTTCAAACCGGTCCCCGCCGGTGAAAACGGCGGCGTTTCCGTGGGAGGCAGCCTGGCGGGCGTGCTCGCCTCTGTGCTGGTTGTGGGACTCGGCTATAGCCTGGGACTGTGCGGGAAGGGTGGCGCGACGATGGCACTTGCGGGCGCCGTGGCCGGGAACCTGCTGGATAGTTTGCTCGGCGCTACACTGGAGCGGCGTGGTTTGGTTACAAACGGCATCGTGAACTTTGCAGGGTCGAGTTTTGCAGGTGCACTGGCATTGGGTATCGCCCTGCATATGGGGTTCTAGCGGGTCACGCTTGGTTTACGAAGAGAAGTGCAGAGTTTTGGAGAGTCAATGACGCTTTTTGAGGAGAAGCTGGTTCAGCTCGGCCATGGGCCGTTGCGCTCGATGGGAATCGACAGAACGTAAGTCAGCGCTAAACCTAAGCCCGCGCTACGCCACCCAAGTGGCCTGAGCCGCCACGAGACAGGTGTGCCACGCCTAGAATCTCGTTTACAATTTTCTCGCTCCGACGCTAGAATGAAAGAGAAGTTGGCGCGCGGGTTCAGGCACTGTCTTTTCTAAAATTCATGGCTGAGATTCTTGCAATTTATCCCGGATCGTTCGATCCGATTACCAATGGCCACCTCGACTTGATTGAGCGGGGTAGCCGCCTCTTCGATCGGCTCATCGTCGCGGTCCTGACCAATCTCGACAAAGACCCGCTTTTCACCGTTGCCGAGCGCGTCGAAATGCTCCAGGAAGTGGCGCATGGCATCCCGCACGTTTCGGTTGATACCTTCAGTGGTTTGCTGGTGGATTACGCGGGGGAGAAGCGCGCGCAAGTAATTCTGCGCGGGATTCGAGCTTTCACGGACTACGAATACGAACTGCAAATGGCACTGATGAATCGCAAGCTGGAGCCCGAATTGGAAACGGTGTTTCTGATGCCGGCGCTCTCCTATACGTACGTCAGCTCGCGCCTGGTGCGAGAGATCTTTCAGCATGGGGGCTCCGTGAAGGATCTGGTTCCCCCCCTGGTCGAAGAGCGGCTTCATCAAAAGGTCTTTCAAAGCAAGCCTTGAGTTTGGAGTAAAGGTGCAATTTTCCGAGCGGATTTCGCGGATTGCCGTTTCTTCGACGGCGGCGGTTTTACAGAAGGCCGACCGGCTGCGCGCCACGGGCGTGAAGCTGGTCGACTTTGGCGCGGGCGAACCCGATTTTCCTACACCCGACCACATCAAGCGAGCCGCGGTCCAGGCCCTGGAGGAGAATTTCACCAAGTACACTCCCACCGGGGGCATCCGCGATCTAAAAGCCGCCCTCGTGGACCGGCACGCCAAGGATTTCGGCTCGAACTACTCCGTGGAAGAATGCCTGGTCACTGTAGGGGGCAAGCAGGCCATTTTTGAGGCGCTGGTAGCCACGCTCAACGAAGGTGACGAGGTCATTCTCCCCGTCCCCTACTGGGTTTCCTACCTCGACATCATCCGGTATGCGGGCGGCAAGGCGGTGCTGCTCGAGACCGAGGAGGCTCAAAACTTTGCCCTGCGCGCGGAGGCGATTGAAAACCTGATCACGGCGCGGACCAAAGTGATCATTGTGAATTCCCCCAACAATCCCACCGGCGCGGTGGTCCCTGCGGAGGAGATGCAGAGACTGCTGAGTTTGGCCCTCCGCCATAAACTCCTTTTGTTATCTGATGAATGCTATTGCCAATTCTTATATGATGACCAGCCCTTTTCCTTGGGGAGTTCAAAGGATCGCGAGAACCTCTTAATCGTCGGCTCGCTTTCCAAGACTTACGCCATGACCGGTTGGCGGGTGGGATTTGCCCTGGGCGCCACCAAGCTTCTTGCCAACATGCTGAAGCTGCAAAGCCACTCGACCTCCAACCCCACCTCCATCGCGCAAAAGGCGGCGGTTGAAGCCTTACGGGCTTCCCAAGATTCCGTGCGCGCCATGCTGGCAGAGTATCGCCGCCGCCGCGATCGCGTGGTGGAAGGCCTGCGGGCCATTCCCGGCATCGCGTGCACGCTTCCCCAAGGCGCGTTTTACGCCTACCCAAACATCTCGGCCTATCTGAATCGTGACGGCCTGGCGGACACAACCGTGCTTGCGGAAAAGCTCCTGGAAGAAGCGCATGTCGCGGTGGTGCCCGGGCAGGCTTTTGGGACTCATCAACACGTGCGAATTTCTTATGCGACTTCCCTGGGACAGATCGAGGAGGGGTTAAGGCGAATGGCCGTGTTTTTTGCCAAGTTTTGACTGCGTCATGCCCACCTTTAACGGTCCACTCCAACTCTCTGGCGTCATCAAACCAAAAATCTGGGGGCAACGGGATTTGGCGCCACTTTTCACGGCGCACCACCCGCCCCAAAGGCCGGCGAGCCAGGAGAACTCGGAGCAATTGATCGGTGAAGTGTGGATCACTGATGACCTCTCGCGTTTCCAGAACGGCCCCGCCGCAGGAATGACCCTCGCCGAAGCTTCCGGGAAATACGGTGCTGAGCTGCACGGGGAATCCTGGCCGCACCGCCGTTTTCCCATCCTGGCGAAGTACATCTTCACGAGCGATTGGCTTTCCGTTCAAGTCCATCCCGATGACGCTTACGCCGCCGTGCACGACCCGGGCAACCTCGGCAAGTGTGAGGCGTGGTATTTTCTGCGCTCGGAGCCGGAGGCGGCGATTTTGCTTGGGCTGAAACCCACCGCCACACTCGGGCAATTGCAGCGAGCATTCCCCAAGGGAACGTCCCGCGACCTTCTGCAAAGCTTCCGGCCACAACCCGGAGAAGCCGTGTTTCTGCCGCCGGGAATCGTGCATGCCTTGGGGCCGGGATTGGTGGTTTTCGAAGTCGAGGAAAACTCTGACCTCACCTATCGGCTCGATGATTTTGGCCGGCGGGGCCTGGACGGCAAGCCCCGCCCGCTGCATCTCGAAAAGGGGCTCGCCGTCACGCGGCCAGACTTGCCGGCCCTTCGCGACCTACCGCTCTTCGAGTTCAAAGAGAAATATGGCCTGCGCCGGTTCGTTTTGGCCAGCAGGTTTTTCGCCCTGGAGGTATTGACCGTCCGCGACACCGCTTCTTTCCGCAGCGCGGCGGACCGCGTCGAGATCCTGTCCATTTTCGAAGGAGAGGGACGCATTGAAAACGAAGCGGGATGGCTTGCCTACCGGACGGGCGACACGTGGTTGATTCCGCCCGCCGCAAACGTTTACCGCCTCGTGCCGCTGCTGGACACCCGGATTCTGAAGTTTTATGTACCCGACCTGGAAAGGGATTTCCGCGAGCCCTTGAAGCGGCGAGGGATACCGGCCGCCCAGATCCACCAAATCGTTTTCGACTGAAGCACACATGGCGCACCCATCAGTTTTCGCTCATGCCTATGCCGTGGTGATGGCGGGGGGCAGCGGCACCCGCTTCTGGCCGCTCAGCCGCCGCAAGCATCCCAAACAATTATTGGAGCTTTTTGGAAGCGGCACGCTCCTCGCCCAAACCGTGGCACGACTCCATCCCCTCATTCCCCCCGAGCGAATCTACATCTTCACGAATGAGCTGATATGGCGCGAGGTTTGCCGTGCCCTCCCGCATGTTCCGAGGGCGCAGATTGTAGCCGAACCCGCCTCGCGCAATACCGCACCGACGCTGGGGGTGGCCGCGCATGAGCTCCTGCGCCGCGACCGCGAAGGGCTGATGCTGGTGTTGCCGGCGGACCACGTCATCACCCGGCCCGCCGAATTTCGCCGCGTATTACGGGCCGGTTGTGAGGTGGCGTCCAGCGAAGGGCGGTCCGTCGTCATTGGCTTGAAACCCACCCGGCCCGACACCGGTTACGGTTACGTCCGTGTGGGTAAGCGCGAAGCGCCCCGCGCCGGGCAAGAGATATTTGGGGTCAGGAAATTCACGGAGAAACCTCCGCTGGCGGTGGCCCGCCGCTACGTCGCTTCCGGCCATTATCTTTGGAACGGCGGCATGTTCATCTGGCGGGCCTCGACGCTGCTCCGGAACTTCGAGCTTTTCCAACCGCCGATGGCGAAGCAGTTCGCACGTATCGCCCAGGCGGGCGGTATCCGGTCGCCGAAAACATTTCGGGCGCTTTTTCCAAAGCTGGAGAAGGTTTCCATCGACTACGCCATCATGGAGAAAATCACGGATATCCACGTCGTTGCCGCCGACATCGGCTGGAACGACGTGGGGAGTTGGGCGGTGGTTTACGACCTTTCCCCAAAAGATGGGGAGATGAACGTCCGCCCCGCGCGCAGCCTGAGCCTGGATTCACGCGGCAACATGATTGTTGCCCAGCGGGCTTTTGTAGTGACGGTGGGTGTTCAGAATCTGGTGATTGTGGAAACCGATGACGCCCTGCTGGTCTGTGCGCGCGGGCGTTCGCAGGACGTCGGCAAAGCGGTTCAGGCGCTGGAAAAAGCTGGGCACCGAAAGCTGCTGTAAGCTTGAAGTGTGTTAGGTATCTGGTTTCAGGAAAGGACGAAACTCGAAATTCGAATTTCGAGTTTCGGCTCTAAGCCATGGACAAGATCAAGTTCGGAACCGATGGCTGGCGAGGGGTGATTGCAGACGACTTCACTTTCGCCAACGTGCGCCGCGTTGCGGCGGCTATCGCCCAGTATGTCCGCGAGGAAGGCGAGCCCGAGCGCGACCTGATCGTTGGCTACGACACACGGTTCCTTTCGGCGGAATTCGCCCGGGCTACCGCGGAAGTACTTTCCTCGGCAGGGATCCAGGTCTGGCTGGCCGGCGCCGCCACCCCGACGCCCGCGGTAAGCTATGCCGTGGTGTCGGGCAAGACCGCGGGCGCGGTGATGATCACGGCCAGCCACAATCCCTTCCGCTGGAATGGCCTGAAGTTTAAAGCACCGTATGGCGGCTCCGCCTCCCCGGCGATCATCCATCGCATTGAGATCCATTTGCGCCGGCTCGATCGCCGTCGCTCGCGCCCGCGCCGGTCCAAGCCTGCGCCCATCCAGACGGTCGATCTGATCACTCCCTATCTCCAGCGGCTCAAGGCCCTGGTCCACCTGGATCGCATTCGCTCTTCCGGTCAACGATTTGTGGTCGACCCGATGTACGGGGCCGCGCGTGGATGCATTGCCCGCTTATTTGACGAGTTCGATATTGCCTATCGCGAAATACACTCCGAGCATAATCCCTTATTTCCCGGCCTGAACCCTGAGCCCATTGAGCCCCACGTTGCGGACATGCGGCAAGCGGTGATCGCCGGTAATTACGACGCGGGCTTTGCCACGGATGGCGACGGCGATCGCGTCGGCGCGATCGATCGCAGCGGGTGGTTCGTCGATTCCCACAAAATCTTTTCCATACTCCTCCAACATCTGGCCGGGGACTTGGGACTGCAAGGCGAAGTCGTGAAAACCTTCTCCACCACGCAGATGATCGACAAACTCGCGCACAAGTACGGCTTGCCCTTGCACATCACGCCCATCGGGTTCAAGTACATCTGCGAGCTGATGCTGACCCGCGACATTCTGATTGGCGGCGAGGAAAGCGGAGGCATCGGCATCAAGGGGCATCTGCCCGAGCGCGACGGCATCCTGAATACGCTGCTGCTGGCGGAAGTGATGGCCGATAAGGGGAAGACACTGGGCGAACTCGTGGAAGACTTGAGCCGCGAGTTCGGCCCCCATTTCTATGGACGCGTCGACCTGGAAGTGGAACTTGCCGCCGCCCAGCGGCTGGTCAAGCAGGTGGCGCGGGGGAAATTCAAAAAGGTGGCGGGGCTCAAAGTGACAGCCCGTGAGGATCTGGACGGCGCCAAGCTGCGCTTTGGAGATCTCGCCTGGCTCTTGGTGCGCGCCTCGGGCACAGAGAACCTCCTGCGCCTTTATGCGGAGGCCCCCTCCCAGGAGCAAGTGAAAGAACTGCTCAGGGAAATGGCCGCTATTGCCACCGAACAGTCTTAAACCGCTCGCAGGTTCGGCCTTAGAGCAAAAGAGCTAATGAGCTAATGAGCTAATGGAAGACTCCGCCAACGTCAAGGGGTATCACAGGACCCGCCGCATCCTGAGTGTGGCGGGTTTTGGCCTCGACCTTGCCGTTCTTCTTGCCCTGCTTCTCACCGGATGGACGTTTGCTTTGCGCACCTTGGCGCTCCGTTGGAGCGTGCGTCCTTGGGTCGAAGTGCTGATTTATCTGGTTCTCTTCGGGCTCATCAACGAAGTGGCAGGATTGCCGCTCGACTTTTTGCGGAGCTTCTGGTTAGAGCACCGCTATGGTCTTTCCAACCTGACCCTGACGGGCTGGGTCAAAGACCATGTGAAGGGTATTGCGGTCGGAGGAGCCCTGGCCGCTTTGGGAACCGAATTGCTTTACGCGATCATGCGCCACTCGCCCCGGCATTGGTGGCTTCTATGCGCGACGGTGTTCACAGGCTTCTTTGTTCTGCTTGCCAATCTCGCACCGATAGTGATCTTCCCGATTTTCTTTAAGTATAAGCCGTTGGAGAACCCTTCCCTGATCCAGCGCTTATTTGAACTTTCGCGGCGTGCGGGTACACACGTGAAGGGCGTCTTCGAATGGAAACTCAGCGAAAAGAGCAAGAAGGCTAATGCCGCGCTGATGGGACTCGGCAATACGCGCCGGATCATCCTCTCCGACACCCTGCTTGCCCAATTCCAGGATGAGGAGGTGGAGGCCGTGTTGGCGCACGAGTTCGGCCACCACGTGCACCATCACATGTTCCAGGGTATCGCGGTCCAGGGGGGAGCGACGTTCCTGGGGTTCTATCTGGTCCATCGCGTCCTCGACGGGCTGGGCCCGCGTATGGGTTTTCAAGGCATCGCGGATTTTGCCAACCTGCCGCTTTTGGTGCTTATCACCATGGCGTTGTCGCTCCTCCTGTTGCCGTTGGTGAATGCGCAATCACGCCGGATGGAACGCCAGGCAGATGAATACGCCCTGCGGGCGATTTCTTCCCCGGACGCCTTCATCTCCAGCATGGAAAAACTGGCCGCGCTCAACCTTGCGGAGCGCCAGCCGCATCCCTGGATCGAGTTCATCTTTCACAGTCATCCTTCCATCGCCAAACGCATTGCCTTTGCGCAGCGGATGCCGAGGTAATTCACACCCCTGCCGTCCCTGGCTCACCACGATGCCCCCCACGCGTTCTGCGAATCAACCTTGACTCATTTGCGGGTGATCGCCACCCGCTTCAACGTTGGGTCGAAATGGAAAGTGCGAGACTTTCAGTCGCGAGGTGGGAGCGATTTGCAGATGGCGTCAAGCACACCATTGATAAACTGCACCGAGTCTTCGCCGGAAAAGCGGCGCGCAATCTCCAGGGCTTCATTGATAACCGCCTTGGGGGGAGTTTCGGGGTGGTGGAGCAACTCGCAAAGGGCCATGCGCAGGATACTGCGGTCCACGGCCGCCAGGCGTTCCAGGCGCCAGTTCTCCATATGGGCGCGGACCGATTGGTCAAGACGCTCGATATCGTTGACCGCACCCTGAAAAAGGTCCAGGGCAAAGCGTTTCACCTCACTGTCGGCTTTCTGCTCCAGGAAAAAAGTGGATACCACCTGGTCGGGCGTGTTACCCCCCAGCTCCCACTGGTAGAGCATTTGCATTGCGTATTCACGCGATTTTCGTCGTGAGGCCATGCCGATTGAGGGCGCGGTCGATTCGACTTAAGGTGGCCCGCGCCGCCGGGCGTGCAACTCCCACCGTACGCTTATTCCCCCGTGAATTTCGCGGGCCGTTTCTCTAAAAAGGCGCGAGTTCCTTCCTTCATATCCGCGGTCGTGCAGCAGAGGCCGAACAGGGCCGCCTCAAGGAACTGGCCTTCGGCTCCGGACATTTCCATGCCGTGGTTGACTGCCTCCAGCACGAACTTTACCGCCAACGGAGCGTTGGCGATAATCTTTTCTGCCAGCTTTTCGGCCGCCGCCACCAGTTGCGGAGCGGGTACGACCTGGTTCACCAGTCCGATGCGATGCGCTTCCGGCGCTGTCACCGGCTCACCGGTTAAAAGCATTTCCAGGGCCCGGCATTTTCCAACCAAGCGCGGCAGCCGTTGCGTCCCTGCATAGCCAGGGATAAGTCCCAGCTTCACCTCCGGCTGTCCCAAGCGGGCGTTTTCTGCGGCGACCCGCAGGGTGCACGCCATGGCCAGTTCGCAGCCGCCGCCCAGAGCAAAGCCGTTAATCGCCGCGATCACGGGCTTGCCAAGATTCTCGATCAGGTCGAGCACCTTCTGACCGCGCATGGCAGTCTCTTTCCCCACCACCGGGGTTTGGACGGCGAGTTCGTTGATATCGGCCCCTGCCGCGAATGCTTTGTCACCCGCTCCGGTAAGAATCACCACACGCACGTCATTATCCTTCTGCATGCCCTGAAAGCATTCCAGTAATTCCTGCATCACGGTGCGGTTCAGCGCATTCAGCTTCTCCGGCCGATTGATGGTGATGTAACCGATGGCGTGGCGTATCTCATACAGCAGCGTTTCATAAGCCATGGATTTCTCTCCGGGGGCGGCAAACTAATGGGTGATCAGGACGCTGGACGCCTGCACACGCCGCGACCAGCGCTCCCCATTTACCCCACGAGTAGACGATTGACTTGAGGATTTTTGGGATCACGATAATCGTAAAAGCCCTTCCCCGTCTTGCGCCCGTACATCCCGGCCATCACCATGCGTTTCATCAGAGGAGGGGGCGCAAAACGCTTCTCCCGATATTCGCCGAACAGAATTTCAGCGATATAATAGGTCGTATCAATTCCCACGAAGTCGAGCAGGGTGAAAGGTCCCATGGGATAGTTGCACCCTAGCTTCATCCCTTGGTCAATGTCCTCGATGGTCCCGCAACCTTCCTCCAGCGCCCGAATCGCATCCAGCAGGTAAGGAACCAGCAGCCGGTTCACGATGAAGCCCGCCCGGTCGGTGGTCAGGATGGGAGTCTTTCCGAGCCGCCGCACGAATTCCAGGCCGGAATTGACCGCGGCGGGTTCCGTCACCACCGTTTTGACCACTTCCACCAGTTGCATAAGGGGCACGGGATTAAAGAAGTGTAGACCCAGAAAGCGGGGGGCGCGCCGGGTGGTGGTCATCATCTCCGTGATCGAGAGCGAAGAAGTGTTGCTGGCAAAGATCGCCTCGGGCTTGACGATCTTATCGAGTTCGGAGAACAGCTCGCGTTTCCTCTCCACATTCTCGGTGACCGCCTCAATCACCACATCACAGTCCGCGAAGTCCTCCAGGCGCAGGGTAGGCCGCAGGCGCGAAAGGGTGGTGGCTTTCTGTTGCGCGGTCAGGGTTCCTTTCTCCACAAATTTTCCAAGCGACCTTTCCATGGAGGCAAGGCCTTTGTCGAGCAACGGCTGGGCAACCTCTCGCACCCGCGTGGGGAATCCTGCCATAGCGGAAACCTGGGCGATCCCCGATCCCATCAGCCCACAACCCACCACCCCGACGGTCTCGACTGTCATGGTTCGACTCCTGGGCAGAAAGGCAAGGACCGTCTAAACGGAACCGGCAGCCGAAGGCCCAACGGCGCCGGTGGGCGGAATCCAGGGATGGACCCCTGGCGAGCCCTGGTCCATCATTTGCCTTCCTTCCGAATGGTTTCGCGGCGCCACGCTTCCGTAGCTGGCCGGATTCTCGAATGACCCTGCGTGGGAATCGATATACTGAAATGAAATCAAGTCGTGAATTTAGAAATCAGAATGTGCTTCCCGGCCTCTTTACGTGCCTGATCCAGGGAGGCTTCCAGCCGGTTGATCACCTCGGTGACGCCATCCACGGCATCAAAGGCCGGCCCCAGCGGAACGTCGCACACGGCCCCGCAGAAATGCGGCGGCTCCGCCCCATCCACACGCACTTGTGCAAGCGCGCGCCGCACCTTCTCCAGCGCCAGCGCCGCCTGCGGCAAGGCTGTATCCGGAAACACCACGACCACCGCCAGCGGGCTATAACGAATGGAAATATCGTTCAGGCGCAACGTGGAGGCCAGGGCCTTACTCATCTGCTGCACGAAGCGTTGCACGCCGGCATCGCCTAGAAGTTTCATCAGCGCGCGGGGATTCTCGGGTTCCAGGGCGCATACGGAAAGCGGCTGGGACTGATCCTTGGAGCGCCGGGCTTCGGAGAGCAAGCATTCCAGGTACGCACTGCGGGGAAGCAGCCCCGTCTCCGGATCGGTGCCGGCCAGAGTGTGCACCAGCCCCCGCAGCCGGGTGTTATTCACGGCGATGACGACCTGGGTCGCGATGGCCCTCAGCAGCATGCTTTCGCCAGGTGACCAAGCGCGTGGCGCGTCGCATTGCTCCAGAAGCAGTATGCCCGTGGCTTCGCCTTTGTCGATGAGGGGCAGCGCCTGTAGGGATCGAATTCCCAATTTCTGAATCTCCGGCGTGAGCGGCGAGAGCCAGGCAGCCTGCGCGGCATTCTCCACTAACCAGCCGTCCGGGTTGGCGGCGGCATGACTCATCAGGAAAGTGAAGAGTTTCAGCGCCGCAGCCGGATCGGAGGGCAAAGTGAGCGACGAGCAATATTCGGCGGAAAGCATAAGAGACCGGTCGGGCGTCCCCAGCGCGCCCCAGCAACGGCTTACGTTCAGAGCACGGCCGATTTCATTCACCGCCACCTGCATGACTCCTTGGGGAGTCGATTCACGATAAATATTGGCGGTAATCTCCGAGACTTTGCGCATCTCATCGAGCGATTGGAAGGACGACGGGGGTGCCCCTTGCGCCTCGGTGCGAGAAGCGCTTGCAGCGCTGGACGCGGCGGCGGGGGCTTTGTACTTCGGCACGAATCCCGACACCTCATAAAGCTCCCGGAGCCGTTGGTTTTTCTCCTCCGCGCCGGGGAACAGGCGATCAATCTTTTCCAACGTGTCTTGCAGTTTCGCGGAGAGTTGGTATTGGTGGTACATCTCTCCTTCCACGAGGATGTCCTCGAGGGATTCGGTCCTTTCACTTGCCACCGCAGTGCCTGCCGAACCCGCCGCTGCCGACGCCCGCGACGAGGAGGGCGGTTCCACGCGCGATTGGATATTCTTGTACCAGATGGAGTCGATGTGCCCTTCCAGGCTGAGCAGCCGATCGTAGTGACCCTCGCCGTAAGGATCGACGTCCAGGATCCGTTCCAAGGTGTCCGCCGCCTTTGGATATTTCTCGCCGGCCAGGTAAAGGTTGAACAAGCGTGCCAGCGAGCGGCGCAGCCCGTCCTCCTTGTTGGCGTCGTTATAAAGGCCGGTAAGGATCTCCAGGACGTCCAGATTCGATTCGTCGAATTCGTAAACCCTCTCCATGACCCCCAGGAACTCACCCCGCTTGCCCCGTCGGGAGAACCGCTCCCTGAGTCCGTTCACTATCTCCAAAACTTGCTGCGTCTCACCTTTCTGAATCAGGCCTTCAATGAGCTTCAAGACCAAGTCAACGCGTTCGGGTTTGGCATCGTAGATTTTCCAACAAAGGGGTTGTGCCTGGATGTAGTCGCCCCCACCGAAGTAGCCCCGGTAGGCGAGTTCCAGCACGTTCAGGTCATCGGGCCGCTTCTCCACCACCGGCACGAGCAGCTTCACCGCTTCGGCAAAGAGCCCGCGCTTCAAATAAAGCTCCGCGGCGCTGATCGAAGCCGCCTCATCCGCCGGATCAAGCCCATGCGCCTGCTCGACAAGTTTCTCCCAGCGGCCTTCGTCGTTCACCTGCCGTACCAGTTGCGCGGCCCGCAGGAAGGCGGGGGCGGCAATCTTGACCTGGCCCAATCGGCTGGCCAACTCCCCCAGCTCCAAGTGTTCATCAAGTTTGTTGGGATCGAGATTGACGATTCGGGTCAAGCAATCGACAGCCTGGCGGATCGAGCCGGCTCGGCGGTAATGTCCCAGCGCCTCGCGATACACCTCCAGCGCCTCGCTGATCTTCTGGGATTTCTCCAGCAGTCCCGCCAGCCTGGCCAGCGCTGCCACATCCTGAGGCGATAGCTTCAAGATTTTCTTATAGGTGGCGATCGCCTTGATGAGGTCATTTCGCTTGGCGTAATACTCCGCCAGTTGCGTCTGATAGCGCAGCCCGTCAGCCGTGCGATTCAGTTTCAGGCTGAGGTCGCCAAGGTTGACGAGCGAGACCTCGTCGTCAGGCTCATAGCGAAGAATTTCCTGGTAGGTTTCTATGGCAGCATCGTACTTCTGCCGCTGGAGATACTTGTCGGCTTTTTCAAAGAGCTTATCGATGTCGGGCATAATTGATTATGAGGAGGCTTCTCCGTCGTGGGCTGAACCGTATGCGACGGTAGTGACTCATTTTGAATTGCCACGGCCATACTGGCCGTGCCCCTTCACGGGCGGGACGCCCGTGGCACTTCAAAATGAGTCACTACCCATGCGACTCCCAGTTTCACAGGATAGCTCCCTTTTGCTGGATTTTCAAACTCCTGAAGAGCTGGATAGCTAATCTCCGGAGCGCGGGTTCACTGGTGACGGCTTTCAAGGAGTGATGGGCTGGGGGAATGCGCAGTACCGGCGACTTTATTGGCCCCCACGCGGACTGCGGCGCCGTTTGAGAGGTATGAAACTTCCGGGCGCTTGGCGACATAATCGAGGACTTCTCGAAGTCCGGCCCAGAGTCTAAGTTCCTCGATTTCCCAGGAGCGTCCCCAGAGGTGCCAAAGGCCGCCGTCGCGCAGGACGGAGTCGAAAAGAGACTTGGCCAATCCCACCCAATTGATGGCATGCCGGAATTCGGTGGCGTACACCCAAGCGCGGTTCAAATCCGCTGCGCCGGCGAGGTTGCGCAGATAGTCAAATCGCGTGTGGGGAAAAACGTGTGCGGAAGTCGGCATCCGAAAGGGATCAAACCTCAGCCCGCGACCCAGCAGGGCCGTGGTGCGCGCCCCCACGTATCCCGCCTGTTTCAGGGTGGCAATGACCTGGCGATTGTGCTGCCCTCCCGGATAGGCAAACATGGAAATACTCTTGCCTAAATCATCTTCCAGACGTTTTTTGCAGGTGTCTACTTCCAGGGTCAGTTGTTGCTTGTCGCATTGGGTGAGATGGGGATGGGAGACACCGTGGGCTCCGACCTCAAAACCCCGGGAGTCAACTTCCAGCATTTCCGCAAGACCCGTGAGCCTGGACCCGTGATGACCCTTGACGGGGATATAAAACGTTCCCAGGAGTCCTCGCGCGGCGAGCAAATCCGCCACCCGAAGATCCATCGGGTCTCCGCCATCCCAACTGGTCGTAACAATTCGTTTGATCGGCCGCGCCTCCTTCGGGGGGTCATTGATAGCGCACTGGAGCGCCGAACTTTAGCTCAGCCCGTCGAGCAATTCCTTGCAGGCGGATGGCCGTTTGGTGGATGGGTAACTTGATGATTTCAACCGATCAATGGGCGCTCGCCGCCGCCGCGCGTTTTGCTAACCATATAAAGTTTTCCCCGCCAGCGTAAGTTGTACACCACATCAAATTCAGGAACCTGAGTAGGGGTGTCATGGGGTGTGGCACGGCCATCTTGGCCGTGAACCGTTATGGCCACGATGGCCATGCCACGAGCCGTAGCGCGCGCGCCTCGCCCGTGCCACAGCGGGCGGGACGCCCGCGCCACTTCCCCATGACACCACTACCAGGAACCTGAGTAGGGGTGTCATGGGGTGTGGCACGGCCATCTTGGCCGTGAACCGGCATGGCCACGATGGCCATGCCACGAGCCGTAGCGCGCGCGTCTCGCCCGCCGGGGCGGTAGCGTCCCGCTCCCGCAAACTCTCAGGTTGGAGTGGAGCGAAACGAACCTGGCGGCTGGTTACGGCAACGCACGGGCAAGATGCCCGTGCCACAGCGGGCGGGACGCCCGCGCCACAATTTCTCAGCCCCCCGCCAAAAGGTACTGGAACAAAGTGAGGTAGCGCTTGGCGTTGGTGGTCAGCAGGAAGTGTTCGCGAACGTGTTCGTGCCCTTGCTGGGCAAGCTTGGTGGCGAGGGCCGGATTGGAGAGCAGGAAGCGGATCTGATATGCCGCTCCCTGCACGGAATGGGCAAGCAAGCCCGTGTGTTTGTGGATGATTTGCAAGGGAATCCCTCCCACCGCGGAAGCCACCACCGGTTTCTTCTTCCATAGGGCTTCCGCCACGGTCAGGCCAAAACCCTCGCGCAAGCTCTTTTGGATGATAATCGTCGAGGCTTGCTGAAGAGCATTGATTTCTATCGGGCTCCAAGGGGGCAGGTTGAGAATGTGCACATCCGGGTCATCGCCCGCGGCTTCTTTCACTTCTGACAGAACCGCCTCCCCCTCGGGGTCATCATCGGCGCTGCCCCCGGCGAGAACCAGTTGGCAGTCGAAATACCGTTTGACGATTCGATAGGCTTGGATGACTCCCACCGGGTCCTTGAGGCGATCGAAGCGTGATATTTGGGTCAGGATGGGGCGAACCGAGTCTATACCGTAGAGGTCCAGGATTCCGCGCACTGTCTTCGGCGAAAGTTCCCGGTTTTTTTCCGAGAGCGGGTCGATGCAAGGGAAGAAAAGGTATTGGGGAATGGGAAGTCTCTGCACAAATTCCGGTGAGGAAAATATCGCCGCATCGTATTTCTTGACCCAGGGTTCAAGGAATCCCCAAACCGTGGAGTTGGGGTGGGAAAGGTCGATATGGCAGCGCCAAATCCAATGGCCGGAGTGATTGCTGCGCCCTTGGATCAAAGCCACAGGCTGGGGATCATGAATCACCGTGAACTCGCACTCCATCGATAGCCGGGAAAGGTTCTGTTGGTTATAGGCCAGAAAGGTCTCAAAACTTTCCGGCGGTAACAGGTAGGGTCCACCTTGCAAAGCATTATGGAAGGCTTTAGTAATCCCGAAAAAATCATTCCCCCCGGTAATCACATCCCATCGAATGGAAAGTTCCAGCTCCTGAAGGATGGGAACCAGGCGGGTAAGGATCTCCGCCACTCCGCCTCCGACGGCCGTGGAGTTCACCATTTGGATGGAATGCCCCCGGAGCGAACCGGCCAGCGCCTTTAGCTCATCCAACTCGGGCTGGCCAATAATCGGTACGTACTCGTCCAGGGGGATAGGCTTCGGCGGCGTGGTCATTATGGTCGTCGTAGTCATGTATACAACTCCTTACCAGCGGACGTAGCGCGGGCCTCCCGCCCGCTGGCGTAGGGGCACGCCATGGCGTACCCGTACAGCCCCGCATGGGCGGGACGCCCACGCTACGGCTGTCCTCGGCGCCGTCACGTGCACAACTCCTTTTCGATGAGCTGGGTCAAGATCGTCCGCACGCCCTCGAGAGTGTTGGTATAGATGTCGATGTGGTCCGCGCGCCGCGCGAGGTTGGGGAGACCCAAGGTGTTTTCAAACCAGTAGGAGAAATCGTTGGTTTGAAGGTGCAAGCGCAGGCGCGAGGCGATAAAGTGAAAGTGCAGGGAAGCGCGGCTCAATTTCTGTAGACCTTCCATGAATTCCCTCAGGGTTGTGGCCTCAAATCCCAAGGGAAGTGCCACTCCGATGGCCTCACAAAACGCAAAGGCTTCAAACGCTTGTTGGGCGGCAAATGGCGGGTACTGTTCGCAGTAATCTCTCACCGTGCGGCGCAAGTCGGCGCGCAGTTCGGCCAGCGAGGTGTACTCACGAATATCGAAGCTGGCAAGCTGCTCAGCAAGTTCCGGGCGGTTCGAAGCCGCCAGCACCCACTGTGCAAAGTCGTTAGAAAACCCCTTGGTGATAAAGTGATGGCGGCTGAGACTCTGGAAGGTATGGAAAAAGATGGAGGCATCGCTACAAGTTTCCATGGCCGCGGCAAACTCCGCCAGCGTGTTAGCCTTCAAATCCTGCATGCGGATCAGGTAGGACGCGGTCAAGAATTGAAATGGGGATGCGATTCCTTGCACGATATCACCGCCTCCAATCTTTCCAGGAATTCCCGGACCTCACCGGGGTTGCGCAGGCAGAAAGGGGCTTGGGTTTTGGTAGGTCCACCCACGCGAACAGCCAAGCCGTGGCGAATGACCGCGAACGCGGACTCATCAGACGTATCGTCGCCGATGAAGATGGGCATCGTGCCCGCAGGAAGCCCCTCCAGAAGGCCTTGGGTGGCGCGACCCTTGCCGCCAACGGCGCGAGGAAGCAACTCCCAAATATTCTTCCCTTTCAGCAAATGCAATCCCGCGCGGGAAAGATCACGGGCGAGGAGCACGATCAGCCCGGCAAGCCGCACCACGGGCAGCCTGGCTCCACGGTAATGGACCGCCAAGGCAAAACCTTTATCCTCGAGCTCGATGCCGGGCAAGGCGGGCAGCCACTGCGCCAGCCAACGTTTGGCCCGGCGCAACAGGCGTTTTTGCTCGGGCGGGAGTGTGGCCCCGGGCTTTTCCCAGCCGTACAGACCGAGCAGTCGAACCCCGGGGATTCTCACCCGCCGCCGCAGATCGGCCAGCCGCCGCCCGCTCATGATGTAGACGCTCGATCCTCGATGTCGCGCCAACTGGCAAAGCACCCGCTGCACGGGGGGGTCGAGACTCACCCCGTTGGGGTCGTCGACCATGGGCACCAGCGTGCCGTCAAAATCCAGGAGCAACAGCCAACGGTCAGTTGCCCGGAGCCGCCTCACCACCTCCGGCCAATAACCCAAAAGGGGGCGGGGTCCCATCGCGAGATGCGTCCGAGGCGCCGTCATCCCACCTCCACCCGCGTATCCAGCCGGATTTCACTGAGGTGCGTGGTCAGGTCTGCGGCCCAACGATAGATGTTGAAGTTTTTCACGATTTGCCGCATGCGATGCATCCTGGCGCCTTTTTCCTCGGGATCCATAAGCAAGGCAAAGCGCACCGCTTCGGCCAATTGCTCGATGTCGTAAGGATTAACGATGATGGCATCGCGCAATTCCCGGCTGGCGCCGGTAAAGCGGCTAAGGATCAGGACACCCTGATCGTCTTCGCACGCCGCCACGTACTCTTTGGCAACAAGATTCATGCCATCGTGCAGTGAGGTGACCATGCACAGGTCTGCGGCCTTATAGTACCTTTGGATTTCCGGGTGACTATGGTGCCGATTCAAATACAGGATGGGCTTCCACTGGTGGGTCTGGAATCGCCAATTGATACGGTCCGCTTCCGCCGCGACTTCCGCCAGAAGCTGGTGATAGCGCTTGATGTGGGTTCGACTGGGAGCTCCGATCTGGACAAAGGTGAATTGCCCCAGATACGTGGGGTACCTTTCGAAGAAGCGCTCCAGCCCCTGGAATCGTTCCAGGATTCCCTTGGTGTAATCCACGCGCTCGACGCCAATGCCCATATACCTCGCTTCCACACCCTGTTCCTTCAATAACGCCGCACGATCCAGGTAGTGTGACGCCGGGGCGGGGCGGTCGGGTCCGGAGGTTTCCGGGCAGGCCACGCTGATGGGGAAAGGCCGCACCTGCGTGAGGTGGCCCCCGCGTTCCACCGTGAACCTCTCCCAATTCACTCGCGACTCGACCACGCGGTCGACGGTTTCAAGAAAGTTGTTGCAATGGGATTGGACGTGGAACCCCACCAGGTCGGCGCCCAGCAGACCTTCCAGCAATTCGTGCTGCCAGGGGCAAATGGCAAAGGCCTCAGGGTTCGGCCAGGGAATGTGCCAGAAGATGGCGACTCGAGCGCCCGGGACTTTTTCCTTCAGCAGCCGTGGCAGCAGGGCAAAATGGTAGTCCTGCACCAGCACCACAGGCTCTTCCCTGCCCTGCATTTCCTGGAGTAATGCCTCCGCGAACTTTTGATTTACGGCTTGGTAATGCTCCCAGTCTTTGGCGCGAAAGGTGGGGCGCGTATGGGCAATGTGGCAAAGAGGCCAGAGGCCCTCATTGGAAAACCCGAAGTAGTAGCCTCCCTCCTCCTCCTTGGTCAGCCAGACTCGTTTCAGCGTGTATTGGGGTTCATCGGGAGGCACGGGCAGACAGTCCCGTTCGTCAACGGTTTCGCGATCGGCATCTCCGGAGCCGTGCGCGAGCCAGGTGCCCTGGCAGGTTCGCAGGATGGGTTCAATGGCCGTAACCAAGCCACTCGCAGGGACACTGACTTCCACGTTTTTTCCCCGGTAAGCGTGCGTGTAGGGTTCGCGATTGGAGACCACGAAGAACGGCCGCTCACCCAGCTTGCTCCGCACGTGCACACGCAAGCGTTCCGGAGTCCAGTGTGATTCGGCGCTATCGCGAAGCCGCGCTTCCTCCTCGGCCGCCGCCCGGGCGACTTCCAAGCTCTTTGCCAGGTGCGTCACCTCTTGCGTCAAGGGTTTGAAAAAGTCGTCGTCTTCCAGGCCCGACCGCTCCGCGTGTTTGCCGGCGCGGATTTCCTTGACCCACTTCGCGGTACGCGCGAGGGGCCTGATGATGGTCCAGCGGATGATCAGCAGAGTGACCAGGGCGATAAATACCGCCTGGGCCAATACATTGAGAAATGTTTCCCACCAGAGGTGTGAGGTTTGGGCCTTGATGAAACTGGCATCGTGGAAAACCGCCAGCGCCCCCAACACTTCCGATTCTCCCTCGAGCGGAAAAATATAGATGTGGAAAAGCTTCCCGTTTAACGTGGTGAAGCGGGCGTA
>Ga0326728_10004636_pt1 | contig 40204 bp, 35 predicted proteins | sample MB3enrmetagenome_FD_207602 | JGI IMG/M metagenome (GOLD analysis project Ga0326728, IMG submission 207602) | Lab enriched peat soil microbial communities from McLean, Ithaca, NY, United States - MB31MN | ecosystem: Environmental > Terrestrial > Soil > Wetlands > Peat | place: USA: New York... | reverse complement strand
ACCGCCTTCACGCTCATGTCGTCCGGGTCTGACGTGTGTATGCCCGCGACGAGGGGCTCTGCGATCTTCTCAAGGCACTCCCCGCCGAGCCTCCGCGTTACGAAGCGGGCCAGGCTCTCGTCGGACGCGTCTTTCTTCGCGGGGATGAAAAGCTCCATGCCCATGCGGAGCTTGCCGGGCCAGGAGATCAGGCGCGAGCGGAGAAGGGGCATGACCATCGTGGGGACCATCAGCATGACGCCTTCCGGCAGCCGGTGGAGGCGGCCCGCGGAATAGATGTACGTGCCTTTATGCTCTTCGTTCGTCGGGAGCAGGCTGTCCGCCAGGCCGACGCGCTCGATCAGATCGACGGTCCAGTATTTTTCGGGCAGGAAGCTATCCGGCCCCGCCTCGACGGTGAAACCGTCGATCTCTTCCGTGCGCAGCTTGCCGCCGGCTGCGGGGCCGCTCTCGAAGACGGTGAATGGCAAGCCTTTCTCTTTGAGCGCTACGGCGCAGGCCAGGGCGGAGACGCCCGCACCGACGATGGCCACGTTCATCGGCTGCCGGCCTCGATCCGCTCCAGGAGGATGGCCTTCAAGGCCGCCATGAAGGGGGGATACGTATTGAGGGAAGGCACGCGCCGAAAAGCGAGCCCAAGGGAGCGCGCGCGGCCCGCGTGGACGATGTCGATGTCGTAGAGGGTCTCCAGATGGTCGCTCACGAAGCCGACGGGTATCTCCACTATAGCCTGCGTCCCTTTGGCCGCGCCCTCCATCACTTCTTCAACGGAAGGCCCCATCCACGGCTCCTCGGACGAGGCAGGGGCGCTCTGCCAGCCGACTGCGTAGGAGGAGTCGGGCAGCCCAAGGCGGGCCGCGATGTCCGAGACCGTCTCCCGGACCTGGGCCGCGTAAGGCTCGTCCTTGTATGAAAGCGGCAGGCTGTGCGCAGAAAAGATGTAAAAGGCGTCCGCCGCCCCCGGCCCGGTTTTCACCCCAGGCTCCTGCGCGGCATGTGCGCGCACCCTCTCCACCCATGCCTGCCTGAAGGCTGTGCTTCCGTGCCAGCTATGGACGAAGACGACTTCCGGCCTGTAAGGCAGGAGCGGAAGGTAGCCCTCGACCGTCCGCACGTATGCGCCCACAGTACGAGAGTTGTAATAAGGGGACATGACGAAGAAGACTATGCGCTCTGCGGCCGACCTGTAGCACCCGTTTATCGCCTCCTCCAGCGTGGGGGAGGCGTACCTGAATGCGCACGCAACGGGCAGGCCCGTATCCGCGGACAGCAACGCCGCCTGCTCTTCCGTGATCGCAGCCAGGGGCGAGCCGCCGCCGATGGCCCGGTATCGGCCTTTCAGCGCGTCGATGGCTTCCGGCGGTGCGTCGCGCCCTGTGAGGGACCTCAAGAAAAGCGGCACGTCGTCGGCCGTCCCGGGCGCGCCGAAGTTGACGAGGAAGACCTGCGTCTTCACGCGGCACGCCCGTATTCGTGCACCTGCCGCACGAGAACCTCGACGGCCTCCGGCTGCGTCTCCGGCAGGACGCCGTGGCCCAGGTTGAATATGTGGCCTCCGCCCGTCCCGGCCCGCCTCACGATCTCCTGCACCTGTTGTTCAAGGCGGGCGGGCGGCCCCAGGAGCACGGCAGGGTCGAGGTTGCCCTGTATGGGCCGGTCGCGCCCTATCGCCTCCCACGCCATATCGATGGGGACGCGCCAATCGACGCCGATCACGTCGCCCCCTGCGCGCCCCATGAGGGGCAGCAGATGGAAGGTACCGACGCCGAAATGGATGCTCGGCACGGACCTGTCGATCGAGGCGAATAGACGAGTGGAGTGGTCCATCACGTATTCGGCGTAATCCGCTGCGCCGAGGACCCCTACCCAACTGTCGAAGACCTGGACGGCCTGCGCGCCCGCTTCTATCTGGGCGTTCAGGGACGCTGCGCAAAGGTCGGTGAGCTTCTCCATGAGCAGACGGAAAGCGGCAGGCTGGGCGTACATGAATGCCTTGGTCATCTGGTAGTGCTTCGACGCGCCGCCTTCGATAAGGTAGGCGGCGAGCGTGAAAGGCCCGCCTGCAAAGCCGATGAGCGGTATGCGACCGGACAGGGCCGAGCGCGCCGCGCGGATGGCATCGAGAAGATAGGAAAGGTCGCAGCCAGGGTCGATGGGTCGCAACGCCTCGACGTCCGCGGCGGACCGGATGGGTCTTTCGACGACAGGCCCTCCGGCGTCGTCAAATTGCAGGGCAGCGCCCATGGCTTCCAAGGGCAGGAGGATATCGGAGAAGATGATCGCTGCGTCCAGGTCGAACCGGAGGACGGGCTGTAGGGTCACCTGGGCTGCGATCTCGGGCGTCTTGCACATCTCGACGAAGGTGTGCCTCTGGCGGAGGGCGCGGTATTCTTCCATATACCTGCCCGCCTGGCGCATGAGCCAGACGGGGGTGCAGTCGGGCTCTTGCATTCTGCACGCTTTGATGAACCGATTGTTTGGGTTTAGTTGGCCCATTTTTCGCTATATTATAGCGAAAAATGGGCCAACCGTATAGGGGCTCGGGCGTCCTGGCTCTTTTCGCGCCGTACGCCTATCTCGCCGGACCGCGCCTCCTCGATGTACTTCCGATGTACTATCTCGTCGGGCGGCCCGTCGATCACGGCGCCTATCATCGAAAATAGCCCAGGCCTCCCGAACCTCTTAAAAACTATTCCGCCCCAGTTTCTCATCTCAATTGTAGGGCCGGAGCCATGCAGGAGTCCCTTGACACCCGGCGGGGAAAAAGATTAAGTGTGTGGTTATTATGATCGCGCGCATCTGTCTATACGTTTTGCTCATTACTTGCCCGTTGTCAGTCCGCGCAGCGGGTTTATGCGTTATAGTCACGGGCGGGGAGCCGGAGGGCGTACTGGCGGCGCTGCCGATAGAGGCGGGCGTGCCCTTCAGCCTGCGATTCATCAACTCCATATACCTGGCGCCTGTCGAAGAGACGTATATCTGCGACCCGGCCCGAGGCATCATAACCGTCAGGGTCGAAAGCCCCTCCGCCGGCGTCCTCGAGTATTACGGCCTCGAGCCCGACGGTACGGGTGCTGCCGTCGTGCGCCGCGAGGCCCGTGAGATTAGAATCAGGAGCGCCGATTACGCGAGCCACGTGCTGACGGTCGGAAAAAGGGCACTGCAACTCAAGGGCCTCGTCCCCGACGGCTCGCCCCTGACCCTGAAGGTCGGCGCCTGCCCTTGACGCGGCCAGAAGACTGAACAAGACCTACCTCGCAGGTAAAGCGCAAAAAAAGTAGACCCTAGAACCAAACGCTTTCGAGGCATCCTCTGTCTCGCTTAATGGGATATTTGTCTTGTGATACAAGACAGAGCCTTGATAGATGAGACGGATTCGGCGCCCCGTGAGACCACGGGCCGGCGCGTTTCCTCTCTGTCCTTAAGAAAATTCGTCAAGAAGCCGATAAAAGGCATGATTCTTGTAAAGGCATCTGTTTGCCGGGATGCGTGCGAGTCACGCCCCCTGGGTTTGCTGGAACGACGGTGGCTGATGAGGCGGCATTATGGAAGAGGTTTTCGATTACGGAACGGGCGTCCCCTATACCCATGAGGACCTGGAGGTCCTCTTCGGGGGAAAGGACGACAGCCGGAGCGACGGGCCGACATGCGGCTGCTGCGGCTGGTTCGACGCCTCTTTGATGGAGCTATGCCGGGGGCCTGTCACGTGCGCAAAATGGGCGGAATGCGGCAAGTGCTGCCCTCTCACAGGCAGGGCCAACCTGGTCGGGTTCGAAAGCTGCCCGCAGTTCAAGGTGGACCTCATCATGGCGCAATAGGGCAGACCGCGAAGGGGAGCAGCCGGCCTGGGAAAAGGAGTTTTTTGCAGCCGATGGAAAGTTACACAATGGAACAATTGATGTCGCTTATGAGCCGAAAAGGCAAGACATGGCTGAAGAAGATCGCTCTCGGCGTGCCATCGCCGAACCGGGCCGTGAAGCTCGACGTGAGCCACCTGCTCGACTACCCCACGGCCATGATCGTCTCATCCTTGCAGTCCATCAACTGGTTCAGCGGCGAGACGCTTGAGAAGGAGACGCCCGGCAAGTGACCCGAGGCCGGGTGTTTCTATGTCGGCAGGGCTAAACCGTCAAACAACTGACGGATAAGCGACGGCAGAAGCACGACGGGGCGCACCTCCCACGCCCGCTGCCCCAAAATATCAATCATTCACGTTAGTTGTCTTATATCGTTGAGGGTAAATATCGATTTGAAGAAATAACCTTTGCTTTCGATTGCCTCTCTGCCGCCTTCCAGCCTGTCGAGAAGGACAATGACGCCCTTGACGCTCAGACCTTCCGCCTCCGCCGCTTCTATCGCCCGCAGCGATGAGCCGCCCGTAGTCACTACATCTTCCAGGATGAGGACGTTCATTCCTTTGCGGAGGTTTTTTCCTCCTTCGATCCAGCGGTTCGTGCCATGCCCCTTCGGCTCCTTCCTGATGAAGAAGCCCGGCATGGGAGAGCGCAGCGCGTAGGACGCGATCACCGTCGAGCAGACGAGGGGGTCGCCGCCGACGCTCACGCCGCCCACCGCCTCTATCCCTGGCACCCGCATTACCTCCTGCAACATGCAGTGGCCGACGAGGTACATCCCTTCGGCGTTGAGGGTCGTCTCCTTGCAGTCGATGTAGAAGCTGCTCCTCTTCCCGCTGACGAGCAGGAAATCACCTTCCTCGTACGACAGGTCCTTAAGCAGTCTTAGCAGCCTTTTGTGCTCTTCCATGATTTTCATCTCCTGAAGTATGGCTCCGAGATTTACACCTAAGTCCGCTGCTTATCGGTTTCCGTGCTCATACCCCTCACCCCACCCTCTCCCCCCAGGGGGCGAGGGAGCTAAAAGTGCGCAACGCGGCCGGAGAGATTTTCGATGATAGGCACCGTGATCGAAAAGCCGCCGCGCGGAATGTACTTCTGTCGTACATGAGCACGTGCGGCTTTGAGAAACAGGCGCATAGCGCGAAAAGATCCCGGCCGCCCACTACCTCTTGACGAAGAGTTCCATCTGTTCCAGCTCCATCCCCCACGGAAAGCGTGTCGGGTAGTCCCCCGAAAAGCACGCGTCGCAGAACGAATACTGGAACGTATCCGACCCGTTCCCTATGGCCCTCTTCATCCCGTCGATAGAGAGGTAGCGCAAGGTGTCGGAGGTCATGTACTCGTTTATGTCGTCCACGGTGTGGGATGAGGCGATCAGCTCCGCCCTGGAAGGCGTGTCGATCCCGTAAAAGCAGGGGAAGCGCGTGGGCGGGGACGTGACCCGGAAGTGTATCTCCTTCGCCCCCCTCTGGCGCAGCATCGTGATGATCTTCCTGCCCGTCGTGGCCCTCACGACGGAGTCGTCGATCACCACGATCCGCTTGCCCTTCACCGTCTCGTGGTCTGTATTCAGCTTCAGCTTCACCCCGAAATGGCGGATCGACTCTTTCGGCTCGATGAACGTCCTGCCCACGTAGTGGTTCCTTATCAGGCCCATCTCGAAAGGCACGCCGGACGCCTGGGAATAGCCGATGGCCGCGCTGATGCCGGAGTCGGGTATGGGGATGACCATGTCCGCGTCTACGCCGCTCTCGCGGGCAAGCTCCCTGCCGAGGGCCTTCCGCACGTGATAGACGGTGCGGCCGAAGATCCGGCTGTCGGGCCTGGCGAAATAGATGTATTCGAAGATGCAGCGGCGGGGCTCGACTTTCTTGAAAGGGAAATAGGAGCGGACGCCGTTCTCCGAGAAGTGGACGACCTCGCCCGGCTCGATCTCCCGCAGGTAGTCCGCCTCTATGAGGTCGAAGGCGCACGTCTCGCTGGAGACCGCGAAGGCGTCCCGCAGGCGGCCCAGGACAAGGGGCCTGAAACCGTGAGGGTCGCGGACTGCAATCATCTCCCTGTCCGTCAGGATGAGGAGCGAATAGGAGCCTTCCACCCTTTTCAGGCCGCTGATGACCCTATCTAATGTCAAGTTCTCGTGGGAAAGGGCGATGAGGTGGACGATCACCTCCGTGTCCATCGTCGATTGGAAGATGGAGCCGTAGTTCTGCAGCTCGTCGCGGATGATCTTAGCGTTGGTCAGGTTGCCGTTGTGGGCTATGGCCAGGGAGCCCTTCGAATACTCAACGGCGAAGGGCTGGGCGTTCTTGATGGTGCTCGACCCGGCCGTCGAGTAGCGCACGTGGCCGATGGCTGCATAGCCGGGGATCTCCCGCAGGGTCTCTTCGTTGAATATGTCGGAGACGAGACCCATCTCCCGGCGCATGTACGTCGTCGTGCCGTCCGTGCTCACGATGCCCGCGCTTTCCTGCCCCCTGTGCTGCAGGGCGTGCAGCCCCAGGTAGACCATGTTTGAGGCCTCAGCGTGGCCGAATATACCGAATATCCCGCACATCGTTATGTACTTTCAGGCCCTTTCTTTCAGCCCTTCGACTTCCTTCGAGAAGAACCCGATGATCTCAGGGTCCATGAGGTATATATCTATCGCTTTCAAGTTTCTTGCGCCTATCGCAAATGCCGCTGCCTCGCGCACGATCACGCGCGCGCAGCGCTCCTTCGGAAAGCCGAAGATGCCGCCGCTCACGGCAGGCATGGCGACGGAGGCAAGGCCCTTCTCTTCCGCCAGCGCGAGGGCGCTCCTGACTGCGGAGGCCAGCTTCGCCTCCTCGTCCCCCTCGCCCCAGCGCGGCCCCACCGTATGGATGACGAAGCGCGCAGGCAGGCTGCCCGCGGAGGTGAGCGCCGCGTGCCCCACGGGGACGTATCCTATCCGGTCGCTTTCCTCCTGGATGACCTGCCCGCCTTTGCGCACGATGGCCCCTGCCACGCCGCCCCCGTGCTGAAGGTGAGAGTTGGCAGCGTTGACAACGGCATCGACGGGCGCTTCCGTCAAATCGCCCCTCACGACGCGCACCCTGGCGCCGCCGACGGGCGCCTCTGCCATGATCTCCATAGAAGGCCGCACCTGCACCTAGCCGCTTATTGCGGCTGCGTTATCGCCGACAACTGCCACGGATTGCTGCCGACCAGCCGCGTGTAAGTCCAGTACTCCTCGAACTTGACCGGGTCGGTCTTGCTGCCCGCCACCACCTCGCCCGTCTTCTCGTCCACCGTGTAGTCGAGGAGGTTAGCGTAGAAGCGGACGGTGATGTAATCCCTGCCCGACTCCTGCCATGCCTCGACGATGTCCGTCGATCGCACGGCGATGTTGTCGAGCTTGTTTGCCTTACGCTCCGCCTTCAATTTTTCGGCGTCGTTCCCGATGGCGCGGTACATCTCGGCGGTGAGGAGGTCCCTTACGGGCGCCATCTCGCGGTTGGCCCAGGCGCCCTGGATCTTGAAGAACGTGTCGAGGCACATGTCGCGGAAGCGGACCTCGTCGAAGTACGGGTCCATCTGCCTTATGTAGCGCAGCCCCATCTCCACGTCCGATTCCTGCCCCGCCGGGCCGTATACCGGCTGGTAAGGCTGCTGATCGTACGCTGTGGACTGATAGTATGCCTCGCCGGTCTCACGCCTCCTTTTGATGAAGCGATAGACGCCGTAAAGGATGAGTACCACGAGGATGACCTCGAAGAAGCCTATGCCGCCCCCTCCCATGCCCCATCCGCCGAAGCCGAGGCTGCGAAAGAGCATACCTCCCAGGAACCCGCCAGCCATGCCGCCGAGCATGCTCCTGAAGAAGCTGCCGCCCCCGGACTGATAGGGACTGTAAGGCTGCGACGGCGCCATCGGCCTGTAAGGCGTGGGACTGCCCGGCACGCTGAAGCTGCGCGAGCCGCGGGAGCCCATAGAGCCTCCCCCGCCTACCCTGGCGTAGGAGTCGATCTGAAGGACAAAGGCAAAAAAGACGACAAAAGCGGCCAGCACCAAGCCTATCTTGAACAGCGTGCTGTTTTTCATCTTGAGATACCTCCCTCGACCAGTGGGTAACAGAGTCTAACATAAGTTCCGGGTGCATACAAGGCAGGTATTAGGGGGGTACGGGGGTGGAGGGTGGGGCCGTGATCCTTTCGATCCTGGAAGTTCCGTGAGACCTGTAGTAGACTACCGGGGATTGCATACACCCGTAGCCCCTGACAAAACAAGAAAGGGGGCACTTTTATGAGCACAACTTTTTCCAATCCCGCCGGTGTCCCTGTGCTTTTCCGAAACAGGGCGTTTGTCTGTTACTGGTTCAGCCGGGTGTCGTCCACCCTGGCCTATCAGATGCTCGCAGTGGCAGTGGGCTGGCAGATGTACGCCCTTACGGGAAGCGTCTTCTACCTGGGTCTTGTCGGGCTCGCCCAGTTCGCGCCCGCCTTTCTTTTAACCCTCGTCGTGGGCCACGTGGCCGACCGGTGCGACCGCCGGGCGGTCATCCGGGTGTGCCAACTCGTGGAAGGGATAGGCGCTGCGGCACTCGCGGCGGGCTGCCTCACAGGGCGGCTCGACGCCCGCGCCATCCTCGCCGTCGTCTTCGTCGTAGGGGCGGCGCGCGCCTTCGAGCATCCCACCATGCAGGCCCTGCTGCCAAACCTCGTAACGCCGGAGGTCTTTCCCCGCGCAGTGGCGAGGTCCGCTTCTTCGACCCAGACGGCCAACATCCTCGGCCCGGCCCTGGGCGGCCTTGTCTACGCGGCGGGACCGGGCGGCGCGTACACGACCATCGGCAGCCTTTACCTGTGCGGCTTCGTCTTCATGTGCCTCATCAGGATGGAGCGGGCGGTCCGCGAAAAAGAGGCCGTGGCCCTGCGCTCCGTCTTCGCCGGCGTCGCTTTCATAAGGAGCAGGCCCGCTATCCTCGGGGCCATCTCCCTCGACCTCTTCGCCGTGCTCCTGGGCGGCGCAACGGCACTGCTGCCCGTCTATGCGAAGAATATCCTTGTCGTCGGGCCGCAGGGACTGGGGCTTTTGCGGTCCGCCCCTTCCGCGGGCGCCCTGCTCATGTCCCTGCTCCTCGGGCGCTACCCGCTGCGCAGGAGGGCAGGCCGGAAGATGTTCGGGGCGGTGATCGTCTTCGGCGCGGCCACCGTCGTCTTCGGCTTATCGACCTCGTTCCCCCTCTCGCTGGCGGCCCTGGCCGTGCTCGGCGCGGCAGACGTCATCAGCGTTGTCATACGCCACTCCCTCGTCCAGCTCGGGACGCCCGACGCCATGCGCGGGAGGGTGAGCGCCATAAACTCCATGTTCATAGGGACGTCCAACCAGTTGGGGGAGTTCGAGTCAGGTGTGACTGCGGCCTGGTTCGGCGTTGTGCCTGCCGTAATCATCGGGGGCGTGGGCACCATCGTGACGGCCCTGGCCTGGATGAGGCTCTTCCCCGACCTCGCCCGCGTCGATAACCTCGGTCCCGGCCGTCAGTAGCCGCTGCTGCCGCCGGGATGGGGCGCGCGGGTGGGCCGGCGGGCGCGGTGCTATCCCTCCCGGATATTTGCCGTGATGAACGCGACCTTCGCGGTGTCCTCCACTATGTCGGCAGTATAGTAGGCCGCCTTCAGGTCCTGCGCGAGGGCGAGTATCCCATGCTCCTTCATAAGCAGGGCCTTGACGCCGGGGTATCGCCTGACGCCTTCCGTCACGAAGTCGCACAATTCCTGAGAGCCGGGCATTGCACATTCGATGCAGGGGACTTCCCCCAGCAGATGGCGGGCAGAGACCGTGGCCAGCGGCAGGGGCAGGCCCCTGTTCGACCAGGCGGTCGCATACGGCGGATGGAGGTGGACGACTGCGCCGACATCCGACCGCGCCTTGTAGCAGGCCAGGTGGAAGCCCGTCTCCATCGAGGGCCTCCAGCCCATCGGGTTTTCGAGGACGCTGCCGTCGAGATCGACGAGGAGGCCATCCTCCGGGGCAAGCTCCGCCAGGGAGACGCCCGTAGGCGTGATGAGGACCGCGTCGCCGCCGGGCAGCCTGGCGCTCATGTTCCCCCCTACGCCGCTCGTGAGGCCCCGGTGGAAAGCGCGCCTCCCGTAGTCTGCAAGCTCGGTCCGCAAGGCCGATATCGCCTCCGCAGCCGCACTCATGGTCGCCCTCCCGTCACTGCCCGACCGCCTGTCCTTTCCATTTCCGCCAAACTATATAGCGTTAAAACCGATGCGTCAAGGAACGGCAAAAAATAGATGTTGACAGGACTAACACCAATTTACTAAAACTAGATGTTATATGTCACGCCTGTCACATCGTTTTATCCCCGCATGGAGTGCGCAGGGCGGAGCGCAGCGCGCTGTGCGGTGGGCGGCCGTTATCCTCGCGGCCATAACGCTGACGTCTTTGCGGTTGCGTTTGGCGGTCCGTGGGGGACGCGTGGTAAAATAAGGACCGGCCTGCTCTGCCGATCGGCACAACGTTTGACACGTGCTCAATTTATGCCCCTAATTTAAGGGCGGGCCGATAAGGAAGCTGCAAGGATGAACACGAAAGATTATTACCGGGTGCTCGATGTGGAAAAGCGCGCAAGCACCCTAGAGATCAAGGAGGCCTACCGGAGGCTCGCTTTCCGCTATCACCCGGACAGGAACGCAGGCGAGGCGGCAGCCGTCGAGAAGATGAAGGAGATAAACGAGGCGTACGCCGTGCTCTCCGACCCGGAAAAGCGCGCCAGGTACGACCTGATGCGCGAGCAGTACGGCGCGTCCGCCCACGACCGCTTCAGGCAAAGCTATTCCGAGCAGGACATCTTCAGGAACTCAGACATCGGCCAGGTCTTCGAGGAGATGGCCCGGAGCTTCGGGTTCCGGGGCTTCGAGGAGGTTTTCCGCGACATCCACGGCCATTACCGGACGACCGAGTTCAGGGGGCCCGGCATATTCGGCAAGATCATTATTTTCGGCCCGGGGATGGGCTGGGGCGGCCGGCGGCCGGGACGCGAGGTGCGGGGGCAGGGCGAGACGGGGTATGGCTTAACAGAACAGCCTGGTATACTCGCAAGAGCGATGGGCGCCCTCGGCCGCTTCGCATTGAAGAAGATGATGGGCGCAGCCCAGGGGGGCGACACTCACGATAGGCTCACCCTGGACGAGCGCGAGGCGGAGCGCGGCGGGCGCGTCGATTACTTGGACCAGAGGAGGGGAAGGCGGATCGCTATCACCATCCCGCCGGGCATCAAGGACGGACAATCCGTCCGGCTGCGGGGGATGGGCAACGGCGGCGGCGACCTCTACCTTCGGGTTGAGGTCAGGCGGTCGTTGGTGAAGAAGCTCAAAGAGCTGCTGGGGATATGATGTAAAAGACATGAACGGTTACAGGCATAACGACATCTGAAATGCTGTCGGACCCCTCCCGGCTTGGAGCCGGGCCGCCGCAATCGTATAAAGCGCATATCCTTTGCCTAGCGGAGGGGGGAGGCTCCATCCGGCTTTGCCGGTGGAGGGGGCGCTGAGCCCCAATAATTGCGCGGCGGCAAGAGCGGGCTGTACGTTTACATAGTTGGGATATTAGGCTGTTGATTCAATTGTGAGATTCCTTATAGCGGTGGTCGCGTTATGACTAAGGACAAGCTCCCCTCCACCCCCGCGGTCCGGGCGCTGCGGGAAGGCGGCGTCCCGTTCACGGAGCACCCTTACAGATACGAAAACAGGGGAGGTACTGCGGTCTGCGCAAGGGAGCTTCACGTTGACGAGCATAGTGTCATCAAGACGCTCGTGATGGAAGACGATGCGCGGCGCCCCCTCGTGGTGCTGATGCACGGGGACGAAGAGGTCTCGACAAAGGAGCTGGCCCGATACCTGGGCGTGAAGCGGGTCACGCCGTGCACGGCGGAGACCGCGCAGAGGCTTACGGGCTGCCTGGTGGGCGGCATCTCGCCCTTCGGCACGCGCAAAGCCATGCCGGTCCATATGGAAGAGACGATACTCACCCTGCCGAAGGTGTACATAAACGGCGGCAGGAGGGGCCTCATAGTCGGCCTCGACCCCCGGGACCTCGTCCGCATCCTGAAGCCCCGGCTCGTCAAGGTAGGCATCCGGGGCGCGCACGGCAAGACGTAAAGGACCGCCCGTAAACGCCTGATTGGATCCCCAACGGACAAAAACTGTGAGGTTGTGCTTGCCGCTTTGGAAAAAGTTGTGGCATAATCAGGGACGGCAGTATACCCTGCTGCGAGCAGCAGGGTATTTGCTGAGGGGGAAGGCTCCGGCGGCTGATGCCGCTGGAGGGGGCGCTGAGCCCCAATAATTGGCTGTCGTAAGGTGTGCCGAAGCTCCGCGGATGATGTTAGGATGCAAAAAGCGCGGAGACGAAAGGATGAGCAAAAGAACTTTTATGATGGGAGCGGAATAAAAAGGGGGAAATGATATTATCCCTGATAGCTTGCTACAGGGAATCAACAAGTTGCAGCGAACGATAAGGAGAGCCGCCTATGGCCAAAGAGCATGTCCTCGCCTTTCTTCCCGTCCTGGTTGCGCTTGCCCTTTGGGCCGCGCGGCCGGTTCCGGCACTTGCGCGCCTGAACCTGCCTGAGGCGGAAGGGTCGGCAACGATAGAAGGACAGGACCACCAGGTCCTGAGGGAATTCTTTTCGCGCCTCGGCCGGGGTGAGACGCAGCAGCTCCCCGCCGGCCCTGTGCGGCAGGTACTCCTTGGCGCCCTGCCCGAAGCCTACAAAAAGGGCTGCACGGAGATGGTGACCCGGTGGGGCGAGCGCGCGGCCGGGACAGCCGCCATGTCGGTCGGCGTGCTGCACGTGGAGGCGAGGGGCGAGGAAAGGCCCGTCCGGGCGCTCCTATCCTATGGGTGCTTCTCGACCGCTTCCGAATACGAGGGCAAGTTCCGCGACGAGCGGCTGGCCTCGCTCACCGTCGGCCGGCCGGCTTCGCGCATCGTGATGATGCCCGACGAGAAGGATTGCGAGGACTGTCCGGTGATGACCCGGATCTTGCGGGAGAAGGACGTCCGCATCGGAGGGCGCGGAGTGGTGGGTCTGGGCTTCATCAAGACGGGCGAGAACCCGTGCTGCCAGAAGGACCCGGCCAGGCAGGAGCGGGTGCAATTCTACGTCTTTCACGAGGCCGGCATCAAGCGCGCCGGGTCGGTCCTGAAAAGCCTTGAAGAATACGCAGGCGGGGCAGGCGGCGAAAGGTCTGTCTTCAGCGCGGCCGTCATCTTCAAGAAGGACATGCGGGGGAACATCGTCGGCATCCTTTCGCCCTATACGCTGATGAAGGGCGGAGGGCTGGTCGATAGGGGCATGATACGGTACGAGTGGGACGGCGCAAAGCTTGAATTCGTGAAGCAATAGAGCGGGCTGTACCGTATCTATAGGTGGGATATTAGGAGGTCGGTTCTATTATAGGACTCTCCGCAATTATCGATAACCGAGGAGGTCTTCAGATATGCCAAGATTTGGTTTTTTGCCGGGCCTGAGCATCCCCCGCGCCGCGGCTGCGGCGGCCGTTGTCGCGCTGCTTCTCCTGTGCCTTCCCGCGCATGGCGAGACTGCGGGCAGGAAGAAGAGTCCCGTCGATCTGAGCAGCGCCATCGTCCAGGTCGCAAAGCAGAACATCCCGGCAGTCGTCCACCTGGACGTGATCGAGCGGCAGGAGGTGGAAAACCCATTTTTCTTCCCCTTCGAGAACGACCCATTGTTCAAACAGTTTTTCGGCAACTCCAGGACGCCCAGGAAATTCCAGCGGGAGCTGAAGGGGCTTGGCAGCGGCATGATAATCGACGCCAAAGGCTACATACTGACTAATTACCACGTGGCGGGCGGCGCCACGAAGATAGAGGTCTCCCTGTCGGACGGGCGTAAGTTCCCCGGAAAGCTCGTCGGCGGCGACCCCAAGACGGACCTTGCCGTCGTGCGCATCAATGCGAAGGACCCCCTGCCCTGCATCACCTTCGGCGACTCGGACAGGATGGAGGTCGGCGAGTGGGTCATCGCCATAGGCCATCCGAGGGGCCTGGACCAGACCGTTACGCAGGGCATCATCAGTGCCAAGCACAGGCGCGGCATCACGGACCCGACGGGCTACCAGGACTTCATCCAGACGGACGCGGCGATCAACCCCGGCAACAGCGGCGGGCCGCTCCTCAACCTGTACGGGGAGGTAGTCGGCGTCAACACGGCCATCGCGTCCCAGTCGGGAGGCTCTGAAGGCATCGGTTTCGCCATACCGAGCAACATGGCGGTCCACGTCGTGAAGACTCTGATCGCCCACGGCAAGGTGGAGAGGGGCTGGATCGGCGTCGGTCTGCGCGACCTGACGCCTGAATTGGCCAAATCTTTAGGCGTCGCCGCCGCGCGGGGGGCGGCCGTAGCGGAGGTGACGAAAGGCGGACCGGCCGAGCGCGCGGGCATCCGGAAGAATGACGTGATCGTCGCCTTCGACGGCGCCGAGGTTACCGACGCCGCCGCCGTGAGGGCGATGTCCGCGGTGACGCCGGTCGGGCACGACGCAAGGGTGACGGTGCTGCGCCAGGGTAAAAAGCAGGACTTCATCGTGAAAGTCGGGAGCCTCCAGGAGGCGGCGAGTTATGAGGCCGGGGTCATCAAGGAGCGCTTCGGCGCGGAAGTGAGGCCGGTGACGCCGAAGGAGGCGCAGAAACTCGGGCTCGACGCTAAGCAGGGCGTGGCCGTCTCGTGGGTGGACCCGAAGGGACCCCTCGGCGCTGTCGGCTTCGAGGCGGACGATTTGATCCTGGAGGTAGACGGCCAGGCCGTCGCGGGCGTCGAATCGTTCGTCGAGCTTGCGGGCGCGCTGAAACCCCATCAGCGGGTTACTCTCCTGGCGGTAGATCACAAGTCGGGCAATGCGGGCACGGTCCAGGTTGTTTTAAGGTAGTGGGGGTGGGCGCGGCCTCCGGCCCCTTTGAATGACAGGCTTCGATCCCATGGCCCGGCATCGAAGAAACCCGGGCTATAAGCTCGCTGTCCCCGTCTGAATAATCCGGTTTTCAAAGAGAACAATATCTGTTAACATCTTACCGGTACGGCCCGCGATCGGCAGAAAGACAAAACCAAGAGGGTGATGCTCATGAAGACAGTCCTCGTAGTAGCGACGCTGGATACGAAAGGTACGGAGGTCGCATTTTGCAAAGAGCAGATAGAAGCTCTGGGGGCAAAGGCGTTATTACTGGACGGCGGCATATTAGGGGAGCCGACAATAAAGCCGGACATCACGCGTGAGGAGGTAGCTGAGGCAGCCGGCACAACGATTGAAGAGGTAAGAAAAAGTCTGTTTGAGGCCGACGCCATTGGTCTGCAGACCCAGGGAGCGGGCGTCATAGCACTACGCCTGTATAAAGAGGGCAAGATCCACGGTGTGTTGGGGATCGGCGGAGGGATGGGCACTTCCTTCGGAACGGGCGTGATGCGGACCCTCCCCATAGGCGTACCGAAGTTCATGGTATCCTCGCAAGCAGGGAATCCGGCTGTGAGCCTCCTGGTAGGGACCAAGGATATTTCCATGTTTCACTCGGTGGTCGATGTGGTGGGGCTAAACCGCCTTACAAAGCTTATCTTTACCAGGGCCTGCGGGGGCGTCGTGGGAATGGCAAACGCGGAAGTAAAGGAGGAGAAGGACGAGAAAAAGATAGTGGCCCTTTGCGCCAAGGGGTCTACTGAGGATACGAGCCGCATGATCAGACAGAGACTCGTCGACGCCGGCTTCCTGCCCATGACCTTTCATTGCTTCGGCTTTGGTCCTGCCAGCCTGGAGCAAGTAATTGCGGACGGTTATATTGACGGTGGCGTTATCGAGCTTTCCAGTGACTGGCTTGACCACATTGCAGGAGGCTATTCATTTCCCCCTGACGATCGTTATGAGAATGCAGGCAAGATCGGACTGCCTCAGGTTTTTGTTCCTGGAAGCTGTGATCTCATTGCCGCCCCACCGGGCAAACATACGGGCCGGAAGAGCAACCCCCACAACAAGGCAGTAACCGCTTACCGGTCAAGCTATTCAGAGCTCCATCAGGTAGGAACGGAAATCGGTGAAAAACTGAGCAAGAGCAAGGGGCCGGTTACCGTGGTGATACCCCTGCAGGGGTTCTCCGTCTTTGACCGGGTGGGCGGTCCCATGTACGACCCCGATGCAGATGCGGGCTTCATAGATGCAATTTCGGTTTTTTCCGGGAGATTAAAAGTCGTAAAAGTAGATGCCCATATACTGGATAATAAATTCGCCGATGCAGTGATGGACGCTTTCCTGGAAAACGTCGCACAGGTCTGAAGCTGCGGCTGCAGATGACGCAAAGGATTCTCTCAAGAGTCAGTTTAGAAACTTTCACCCTGCCGGCTTTGAGAACAACGACCCTTTCATCCTTTTGAAAAAACGATAATGGCCTCCGGCCCCTTTGGATGACAGACTTTAACGTTAAGGCTCGGCATCGCAGAAACCTGGGCTATACGCGACCCCAATTGACCGTCGGGCAAACTCCGCATACAATCCATCTGCTTCTTTCTGAAAGCGGGCCTTTATGGTTTCTTCTGTAAGGTTCCCCTTAGACGTTGTAATGGTGAGGGAACGGGTCGCATGATCCTCTAATCCTTCGCGCGACGCACCCTACAGGGGACACCCCTCAAGGTCACGGCGCCGGTCATGGGGTCGTAGTCCGGTCCGCAGCGGGTCACCATGTTGAGGTTCACCGTGCGCCATCCGAAGCCGTCGTCGGGCCTCTCGGGCGTCCAGGAGTTGAAGGTGGCGATGATGACCCTCGGGTCCACCTCCTTGTCATAGGAGAGCTTCTGCTTGCAGGAGCCGGCCTCTGTCTCGATGGTCACCCAGTCGCCGTCGGAGAGGCCCAGGCTGCGGGCTGTCTCCGGATTCATCTCCACCACCGGGTAGGGTCTCATATTCCGGATGGAGGCGACGTGATAGTAGGACGAGCCCATATAGACCTCTTCCTTCGCGTTCGTCATGAGCAGCGGGTACTCATCTGACCCGGTGGGAGTCCCAGCCACAGCCTCGTCGAAGCTCGGCATCGGGGAATAGCCCATCTTCTCGAGCTGCTCGGAGTAGATCTCCAGCTTGCGCGAAGCGGTCTTGTAGAAGTGTCTCTCGTACTCCCGCTCAGGGATGATGGTCCTCCTCTCCTCCTTGAACTGCCTGAAAGTCATGCCGAGGGGCTCGACCATGTTGTCGAGGCCCTCTTCATCGTCTTCCCAGAAGTCTTCACTCATGCCCAGGCGCTTCGCCAGCTCGTTGAGGATCTTCGTGTTCGGCCAGCATTCTCCGCGCGGCTCCACAATCTTGGGATGGGCCCGAAGCTCCTCGTACCAACCGGGCCAGTAGCCCAACTCGTCACTCTCCATGCCCCATGCGGCAGGCAGGACCATATCGGCTATGGCGGCCGTGGGCGTCATGAAGAGCTCGGGGGTCACGATAAAGTCGAGCTTCATGAGGGCTTCGTAGGTCCGCTTCGAATCGGGCCAGCTCACCAACGGGTTCGTCAGGATGAAGTACACGGCCTTGATCGGATAGGGTTTCCCGTCGAGAATCGCGTCAACCATCGCGTGGGATGGGATGAGGCCCATCCGCTGGCAGAGCTTGAACTTGTCTCCGAGGATCTTGTCCGTTCTTCTGCGGTACTTGTGCAACAGGTAGAAGTGGCCGAACCGTCTGAACCCCGCGGGCGTGAGGTATATGTCCCCACCCCGGATGTTCAGGTTGTCCGTGATGCCCCGCAATATGGATATGGCCCTCACCGTCTGGAAGCCGTTCGTCTGCATGTCTATGGCGTTTCCCACGAGGATGACCGCCGATTTCGCCCCCCCGTAGAGCCTTCCGAATGCCTCGATCCGCTCCTTCGGCACCCACGTCACCTTTTCGACTTCCTCGAGCGAGAAGGTCCCCACGTGCTCCTCCAGCTTATCGAAGCCGACCGACCAGTTCGAAACGATGTCCTCGTTGTAGAGCCCCTCCTCGATGACCACCTTGAGTACGCCCAGCGCAAGGGCGAGGTCGCTGCCCGGTCTCAGCCTGGCCCACACATCGGCGACCCTCGCGGAGTCCGTCTTCATGGGATCGACCACGATGAGCCTGGAACCCTTCTGTAGATTGGCACCAAGGGTCTCCCTCCTCATACAGCCCGAGGTGTGGTTGCTGTTGCAACCCCATACAACGATGACCTCCGGCTTGTTGTGGTCATCAGGGACCGATGACCACCCGTAGGTGCAGACCTGACCCTGCAGCTCGGCGACGCCGCAGAACCAGGCAGGGGTCACTACTGTGGGCGTGCCGAAGGCGGACGCAAATCGCTGGCCGTAGGCGAACTCCATGCCCTTTGGCTCGCCCAGGCCGAAGGCCACCGCCTCGGGGCCGTACTCTTCCTTAATCTCCTTGAATTTCTCCGCAATGGTGTCGAGCGCCTCATCCCACGTGATGCGCTGCCACTTGCCCTCACCCCTCTCTCCCACCCTTTTCATGGGATAAAGGAGCCTCTCGCGATGGGAGAGCACGTCCGGGATGATGAACCGTCCCTTTTTTACGGGGCACTGCTCGCTCCACAAACCGCTCTCCATGTCCGGCTCTATGTCGATGCACTTCCCATCTTCAACGATTGCCCGTATGCTACAATGTCCGGGACATATATGGCAGAAGGTGAACACCTCGTGTCTCGTTTTCGTTCCCGGCCTTGAGTGGCTCGCGTGCATGGCGCCTTGCTGGGGGTGCATGAAGGACTCCATGATGGGCTCGAAGCGGGCCTCGCAGGTGAGGCCTTCCATGGTGATGATGTCTTTGCCGTCCGCGTCTACAGCCAGGACCATGCAGGAAGGGACAATCTTCCTGTCCATCGACACCGCGCAAGAGCCGCACTCCGCCACGCCGCACCCCTCCTTCGTCCTGAGGAACCTCAACTTATCCCTCAGGACGTCCAGAAGGGTCTGGTTTGGCTCCACGGAAAGCTCATGGGGCTCCCCGTTTATGGACAACCGGATCTGATGCTTCATCTCCATACCTCCTGATCGGCCGCGGCCTCATCCGGAAGGCCGGCCTTTCAATCGAGTCTCCTGACGGGCCCTCTTGAGCCTACCCTCCGGGTGATCATCTCGTATATGAGGCGGTTGACCCCGTCTGCCACCATCACCCCGATGAGGTATCTTCTGTAGTCGGCCTTGCCTCGGATGTCGTCTATGGGGGATGTTTCCGAGGCCGCCGTCTCCGCCGCCTTCGCGACTAGGTCCCCTTTGTCTTCCCTCAGGACTTCTCCCCTGAGGACCGCCTCGGCCGTCTTTGCGCGAAAGGGGGTGGGTCCCACGGCGCTCAGGGCGATCTTCACGTCCTCACACCGCGGCCCGTCCACCGTCATCAGTATGCTGACGCCGGCGACCGCGACATCCACCCGTCGGGAGCCGTATTTCAGGTGCACCCCGCCGGTGCGGGGGGGCAGGTTCGGGACCTGTATCTCGGTGAGGATCTCGTCCGGCCCGAGGACGGTCTCGCCGGGACCGGTAAAGAACGATTCGAGCGGGACAACCCTTTCTCCCGCCAGCCCGGCTATCCTTACCTTCGCCCCGATGGCGAGGAGGGCGGGCGCGCATTCCGCCGCCGGGGAGGCGTTGCACAGGTTGCCGCCCAGGGTAGCAAGGGAGCGGACATGGGGCGTGCCCAACATGCTTGCAGCCTCACCCAGGACAGCAAACTTCTTCATCACCACGGAAGAGTTGGTGAGGCTCTCAACCGTAGCCAGCGCGCCTATCCTCAGCCCGCTTTCCTCGTCGTATCGAATGTAGTCGAGGTTCTGGATCCTCTTAATGTTTATGAGGCTGCGGGGCACCATCTTCCTGTGCTTCATCTTAACGAGCATATCGGTCCCGCCGGCGAACACACGCGCCTCTCCTTTGCTCTCCGAAAGGAGGGAGCAGGCCTCGCGCACCGAGGTGCACGAATAGTAGTCGAACTCGGGTAGGTTCAGCAACATGGCATTATCTCCTTTCCATCTTTGTTCCTGCCCGGCCGCTCCCTTTCCGTTCGCGGCGCACCGCCGTCTTTACCCGTACTCTTCCAGCACCCTGCGCTTATCTATCTTCCCCTGGCCGGTCTTTGGCAGTTCGGCCACGAACCGGATGAGCCTGGGTACCTTGAAGGGGGCCATCTTCTGTTTGCAAAATTCCTTGATCTCTTCGACCATTATATCCGACGGCTCATAGTTTTCTCTCAGAACGATGAAGGCCTTCGTCTTGACCAGGCCATCGGCGTCCTTGATCCCGAGGACGACGCACTCCATCACCGCGGGGTGGCCTTCGAGGCACGCCTCAATCTCGAAGGGGGCGACATAGATGCCGCTCACCTTCATGAGGTCGTCCGCCCTCCCCATGTACCAGAAGTAGCCCTTCTCGTCTTCCCTGAAAAGGTCGTTCGTATTGACCCAGTCGCGGCCCATGAAAGTGGCCTTCGTCTTCTCATGGTCCTGGTGGTACATCCAGCCGCACGAATCAGACCGCACCCAGAGCACGCCCGTCTCTCCATCCTGCACGTCGTTCCCCTGGCTGTCGACGAGCTTCACATCCATGAGGGGCGTGAGCCTGCCTGAGCTTCCGGGGATCACCTCACCGGGCCGGTCCATGAAGTATCCCATGTTCGCCTCGGCGGAGCCGATCACGTTCAGCACCTCGATCTTGAAGAAGTCGGTGAACTCCTTGTAGAGCTCCCCGGAAAGGGCTTCGCCCGAGGCGAGACACAGACGGACGCAACTCAGGTCGGCATTCTTCGCCTCTGGGCTCTGGAGCATTGCCCTCATCATGGTGGGGACGTTCACGAGGAGGGTCGGCCTGTATCGCTCGATGAGGTCGAATATCAACTCCGCCGTAGTCCGTTCAGGAAAGAGGGCCACGGCAGCGCCCGCCCTGAGCGGCCAGTTCATGCCGAGATCGCGCGCGTAGTGGAAGAAAAGCTTCGGAACCCTGAGGACGATGTCGTCAGGCGTCAGCTTGACGACATCCTGGTAGGATTCGAAACTGATTATGCCGTCGTGGTGCATGTGAGGGACCCCCTTCGGCTTGCCGGTGGTCCCCCCTGAAAAATTCCAGAAGGCTATATCGTTCTTGCCCGTGGCCTCGGCCTCCAGGTGGCTCGCCGCCCCAGGGATCAGTCTACCAAGGGCATATTCCCTCTCCCCAAGCTCGGGCAGGTCCTCTCCGGCCACCAGGATTGCCCGGGGAAACCGCGAGCCCCTCGCGCCTTCCCGGACGGCCGCGAGCGTAGTCCGGTCGACGACGACCACCTTCGGCCTCACGTAATCGAGGAAATAGCGATAGTCGTCAGGCCTCAGGTAGGTGTAGGCGTGGGTGGCAACGGCCCCGATCTTCATGATCGCGAACCAACTCGCGACCCATTCGGGGGAGTCCTGGAGTACGAGCAGGACCCTGTCCTCAAGGGACACACCGAGTCCCTTGAGCACGTTCCCGATCTCATTCGTGAGGGTTATCAGGCGCTCGAAGGTGTACGCCTTGCCCTCGTAGTAGAGGGCGGTCTTCTTGCCCCTTTTCCAATCGAGGTTCTCTTCCAGATAGTAGGTGGTCAGGTTGAGCAGATCGGGAATCGCCAGGTCGATATCAGGACCGCGCTTCATTGCGCTACCCCCTAAGCATTGAGGATGTTCACGGCGTGCGCTCAGGTACTTTCGGCGTCAGACCGCTCTGTTATGCGTCTTAGGCATGGCCCATCCCATCGGACTTAGGGAAACCATACTCCTGCCACCTGCTCAACACCTTCTCCATTGTCTCCGGATCGTCTTCAACCTTGACCGGCTTCTTCTGCCACTCTACGGGCGTCGTGCAATCGAGGATGACGGCGGAACCTATATCCTTCATATCCTCAGGCAGCGAGGGATCGAAGGGCGTCGCCCTTATCTTGTTGATGATCTGTGTGTCGTCCACAGGGTTGTAGCGGACTGCAAGGGACCACCAGACGCCCGCGAGGTCATCGGCCGCCACGTCTTCATCGACAACGATCACGCCTTTCGTGTGGAAATGACCAGTAGGACTCGCGAGCACGGCGTGAGCGATCCGCTGCGCCTGGGCGGGGAACGTACACTTTGCGGAGACAATGGCCCACCAGCGGCCGGTCGCCTCCGGCGGCATGTAAACGGAGCGAATGCCAGGGACCTTCATCATCTCGAGGTCGGCCCACAGGAAGGCTGTACGGCCAACCGTGTTGGCGATATGGGTATCGCCGACGGGCCGGCCAACCGTGCTGGCAACAAAGATGGGCTCCTTTCGACGGAGGATCCGCTTAACAGTAAAAAAGGGCTTGGGCGTTCCGAACGCACCGCTCGCGCCGTAGAAGCCGGGATATTCTCCCAGTGGTCCTTCCGGCCGGAAGTTTTTGGGGTCAAGCTCGAGCTCCCCCTCCAGAATGATCTCCGCATTGGCAGGCAGCATCAGGCCCGTATAGTCGCTCTTGAAAACCTGGACAGGGTCGTTCATGATCCCGCCTATAACGTCGTATTCGCTCATCCCCTCCGGCACCATGTTTGAGGCGGCCAAGAAATGGATCATGTCGCAGCCGCAGTATGCAGCGGCGAGCATCTTACTCTTGCCCTGCTTGCGGGTCTTCTCCATGTGAAGGTACGCGTGCTTCGACTTGATCCACATGTTTGCGCCGATGTTTTTCTCATCCAGCAACTGCCCCCGGTATGTGCCTATGTTAGTCCAGCCCGTTTCCGGGTCCTGCGTCACCCAGTTGAATGCCAGGCCCAAATACCGCCCGCCGTCATTTGGATACAGGCGGGGTGAAGGGAGATCGAGGAGGTTTACGTCCTTTTCCTCTATCACCTGTTCCATGACTGGGATATTTTCCTTTACCTCGACCGGCGGTATCAGTTTCTTCTGGACCATCACCCGCATCCATTCCTTCGCAACGTTGCAGATCGAGGTATCGGCCGGCAGGCCGCAGGTGAGGGCCAGTTTTTTGGGCGTCGTGATCGTGCTTATCAGGACGGGGATCCTATGACCCTTGACGTTTTCAAAGAGTAAGGCAGGACCGTTCTTCCTTTCGTTCAGCGTCGCAACATGACCGAGCTCCAGCTCATAGTCTACCTCCGCCTTTATCCGGTGCAAAACTCCTTCCTCCTCCAGCAGATTGATCCATTCCCTGAGGTCCTTCATAGTCTCTCCCCTCCGTACGTCCTTATTTTTGTAAGGAACTCGCCGAGATTCGCACGCTTCCTGCCTATGAAACCGTTATCTCCCCGACATGCGTCTTCAAGCCGGAATACCAAAAGGCCCTCTTCCGTGCGCCTCTCCCTTATTGCCATTCCCATAGGGCCGGCTCGTGATTACCAGTTCGCTTCCAAGCCGCCAGAGGCGGATATAAAATTTCACCATGCCATCAAGATGCGAGCTGCTTGACCAAAAGTTCGATAAGACCGTACACGTCCGCCTGCCTTTCGCCCCCGCGCAGGCCCATGCCCTTTGCGATCTGTCCGTACACCTCGATTCTCTTACCCTCGTCCTGGGCAAGCACCTCGTTTGGATTCATGCATAGCCGCGCCAGCTCATTCCCGATGGCCGTCCGGAAAGACGAAGCACCCTGTGTTTCCTCGCCCAACCCATCTTGCCTGGTGCGATCGGCCTTGTCGTACTTTACGTACTCTATCTTGCCGCCGGTCTCAAAAATGCCTTCCCATCGCTCTGTTTCAGATGAAAAATCGTAGGCCCTCATTCCTTCCGGACCTGCCACAAGGATACCTTTCAACTCACGGGGCCTTCGCCTTACAGTGAAAAGCTCGGGGATTTCATCATCCGACTGGAAGGATAGTCTACCCAGGTCCTCTATCCGACGGATGATATAGTACCTCAGCAGCTCCACCTTCTCCGCATCGAGGCCAAGCACTTCCTGCCAACCGGCCCATTGAAGGACTACGTAATTTTTGGAGGCCGCCACGAAGCCCGCGGGAGGACAAAGGCCCAGTTCGACCAGGGCCGATCGGCACTTGTCGCCGACCCTGCTAATATCTACCCCTTTTGTCGATCCATCTTCGTACTCGACTACGAGCCGCCTTGGCTCATTCATGATTTGACCCCCCTCACGATCTCCCTGATCTCCGAGAAATGGCGGATGGTGAATTCGGCGTTGGAAGGGGCGTGGAAGATGAACCCGACATACTGAATGGCCTTAAAGCCCCTCTTCTGGGCCGGCGTGATATCAGACCATTCCTTGTCCCCTATGATGACGGCTTCTGAAGGCTCAATGCCCCGCTTCCGCAAGTCTTCAGCAAGAACGTCGTAAAGATCGCCCTCCTCTTTGGACTTGTCCTTGTATGACAAATCTATCTCACCAGTACGTAAATCGACCTTTCCCTGAGGAGAGATGAGCTCGTCAAAGTAATCAATGATGTTCTGGACCTTCAGGAACCTGCTCACTATGTCGGTCCCGATGGGACCGAGCGTCCTCTTCAGCTCAGCCACAATCGAGACCTCTATCCCCTGGTCTCTCAGGTATTGGATCGCATCCACTGCGCCATCGGCTACCTTCAGGTACTTCTGTTCGATAGCGGAAAAGACCTCCGCCGCGCCGGGACGGTCGTCGAAGACGTATGTTGCTATCTCGGGCCTGTGTTTCTCCTTTATCACCGAATAGGACCCATACCTCTCTTTCATAAGCCGCCATCTCTGGCACCTTATATCCACAAGCTCCGGTTCTCCCAATTCTTTGCTTGTGTCACCTATCATCCAGTACGTACGTTCCGGGGAAGAGTCCATGAGCGTCTGACCGAAGTCGATTCCGACCCATTTTGCGGCGATCGCCATAGCGGGACCCCCTCTCTCTGATTGTCCAAGTGACTGACATGGTTCCTTATTTTATACCATACTTCATTGAACCCTGTGCTGCAATTGAAATCTTCTTAATAAGTTATAACCATCTGCTCCTTCATCCATCGTACCTTCCCCAATCCAATGTCGAATCCCTATGTCCGGCCGACCGTAGACCATCTATGGCAGGCGGGTTGCGGCAGCCGCGGGCGTTACCCTCCCCTCCCGCGCTCCTTCCGGGACGCGCCGCCCATAAAGCTTTAAAATAGCTCTTTCCGCCACCCAAGAGGTGGCATCATGCCGTTAGTGGCGGCCGAGGGGAGTGTTGGTTTATCGCTTTTGATCTTGCCGGCTTTGTGCTACAAGAGAAACCTCGCAACCAGACCGACCGCGTACGTGAGCACGCAGGTTCCCATGATTATGAGAAGGTTGTGCCCGATGTTCGACCAGATGCTCCTTCCGGACAGGACGGCTGTGAAAAACCCTGCAATGGATATGCTCGTTGCCGCGAGGAGAAAAGCAACTACGGCCGGAACCGACGGACTTACCCCCCATACGGAGGCCGCAAAGAAGGGGGCCAGGACCGGCAAGGCCCCTATCATGAAGAACATGGCGGTGATCTTAAGGGAGTCCCTCGGCTGGGGCGTATCGACGCTTATCCTGATGGTCCTGACCAGGCTCGAAAGCACGATACTATCGTTGCCTACGATATCCATGATGAGCCTTATCGTCTCCTCGTCGATTCCCCTCTCGATGAGATCGAGCTCCAATTCCCTGCGCAGCACGGAAGGGGTGACTTCCGTCTTGATGCCCAACTCCTTTTTCCTCCCCTCGTGGAGGTCGTGATGGCCCTTGGACCCTATGTACGATACCGACATCTCTGCGATCATGCCGCCCACCATACCGATCACTCCGGTCAGTCCTATGACGAGTGTCCTTGCATGGACGGCTGCAAGACCGATGACCAGTCCAAGGGTCTCTATGATTCCGGCCGTCATCCCCGGTATCGCTTCTTTGAGGTTTGCTATGTAGAGCCTCCTGTCCGCGATCTGTTCCATCATGTGCCATTCGTGGCCTATCTCCTGTCTTATCACGTTCATGATGGTCGTCCGGGCCTTCTCGTTATCCTTGTAGATATCCAGCAACTGAGCGTAATCGAGGATCGCCTTTTTTTCGCTATGCTCAAGGTAATGGATGAATATCGTGAGAGGGAGGAGAAGCGAAAGGAGCTTCGCCAACGCTATTCTCCATTTCACTACGGGAGTTACACGGAATGAGACGCCGTGGACGCGCTCTGCCAGACCGCTCCAGACGTTCGCATGGCCGTGCTCCATTTTTGCTATCTCTATGATGGGTCTTTTCCGGCTCTCGTCTTCGTGTCTCCCGGCGAGAAAACGGTATAGGCTCTCGGCCGTGATCTCCGACAGCCAGAATGTACGCAGCATTGTCGGGTTGCTCCCGGTTTTGATAGTCTGCCTCGACTCATCCAGCATATCAGGCGATATCCGATAAGATCGGGCTTGCAGGGGCATCGGGTTGTTGCCGAAACGCCCTTACCCGGCGCCCCTGCAAGTCTAGTAGTTTTCTGCCGGCAGCTCGTAATATGCCTGCGGGTGGGCGCAGGCCGGGCATACATCGGGCGCCCCCGGACCTTCGTGGACGTACCCGCAGTTCCTGCACCTCCACTTCACGGAGGAGTCCCTCTTGAAGACCCTATTCTTTTTGATATTGTCCAGGAGGGCGAGATACCTTCTCTCATGAGACGTCTCCGCAACCGCAATCATCCTGAAGAGCTTTGCGATTTCCGGGAAGCCCTCTTTGTCCGCTACGCCCGCGAAATCGGGATAGAGGGTGCCCCATTCCATATGCTCGCCGGCTGCCGCTTCTGCGAGGTTCTGTGCAGTCGTCCCCACGACCCCGGCAGGGAAGGACGCATTAACCGTCACATCGCCGCCTTCGAGGAATGAGAAGAACCTCTTGGCGTGCTCTTTCTCGTTATCGGCCGTGTCCGCAAAGACCCACGAAATCTGCTCGTACCCCTCTTTCTTCGCCTGAGAGCAGAAAAAAGTGTACCTGTTCCTCGCCTGCGACTCCCCTGCAAATGCCTGTAGCAAGTTTTTTTCCGTCTGCGATCCTTTCAGGCTTGCCATATCGTTCCTCCCTTTATCTGGTTATGCTCGGCTAACAATCTCTCTTTCCGATGCCCTTAACGGCTGCGTCAAGCGTCAAGGGCGGCATACACGGTTGAAAGGCTCAGGCCCCCTCTTTTCTTTCTTGCCTCTTGATAGACAAGCGTGGGCCCAGGGTGAAGCTCCCTTTTCTCCATAAGGACATCGATGACGGCCAGCCTCTGGGGGCTGATTTTCAACCCCTCCTCTTTAAGCCGTCTGATTATCGATCCTTTGGTCGGCTCGGCCTTCAATTCGGAATCATTCCTATTCGGAATATAATGGTTCGCCTCGTCTCTGTCAACCTTTCGCCGGGCGCAAATTCGCCGCCGCTTATTGCCGTGCTCTTTGCCCTTTTCATTTCTCATCTTCATGGGGATATGCCTATGACAAAAAGGGGGATAGCGAAGACCATCAGGCAGGTACTCGACGGCTAGATATCTTTCCGGTTTTCGGATGTCGATCCGGCTCGGCAAAATGCTCGAACAGCGGCCGCTCCCTGATGCGTGCTCGAGGACGTGCCCTCTCTCCCTTTCAAGCGGGGAATTTCCCGAATGTGCCTTCCAGCTTCCACTCGGGAAGAAATAGACGCTCCGCTGCCGAAAATGGTATGCTCTCTCACTGTGAGTAAGACCCGAAAAAAACGCACTACGCCTGGGGCGGACGCGAGAAAGGGGAAGACGGTTGCTGCCGGCGGCCAGCAGAGTGGGGAACCGCCGGGCCTGGCCAGGGACGCCGGGCCTGGCTACAAAAATTATTATAATTGGATATTCCTGGCCGTTCTGCTCTTATTCGTCATAGTAGTGCGCGCAAGGCTCCTCGGCTTTCCTCTTGAAAGGGACGAGGGCGAATACGCCTATCTGGGCCAGCTCATTCAACAGGGAATCCCGCCTTACGCCATAGCCTATAATATGAAGCTTCCGGGCACCTATTTCATGTACGCCCTCATCATGTCGTTATGCGGGCAGACCGTTACCGGCGTTCATCTGGGGCTTATGGTAATGAACTGCCTCACCATACTGCTGGTCTACAAGATCGGCGCAAAAATGGTCAGTCCCCTGGCAGGTTGTATTGCAGCCTGCGCCTATGCGCTTCTTTCTCTTGACCCTTCGGTACTTGGATTTGCCGGACATGCGACTCATTTCGTCGTTTTTTGGGCCATGGCAGGGCTGTTGGTCTTGCTCTATGCCTTTGAGAAAGACAGGCTCCGCCTTTATTTCGCTGCCGGCGTACTGCTGTCCCTGGCCTTTATCATGAAGCAGCAGGGGATTTTTCTTCTTTTTTTCGGCGCCGCCTATATTGTTCTTCACGGTCTTCAGGCCGGAGGAGGGACGAAGAAACGTATGCTTTTGAGCCTCGCGGTTTTTCTGTCCGGTGTCTTGTCTATCCTTTTCGTCATGGTTATCTATCTCGCTGTAACGGGCGTCTTGGAAAAGTTCTGGTTTTTTACCTTCGTGTATTCTTTCAGCTATGCCACGCAGGTCCCCTTATCCCTGGCCCCCAGGTATTTCACGGCAACGTTTTCCGGCATCCTGGGCGGCTTCTCCATCATATGGCTGTTTGCCGGTCTCGGGCTTATTGCTCTTTTCCTGCACCCCGGCCTCAGGGAAAAGCGCTGGCCGATATCGCTTTTTGCCGTCTGCTCCTTCCTGTCGGTCTGCCCCGGCTTTTATTTCAGGGAGCATTACTTTGTCACGCTCCTGCCTGCGGTTTCGCTCCTGGCCGGTATTTTCATCGATTATCTGCACGTAGAGTCGGCGAAGCTGAAGGCACCAAGCCTGTCATTCCTCGGAAAAGGCCTTCCGGCGTACGTTGCTCTGGCCGTATTCGCGCCGGCCGTGATCGCCGGCGCGGCGCATCGACGCGCATATCTCTTCGGGGAAGACCCGGCAGTCCTTTGCAGGGCCATCTATGGAATCAACCCGTTCCCGGAGTCGGTAGAGGTATCCAGGTTCATAGAGCGCAATACATCTGCTGCCGATAGGATCGCGGTTTTGGGGTCGGAGCCCGAGATATATTTCTATTCGGGAAGGCGGGCGGCTACCGGACACATCTATACATACGGCCTGATGGAAGCGCACCCGTACAGCCTGGCCATGCAGAAAGAGATGGCCGCAGAGATCGAGCGCTCGGGCCCCAAGTTCGTCGTCTTCGTCAGGGTTGACCTTTCCTGGCTGCCTCGTCCCGAATCGGAAAGATACATATTCCGATGGGCAAGCGCCTATTTGCGTGACCGCTACGACATAGTAGGGATAGCAGACATTGCGCCGCCGGATGACACCATCTACAAATGGTACGACGATGCCCGGAATTACACCCCCAGGTCGACGGCAAAACTGGTCGTCTTTCAAAGACGGCCAAACCCGCCCATCTCGTGAGAGGTCGAGCAGGCGTGCGACGCGTAAAGCAGACTGGAAAGAAACGTGACCCGGGCGGCAAGGGGATGTCCCCCCGAAGCGGCGCCGGCAGTCCCGGCGGAGCCGGCCGTGTCGAGGCCCGACAGGGGTCTATCGAAGGCCGGTCGCCTTCGAAGAGAGGCATCTCAAAAAAGGAATGGGCTGCCCTGGCGCCTGTGCTCGCGGCTGCGGCAATATTGCTTTTTTTCAATCTGGGAGCAAAGTACCTCTGGCAGGACGAGGCGTTCACCGCCGTGCTCGCCGCCCGCATGATAAAGTACGGGAAGCCTTTGAGCTACGACGGCACAAACCTCCTCACCCTGGACCTCTTCGACATGGAGGACGCAAGCACGGTCGATAATCGGACGGGCGCGCCCGAGGCCGCAATCCGGTACTACGTAGACCGGAAAGACTTCAGAAAGGACACCACCTGGACTGCCAATCCCTGGGGCCAGCTTGTCTTCGCGGGCGCTTCGGTCGCCCTCTTCGGCCGCAACGCGCTGGCGGCACGGGCGCCTTTCGCCGCCGCCGCCCTCCTAACCGTGGTCCTCCTTTACGTGCTCGTCCGGCGGTGCTTCGACGACCCTTTGATTGCGTGGCTGGCCGCCGCCATGCTCGTTGCCAACGTCTATTGGGTCATCCACAGCAGGCAGTGCCGATACTACTCCCTCTCTGGCTTATTCCTCATGCTGACGTTGATCGCTTTCATGCGATGGCAGTCCGGGCGTCCCTTCGGCCGTGCGCTCTTCGTGCTGTCCGGCTGGTGCTTTTTCCAGATGGAATACGGGTCGTTCTGGCCGGTTACAGGCGTCCTTCTGGTCGCGGCGGCCTTAGCCTCGCGGCGTCGAATACTGTCCGTCTTGCTGGTGGGCGCCATCCTCGGGGCATCGATTGCGCCGTGGGTTTGGTACTACGGTCTTGCAGACAGGCTCCACGCAGGGGGCGTCCCGTGGGCTAGCAAGTTCCTCCTCAACCTCTTTCATATGAACCAATTCCTCATTGCCATGGTAGTCCTGCTGGGGGCGGTCGCAGTGCTCCGGCTTCGCTGGCGCGCCCTGGCCCCGGCTGCGCGCATGATGCTATCCGTGAGCCTGGCTATCCTGTTTACGGCGCTTGTATGGGTCCCGAGCGTAACGCCCTATGCCTTTCACCGCTTCATTGTCCACCTGTCTCCGCTGGCTGCCCTGGTCACCGCATGGATGTTATGCGAGGGCGCCGCTCTGGTGGTTGTCCGTTTGCGGCGGCGGGAGATATTCCGGTGCGTCCTGGCCGGGGCCGCCGCTGCCTTCCTGGTGGTCTTTCCCTTCGTGTCGAACACCGTGGCTTACCCGCTCCAGAAATTTGTCCGGACGGCGCCTACCGGCGATTTACTGAGACCGGAATGGAGCGTACTGGCAGAAGAAGTCTTTACCCCCAGGGAGGACCCGAACCGCAAGGTCATCGAGGCCCTCCGCCCCATTATCGCGCCGGGAGACGAGATACTGGTAAACTATGAAGATGTCCCGCTGATGTTCTACACCGATAATCCTGTCAGGGGAGGCGTCCCGTGCTTCAGGGTTGAGGACCGGAGCAAACCCCCGCCCCGTTTCCTTATTTATCGCAGGAGCGTGACCTTCGTCCATACGGCCGTCTTCGAGCGGGAGATAAGGCGGTACAGGTGGCGCATCATCCACACCGGGGCAGCCGATGTGCCCTGGGGCAACATCCCCGAGCCGGGGCTGCGCCCTCCTCTGGACTCCTCTTCTTTTCCTGAAGTCATCGTCGCCGAGAACATGGGTCCTGCCGGGCCTTGAGAAGACCCCCAGGGGAATGCACCGGATTTCCGGCATTCATACGTAACTTCTCACCTCCCCCGCCGCTTCAGTGAGTGCGCCTTCCCATCCCCCTGAAACTTTTTGTTGACAATGGTAGAGTGATTCTATAACATTAGATTAGCATATCATCTGATGTTTGAGAGACAAATCCTTATGTAGCAAGGGTCTCATGGAGCCGAGCGTACAGCTTAAGGTTGCCGAAGCGGTTGCCGACGACGTGACGAAGGGGATCGCCCGCCTGACCGAGAACGAGATGAAGCTCTTGGGCGCGGTCCTGGGCGACGTGATCGAGATCGCCGGGGAGCGGACGACCGTTGCCCGCGTCGCAGGGACGCTGGCGCCGTCCGGCAGCCGCACCATCGGCATCGACGGCCTCACGCGGGAGAACGCGGGCGCCTCCCTGGGGAGCAGCGTCAGGGTCCGCAAGCTCCGCCGCAAGACGGCCGAGACCGTCGTCATCACCCCCGTCGATCCCTCGGCCGTCCTTCCCGAAGAGGAGGACCTCCACCATTTTGCCCTCCTGCTCCAGGGCATCGCGGTCACACTAGGGGACAAGATCAGCATACCCTTGCTCGGCGGAAAGCCCCGCCTCTTCACCGTTGAAGGCACATCGCCGGGGGGCGGCGTCATTATCAACCAGAAAAGCAGGTTCGTCCTCAAGAAGCCAGATTACTCGCCGGATGCGGCGGTCCGCATCACGTACGACGATATCGGCGGGCTGGAAAACGAGCTGCGCCTCATCCGCGAGATGGTCGAGCTGCCCCTGCGGTATGCAGATGTCTTCGAGAAGCTGGGCGTCGAGTCGCCAAAGGGGGTGCTGCTGTACGGGCCGCCGGGCACGGGCAAGACGCTGATCGCCCGCGCCATAGCGGGCGAGAGCGGCCTGCACTTCATAAGGGTGAACGGCCCGGAGATCATCCACAAGTTCTACGGCGAGAGCGAGGCGAGGCTGCGGGAGATCTTCGAGGAAGCCGCCCAGAAGGCGCCGAGCGTGATCTTTATCGACGAGATCGACGCCATAGCGCCCAGGCGGGCGGAGGTGCTGGGGGACGTGGAGAAGCGCGTAGTCGCCCAGTTGCTCGCCCTGATGGACGGCATGGTCCGCAGGGGGCAGGTGGTCGTCATCGGGGCGACGAACATACCGGAGACGATCGACCCCGCGCTCCGGAGGCCAGGCCGTTTCGACCGGGAGGTAGTCGTCCCCGTGCCGAACGTCGAAGGCCGCCTGTCGATCCTGCGCATCCACAGCCGCCGGATGCCCCTTGCGAAAGACGTTGACCTCGGCCGGCTCGCGAAGATCACCCACGCCTTCGTCGGAGCGGACCTCGAGGCGCTCTGCAAGGAGGCGGGCATGGTGGCCGTCCGGCGCTACATCTCCCTCGATGGCGGCAAGGGCGTCGATGCAGCCCTTTCTGCGGACGGGATGCACGTCACGATGGACGATTTTCTGAAAGGCCTCAGGGCGGTCGAGCCTACCGCGACGAGGGAGATATCGACCGAGCGGTCGAGCGTTACCTGGCAGGACATCGGCGGCCTGAAGGAGATAAAGCAGGCCCTCGCCTCTATCACCGACTGGCCCGCCAGATACCCGGACCTTTTCGCTTCGGCGCGGGTCATGCCCCCAAGAGGGATACTCTTTTTTGGGCCGTCCGGCACGGGGAAGACCCTCACCGCGAAGGCCCTGGCAGGCGAGACGGGGCTCAACTTCATCTCCATAAGCGTCCCCATACTTTTCTCGAAATGGCTGGGCGAGTCCGAGAAGGGGCTCCACCAGATATTCAAGAAGGCGAAACAGTCGGCCCCCTGCATACTCTTCTTCGACGACATCGACAGCCTCGCCGCGACGCGCAGGGCCGCTTCCGAAGGCGAGGCCGTGGCGGAGCGCATGGAGAGCCAGTTTTTCAACGAGCTGGACAACTTGAGCGACCTGTCGCAGGTGATCGTCCTCGGGGCGACGAACAGGCCCGACCTGCTCGACCCCGCGCTGACGCGCTCGGGGAGGCTCGACTACGTCCTTGAGTTCCCCCTGCCCTCCCACGAGGACCGCGTCGATATCTTCCGCGTCCACACGAAGGGCAGGCCCCTCGCGCCCGGCATCGACCTCGCCGAGCTTGCGGCGCTTACGGAAGGCTTTTCCGGCTCCGACATAGCGGCGGTCTGCCGGAGCGCGGCTATGATGGCGATAAGCAGGTGCATCGCGGACGGCGGCCCGAAAGGCGCCAGGGGCGTGCTCATCACGATGGACCTTATCAAAGGGGCAATAAAGAAAACGGCGTCAGGAAGGGCCGGGGGCGCCCGGCCCTCAGGGGGAGGCGGGACATGCTGAAGGCAGTCAGGAAAAGGCGGGCCTACGAGGACATTGTCGATCAGATACGAAAGCTCATAGAGAAGGGCAAGCTGCGTCGCGGCGACCAGCTCCCCGTGGAGAAAGAGCTCTCGGAGACGTTTAAGGTGTCGAGGCTCACCGTGCGGGAGGCGATCCTTTCCCTGGAGACGATGAAGCTCGTGGACAGGCGGCAGGGGGACGGCACCTACGTGATCGCGTCTAGCGAAGAGGCGCTCGTCAAGCCCCTCGCCGCGGCCCTCGTGCAGGAGAGGGACAGCCTCCTCGACGTCTTCGCGGTGAGGGAGATCATCGAGCCGGAGATTGCGCGGCTTGCCACGGGCAACGCTACGCCGGCACATGTCGCCGGGTTGGAGCGCATCCTGAAAACCCAGGAAAGGGAGCTTGCGAACGGGAACAACCGGGCGAACAAGAACTTCCACAGGGAGCTGGCGAAGGCGGCAAAGAACAAAGTCCTCGAAAGGCTCCTCTTTGCGCTCATGGACACCCTGGCCGACGCCGGGGAAAAATATGCACAGACGGAAGAACGGAGGAGGAAATCGCTGCAGGGCCACCGGCAGATCCTCGCTGCGATGCAGAGCGGCGACAAGGACGCGGCGGAGCGGGCGATGCGCCTCCACCTGCGGGCGGTCGAGAACGTGCTGTTCAGGAAAGGAGGGGTTGACGGAAAGGCATAGAGAGGCAATAACGGTTTTCGGGAATCCGTTCGAAAGGTTTACTGACAACCTTATCAAAGGAGGTAAGAGGTATGGCTAAAGTGACCGAGATAACGGTCTGGACGAGGGGCGTGGTGATGGACAAGGAAGCCCGCGACGTCGCCAATGCCTTCGCCCAGGCAGCGAAGGCCGAAGGCAAGTTCGTCCAGGCCTTCGACAACTACGAGGACCTCCCCGACCGCGTGATGGTGACGACGAGGAAGTACGCGCGGATCAGCGACGAGGAGATCGAGATGAAGTACCTTTACACGAACGCCAATCCCGACGTGGTCGTCATCATCGAGCCGACCATCGTGAAAGGCATCAACGTGCTTAAGGGGATGCCCCAGGGTGGTCTCCTCGTCATCAACACCGCCCGGCCTATCGACTACATGCTCCAGTTCATCCCGAACGCGGACGTCCTGGGCGCGATAGCGACGGTCGATGCGGACGGCATCTCCGGCATCCGCACCGTCGATTTTTCGGGGTCTGAAGGCGGCGTCGATACGGCGGGCTTGGGGGCGGGCATCGCGGCCCCTATCCTCGGCGCGATGGCGCGCGTCACGGGCATGGTAAAGAAAGAGAGCCTTGCCAAGATCGTCAGCGACGTGGCGGCCCTGGAGCGCGGCTACAACGAGGTGAAGCTCGAGAAATTCCGCAAGGCCAGGTCCATGTATTCGTGGGGCGGGTAGTGGGACATTCGGCAGCTCATCCGCGTACTCCCAAGTTCGTTTTGCCAGTAAATGCTTGCGTTGGCGGGCTTGGGGTGGCTAAGGTCGAGCGAAGGGATGAAAGGCGTGGAGCCTTCAATTTTTGAGAAAAGGAGATACATATGGCTATAAAGGTGCCCAAGGATAGAGAGGTGCCCTTCGGGGCGATCACTCCGGCGCCCGAGAGGGAGCAGGACCTGTTCATAACGTCGAACTGGCGTGCCGTCCGTCCCATCATCGACCACGAGAAGTGCACGCGATGCTTCACGTGCTACGCGGCGTGCCCTGACGCCTGCTGGTCGTACAACGAGAAGGAAGACAAGATGGAATGGAACTGGAAGTTCTGCAAGGGCTGCCGGATATGCATCCACGAATGTCCGTCGGATGCCCTGTCCCCCGCCGCCGAGCTCGATTTCCCGGACGGGGTGGTACGCCTGGAAAAACCTTTTTAAGGAGGAGTGTTATGGCCCAAGAAAAAATGCTCAGCGGCTGCGCGGCAGCAGCGCAAGGGGCTAAATTTGCTGAAGTGGAGGTTATCTGCTCCTACCCGATCCGGCCTTATACCGCGATCATGATGGAGCTTGCGAAGATGGTCGCCAACGGCGAGCTGGATGCCGAGTTCCTGCACGGCGAGGGCGAGCACGCACAGGTCTCGGTAGTGCTCGGCGCGTCCGCCTGCGGCGCCCGTGCCTATACGGGCAGCTCGGGCGTCGGCGTCACGTATGCCTTCGAGGTTTACAGCCCGGCTGCGGGAGGCCGCTATCCCTTGCAAATGGCGATAGCCGACAGGACGCTCGACCCGCCCGGAGACTTCGGCTCGGAGCACACGGACGCGATGTCCGCCAGGGACCAGGGCTGGCTCATGGGCTGGGCTGCAACGCCGCAGGAGGTCTTCGACAACACGCTCATCAACTACAGGGTGGGCGAGGACCCGAAGGTCATGCTGCCCCAATTCGTCTGTCAGGACGGCTATTTCCTTTCCCACATACCCGACCGCGTGGTGCTGCCCGACATTGCGCAGGTGAGGGAGTTCCTCCCGCCTTATTCCGCGCCCCATCCCTTAAGCCCGGTCTGCCCCGTCTCGCACGGTCCGCAGATCAGGCCGGACCAGGGCGCGCCGATGGACGCGCAAAGGGCTGCGACGTTCTTCGACCTGCCGCCCGTGATCGAAAAGGCCGTGGCAGACTACAACGCCATTTTCAAGCGCAACCTCGACCCGTGGCTCGAAAAATTCATGATCGAAGACGCAGAGGTGGCCTTCTTCATCCAGGGCGCCCACGCGAACACCTGCAAGAATGCAGTGCGCCACCTGCGGGCGCAGGGACTTAAGGCGGGCATGGTGAGGCCCCGCTGGGTGCGGCCGTGGCCCACGCAGCAGATAGCCGAGGCGCTCGCCCACGTCAAGGCGCTCGCCTGCGTCGAGACGAGCACGTCTTACGGCGGCGCCACGAGGGGCGGCAGCCTCATACACGAGGTTTGCGCCTCCCTGTACCACCTGGACAAGAGGCCGCTGGTCACGTCCTTCATGGCGGGGCTGGGCGGCGACGTGATCCTCCTCGAAGACTTCTACTACATGGCGAAGATCCTGCAGCAGACGGTGAAGGAGAAGAAGGTCCGCCAGCTCTCTTACTGGGTGGGCTTCGAGGACGAGACGTAAGAGCGCATGAGAAAAGGAGGCTGACAATGCAAGAGTTCAACTACAATAAACAGGTGCTTGAGCCGATCAAATCGATGCGGGGCGCGCCCAGGGAAGAGATGTACGTCCCCGGCCACCGCACGTGCGCGGGCTGCGGTCCCGCCCTTAATTACAGGCTGACGGCGAAGGCCGCCGGGAAGAACACGATATTCGTAGGCCCGACGGGCTGTATGTACGTGGCCAATTCGAGCTATCTCTGCACGCCTTACGCGGTGTCGTGGATCCATTCGCAGATAACGAACGGCGGGGCGGTGACCTCCGGCATCGAGGCCGCTTTCAAGGTGCTGGCCCGGAAGAAAAAGTACGTCGGGCCGTTCCCCAACGTCATTTGCATGGCGGGCGACGGCGGCTCCGTGGACATCGGCCTCCAGGCCATGTCCGCGATGATGTACAGGGCGCACGACGCCCTGTACATCTGCTACGACAATGAGTCATACGCGAACACGGGCATCCAGACGTCGCCGACGACGCCCTACGGCGCGAACACGACCTTTACCCCTCCGGGCAAGATGATCCCCGAAGGGAAAAAGCTCTTCCCGAAGGACCCGCCGCAGCTCGTGATAGGCGGCCATCCGGCAGTCAAGTACGTCGCTACGACGAACATCGCCTACCCCGTCGATCTCATGAACAAGGTGCGGAAGGCCCTCAACGTGGACGGCCCTACCTTCCTGCACATGTTCGCGCCGTGTCCCAAGGGGTGGAAATTCGACGAGAGCCTGACGCTGGAGATGGCGAGGCTCGCGGTGCAGACCGGCATGTGGACGCTTTACGAATGGGAAAACGGCGTCTACAAATACTCCCACCTGCCGAAGACGTACAAGCCGGTGGGCGACTACATGAAGTACCAGGGACGCTTTGCCCACTTGCAGGCGGAGCATATCGCCAAGATGCAGGCGTTCGTGGACGAGAAGATAAAGAGGATCAAGGCGATAACTGCGGAGGCCCCCGTGCCTACGCCGAAAAAGAGGGCATAGGGCGGGTGCTGCGATACGCTTTCCCACGGGCCGACTGCACCGGCAGCCGGCCCGTGCGGGAAACCCTGAGATGAATCGATCACGGAGGAAACAATGGGAAATACAGCCGCTGGAAACGTAAACAGAGGTTTCATGAACAATCCCTGGGTCATGTTGACAGCCGGCGTGCTCGGCATGGTAATGATTTCCAGCCTTCAGTATGCCTGGGCCCTTTTCGTCCCTGACATCCTCAAGACCAATCCGCAATTCTCGAAGGTGGAGATCCAGGCTGCCTTTGCGACGTTCGTGGCGTGCATGACCTTCGCGGGGCCGCTGACGGGCTACCTGATGGACAAGTTCGGCACGAGAATCTTCTTCTCCCTCGCGGCTATCCTGGTGGCCGGGGGATGGGGGAGCATCGGCGCCCATAGCGGCGTGCTGGCTATGTGCATCTCCTACGGCATCGCCGGCGTCGGCGCCAGCTTCATATATACGGGCGGGATTGCGGCATCGCTGAAGTGGTTTCCGAATAAGAGAGGCACCGCTTCCGGCATAATGGCGTGCGGCTTCGGCTCGGGCGCGGCGCTCTTCGGATGGCTCATAACGATGCTCGTCAAGAATTACGGCTGCAAGACCGCCTTCCTTTATACGGGTATCGGGTTCGCCGTGATATTACTTGTGGTCGCCCAGGTGCTCAGGTTCCCCGCAAGCGGCGTCGTGGCGCAGGCGTCCGCCCCGGGTAAGGCGAAACAGGCCGGCGCCAGGAGCTTTACCCCCTTCGAGATGCTGAAAACAGGGCAGTTCTACCTGATGTACCTTATGTTCGTATTCATGGCCGTGGGGTACATGTTCCTCACGCCGAACATCAAGCTGATGGCGAACGACTACAAGATCCCCGCGGCGATATTCACGATTACCTTTACGGCGTTCGCCGCGGCGAACGGCATCGGCAGGATCGTCTGGGGCGCCATCTCGGACAAGATCGGCAGAGAAAACGCGATGTTCATCGACTTCATCATGTGCGGCCTGCTATATATCCTGTTGCCGTTCGGCTCGCACGACCCGTATATGTTCATGGTCCTGGTGACTGCGGCGTTTTTCTGCACCGGGCCGATGTTCGCCTTTTTCCCGCCGATCACGGACGACCGCTTCGGGGAGAAATACCTCTCCACCAATTACGGCATCGTCTATACGGCGAAGGGCGTAGGCGGCATGATAGGACCGACGTTTATCACGGCCCTCGCCCTGTCCTACGCGAAGGCGCGGGGATTCGAGGTGGGGTGGGCGATAGGCTGCTCGGTGATCGGCGGGGCCGCCATCGTGTCCGGCATCGGCGCAATGCTCCTGAAAACGATGGCAAAACCCGGGGAGGCCACCCGTCCGGAAGAGGCGCCGGCGTCCCCGGCAGCATAGCGGAGACGGGCTTTTCGGCCGGTCTTTGAGCATACGGACCGGAAACAGGTGGATGGACGCGGCCGGTTCGTCGTATAATGGCGTCTCATGGCCAGGGAGATACCGACCCGTTTCCGGCCGCTCGTCGGTCTGGCTGCCGGTCTTGCGGGGGGCTTTTTCGGCGCATTAGTCGGCGTCGGCGGCGGTGCCATAATGGTGCCGCTGATGACTCTGCTCGCAGGTGTAAGCCAGCACAAGGCGCACGGGACGAGCCTTGTCGCTATAGTCTTCACCGGGGCGGTAGGCGCCCTCGCCTATTCCATCCACAAAGCGGTCGATTGGAAGGTAGCCCTCCTGCTTGCGGTCTGCGCCATGCTCACCGCGCGCCTCGGCGCGCTCTACGCGCATTCCCTCCCGGAAAAAAACCTCAGGCGCGCCTTCGGGGCCTTCCTGGTCTTCATCTCCCTCACGCTCCTCTCCAAGGGATACCTGCTCCACACAAGCCTCGCGCTTCCCTTCTGGCCGAGGACGGCCGTCCTCGCGGCAACGGGCGTCCTCGCCGGGTTCGTGTCGGGCATGATGGGCGTCGGCGGAGGAGGCATCATGGTGCCCCCGATGGTGATCCTCGCGGGGATGGGACAGCACCTGGCCCAGGGCACTTCCCTGCTCGCCATGGTCTTCATAGGCGGGAGCGGCGCCTATACGCACTACAGGCTCGGCAACGTGGCGACCCGGGTAGCGGGGGGACTCATCGCAGGCGCGCTCATCGGAGGATATCTCGGAGGGGAGGCGGCCAACATGATGCCCGATTTCTACCTGAAGCTCGTCTTCGTAGCAGTCGGCGTCTCAGGTATTTGAGGAGCTAGGGCGGGCCGGGACGGCGATCTTCCTGACCTTATCTGAAAGGCCCCGCAGGCCGCACCGGTTGACAATTCCGGCAGCCGGCCCCACATTCTTATAGGGGCCGGGCGCGTCCATCTACCGGGGATTATCCCTCGCCGGACGTCATTCTCAAAGAGCGGGGTCGCATTGAATGAGACAAGCCGTCGTGGGCATGGGACTGCCGTCGCGTCTCGGCCGCCTTCCCGGCGCCCGCTTCCTCTTCGGAAGGTTTGCCCGGAGCGTCCTCACCCTCATGACGGGGACCACCGTCTCCCAGATCCTGCCCGTGCTCATCGCCCCGGTCCTCACGCGCCTTTACGCGCCTGACGAGTTCGGGACGTTTGCGATATACGCCGCCTGGTGCCTGATTATCGGGGCGGCCGCGACCGGGCGCTACGAGCTCGCCATCATGCTGCCGGAGAGCGACGAGGAGGCGATCAACCTGGCCGTCCTGTCGGCCG
>Ga0326728_10004634_pt1 | contig 40227 bp, 36 predicted proteins | sample MB3enrmetagenome_FD_207602 | JGI IMG/M metagenome (GOLD analysis project Ga0326728, IMG submission 207602) | Lab enriched peat soil microbial communities from McLean, Ithaca, NY, United States - MB31MN | ecosystem: Environmental > Terrestrial > Soil > Wetlands > Peat | place: USA: New York... | reverse complement strand
ACCGTCCGGGGAGCCAATGCGATCCTCGCCCTGCGTTGCTGCCATCTCAATGGTCGCTTTGAGGATTTCTGGGAGGAGCGCCGGGAGGCTATTGCCACCTAATCCTAACTTCTATGTCGCACACCCGGCTTAAAGGTAAGGCTTAAAAGTAAGCGTTGACACCACCAGGGCACTGGGTGTAAAAGGGGGCGCATTCAGAGAGTCGCCAGGTAGGGCTCTCGCCGGGGAAGGCGGCCCGCCAGAATCCTGAGATTTAAGCGGGCAGGAAGGCTAACATGAAGACTTTGGCGTGGAAAGCGGCAGTTTGCATAGGGCTGAGCGTGTTGCTGTCGGCTTGCGGGGGCGGTGGTGGTGGCAGTGTGACCCCTCCCCCAGTCACCTACTTACTGACGGTAAACTCGACCAACCCTTCGAGCGGCGTGGCGATCACGGTTTCTCCCAGCGACGTCAACAGCGATGGGAACGGCACAACCAGCTTCACGCGCACGTATGACTCCGGGGCCGCGGTGACTCTGACGGCGCCGGCCACGGCGAGTGGAAATACTTTCTCCTCGTGGAGCGGATGCACCAGCGCTAGCACCATGACCTGTAGCGTGACGATGAACAGCGCCATCACGGTCACGGCCAACTACACCTCACCGACGATTACCTCGGTAACGGTGTCGCCCAATCCCGCTACCGCAACTATTGGAACCCAGGTCCAGTTCACGGCCACCTTGACGGGAACGGGCAGCTTCGCCAACACCGTGAACTGGTCGGTGACGGGGCCTTCCGCCTGGACAGGCAGCATCGGCTCCATCAGTAGCAGCGGGCTCTATGAGACGCCCTACCCGGCTCCGGCGACGGTGACAGTGGTGGCCACCAGCACTCAGGACACGAGCATGAGCGGCAGCGCGACGGTGACGCTCCAGCCTCCGGCGGCAGCGGCCGGCCCGGCGCTGGCGGTGGAGGTGCTCAACCCGACCCATGCCATTAGTCCTTACATCTATGGCATGGATGCGTTCGGGTTTACCCAAGCTGCGGACGGGGCTGCCAACGTCACGGTCCTTCGCTGGGGCGGAGACAACACCTCCCGCTACAACTATCAGAATGGCTATACCAACTCGGCCAGTGACTGGTATTTCGAAAACCAGTCCAACGTCGACGGCATGCCCCCTACGCAGGAGTTCAACCCCTTTGTGAGTTTCAGTCAGTCCATTGGGGCAAAGGTCCTAGGTACGGTGCCCGTGCTCGGTTTTGTGGCGGCAGACTCCACGTCTTGTGGCTTCCCGACGAGCTTGGACCCCGATCAGACATCAATAGACACCAGCCGCGGGTGCGGCAATGGCGTATACCCCGATGGGGTTAGTGGCTGTACGGACTCCTCCGGGTGCAACATCCCAGTCAACTCCAGCACGGTAAAGCCCACTAGCACCGCAGTTGGTCCCTCCTGGGTTGGGAATTGGGTAACTTCGCTGGTGAACACGTTCGGCACGGCGGCGAATGGCGGCGTTGCCATCTACGACCTGGACAACGAGCCCAGTTGGTGGGATGCGGAGCATCGCGACGTGCATCCGGACCCTTTCACCTATGACGAGGTGACCAACAACGGTATTCAAACCGCCCTGGCCATCAAGACAGCCGACCCCACCGCCCAGGTGAGCGGGCCGGTGGTGGATTTTTGGTGGGATTACTTTTATTCCAAACTGGATGTCGAGTCGGGATGGGGTTCGGGACCGTGCTATCAGCCGTGGAGCAACCCCACGGACCGGAGGGCGCACGGAGGCGCCCCATTCATCGAATACTATCTTCAGCAGTTCGCGGCGTACGAAAAAGCCAACAGCGTCCGCCTGCTGGATTTCCTCGACCTGCACACCTATTTTGCGGCCGAATATAACGGCTCCTCCGTCGCCTTCAGCACCGCTGGAGACACCGGAGAGCAGATGGCGCGGGTGAACTCGACGCGCGTCTTATGGGACCCCACCTATACCGATCCCAATTACCCGCAACCGAACTACACTACCGACCCGAACTACACCGCAAATTGCTCTCCCCCGTTACAGGCCCCGCAACTGATTCCGATGATGCGAACGTGGGTTGCGAACGATTACCCCGACACCAAGACGGCGATCTCGGAGTACAATTGGGGCGGGCAAGAGCACATCAACGGCGCCGTGACGCAGGCGGATATTCTTGGCATCTTCGGAAAATACGGCCTCGACTTGGGTACTCTCTGGGGTCCTCCGGACGCAACGCAAACTCCCAGCCTGATGGCCTTCGAGATCTACCGCAACTACGACGGGAATAACTCGACGTTCGGGGATGAGGCTCTGGCTTCGACCAGCGCGGACCAGAGCCGGCTCTCGGTGTATGGCGGCCTGCGGTCCACAGACCAGGCGGTAACCGTGCTAGTGATCAACAAGACTTACGGCGATCTGACCGCAACCCTCACGCTGGACAACTTGACCCCGAACGGCTCGGCGCAGGTTTTCCTCTATAGCAACGCCAACCTGGGCGCAATCGTTCCGCAATCCCCCCTGCCGGTGACGCCACCCTCCGGGGGCGGAACGACAAGCACAATCAGCGCCACTTTTCCCGCGCAGTCGATCACCCTGTTGGTCGTGCCGCAGTGATAAGCGCCTGTCGCGCTGGGGCGACGCATCTGAATTGCCGGATGCGAGGAATGGGGTATTGGAAGGGGTCCATGGTCCGGGTTACACTCTGACGGACACGCTGCCGTGTTCGTTGTGTGTGGGTCTGACTGTAATCTCCACTTCGCGGATATCGGCCGCTCACTGAAAACCCGCCGACCTAAGAAGCAGGTCTGAGCTACCCCGTCCTGGGCTAGACATCTGATATGATTTCCCTTGACAACGCCCCTGCCCTGTGATAGCCTATTAATGTGAAAAGCCGAACCGGCGGCGAAGTCCTTTCCTCGTGCGTGTTAGAATACTCGATGGAAACACGCCGATTGAGGCGGATACTCTTTTTTGGTAGAGGCTGGACCTCGTTATGGGTGTTGAAAAAATCCTGACTCTCGAGCGGGCCTTTGAGGTTGTGCAAGACTTGAAGCGGCAGAGTAAACGCGTGGTCTTTACCAACGGATGTTTTGACCTGCTTCATCCCGGTCACACGCGGTATCTGGCTGAAGCCAGGAAACTCGGCGATGTGCTGATCGTGGCGATCAATAGCGACCGTAGTGTGCGGGCGCTGAAGGGATCGGAGCGCGCCATTCTACCTGAAGCCGAGCGCGCGGAAATCCTGGCCGCCCTCAAAGTCGTTGACCTGGTCACCATCTTTGACGACCTCACACCCCAAGCCGTTATTGCCCGCATGCTGCCACAGGTGCTGGTGAAAGGTGGTGATTGGAAACCGGACGCCATTGTCGGCCGGGCCGAAGTGGAGGCGGCGGGCGGGCTTGTAACATCCATTCCAGTCGTCGAGGGGTTTTCCACATCGGCGATTATCCAAGCAGCGTTAAGGGCAGTGACGAGTGACGAGCAGAATGGTAAATAGTGAATGGTGAATAGTGAAGGGTAAAGGATAAAGGGTAAAGGATAAAAGGTGAATGGTGAAGGGTGAAGGGTAAAGAACGGATTGGGAAGGTCGAAGGCTCTGCGCGGCGCGCTCGCGGCGTCTGGCTGTCGCACCTCCTCAGTTCGCAATCGGAGCTTACCCTTTATGCTTTACCTTTTGCCTTTCGCCCATCTCCTTTATCCTTCACCCTTTATCCTTTACCCTTTACCCTTCACAATTCACTATTTACTATTCAGCATTCACCATTAAAGACGAATGCCTAATCTCCAACCATTTCTGGACCCCCTTCTCGAGCACGCTGCCTTCCGCGGCGCCATACAGGCGCTAACAGGTGATGCACCTACAACACGGGAACCGCTGACGATTTCCGGGTTGACGCCCTCCGCCAAGGCGCTAGTGGTGGCGGGAATTGCCCACCGACTGGCTCGTCCGGTGGTTGTCCTGACTGCGGATAATGAGACCGCCGCCCATCTTCAGCGGACGACCTCTACATTCCACGCCTGGCTTGAACCACTTTCCAGCCCGGCCGTACTGACGCTCCCGGCACTGGACTGCTCTCCTTACGAAGGGCGTTCCCCACACGCCGAGATTCTGGAACAAAGGGCAGCGACCCTGTGGAGCGTGGCGCGAGGGCGGGTGCGCGTGTTGTACGTCCCGGTGGCAGCAGCGCTGGGGCGGTTCCAGGAGCGATCCCGCTACTCCTCCCTGGCGCTCAAACTCGAGGTCGGCGATGAGCTGGACCTCAACGATCTGACGGAGCACCTCGGCGGAGTGGGATACGAAGGGGGAGAACCAGTTTCCGATGTGGGCCAATTCTCGGTGCGGGGGGGAATTGTCGATGTTTTTCCTCCGGAGGCTGAATGGCCCTTCCGAATCGAGTTTTCCGGGGATCGGATTGAATCCCTGCGTGAGTTTGACCCCGATACGCAGCGCTCGCGAAAGCCCGCTGCGGCAGCTTTGCTTCTTCCGCTTTCGGAAACAAAGCGCTCTCGCCAATTCTTCGAGAAGCTAGTCCGCGCTCTCGCGACACGGGCCAATCCACGGCGAGAGGCAGAGGCGCAAACAAGCCCTCGAGTCGAACGGGAACCCGAGTGGGCGAATGAATACGCAAATCCATTTCCGGGATGGGAGTTTTTTGCCCCTCTGGTTGAACCTCATTCGAACAGCTTGTTCGGGTTGTTTGAGAACCCCGTTTTGCTCTGGGACGAACCCCTGGACCGCCACGCGCAATTGAAACGCTTGCTGGAAGGCTTGGCGTCAGGCTTTGACGAGGTGCGCGATGTCATTCCGCCTCGCCCAAGGCCCGAAGATACCTTCCTCACGGAACCGGAGTTCCTCGAGAGCACTAGGGCAATGCCACAACTCTATCTCAAAGAGCTCTCTCTGAGTCAAGGAGTCGAGAGTCGAGAAGTCAGTCGAGAAGTCGAGAGTCGAGAGTCGAGGAGTCAAGAACCTGCAAGCAAAGACGAGTTGGGAGACTCGGAACACGCTGCGATCGCGACCCAGGAGGGCACCGAAGAGACAACCGCAAGCGGGGCTGAGAAAAGCCTCCCTCCATCGAGTCCTCAGCTTGTTCTTCTCACCCAACCCGCCCCGAAATTCCAAACCGGCGTCAAGGGTCTGGTGGAGAATCTGCGCGGGAGTTTGGAGCGAGGCATGTCTGTGGTGCTGGTCACGCCGAGCAGCGGCAAGGCGGAACGGCTGCGCGGGATTCTCACCGAGTACGAGATCCCCTTCGCCACGGCGACTCAAGAGGGCATGTCCGCTGAACCGGCTCAACCTGGGGAACTCGGGAAGACTTCTGGTGTGTCGTCGCCTAGGGCGGGCACCCGCCGCAGTGGGCCCGCCCCTGCAGGTCATCCTGGGGAACTCAATGGGAGTGCCGGTGTGGCGCTCATGGCCCGCGGCGATCTTGCCGAGGGGTTTGTGATCCCCGATTTGAAACAAATGTGGCTGGCGGACAGCGACCTGTTTGGAGGATTCGACTGGGCTTCGCGACGCCGCGAGCACTCCGGGGTTTTGAGCTTCATCTCGGGCCTGGGCGATCTCAAGGTGGGCGATTACGTGGTGCACGTTGACCACGGGGTGGGAATCTACCAGGGCCTTCGCCAACTCAGTGTCAGCGGCTCGGCGCGCGACTTTATGCTGCTGACGTATCAGGATGACGCCAAGCTCTACGTCCCCCTCGAGCGCTTGGATTTGGTGGAGAAGTACCGCTCCAGCGGGGATGGGGTCAAACCCGCTCTCGATCGGCTGGGAGGAACCGGTTGGGAGCGCACCAAGAAACGCGTGAAGCGGGCCCTGCGCGACATGGCGCAGGAACTTCTCCAGTTGTACGCCGAGCGCAAGATGTACGGCGGCACGTCCACCACTCCTGACACCCCTTGGCAGAAAGAGTTCGAAGAGGCCTTTGAATTCGAGGAAACCCCCGACCAGTTGAAGGCCCTGGCCGACATCAAGCAGGACTTGGAAAGCCCCGAACCCATGGATCGGCTCCTCTGCGGCGACGTGGGCTATGGAAAAACCGAGCTGGCCATGCGCGCGGCTTTCAAAGTCATTCAGGATGGGCGGCAAGTGGCGGTGCTGGCGCCCACCACCGTGCTCGCCTTCCAGCACTACACAACCTTCGGTCAACGGCTGGCCGCTTTCCCCATGCGCGTGGAAATGCTCAGCCGTTTCCGCTTGCCCGCCGAGCAGAAAAAGATCGTGGCCGAGGCCGAGGCGGGCAAGGTGGATGTGCTGATCGGAACTCACCGCCTGCTCTCCAAAGACGTGCGCTTCCGCGACCTTGGGTTGCTGATCGTCGATGAGGAGCAGCGGTTCGGAGTGGCCGCGAAGGAGAGGCTGAGGAAACTCAAGGCCGGGGTGGACGTGCTGGCGATGTCCGCCACACCCATCCCCCGCACCCTGCACATGTCGCTGGGCGGATTGCGGGACCTCTCCGTCATCGAGACTCCGCCGCGGGGCCGGTTGGCCATTCAAACCACGGTAGCGCCTTTCAGCCCAAACCTGATTCAATCCGCGATCCTCCAGGAGATGCAGCGCGAGGGGCAGGTGTTTTTCGTGCACAACCGTGTGGAGTCCATCTTCAGCATCGCCGCGCTCCTGCAGCGTCTGGTGCCCACCGCGCGGATCGGCGTGGCGCACGGGCAAATGGGAGAGAAAGAGCTGGAAAAGGTCATGCTCAAGTTCATGCAGGGCGAGTACGAGGTGCTGGTGGCGACGGCGCTGATAGAAAACGGTCTCGATATCCCGCGCGCCAACACCATGATCGTCAATCACGCCGAGCGTTTTGGCTTGGCCGATCTTTACCAGCTTCGCGGCCGGGTGGGACGGTCGAACCGCCGCGCCTATGCTTACTTCCTCGTGGCCGCCGAGGAATCATTGACGCCCCTAGCCCGGCGGCGGCTGGCGGCGCTGAGAGAGTTCTCGGAATTGGGCGCCGGCTTCCGCCTGGCAGCCTTGGACCTCGAGTTGCGCGGCGCGGGTAACCTACTGGGCGCCGAACAGCATGGACATTTGAATGCCATCGGCATCGACCTCTACCTGAAGATGCTCGAGCAAACCGTCGAAGAACTGAAAGGCGCGCCCCAGAAGATTGAAGTTCGCACCAGCATCAACCTGGGACTCGATATCAAAATCCCCGACAACTACGTCGCCGACGAAAGCCAGCGCCTGCGCCTGTACAAGCGGATTTCCAGCCTGGCTACGCCCGAAGCGCGTGCGGAACTCGAGGCCGAGCTCAGCGACCGTTATGGGCCTATTCCTCCCTCCGTTTCCAATCTCCTTGCTTATGGGCTTGTGAAATCCGCCGCCGAGCAACTTCTGGTGCAATCCATTGAAAGAAAGGCGGAAGATGTCTGGATGCGGTTTCACGAGCAGACTCCGCTGGACCCCAAAGGAATCACGGCCTTCGTGCGCCGCCGGCGGGAAGCGAGCCTTCGACCCGATGGCGTCCTGCGTTTCAGATTGCGCGACACGGGGGAGAATAGTTTGCAGGAAGTCCAAAATGTCTTGCAGGAATTGCAGACCTGGCATTAAGATGACTGAGAAGGCGTGAAAAATCGCCTTGTAGGGGCGGCCCTTGTGGCCGCCCTAGGGCAACCAGCCGCCAGTTGGCGGATTGCCCCTACGACGCGCTGACACAACGTGATTTTTTCGCACCTTATGAGGGATGGGTTAAAGGGTATGAGCAGACGAACATGGGCTTTAGTGGTTAGCGTGGCGCTGGTCGCGGGGGTTGCCGGCCCGACCCTGCTGGGCGCAAAAATAATCGAGCGCATCATCGCGCGGGTCAACAATGAGATAATCACCCAACGGATGTTCGAAGAGGAGCAGGAGGAACTCCGCCGGGAACTCGCTAAGGAATACTCGGGCGCCGAATTCGAGGCCCAGTATAAAGAGCAAAGCAAGAACCTGTTACGCGACTTGATTGACCAATCCTTGATGGTGCAGAAGGCCAAGGACCTCGATATCAACGTGGAGACGGACATTGTCAAGCAGCTCGACGACATACGCAAGAAGAACAACCTGGGCACCCTGGAGGATTTGGAGACGGACGTCGAGAAGCAAGGCTTGAATTACGAGGACTATAAAGACCATATCCGCCGCGAACTTTTGATGCGAGAAGTCATGAGCCGCGAGATAGGCTCCCGCATCCAGTTGTCGCGGGAGGACGCGAGGAAATTCTACGAAGCCCACAAGGACGAATTCAAATCTCCCGGCATGGTCCACCTGGCACAAATCCTCATCTCGACGGAGAAGCAGAAACCGGAAGAAGCCGAGAAGAAGGCGAACGAAGCCCTGGGTGAATTGAAGGCCGGACAACGTTTTGCTGACGTTGCGAAAAAGTACTCCGATGGGCCCAGCGCCGAGCAAGGTGGGGACGTGGGATTCTTGAAGGAAGGGACGCTGGCGCCGAGTATCGCGGCGGTGATCGCCAAGCTCGACCTCAATGAGTTTAGCGACGCTATCCAGACAAAATATGGGTATATCATCCTCAAGCTGCTGGAACGATACAGCCCCGGTATTCCCAAATTTGAAGAAGTCGAACAACGCGTCAACGAAGTCCTTTACGACCAGAAAATGCAGCCGGCTTTTCGGGAATACGAGACAAAACTGCGTCGAGAAAGCTATATCTACAGGGCCCCTGGATATGTTGACACCGGCGAAGAACGACCTGGCCAAACCCTACCGGCAAAGAAAGAGCAATGAAGGAGCGCTTCGTAACTGACCTTAGCCCGGAAAGCCACGTTCTTACCACCTTCCTTGTTCAAGCCCGCGAACGGAAAATCGCTCGCACGGGAAGCGCCTACCTTGATTTGGAGCTGCGCGACTCGAGCGGGGTGATGCGAGCCAAGCTTTGGGACTGCGACCGGCATGCGCTGGATTTCGAGGTGGGGGATATCGTCGAGGTAGATGGGGTTGTCGAGGAGTACCAGGGGAGTGCGCAGATTCGGGTGCGCAAGATTTCCCGGCGCGCGGCGGAGGAGATGGACCTCCTCGATTACCTCCCGCGTTCACGGCGGGAGCCTGCGGAGATGTACGCGGCGCTGATCGAACGCCTGCGCGGCGTGCCCGAGGGACCTTTGCGAGTGCTGTTGCTTTCCATCATCGAAGACCCCTCGATCGCGGAGAAGTACAAGAGGGCGCCGGCGGCGATGAGTTATCACCATGCTTTTCTGGGTGGCCTGCTCGAGCATGTGTTGTCGCTGGTGCAATTGGGCGACCAGGTTTGCGACCACTACGAGTTTGTGCGCCGCGACCTGCTGCTGGCCGGGCTGGTGCTGCACGACCTTGGGAAAATTGAAGAGCTGAGTTTCTCTCGCGGCTTCCGTTATTCCACGCGGGGACAGTTGCTGGGCCACATTTCGATAGGCCTGGAAATAGTGCAAGAGAAGATGCGTCAGATTCCCGACTTTCCCGCTGAGTTAAAGGCCCAAATCGAGCACATGATCCTCTCCCATCACGGCCAAGCGGAATTCGGGTCGCCGAAAGAGCCTATGTTCCCTGAAGCGCTCCTCGTCCACTTTCTCGACCAGATAGATTCCAAACTGGAAGCGATGCGCGCCCAGTATGCGACTGACCAGGACCGTCCCGGCGATTGGACAGCCCGCAACCCGGCGCTGCGCAAAGAACTCTTGAAGATCGAGAGGGGCTCGCCCGCCTCCGCCCATGGTCCCGATCCGGAAAAACCGTGAGCAACGTGGATTCACCATCTGACATCCTCCGAATCCTTCCGCATCGTTACCCTTTCTTGTTCGTCGATCGAGTCACGGAATTCATTCCAGGCCGGCGAATCGCGGCCACCAAACGCTTTTCGGTGGACGACGCGGCCCCACGGGGTTACCTTCCGGCTTCCCCTATCATTTCGGTCGGGGTACTATTGGAATTAGTCACCCAGCTTGGCGCCATCCTGGTCATGGAGCGACCGGAGATGAAGGGAAAAGTAGCCGTGATTCTGCAAATTCCTGCCGCGCAGCTTACCAAGCCGGTTGAGCCCGGCGATACCCTTCGGGTGGAGGCAGAGGTGCTAAAAATCGGCGAGCGTCTGGGTGAGCTTCGCGGAGCCATTTTCCGCGCCGGGGAGCTGGTGGCCGAGGGGAGAGTGCGGTTTGCGATGGTGGACGCAGCACGAATTCTGGGGAAGGAGTCAGAAGTCAGGAGTCAGGAGTCAGAATAAGGAGGGACAATGGCGCGGAATAACACGGAAGAACTTGAGGCCATCGTTACACAGTTTTTGTCTAAAGTGTCCCTAGATTGCCAGGCCGATCGCTACCAATTTCGTCTGGCCGAGTTTTGTAACGTCCATGGAGATGCGTGGCATCGCTATGCCGGCTATGCAGGTGTTTACTACCTGTTCTCAGACGACGGCATCGTTCATTACGTTGGCGAAGGCATCTCCCTAAAATATGGTTTGGGTTACAGGGTACTGCAAAACGCCGCTAAGTTTGGGTTGATTGAAAAACCAGCAATGAAAGTTGGCCTCATTTCGTTTGATAAATCCGATTTGCCCTTTGCATTAGCTTTGGAACAGTTTTTAATCCGTGATCTTGCTCCACCGTGCAATACACTCGGAAAAAGTGAGGTCGGTTCAAAGTAGCCCATTGCCGCACCCTCGCTAGGAATGCTGGGGCGGCGGTTTTTATTCTGACCCCTGACTTCTGACTCCTGACTTCTTTTCATGATTTTCGCTGACCTAAGAATTCGCGACTTGGCAATCCGTCCGGCCCATATTCTGGCGCCGATGGCCGGCATTACGGACACAGTCTTCCGCCGCTTCATCAAACGCCTGGGTGGATGCGGGCTGATTATGACGGAGTTCGTCTCCAGCGAAGGAATGCTCCGCCAAAACCTGCGCTCCAAGCGCTACCTGTATTACACCGAAGAGGAACGGCCGATTGCGGGGCAGCTTTTTGGCGCCGATCCGGAGCGGTTGGCGGAGGCGGCGCGCATGATCGAAGAGTTGGGCTTCGACGTGGTGGACTTGAACCTGGGCTGCCCGGCCAAGAAGGTGGTCAAGTGCGGCGGCTCGGGCTTGCTTCGCGACCTTCCCCTGCTGGCGAAGATCCTGCAAAAGATTCGCGCCGCGGTGCGAATCCCTTTTACTATAAAGTTTCGCTCCGGCTGGAGCGAGACGGAGATTGTCGCCCTGGAGGTGGCACGCATGGCGGAGGAGTGCGGCGTGGAGGCGCTCAGCGTTCATCCTCGAACGCGCCTGCAAGGGTTCAGCGGGCAGGCGCGCTGGGAGATCATCCAAGAGGTGAAGTCGCGGGTGCGCATTCCGGTAATCGGTAACGGCGACGTGGTGACGCCGCCGGACGCGCTTGCACTTTACCGCCGGACCGGCTGCGATGCGGTGATGATCGGACGCGCCGCCGCCTCCAATCCATGGATATTTCGCCAGCTCTCGGAATTTTTCCGAAGCGGGACATTCCTGGAGCCAACCGAGGCTGACCGCTACCAGTTGATCCGTTCTTATTATCAAATGTTGGTGAGCGAAGAGGCTCCCGGCGCCATCGGCAAGATGAAACAATTCGCGAGCCGGTTCACCCACGGAGTGTGCAAGGGAGCAGAACTCCGCCAGTCGATTCAAAGCGCGCGGAGCACCCGCGAAGTCCTGGATCGGGTGGACCAGTTTTTCAGCGCACCTCGAGCAGCTATTGGTTTTTCGGGGCAGGGAAGGCCGTTTTGCCTTCCGAGATCTTCGCAAACAAAGGCGCAGGAGTAAGCATGCTTGAACTCGATTCGCAGCGCGCACTGCTGGTGGACCTCTACGAACTGACCATGGCGGCAGCGTACTTCGAGCAACAGGTGGACTGCCGCGCAACCTTTGAACTCTTCGTCCGCCAGTTGCCGCCCGAGCGCGCTTTCCTGGTGGCAAGCGGCATCGAGGACGCGTTGGATTACCTCGAGGGACTGCGATTCAGTGAAGAGCACGTGACCTTCCTGCGCAGCCTGCCGGTGTTTCGCGATATCTCTTTCCAATTCTTCGAATACCTTCGCAAATTCCGCTTCACGGGCGATGTCGAAGGGGTCGAGGAAGGCACGCTCGTCTTCGCGGAAGAGCCGCTGCTTCAGGTGACCGCGCCGATTCTGGCAGCGCAAATTGCCGAGACCTACCTGCTCTCGATCACCAATTTTGAGACGCTGATTGCCTCCAAGGCGGCGCGCGTGGTGCGGGCGGCGCGTGGCCGGGGCGTGTTCGAGTTCGGCACGCGACGGGCGCAGGGGCCGGAAGCCGGAGTTCGCGCGGCGCGCGCCGCCTATCTGGGGGGGTGTGTTGCGACTTCGAACGTTCTGGCCGGTTTTCGATACGGCATCCCGCTTGCCGGCACGGCAGCCCATTCCTGGACGCAGGCTTTTCCCACCGAGCGCCAAAGCTTCCAAGCGCTCTTGGACACCTTCCCGGAGGATGCCATCCTGTTGATCGACACCTATGACCCACTGGCAGGCGCCGAAACCGCGGCCACCCTCGGGCGGAAGATTCCCGGGGTACGAATTGACAGCGGTGACCTGCTCGAGACGAGCCGCCGGGTTCGGGAAATCCTGGACCGGCACGGCCAGCAGGAGGCGAAGATCGTGGCCAGCGGGGACTTGAACGAGTACAAGGTGGAAGCCCTGATTTCACAGGGAGCGCCCATCGACCTCTTTGGGGTGGGGACGGAACTCGCCACCTCGCGCGACGTCCCTGCACTCAACGTGGTCTATAAGCTGGTTGAGATCGAGCACCACGGGCGGGTGGATTACAAGAGCAAATTCAGCGAAAAGAAAGTCTATTCGCCGGGCCGGAAGCAGGTCTTTCGGTTCTCGGTCGGCGCTGAATATCATCACGATCTGATCGCCCGCTCCAGCGAAAAACCCTCGGGCGGCATTCCGCTGCTCCACCCCGTGATGCGTCATGGCCGGCGGCTGAGGTCCCGGCCACGCCTCCAGGACTCGAGGACTAACGTCCTTGCCAATCTTGACCGCTTGCCGGAACCCTACCACGCGTTGCGGGACGCGCCTTGTTATCCCGTAACCAAGAGCGATGCGCTCCAACTTCTCCTGGAAGAGGTCCGCGAGTAGATCGTCGGCGCGCAGGAAAGCAGAAGGCAAAAAGCAGAAGGCAGAAAGCAGAAGGGTAAAGGGTAAAGGGTAAAGGGTAAAGGCTCATCCCTTTCTAGTTTCCAGTTTCTAGTTTCCAGTTTCCAATTTCGAGTTTCGAATTTCGAGTTTCTAGTTTCTAGTTTCCATTTTCCAATTTCGAGTTTCGATTTTCGGGTTTCCAGTAGGGTGAGAGAATGAGCGAAGCCACCAAGCCGGGCCGCCTGGTATTCCTTGATGTCGATACGCAGAAGGACTTCATGCTTCCGAGTGGAAGGCTTTACGTGCCCCACGCGGAGCAGATCATACCCAACCTGGCAAAATTGATGTTGTGGGCGCGCGACCACAGAATCCCCATTATTTCATCGGCGGACACGCACGCGCCGGACGACCCGGAGTTCGCCCAATGGCCGCCTCACTGCGTGGCGGGGACTCCCGGCCAACAGCGCATTGCGGAAACGCTCTTCCCTGATGCCGTGGTGCTGGAAAACCGTCCGGGCGCCTTTCGGGCCCCACAAGATTGGGTCGGACAGCTCATCGTGGAGAAGCCGGTGTACGACTTCACTGCCAACGTGAATTTTGAGGCTGTCCTGGCTTCCCTTGACCGGCCGCGCTTCGTCGTGTTTGGCGTAGCCACCGAGTACTGTGTCCTGGCGGATGTCCTGGCACTGCGCAAGCGAAAGCTGCCCGTCGCTCTCGTGCAGGACGCCGTTAAACCCATCACTGAAGAGAGGGGACGGAAGGCCATGGAGGAGATGGTCGCTGCCGGGGCCCGGTTAGTCACGACTGCGGAGGTTTGCAGTCCGGCGTTTCAAAATGTGGGCTGGTGACATTCAAACTCGAACGGCTTGCAAATCCTGTCGGGGCTGGCTATCCTTCACTGTACCCCTGACTGGATAATAAACTGGATGGTGGGGTCCTAATATGGGGTGTAGGGCCGGGTCCCGCAAGGGGGGACCGGCCAAGCCGTCCCGCCACCGCGGGAGGTGGCCCTACAGGCGAATCAGGACACTACCAACTGGAGGTAAGTGTGGACAGACCAAGAGTGATAGTGGCTCTGCGCGACCTGGAGTCGGTGGAAAGTCTAATAACCCTGGCGATTCATCTCTCGAGCAGCATGGATGCTGAACTTGTGGCTCTGCACGTGGTGGAAGTGCCGGCGGCCACGCCCATTGATGCTGAGGACGAAATCATTGACCATGCCGGAAAGGAGATTCTGGCGGCGGCCATACGCGTCGCCGAGAGGTCTTCCACGAAGTTATCCACCGAACTGCTGCGGGCACGTGAGGCGGGAGAAGCCATAGTGGGCGAAGCCAAGGACCAGGGGGTGGAGTTGCTCATCATAGGGCATCGCAGACCCCATCCCAATGCCTTGACCGAACTTCTGCTGGGGAGCACGGTGCTTCATGTTGCTCATCACGCGCCGTGCCGAGTGATCATTCAGATTCCACCACCCAAGCCCCGCGAGGTGAATCTCGCCCGCTTGACTCCACCAGCCGAAAATGGCGTAGAATAGCTGAGCGTGTTTAGCGGCACTGGACTTTCGCTCTTTGCTAGCGGTGAGCTCCGCCAAAGTGGCTGACAATCGCCCGCCTTCGAGGTTCCTATGGTGATCGCATCCCAGCTCCGTCCCGGCACGGTTCTGAAGATAAATGATGACCTCTTCAAGGTGATCGACTCGCAGTATCACTTGGGACAAGGTAAGATGCCCGGCAGCGTGCACGCGAAACTGCGCCATGTTCTAAAGGGCACGTTCAAAGAGTTGCGCTTCCGGCCGGAGGAGCGGCTGGAGGAAACCCAACTCGAGAAGCAGGAGATGGAATTCCTTTACAGCGACGCGGATTCGGCGACCTTTATGAATCCCAGAACTTATGACCAGGTTTCCATCCCCCTCGAGGCCATCGGCGCGGCGGCGACCTTTCTCCAGCCTGAGGTGAAAGTGCCGGTGGAGTTCTATGAAGGGCAGCCGGTCAGCATCGTCTTCCCGGAGATCGTCGAGGTGAAGATCCAGACCACCGCGCAGCCAGTCCACCAGCAACAGGACAACACCTACAAATCCGCTACGCTGGAAAATGGCATGGAATTGATGGTTCCCCATTTCATCAAACCCGGGGAGACGATACGCGTCGAAGTGGCTTCGGGAAAGTATGTGGATCGCGTGCGAGCCGATGTGAAGAGATTTTAGAAACTAGAAATCAGAAAGTAGAAATCAGAAACTCGACATTCGAAGATCGAAATTCGAAAAGCGAAATTCGAAAATCGAAAATCGAAATTCGATGGGGGGAGCCTTTAACCTTTAACCTTTACTCTTTACCCTTTAACCTTTAGTATTCTGCTTTCTGCATTCTGCCTTCTGCTTTCTGCTTTACCATGGACACGCCAAATCTAAACGTCTCCGCCCGACCCCACTTCCAGCTCAAAGTGCGTCCGGCCGAGCTGCGTGACGCCTCCGACATTGCCCGCATCTATCTCCAGGCGACGCAAGACAACCTTGCCACCTTTGAGAACTTCCTCTTTACGCCGGAGGAGCGAGCGCGCTGGGTGAATGAGCATGGGGGGAAGTATCCTCTCTTGGTAGCGGAGTTGAATGGTTGGATTCTTGGCTGGGCGGCGCTCAGTCCATACCTCGTGCGTCCTCGCGTGGAGGGAATCGCTGAACTCCTGATCTACATTGACCGTGACTACCGCCGGCATGGGGTGGGGCGGGAACTCATGCGCGCTGTCCTGACACTCGCGCAGGCGGGCGGCCACTACAAGCTGGTGGGCCGGTTCCTGGCGCATAATGATGCCGGGCGAACGCTCTGCCGCTTGACGGGCTGGCGCGAGGTGGGTGTGCACGTGAAACACACCAAGCTAGGGGAGCGCTGGCACGATGTGGTGCTCGTCGAATATCTAATCCCGGCGAACCTCTCGTAGCGCGGACCTCCGTCCCGCCAAGGCGGGACGGAGGTCCGCGCTACTCATTCCCCCTTGTGGTCTTTGCGGACCCACCATTCCCGAAGTTCCCGGCAGCGTCCCGCCGTATCGAAGGTCAAAAGGAAAACTCCGTCCAGACTGACCTGCGTCTTTGAGGAAATACGAACGAACGAAACCCACCAGTGCGCGATGGCGGAGACTTCCGCAATGGCCAGAACCTCATAGCCGAACCGGATTTGCTCCTGAGCGGCAGCAACGACCCGGGACCAATATTCTCGAATTGCCTCGCGCCCGCGCAGAGGTGGGGTGAAGGGCGTTTCCTGGTAAGTTGCATCCTCAGCGAACAGCCTGCTCACAGCCTCGGGATCGCGCGTTTCCCACGCCAAGCGGTAACTCTCCAGCCATGCTCGCAATGATTCGGGGTTCACCTATTGGTCGCCTCCTTTACGTTCCGCTTCCAGATCAAGAAAATCGGTACCCCCACAAGGACCAAAGCTAACCCGATTCCCGATTCCGTGGGGCTGCGCACCAGCGCGTTGGCCACGATGGTGAGCGCCGCCGCGCTGAAAGCTATGGGAACCACAGGATACCCCCAAACGCGGTAAAAGGCCTCACCATCGCCGGGCGCTTGCGACGGAGGATCACCACGGCAATGGTGGCGGCCGCGTAAAAGAGCCAGTCGGTGAAGATCACATAGGTGTAAAGCTGCTTGTAAGTGCCCGTCGAGGCCAGCAGAATGGACCACCCGCCCTGGATCAGCAAGGCGACTGCCGGCGTGGCATAGCGCGGATGGACTCGCCCCACGGAGGGGAACAGCACGCCATCGCGCGCCATGGCAAAGTAAGCGCGCGGGCCGCCCAGCACCGTACCATTGATGGCGCCAAAAATGGAACACAGGATCAGCGCAGAAACGAACGTGGCGCCCCGCGGCCCCGCCAGGATTTCCATGGTCTTCGCTGCGACGCGTTGGTGCTGCGCGAGAGCCGGAAGTGGCAGCACGCGCAGGTAGGCAAGATTCGCGCCGAGGTAAACGGCCAATACCACCAGCGTGCCCACCAGGTAGCTACGCGGAAGCACGCGCGAAGGGTTTTTGACCTCGCCGGCCGCGAAAGAGAGCATATGCCAGCCTTCATACGCCCAGAGTACGCCAATCATGGCCACGCCGAATGAACTCGCCGTGGTGTGAGGCATAGGCCACGATCCGGTAGCCCGCACGGGGACGATATGGGAAGAGAAAAAAGCAGCCCCCATGATAATCGCCAAACCCGCCAACTTGGCCAAGCTAAAGAGGGTCTGGACGGCGGCGGCTTTTCGGACCCCCAGGATATTGATCCAGGTCAGCAAGGCGATGGCTCCGCCCGCCACGAACTTCTGCTCGAGAGGTGAGAGCGGGACAAAAGTGGTGCTGTAGATTCCGAAGGCTACCGCCAGCGTGGCGACGGAGCCGGAATTGATGACAAGGAGCAACGCCCAACCATAGAGAAAGGCAAACAGCTTGCCGTAAGCGTCCCGCAAATAAACGTAGATGCCCCCTGCGGCGGGATTGGCCGTCCCCAGTTCCGCCAGGGAGAGCGCGCCGGCCAATGGCAGCACGCCTCCGATCAGCCAGACCAGCATAAGGGCTTCGACTGACCCGACCTGCTGGGCGACGTCGTGAGGCACCAGGAAGATTCCGGAGCCGATGATCGTGCCGATCACGATAGCTGTCGAGCCCGTGTAGCCGAGGGCGCGGTGAAGTTCGTGCGCGCGCGGGGCGGGGGCGGGTTGGGTGGGCATCGGGTGAACTCAGAACTCAGAAATCAGAAATTAGAAACTAGAAACGGAAAACTGGGTGCACACTCGGCTCTAGCCGGTCGCCTGCTAACCCTTTGCTTTTGCTTTCTAGTTTCTGCCTTCTGCCATCTCCTTGCTTCTGGCTTCTGATTTCTAGTTTCTGCCTTCTGCTTTCTGGTTTCTGCCTTCTGCTTTCTAGTTTCTGCTTTCTGCTTTCTTTCCGCATTCCTCCGTGCTGGCGTACTCGGCAGGGTAGTGAACGCTGCCAAACTGGCGGAGCTCCAGGCGGCCCTTCTCGCCGGCCCCGGGATTGAACTCGTACCAGGTGACGGAACAGGTGCAGACGTCCTGGGCGGGGTCTCGGTCGATGGCGAGGAATTCCTTCTCGTTCAAGCGTTCGAGCAAGCGGCGAAACGTCAGCACTACCACCGAGTGGCACACGACGAGCACCGATTGCCGGTTGCATTCCCGCGCCAGCGTTCCCAGGAAGCTGTGCACACGCAGGGCCACGTCGGGATAACTCTCGCCGCCGGGAGGACGGTAGTAGTACTTTCCCTCCCGCTCCCGGCGCTTCAATTCGTCCGGATACTTCTGCGCGATCCCCCTTTTTGTGAGACCATCCAGAATGCCGAATTCCTTTTCCCGAACACGTTCTTCCAAAGTCATCTCCACAGGGTACGGAAAGTGCTTCACCATCAATTCCGCCGTCTGAACGGTGCGTTCGTAGGGGGAAACGAAGAGCCGGTCGAAGCGGAACCTGCCAGCCAAGTACTTGCCCGTGGCCTCCGCCTGGCGTTGGCCATTCGGCGTTAGCAGGACGTCCATGTCCCGAACGTTGCCGCGATACTCGAGCTGTCCGGCAGCCTGGGCGGCCGGTTTTCCAACGTTGCGCTGGGATTCTGCATGCCGAACGATCACCAGATGATTCATCCACTTTTGTTCTTGTACAAGCATGCCGGCCCTGATACTCGCTTCGCGAGATGAATTCGGATTACCTTTACGCGAAGAGTGACGGACATTATACTGAGGGGCCGGTCAGAAACCCAGCTAACTTTTTGGCTGGGAGCGAGTCCAATGGTGTTGTCCTGCATCGCCTCGGGGCCCTTGCAATGACAACCTTGCAGGCCGATTCAACAAGCTGTGGAAGGAGATACGATGCGTAAGCTGATTAGAACATCCGAAGCTCCCCGCCCGCGCGGGCCTTATTCACAGGCCATCGTTGCCGACGGTTTTGTATTTGTGGCCGGGCAGGGGCCTGCAAATCCAGTGACGAATGAGTTGGACCTAGGTGACGTTCGGTCAGAAACCCGGCGCACCCTTCAAAACATCCGGGCCATCCTCGAAGCCGCAGGCAGCTCGCTCCGTGACGTAGTGCGCGTGGGTGTCTTCCTGGCAGACATCAAGGATTTTGATGCCATGAATGAAGTCTATGGTGAGTTCTTCCCGGAGGATCGGCCCGCGCGCACGACGGTGGGTGCGCAGTTGCCCAAGATCAAGGTGGAGATTGATTGCATCGCTCGGGTTAGGAAGCCGCGGAAGCGTTAGCCCAAGGCCAGGTGCCAGGTGCCAAGGAAAGTAGGCAGTAAGCGGTAGGCAGTAAGCAGTTGGCTGAAGGCTGGAGGAAGGCTCTCCCTGCCAGCCATCTATTGCGCACGGGTCACAACTGGCCACGGACAACGGACAACTGACCACGGACAACGGACAACGGACAACGGAAAAACCTCTCATACGAGGCCCCAATGCGTTACGACGAACTTTCAACCCCCGCGTTGACCATTGATTTGGACACCCTGGAGCGGAATCTGGAGCGCATGGCCAGCTCCTGCCGCCAGCAGGGAGTGGGCCTGCGGCCTCACACCAAGACGCACAAGACGCCGGAAGTCGCCCGCTTGCAGCTCGAGCGCGGCGCCCTGGGATTAACCGTCGCCAAGGTGGGAGAGGCTGAGGTGATGGCGGAAGCAGGCCTGGACGATATCCTGATCGCCTACCCCATCTTGGGCGCTGAAAAGCTGCGGCGGCTGGTCACCCTGGCGCGCCGGCGGCGGATTATCGTCGCGCTGGATTCGCTGGCCGCGGCGCAGGAACTTTCAAGGGCTGCGTTCGAGCAAGGTTCTACCGTTGGAGTTCTGGTGGAGTTTGATGTGGGTCTCCACCGTTGCGGCCTGGAGCCAGGGGCGCCCTGCTTGGAGCTGGCTGGCAAGATTGCAGGAATGCCGGGACTCAGCTTCCGCGGCCTCATGACTTACTTCGGGAATGTCTCGGGAAGCAAGGAAGAGCGGCGGGCGGAAATCCAGGTCGTGGCGGGGAAAGTTGAACGGGCGCTGGCGGCTTTTCGCCAAGCCGGGGTCCACGTCGAAGTCGTCTCGGGTGGTTCGACGCCCTCCGCCGAGTTTGCGCACCTGGTGGCAGGACTAACCGAGATCCGTCCCGGCACCTATGTCTACAACGATCTGAACACCTACTATCAGGGCGCCTGCCAACTTGCGGACTGCGCGGCACGCGTAGTGACCACGGTGGTCTCGACTGGTGTGCCGGGGCGCGCCATTATCGACGCCGGGTCCAAGACGCTTTCCTCCGACCTGTTGGGCGCGGGGCCAAAGTCCGGCTACGGGCATGTGGTGGAGGCCCCTGACGCCGCCATAGTAAAGTTGAACGAGGAGCACGGCTACCTCGACATCACTCGTTCCGTCCACAAGTTTTACGTTGGCGAAGTCCTCACCCTCATCCCCAATCACGTCTGCACCTGCGTGAATATGCACGATGAAGCGTTTACGTTGCGGAATGGGAGTGTGGTAGGTTCCTGGCGCGTGGCGGCGCGAGGAAAGATCCGATAGCGTAGAGCGTCAGAGGAAACTGGATTGTGTGAGTAATTGAACGCCCGAGGGGAGGCTGGAGCCGGCGACCAGACTTGAACTGGTGACCCTCGGTTTACGAAACCGATGCTCTACCGACTGAGCTACGCCGGCATCGAAGAAAGAAAAATGCTCACCCGCCGCAGCGAAAATTCCCGCCCGCCTGCGGGTGAGCATTTTCAGAGGAGAATAGAATAGCGGACGCGCCCCGCCATCTAAACTCGGAACGAGTCTAAGGAAAACTTCCAAGCGATGTCAAGATAAATTTCAGGATTTTTTTTGTCATATAAACCGCTAATTCTAAACGACTTAGACAACGATTTTGCTCGCGGGGGAGGGAATTCAAAAAAAAACCTGCAGCCTGGAATATAACCCCGATTTTTTGGCTTATAGTGCTGAAAACATTGATGTTAGCTCTATTGAAGGTTCAAACGTATCAGGCGGTCCGCTTCCGGGTGTCCCCACTGCCAGTCGGGGAAGACTCGGGCTGTAACTCGCTGGGATAGAACGATTAACACGCCACCGGCGATCCCCGCTCCGGCAAGAACCAAGGTCAGGATGACGTTTCCCATAATAAGTTCAAACAACTGGCGGCCTATCGTTTTATCCCCAGGGTATCTCTCGTCCCAACTCAACTGGTCCGTCACATGGAACTGGTCCAATAACTTCGTTGCGGCGGCTTTGTTGCTCGCCTTGAGAGCAAGGAAAATAAACGACCCTTCTCTCCGTGCGGATAGAGTATTCGCTCCACGGTCCTGGTTTAAGCCGAGCAAATCATTCATCGCCCCGAAGCGGATGCGGGCAATCTGCGGAGTGGGATAGCTCACCTCCATCAGGGTGGAGCGGGAGTTGCCAACAAGGTATTCGCCGACCTGAACCTCTGCGCCCTGGTTGAATCCTATCAGGTCCGTGCGGAAATTGGGCAAGACACGCTGGGCAGCTTCGGGGCCGAGAATGTATTTCCCGCTGCCGGGAATCAAACCCAAGGAAGGGAGCGGGGGAGGCAAGTTGGACAAGGAATCACGCGTGGGACGAATTCCCCCGACAAGAATCAACAAGGCGCGGAACTCATTCTCGGAAAGCTGCGGGTCTTTGGGGCGGAAGAAGCGGATGAAGCTACGTCCGCGCGCCATCAAACTGACCTGTGGGCCGGTCATGGCAAGCTGGATGGTCTTTTCCGGGTGCATGGATTCGTTCTGATAGTAGGTGAACAGGCCGTAGGCGGAGCTGACATCAGCGGCGGGTTCCAGAACCACCTCCGCGCGCACCTTATCAAGCTGATAGGCGCGCACCTCGAGTGATTTTACCCCGTACTCGCGCTCGACCGCCGCATCTCCGCCGTAGTTCTTGATTTCATCAACTGCCAGCCCTTGGGTGGCGGCGAGCCGCCAATTGGCAGCGGGAACAAGAGGGATGACGGAAACATTCTGGGCACAGGACAGCGGACGGGCTGCGCTCAGGGCTATCACCGCGAAAACCAAGGCTGAAGCAAAACGGTTCATCATCTTTATAAGGATATCAGAATTCCGCCCCGGTTTTCGACCCCGTTCTGTCGGAAGCCGCCCGCTGGAGGACCTTGACCCCGCCGAGTTTGTTCACGTAATCCAGGATTCCCTGGTAGAGCGCTTCCGCGACCTTCTGCCGGTAGTCAGAGCGCCGCAGCCATTTTTCGTCGCGGGGGTTTGTGAGGAAGGAGATTTCTGCCAGGGCGGAGGGCATGTTGGCGCCGATTAAAACCACGAAAGGCGCCTTTTTCACTCCCCGGTCGCGTTGTTGGCCGCTCAATTGAGAAGTGCGCCGGTAGACTTGTTTCTGCAACTGCCGGGCAAACTCCTCTGACTCTTCGATTTTTTCCGTCAGCGCAATCTTCTTGATGAGGTCCTGGAGTTGGTGCACCGACTCCTGGGAGGTCGCGTTCTCTCTGGCCGCCACCTCCAGGGCCTCGGGGCTGGAGGTGAAATTCAAATAATAGGTTTCGATTCCCCGTGCGCTGCGGTCGCTGCTGGCGTTGGCATGGATGGAAACGAATAGGTCGGCAGCCTTCTCGTTGGCAATGGCGGTTCTTTCCTCGAGGGGAATGAAAGTGTCGTCGCTGCGGGTCATGACAACCTCGCAGCCAGCCTTGTGCTCGAGCAGCTTCTTCAGTCGCAACCCCACGTCCAGCACGACGTCCTTTTCCCGCAGGCCCGTTGGCCCGATCGTGCCTGTGTCGTGGCCGCCGTGGCCCGGGTCGATCACGATGCGGCCGATCTTGAGTCCCAGCGCTCGCGTCAAGGTGCGTGAGCCGGATTCAGTGGGCGCGGCGGCTTTCGGGAGTACAGGCGCTGGCGTGGCGGGCGAAGTTCCCAGCGATTTCGTCCCCGCCTCGCCGGACGCTGGCGGCGTTGGGGGAAGCTTGACGCTGGCCGTCTCAGCCCCCGGCGTCTGTTCCGACGCTTCTGTCTTCCCGGTGGTCTCGCGCTCAGGCTTGGGGTTGCTGCTGGGTACCGCGACTTCGGTTTTCTGGGCCGCCTCGCCGCTGCTGGGGGGTGGCGCGGTGGCGCTCGAGCTTGCCCCCGGCGGCAGCGTGCGCGCCGTAGGCCGGCGCGCGGTGGACTCTTTTGCCGCCCGCTCGGTCCCCCGGCTGGGCGTGCTGCCGCCGCGTATGTCCACCACCAGGCGGAAGGGATTAGGCAGGGGCAATACCGAGTACTCGTCGATCTTTTCCACATCTAACACGATCCGCGTGACATTGGGGGTGAACTGTCCCAGTCGGATCTGGTGCAGAAAACCGTCTTCGACGGGGAAAGTCTTGCCGACCAGGGCCGGGCTCAGGCGGGCGTTTTCAATATCCAGCACGATGCGATCCGGTTTGGAGAGCCGGCTGGTCTCAAATTTCACTTCCTCGTCCACTCCAATCACGATGCGGGAGGAGTTCGGGCCCACCCAGCGGCGTACTTCGGTTACCTCCGGTATCCCCTGGGCGTGGCGGATTTCGGCCGTTTCGCGCGGGGGAGCTGTCGGAATGGCGGCCCGCTCGGCGAATAACTGATCGATCCCTTTGATCTTTGCCTGCGCTTCTTCCGCCTTGGAGGACTTGGGATACTTGTCCAGGAATTCCTGGAAGGTCTTGCGAGCGTCCTGGGGGCTCTCGAGGTCAGTGCGGTATATTTCGCCCAGCGTAAACAAAGCGTCCTGGGCAATTGGGCTCTGAGGGTACTCGGAGATGAGAAACTGATAGGTTCTGACAGACTTAAGGTAATAGCGGTCCAAGGAGAATTGCCGCCCCATCTCTTCGTAAAGCTCTCCCACGAAAGCGAGAGCCGTGGGAGTCTTGGAATATGCCGGGTCGAGCCGCACGACTTCCTGGAAAGTCTCGATGACCTTCTGGTAATCCGATTGTGTGCGCTCGTTCTCGACCGAGGACTCGAGCGTCGTTCTCATGCGGACCGCGCGGTCGAAGGTGGCAATGGCTTTTGCCTGAAGGGAGGCGGACACGGCAGGGAAGGGAGTTTTGGGGAAGGCCAGAAGCCCAGCAAGAAGAAATGCGCAGCAGATCCGTTTGTGCAGTTCGATCAATGTAGACCGTTCCGTGGCATTCAAATCACCGTCCGGCCCCCGGCGAAACCTTCTTCACCGGAAGGTGGACGCCCATGTGACATCAACCCGAATCATTCCACATTGGAATAGTGCACCACGCCTTGTTGATCCACATAGCGGATAATGGGCGAAGCCTGCGGTTTGTTCCCGGCAGCGCTCGTGCCCAACAGGGGTGATCCCGATTGGTAAAGGTTGGTCACCTTCCGCACGTAGTTCCGTGTTTCGGCAAAGGCAGGGATTCCGCCGAATCGCTGCACGGCGCCTTCTCCGGCGTTATAGGCCGCCAGCGAGAGGGAAAGGTCGCCCCCATATAGGTCCAAAAGGTGCCTCAAATAGCTGACCCCGCCTTCGATGTTCTCTTTGGGATTGAAGGGATTTCCGACCCCGAATCGCTGAGCGGTCTCCGGAATGAGTTGCATCAGCCCCATCGCGCCTTTGCGCGAAACGGCCTTCGGGTCGTATTCCGATTCGACTTTGATAATCGCGTGTACAAGTTGTGGGTCAACTTGCAGGCGGCTGGCAGTCTGCTCGACCAGGTTGCTGATCTCGGGCGGGGGAATGGAGGAGTTGTCGGCCTTTCCTGGCAGGAGGGCGCGCGGGGGCAAATCGCCTTTGGCCCTAGTTTCAGTCGCGTTGATGAAGATCTTGCGCCCGTGCTCGTCCGTGACACAGACAATCTCTCCCGCTCGCGCCGGCCGGGAAAGCGATAGACACCACGCGCACAGGCAGGCCGGGACCATCAACCAGAATTGGATCCGATTACGCATTGAGCTTCCAAGTCGCATCTGCAGCCCTTGTCAACTCATCCCCTCCCCTAGCCGAATCAGGACAGCACCCGCTTGTGCGTCCCGTTTCCACTTCGGCGCACTGCCACTTCCGAGCGTTTGGTTCATTATAACATTCCCCTCAAAGCAGGGCAAAAGCCAATATGAACGAAAGTACTATAGAGCAGGATTCGGGATTCAGGATTCAGGACAGTGTCCTCGTGGTTTTTCCCTGGGTCCTTGCCGGTGTGTGGCTCTGGGCTCTGAATGCTGCAGTTTTTACTCCTGAATCCTGAATCCTGAATCCTAAGTCCTGCCTAGGCTTTCCGCTTCGCCTGGTCGGCCACCGCCTGGGCGGCCTTGGCCACGGCTTCAGGATCGCCGAGGTAGTAATGACGCAGCGGCTTGAGCTGGTCATCAAGCTCATAAACCAGCGGAATGCCGGTAGGGATGTTCAGGCCCACGATGTCCTGTTCCGAAACGTTGTCCAAGTACTTCACGAGCCCTCGCAGGCTGTTGCCGTGCGCGGCGACAATCACTCGCTTGCCGGACCTCACTGTAAGGGCGATGGTCTCGTGCCAGTAAGGCAGGGTGCGCGCCACCGTATCCTTGAGGCACTCGGTCAGGGGGAGCTCTTCCGGCGTGAGGCTCGAGTAGCGCGGATCTTTGCCAGGATAGCGGTCATCGTCCGGCGTCAGCGCGGGCGGCTGAATGTCATAGCTGCGCCGCCAGATTTTGACTTGTTGCTCGCCGAACTTTTCTGCGGTCTGGGCCTTGTTCAATCCCTGTAGCGCGCCGTAATGACGCTCGTTGAGCCGCCAGGAATTGTGGACCGGAATCCACATCTGGTCCATCTCCTCCAGCGCCAGCCAGAGCGTTTTGATGGCGCGCTTCAAGACCGACGTGAAAGCAACGTCAAAGACATAGCCTTCTTTGGCCATCACCCGGCCCCCCTCAATAGCCTCCTGCACGCCTTTCTCGCTCAGGCCAACATCCGTCCAACCCGTGAACAGATTCTCCTTGTTCCAGGTACTCTCTCCGTGCCTTAGTAATACGACCTTGTACATGAATGCGTCTCCTCCATGATCCGGCATCTTGGCGATGCCAGGTAGAACTTCTCATTATAACGGGACTGGACGATCTCGCCATAGATCTAGGCGCGCAGCCGACCTTGGCGCGTCCACAAGGCTTTGAGGTCACGCGCCCCGTGGATGAAGCCAAGGATGTAGACAGCATCTTTGCTCACGGTATAGAGCAGGCGATAATTGCGGACGAAAACCTCCCGCACGGTGGGATTGTTGAACTCGGGAACTACTCGTCCGCGATTTGAGAATTGCGAAAGGGAGCGTGAAACATCTCTCGCTTCACGCGAGAATGCGGCAGCGTAATGAGAGGAGTCCTTAGCGATGTGCGTGACGACCTGCTCGAGATCACTCCAGGCGGTTTCAGTCCAGACTACTCTGCGGTCCATTTCCGCATCCTGCGTTCTACTTCTTCCTGGCTGATCACGCGGCCTTGCTCGACGTCTTCGAGACCGCGGTCGATCTTCTCCCTCACATAGATGTGATATTGAATATCCTCGAAGGATGCGCTGTCGGGAATCTGCTCGAGAATCCTGCGGACTTCGTCTTTTGCTGAACCCATAGTCCTCTCCCGCCAAAGGGTTACTGCTCAAATGATACTCTGCGGAGGCGAAGCGAGCAAGCGCGGGTTTCCAGTTTCAAATCTCCATCTGGGAGTGGCAATGCTCCCCGCTTTTTGCTGAGATTTTGCGACCCTGCCCGACTTGCCCTCTCCCCCTTGGGGGGGGTGAGCGTGCCTCACATCCTTAGCTGGACACCGCCGGTGGAACTGAATCAATAGCCCTCTCCCCTTGGGAGAGAACGTGTGAAAAAATCGGATTCTGTCATGCTGAGCGCAGCGAAGCATCTCTGCAGTTCTTCCTAACCGGCTGAAAGAACAGCAACTGCAGAGATCCTTCGCTGCGCTCAGGATGACAAGCCGGCGATTATTTCACACCTTCAGAGGGCGGACGCGCTCTGCAGGGAGAGGGTTATATTACCAACACTCCGCCAGTTCTTTCGCCCCTAAAGCATTGCTTCGATGATCGCGGGGATGGCTTGGAGGGATTCATCGAGTTTGGCGGGGTTCTTGCCGCCGGCTTCGGCCAGGTCCTTTCGCCCGCCGCCGCTGCCTTCAACGTAGGCCGCAGCCTGCTTCACGATCTTGCCAGCGTCGAGCCTGTCCGTGAGGTCTTTGGTTACCGCTGCAACCAGGCTGACTTTGCCGTCTGCCACGCTACCCAGCACGATCACGCCGGATCGCAGCTTGGCTCTCAGATCGTCAACCATCTGGCGCATAGCGGCGCGGTCCGTGACCTCGACGCGCGCGGCGACCACGCGCACGCCTCTTACTTCGAGGGCTTCTTTCGCCAAGTCAGTGGCCTGGGAGGCGGCGCGCTTCATCTGCTGCGCCTCGAGTTCCTTGCGGAGTTTCTTCTCTGACTCGGTAAGCTTCTCGACCGCCGGGAGCAACTCCTCGGGCTTGGCGTGCAGTGACCCGGCAAGCAGCGCCAGCGTCTCGCCGGCTTGTCGCAGTTGCTTCAGCACGCCTTCACCTGTTACCGCTTCGATTCGCCTGGTTCCCGCCGCCACGCTGCCTTCCGAGATGATCTTGAAAAGGCCGATGTCACCCGTGCGCCGCACGTGCGTCCCGCCGCAGAGTTCTTTCGAGAAGTCATCGACTGATAGCACGCGCACTTGATCCGCGTACTTCTCCCCAAACAGCGCCATGGCGCCGGAGTTCACCGCCACCTCGAGGTCCATGACACTGGTCACGACTTCCTCGTTTTTGAGAATGTGCTCGTTCACCAAGTCCTCGATGTCGAGCAAGTCTTGCTCATCGAGCGCCGCATAGTGCGTGAAGTCGAAGCGCAATCGGTCCGGCGCCACCAGCGAGCCGGCCTGCTTCACATGTGGCCCAAGCGTCTTTCGTAATGCTGCGTGCAGCAGATGGGTCGCCGTGTGATTGCGTCGAGTGGCATCACGGCGCTCCGCGTCCACCTTCCCCACGACCCTGTCGCCGACTCGCAGCGCGTCACGGGCCACCGCTTTGTGAACGATGATGCCGCTGACCGGGCAGTAGGTGCTGGTGACGTTGGCCACCTCGAGATCGCTATCTGGCGCGAGAAGTTTGCCCACGTCGCCCACCTGCCCGCCCGCCTCGGCGTAGAACGGCGTATGGTCCAGAACGATCTCGACTTCGCTTCCTGGCTTGACTTCCGTTGCGCGCTCGCCTTTCACGACCAGCGCCACGACCCTGCAATCGGCTGAAGTCGTCTGTGTGTAGCCATCAAAGACCGTCTTGCGCTCTTCTGCCAGCTTCAAAAACACCGGCGAGGCAGTCTTCTTTTCAACGCCTTTCCACGAAGCCCGCGCCCGCTCGCGCTGTTTGGCCATTTCGGCTTCGTAGCCTTCGAGGTCCACGCCCAGGTGGTCGTCGTAGCTCTTCACGACGTCGCGAACAAAGTCCGGGCGGAGGCCGAAGGTGTCATGCAGCTTAAATAAGGCGGACCCAGGTACCCAGGCTGAGCCCTCCGGGGGAAGGCGCTGAGGTGTCGGGTCGACAGGGGCCGGTCCGGATGGTGGTTTCATCGCTGCCGATAGGAGTTTGAATCCGGAGTCGGTTAGGCGATGTTGGCCACCCAGCTCGACTAATTGCCTCAGTAGCCACTTGTCTGCGTCCGTCCATCCCTTTGGGAGCCGATCGAAGAAGACCTTTCTGGGGTCTGCGCCTGCGGTCGGGAGGTACTTACGAACATGTTCAAAGTACAACTGAAGGCCGGAAGGGGTCACGACTGGTACGGAATCCAGCATCTCCAACCCCACCCGTGTCGTATTCGCATACCGCGCCTCTTCTATCTTGATCGCCTTGGCGATGTGGTGCTCTGATTCCACGAGTTCAGGGTACGCGTCTTTCATCATCTGCACGACGTGGCCGGCCATCTTGTAGAGAAACGGTTCGTTCAGGCCGAGGGTCTGGCCGTGGTAGAGCGCCCGGCGCATGATGAGGCGCAGCACATAGCCCCGGCCTTCGTTCGAGGGCAGCACGCCGTCGGAAATCAAGAACGTGGCGGCGCGGGCGTGGTCGGCGATGATGCGCAGGGAAACATCCGTGTCGTGGTTCGAGCCATACTCTACATTGGCCAGCCCCGCGGCCTCTTCGATCAGCGGCCGGAAAAGGTCGGTGTCAAAGTTCGAAATCTTGCCTTGCAAAACCGCAGCCAGACGTTCAAGGCCTGCCCCGGTATCGATGCTGGGGCGGGGCAGGGAAGTCATGTGGCCCTGCTCGTCGCGGTTGAACTGCATGAAGACGAGGTTCCAGAGCTCGACGTAGCGGCCGCAGTCCTGAGGACAGGGAAAGGGGCAATCCCGGTGGCCGAGCGCGCTGGCCGCGGGACCCAGATCGTAGTGAATCTCGGAGCAGGGCCCGCAGGGGCCGGTATCGCCCATGGCCCAGAAGTTGTCATGCTCATCCATGCGGAAAATGCGGCCGCGGGACACGCCAACGTCTTTGGCCCAGATTTCCTCCGCCTCGTCGTCCTCGCGAAAGACGGTGACGTAAAGCTTCTCCACAGGGATGGCATAGTCTTTGGTGATGAGCTCCCAGGCCCAGCGGATGGCATCCTTCTTAAAGTAATCGCCGAAGGAAAAATTCCCCAGCATCTCGAAGAAGGTGTGATGGCGCGTGGTGCGGCCCACCTGCTCGAGGTCGTTATGCTTGCCGCCCGCGCGCACGCATTTTTGGGAGGTGGCAGCGCGCGCGTAATCGCGCTTCTCGCGGCCCAGGAATACTTCCTTGAACTGGTTCATGCCCGCGTTCGAGAAGAGCAGCGTGGGGTCATGGGCCGGCACGAGCGACGAGGAGGGCAGCACGCGGTGGCCGCGCGCTTCGAAAAACTTCAAGAATCGGGTTCTGATTTCGCTGGATTTCATTTGAATTGTAAATTATAAATTATAAATTATGAAATCGGGAAGCTCGATTCTCGACCCCGGTTCATGAGCTGTCGCGCTCACGATTCTTCGTGCTGACAATGATAGCTGTGATGATGCCGATTAGTTCCTCGGTTTCGCGCCTGAGGGGCTGGAGCTTCTCTCTTCCGACGATCGCCGATTCAGCCAACAGATGAAGCCAATAGCGGCTTTCTCGCGCTTCTTTTTGAGCGATGCCCAACTTATGAACGAAATCCGAGCGGCTCTCGCCTGCTTGGGCCTCTTCGATATTTGCTCCGATAGAGGTGGCTGCGCGAAGGTATTGCTTTCCTAAAATCCAGCCCGCCCCATCTTTCCTGCGTTGCAAATACTGGTAGAGTTTAATGGCACGCAGGGCATAAGCGAAAGATCGCGGCAGAATTTCCCGGGGACGTTTCATGGCAGAGTCTTTCTTGTCCGCTGTACATTGAGATTCCTGATTCAAGGTTCACCCGTAACTTATAATTTACAATTTATAATTTATAATTCACTATTTACTATTCACCATTCACTATTCAAAACTTCCCTTCTCGCCGCTCTCAAGGTCTACGGCCTCCACTTCCTCCGCGACGGGCTGAAGTTCAGGCTTGGCGCGCACTGCCTTAATGATATCACCCGAATTGAATCCCCTGCGCATCAGACTCTGGCACAGCGAGTGGAAACGGGGGCGTGTAAGGGGTAGGCGAAGAGAGCGGAGCTTCTTGGCCAGGGCCTGCTCCAGCAAATCCGCCTCGCTGGTCTCCTGGAAGGTTTGTGCCAGGGCCGGCTCGATTTGGCGATAATCCACGAGTTTGGCTTTCAGCTCGCGGCGGATGCGCTGGCGGCCGTAAATGCGGTTGCGGGCCAGCGAGGAAGCGTAGTGCTCGGCGAATTTCTTATCGTCCAGGTAGTGGAGCTCGCGGAGGCGGGCAATCGCCTTGCGGACCTGGTTTGAGTCCGGATATTTCCTCTCCAGCGCGCGGCGCATTTCGCCCAGGGAATAGGCACGGCGAGCCAGCATGCGCAGGGCAGTGGTGAGCGGGTCCGGCGGCGCTTCTTTATCTCTGCGCAAACCTTTCCACCTGGCTGGCCCTTTCCATTTCGTCGCGTGCGGCGTCCGTCGTGGTCCGAACACCGGCAACACGCAGCTTGAAATCGTCGGGGTTGGAGGAGTTTCTCAGGGCATCTTCGAGCGTGATCAGGCCCTGCGAATAGAGGTCGTAAAGAGACTGGTCGAAGGTCTGCATGCCGTACTGGGAGACGCCGGCAGCCAGAGCCTCCTTGATCAGCGAGGTTTTTTCGGGATTGACGATTAAATCCCGGATGTACTCAGTGGTGACCAGGACTTCTACCGCCGGCACTCGCCCCAGGCCATCGGATTTCCTCACCAGGCGTTGGCAAACCACGGCCTTCAGCGTGCTCGCCAGTTGCAGGCGGAGCTGCTTCTGCTCGGACTGCTGGAACACCGTGATGATGCGCTGCACGGTTTCGGTAGCGTCTGTGGTGTGCAGGGTGGAAAAAACCAAGTGCCCGGTTTCGGCGGCCAGCAGGGCAGTCTGGATGGTTTCCGGGTCACGCATTTCGCCCACCAGAATGACGTCGGGATCCTCGCGAAGTGCCGCGCGCAAGGCCGAGGAGAAGCTGGGCGTATCCACGTCCACTTCCCGCTGGTTCACAAGTCCTTTCTTGTCGCGGTGCAAGAACTCGATGGGGTCTTCGATGGTGATAATGTGGCCGGTGCGATTGGAGTTGATGTAGTCCACCATGGCCGCCAGGGTGGTGGACTTGCCGCAACTGGTGGTGCCCGCCAGCAGCACCAAGCCACGCGTTTCCTGGCAAATCTTCTCCAGCACTCTGGGAAGGGAAAGCTCCTCGAAATTCTGGATCTTGGTGGGAATCACGCGGAAGATCAAGCCCACGTTGCCGCGCTGCTGGAAGACGTTCACGCGGAAGCGGGCCAGCCCGGGGACGCCGTAGGGCATATCCAGTTCGGTGTTCTCCTTGAACTTCTGCTTTTGCCGGTTGGTCATTATGCTGAAAGCAAAATCCAGCATGTCTTCGGGGGAGACGCGAGGATATTGCGCGAGCGCCTGAAGCTCGCCATTCACCCGGATGTAAGGAAAGTTCCCCACCTTCAAGTGCAGGTCGGAAGCCTTGTTCTCGCAGGCGGTTCGAAGCAGGGTATCGATGGTCACGCTTTCGCTGCTCATGACTGATCCTCTGGACCAAAGACTCTTACGGCGCCACGGCGACGGGCTGGCCACAGAAGGTAAGCCAGCCGTACTTGTCCTCCGCCTGCCCTTGCACGATGGAGAGAAAGCGCTCTTGTAGGCTGAGGGTAACGGGACCGGGGCGGCCTTGGCCCACCACAATGCGGTCCACGGAGCGGATGGGGGTGATCTCCGCCGCCGTGCCGACGAAGAAGACTTCGTCGGCGATGTAAAGCATCTCGCGGGAGATCACCTGCTCGTTGACCGTGTAGCCCAGCTCTTGGGCGAGCGTGATCACGGAATCGCGCGTGATGCCGGGGAGAATCGAAGAGGAGAGCGGAGGTGTAATGATCTTGCCCCCGCGCACCATAAAGAGGTTCTCGCCGCTCCCTTCGCTGACGTGGCCGGATGCGTCGAGCGAGATGCCTTCCACATAACCGTTGGTTATCGCCTCCATCTTCACCAGTTGGGAGTTCATATAATTCGCGGCCGACTTGGCCATCGCCGGCAGCGTGTTGGGCGCAATGCGCTGCCAGGAGGAAACACACACGTCCACTCCCTGCCGCAGGGCTTCCTCCCCGAGGTATTTCCCCCACTCCCAGGCCAGCAAGTAAATCTCAATCGGGTTCTTCAGCGGGTTCACGCCCACTTCGCCGAAGCCGCGGAAAATCACCGGGCGTATGTAACAGTGCTTGATGCCGTTCACCAGCACCAGTTCCACCATCGCCTGGGCCAATTGATCGCGCGTGAACTCGAGTTCCATGCGATAAATCTTGCAGGAGTTCACCAATCGGTCGGTATGCTCTTTGAGGCGGAAGATGCCGGGCCCCTGCGGGGTGTCATAGCAGCGGATGCCTTCAAAAAGGCAGGAGGCGTAACTGACCACGTGTGACGCGACGTGTATCGTGGCTGCGTTCCATGGGATGAATTCTCCGTTGTGCCATACTTTATCGAAATGTTTTACTGCCATGCCTTCCTCCTTGGGAGCTCTCAGCGCTCAGCCGTCAGCTGTCAGCAAAGCGGGGAACGGCGACCGCTACGCGCAGAATTATAGCACGAAGGCAGCCGTCAGCCAGCAGCTATCAGCCACCAGCTTTCAGCCGTCAGCTCTCAGCCATCAGCCATCAGCAAACCACCAGAGAGGACGACTGCTGAGCGCTGAAAGCTGAGAGCTGACGGCTGAGAGCTGTTCTCCCTGACACCCGCTTCTACGCGACTTTCAGTTCCGAAGTGCAATGCGGGCAGCGGGTCGCCTGCTGAGGAATCGACGAAAAGCAGAAATTGCATTCCTTGAGGGCAGGCCCGGCGGGCGCCGGCGCGGGCTTGGGTCTCAGTCTGTTCACTTGTCGCACCAGCAGGAAAATGGCTAACGCGACGATGAAAAAGTTGATCACGGTGTTGATGAACATGCCGTAGTTGAGCGTCGCCGCTCCCGCCGCCTTGGCCTGCGCCAAGCTATCGAAGTGCCGGCCCGTGAGCGTGATGAAGCGGTTCGAGAAATCCACCCTTCCCAGCAGCAATCCGATGGGCGGCATCAAGACGTCGTTGACCAGCGAGGTCACGATTCCACCGAAGGCCGCACCTATCACGATGCCCACCGCCATATCGAGCACATTCCCACGCATTGCAAATTCTTTGAACTCTTTCAGCATGAATATTCCTCCCTGGCTTTGTCTTTCCTAGGGAATAGGGAGAGGCGAGGGCGAATCTGCTGCGCAACTGGTCCCTATTCCCTGTTCCCTATTCCCTATTCCTTATTCCCTACTTCCCCTCCCAATCATCCGTGCGGAAGGGTGAGGCGGGCAAGCCGGCGCGGTTGTACAGATTACATTCGGGGTTCATCGCCCAGCCATAGCGCACGGCTGCGGGGTGCGAGACCTTCTCGCTCCGCACGACAACCGTGTCGCCGTCAATTTTGGCTTCCGCATCGACGAATTTATGGTCGTCACCCGCAATCTCAAATCCGCTGAGCCTCGGCGACGGCCAGTTCTTTGCCTCGAGCCCGCCGTAAACGTACTTAAAGCGCAAACGGATCTTGTCACCTTCGACGGCCATTGACTCATACAGGGGGCCTGAATAGATCACATCCCGCCCGTAGGCGATGGCCTGCGCGGCCAGCGCGAGGCGATACCCCACGTCTTGCTTATTCTTAGGGTGAATGTCGCTTCCGTCGCCGATGTCGATCGCTACCGCCATCCCGGTCTTGGGCAGCGAAAGCGTCTTGAGTTGGGCTTCGCGCAGTTCCGGCCAATTCACGTGGGGATTGTAAATACCCCAGTTGGCGAGTTGAACGAATAGGAAAGGAAAATCGCCCTCTTCCCAGGCATGGCGCCAGTCGCCGATCATCGCCGGAAAGAGTTTGCGATATTGAGCCGGACGGTCGGCGTTGGATTCTCCTTGGTACCAGATGGCGCCCCGGATGGCATAGGAGGTCAGCGGCATGAGCATGGCATTGAAAAGCCCGGAGGGCCGCCAGGGATTCTGCCTCGGGTCCTCGGGAACAGTGGGCGCTGTGGGAACTGGCGCGCCCTCGGATTCGGCCTTGTCCGAATCTTGCCGCCATTGCGCCAATTGCTGTTCGAAGTCCCGGAAGACCTTGGGGTAAGGTGAGAGCATCTTCGTTCCCGAGTCGAGTATGGATTTGAAGTCGGGATCGGATTCGAGCGTGCCGCGGCTCGTCCACGCCTCCGCCGGAGTTCCGCCCCAGGAGCTGTGTATTATGCCAACCGGCACATTCAGCACCTTGAGTAATTCCCGCCCGAAGAAATACCCCACCGCGGAAAACTCGCCCACGGTCTGTGGGCGCGCGGCGACCCAATAGCCTCTAACATCCTGCTGAGGTTTTCCGGCCACGGCCTTCTCGACCGTGAACAGCCGCAGCATGGGGTAGTCAGCACGGGCCATTTCATCCTGATAGTTGTTTACGTTTCCACGCCAGCCCTGGGCGTTTGTGCCCACGGGCATCTCCATATTGGACTGCCCGGAGCACACCCAGACTTCGCCCACCAGCACGTCGTGGAGTGTAATGGTGTTCTTGCCGGCAATGGTCATCGTGAATGGCCCGCCGGGGTTGAGCGGACCCAATTTCACCTTCCACTGGCCCCCACTCTCGGCGACGCCGCTCGCCTGTTGATCTCCTAAAGTGACAGTCACCCGTTCACCCGGGTCGGCCATTCCCCAAATGTTCACTTTCATTCCTTGCTGAAGCACCAGGCCGTCAGACAGCAGGCTGGGCAGCTTTACCTCCGCCCGCAGACCGAGCGCGCCAAACATCAATGCGCAGCAACAAAGCGCTGTAGTTACCTTCGTTTTGAACGTCATCTGCCACATCATGTTCCTCCGATTGAATTGCAGTGATGCCTGCGGCATGTCTCTTACCACCAGCACCAAAATGTAGGCAGGAATTCTAGTCCAAAGTTGTCGTGAAAAGGAATTACTTTATGGGAAGGGATAGGTTGAGTGTTGGTGTGAAATCCGCAGATTACGCCGATGACACAGATCAATACCGGTTAATGCCGGTCTTGACTCATCTGCGTGATCTGCGAAATCTGCCGCAGATTACGCCGATGACACAGATGAATACCGGTTAATGCCGGTCTTGACTCATCTGCGTGATCTGCGAAATCTGCGGATTTGGTTTTGTCCACCGATTTTCGGTATCATGATGACGTGGCTGTCGCAGACCCCCTACTCCAGGAAAATGAAAGAGCGCCCGGCGAGACCAAGAGCCGTATTCCGGCGATGTTCCGGGCGCTCCGGTACAGGAATTACCGGCTGTTTTTCAGCGGCCAGCTCATTTCCCTGATCGGCACCTGGATGCAATCAGTGGCCTTGTCCTGGCTGGTTTACCGGCTTACGGGCTCCTCGCTGCTGCTCGGTTTGGTGGGATTTGCCGGGCAAATCCCGGTTTTCCTCCTGGCCTCGATTGGCGGCATAGTGGCGGACCGCAGGAGCCGCTATCGCATCGTCATCATCACTCAGACCTCTTCAATGTTGTTGGCGTTTATTCTCTCCGCGCTGACCCTGTTGGGCCACATCAAAGTGTGGGAAATCATGCTGCTGGCCTCTTCTCTGGGCGTGGTGAACGCTTTCGACATTCCCGCGCGCCAGTCATTTATTGTAGAGATGGTAAACCCGCCGGACTTGATTAACGCCATTGCTCTCAATTCCGCCATGTTCAACGGGGCGCGCATCCTGGGGCCTGCCGTGGCCGGCGTAACGGTGGCGGCGATCGGCGAAGGGTGGTGCTTTTTCGCCAATGGAGTGAGCTATATTGCGGTGATTGTGGGGCTCTTGTTGATGGTCGTTGCGCCACGTCCGCGGGACACCCGGCGGTCCGGCTTGCGAAGCCTTGTGGAAGGCTTCGAGTGGGTTGCTCGCACCGGGCCAATCCGCGCCCTGCTGCTTCTGCTGGGCTTGGTCAGCTTGACGGGGATGCCGTACATGGTGTTGATGCCCATTTTTGCTGACCGGATTCTGCATAGCGGAGCGCGCGGCCTGGGTCTGCTGATGGGCGCGGCGGGAGTGGGGGCGCTTATAGGAACCATGGTGTTGGCCGCGCGTCACGGCGTGCGCGGACTGGGGAGATGGGTGATGTTCGCTGCCATGGGTTTCGGCGCCTCACTCACCCTCTTTTCCATGTCGCGCTGGTTCTGGCTCTCCATCCTTTTGGTCATGCCGGCCGGTTTCTCCATGATTTTGCAGATGGCCTCCTCGAACACTCTGATCCAAACCATGGTCCCCGATGGATTGCGCGGTCGCGTCATGGCGGTCTACTCCATGATGTTCATGGGCATGGCGCCTTTTGGGGCGTTGCTTTCGGGAGCGATCGCGCAGCATGTGGGAGCGCCGCTCACCGTCAGGCTGGGAGGGATCATCAGCTTGTTGGGAGGCGCAGCTTTCGCGCTGACTTGGCCGGGCATGCGCGGCGAGGCGCGCCAGCTTATCCTGGCGCAAACGCCGGCGGGAGGCGACCCGCCCGCGGAAATCACTGGACAGGGGGTTTCGCTGGACGAAAATAGTAAATTATAAATTATAAATTGTAAATGATGAATGATGAATGATAAATGATATATATTTAGCAGTGAATAGTGAATGTTTTGGATTTTCAATCTTGAATTTTAAATTACCGTTTAATTTTGAACTGGCCACTGGCGACTGACCACCGGACTGACAACTGACGATTGACAACAGACAACGGACAACTCATAACGGACAGTCCTGACAACCGTACGCGGAGGAGAATCCAATGCAAGAAATCAAGACTGAGTGGATTACCTTGAAGGTTGCGGACGGGACCGCCATGCGCGCTTACGTGGCCCGCCCTCGAGACGCGGACCGGCACCCCAGGCTGCTGGTCTATCAAGAAGCTTTCGGGGTCAATGGGCACATCCGGGATGTGACGGAGCGCTTGGCGCGCGAAGGCTACCTCGCGGTTGCCCCCGAATTGTTCCACCGCACCGCCCCCGGCTTCGAGGGAGCGTACAACAATTTCGAGGCGGTCATGCCCCATGTGCGCGCTTTAACGGACCAGAGCCTCGAAGCCGACGTCCGCTCCGCCTATGAGTGGCTGCGTGCTGACCTAGGATCCCAAGGGCAGCGGATCGCCTGCGTGGGCTTTTGTATGGGCGGGCGCGTGACGTTTCTTACCAATGCGATCCTGCCTGTGAGTGCGGCCATTTCGTTTTATGGTGGGGGGATCGCCCCCAACCCCTTCAGCTCTGGCCTGCTCAGCCGCGCCGGCGACTTACACGCTCCGCAGATGCTTTTATGGGGTGGTTTGGACAAGCACATCGGCCCGGAGCAGACCCGCATGGTGACCGAATCTCTCCGCGCGGCGGGTAAACCTTTCGTGCATGTCGAGTTCTCGGACGCCGACCACGGATTCTTCTGCGACGCGCGCTCGAACTATAACCCCCAGGCCGCCCAGCAAGCCTGGGCGCTTGCGCTTACGTTCTTGAGCATTTACGCGAGAAGGTAGCGCAGGTCCCGCTCTCCGGACCTGCGGCTCTTCATGGTGTACCAAATCCAGGTCACGTCAGTACATTCGCCGACAGAGGAGGAGACTGATGGAACAGCGCGTGAGCATAATTACGCTTGGCGTGGCGGATCTGAAGCGCAGCAGGGAATTCTATGAGCGCCTTGGATGGCGACGGTCGATGGCCAACGTTGAAGGCATCGTATTCTTTCAGGCGGGAGGGATGGCCCTCGCCCTGTACCCGCGACAGGAGCTTGCAAAGGATGCGAATACTGCTTCCGCCGGCCACGGCTTTAATGGAATGTCGCTTGCCTACAACGCCCGCGATCGTGCGGAAGTTGAGTCGGTGCTCCAAGATGCTGTAGCTGCAGGCGCAACACTCCTTAAGCCTGCCCAGGAAGCCTTTTGGGGCGGCTATTCGGGCTACTTCTCTGATCCGGACGGGTTTGTGTGGGAGGTCGCCTGGAATCCATCCTTCCCGATAGCGGAGGACGGAAGTATTCGGATCCCTGACTAACTGGCAAACTCTCCGCATAAACCGGCGCTCGAATGAAGCTGACCCACTGCGCCCTCCTCTGCCGTGAAAAATCTGGAAAACTGCGTTAGAATAATTGCGGGCTTTCAGTAATATACACAACAAAGGGAGGTAACCGAGCGCCATGAGGTACATTGACACCCATCCACCTGGGGCTTTTTGCTGGATCGAGCTTTCCACTACCGATCAGAATGCCGCCAAGACCTTTTACAGTTCTTTGTTTGGTTGGGCCAGCCAGGATTTTCCCATGGGCCCAAACGACTTTTACACGATGTTTCAAATCCAGGGGCGGAACACCGGCGCTGCGTACACTATGCGTGCGGAGCAGCGTTCGCAGGGTGTGCCGCCGCACTGGATGATTTACATTGCCGTCGAAAGCGCAGACGATGCCGCCAGCCGCGCCGCGCAACTCGGCGGCAAGGTTCTTGCCCCGCCCTGCGACGTCTACACTGCGGGACGAATGGCCGTCGTGCAAGACCCGATGGGCGCCGTTTTCGCTCTCTGGCAGCCTAAAACGCACACTGGGACGGGAATCGCCGGCGTCCACGGAACCCTCTGCTGGGCGGACCTCATGACGCCCGACCCGGCGCGCGTCAAGGAGTTCTACACAGGTCTCTTCGGGTGGAGGTTTTACACCGGGCAGAATGATCCCTCCGGTTACCTGCACATCGCCAATGGAGAGACTTCGATCGGTGGGATCCCGCCGGCGGAGTTTGGCGATCCGAGCGCTCCCCCTCACTGGCTGGCGTACTTTTTCGTCTCGAACTGCGATGAGACGGCTGCCAAGACCAACGAACTGGGCGGCAAAACGCTTTTGGCTCCCTTGGCCATCGAAAAAGTGGGCCGCATGGCCATCCTGGCAGACCCCCAGGGCGCGGTATTCGCAATCATCCAGGCGTGGCCGCGCGATTGATTGATGCTTTCTCGATGCGCTGGCCATTCCCGCGAAAAGTTTGCCCTGAGCTTGATGAAGGGCGGGAATCCAGTCCACGGGTGGCGCATACATAAAGAGCAATGTGTGCGCCACCCACGTGAGAGGTTTGTGGCGCATACATAAAAGGCAATGTATGCGCCACCCGTGTGAGGAGCTTGGGGCGCATACATAAAAGGCAATGTATGCGCCACCCGTGTGAGGAGCTTGGGGCGCATACATAAAAGGCAATGTATGCGCCACCCGCGGGAATCCAGTCCACGGGTGGTGGGTGGGGCTAGGGGCTGGGGGCTAGGGACTGGGGGCTGGGTGGTAGCGGCTGAGGACTAGGGGTTAGGAATTGGTGAAGCAAAACCTGCCACCCGCTGCCGACTGCCTACCGCCCACTGCTTCTGAAGAGCCGCAGGTCCGGAAAGCGGGACCTGCGCTACGCCTACTCCGCTGCCTACTGCCTACTGCCTACGCTGGCGGAGCCAGAACCAAACAGGGAGAAAGAGGTTGCGTCTGGCTCGCTGATCTCTTATGCTGCGCCAATCAGGGCTCGACTGGAGTTGGCGCATGGAACTGCTTGCCGAACGGC
>Ga0326728_10004633_pt1 | contig 40228 bp, 35 predicted proteins | sample MB3enrmetagenome_FD_207602 | JGI IMG/M metagenome (GOLD analysis project Ga0326728, IMG submission 207602) | Lab enriched peat soil microbial communities from McLean, Ithaca, NY, United States - MB31MN | ecosystem: Environmental > Terrestrial > Soil > Wetlands > Peat | place: USA: New York... | reverse complement strand
AACGAGGGCGCGGTGAGCGCCTACATTCACGCCGGCGGCAAGATCGGCGTGCTGATCGAGCTGAATTGCGAGAGCGACTTTGTGGCCCGCACGGAGGACTTTCAGGAGTTGCTTAAGGACATCGCGATGCACATTGCGGCCAGCGATCCGCGCTACGTGAAGCCCGAGGATGTGACCGCTGCCGATATGGAGCGCGAGAAGGAGATTTATCGCGCCCAGGCCGCCGCCACCGGCAAGCCTGCGCCGGTAATCGAGAAGATCGTCGAGGGCAAGATGGCCAAGTTCTACGAGGAGGTTTGCCTACTGGAGCAGCCCTTCATCAAGGACCAGACCATCAGCATCAAGGAGCTGATTGGGCAAAAGGTGGGCAAGCTGGGCGAGAACATCACCGTACGGCGCTTTGCGCGCTTCAAGGTGGGCGCGCCGGAGTGGACCGTGGCGACGACAAAGCCAGTGGAAGCGGCTGCGGAGTAATTTCCAATTTCATTCAGAAATCAACCAAGGCCCGGGGCGCAAACCCTGGGCCGTTTTGCATTTGGCAGAGAAGCGCGCGGTTGGCAGCCTGGTGTGGCGTATTCAGGTGGGAATGAAGGCCTAAAAATGCAAATGCAGCGAGACCGACGCGGCGGGATGCTTCTCTGTGCTGCCGGGGGCGGCAGGGCTGCCGCGTCCCGGCCCGCTGGTGGAGCCGATGGAGAAGCTGCCGCGCGACGAACCTGCCGCAAAGGCAGAGCCCAGCGCGGTGGTTGCTGAGAGGTTGAAAATCCCGCTGCCGAAGGTGGAGCTGTTGAAGGTGGCGCCGGCAGAGCCCTGGCCGACTCCGCCGCCCAGGTTATTTCTTCTTGCACCAAGGGCGTCCTGGTAAGTGAAGCGGAAGTTGCCCATTGAGGACTTCATGTACATACCGAGATCGGTTCGCGTCAGCTGATCGAGTTTGAGTGCTCCCGGCGCGAGGGCGTGGACGCCATTCATCCCCGGTACCGCGCCGCCGAAGCCTTGGCCAGGGGCGAAGCTGGGACCGCTTGTCCCCTGAAAGATGGACTCCTGGCTGCCGGATTCATCACCCCACCAATCAAGACCTGTCCGTGGGTAGCCCGGATTATCACCTGGGTTGGAGGAGCGGCTTGAGCGGGCGCCGCCTTGATGGATAGCGTCGAAGGGCGAGCTCTCCCAAAACGAGAAACCGGGGCCGGTGTCGCGCGGCTCATGAGGGCCATGAGCCAGGCCGGAGTATGCGGGGACGGGTGCTGGCTGAGATTGGCTGCCGGGAGGCAAGGCGTCCTGCGCGCGCAAAATACCTACGCAGAGCGTCAAGACGAAGACGCACAGCAGGCCGACGAAAGACGTACGCTCGCGCGAGTGGGAGGTGCAACTCATGGGCATTGCCATAGAGAGCGAGAAAGGGGAGTTCCTATGCGTTATCCCTACATATATTAGACGCTCATTGGGCGTAAACGTCGAGAGGAGTTGGCAGGTTTTGCGCATAAAGTAGCATCGCAGTGGAAGCGGCGAAGTAAGGTTCTACTACATTAAGAAATTGATCAAGGCCCCGAGCGCAAACCCTAGACCATTTTCGTGCATCAAGAGCGGGCTCTCCCGGAAAAACTGTAGAATGAAAGGAATTAATCCGCGGAGGAAGGTTTGGATTGAAGCGTAGAGAGTTTTTCAAGCCGGTACTCGGAACCGCTATTTTCTCAGCCGTTCCCCGAGCCTTTGCCTCCCTCAGCCAGACAGAAGCAGCGCAACCAGCCGCCCAGGAGAGGAGCAGTATGAGTGAACCCACAAGAAGCCGGCCCAAGGTCGGGATGTTATTGTTCCCCGGTTTGAATTTTCTCGATCTGATCGGACCTCATACTGTCCTTGCTCACTTCGCAAATGTGCATCTGATCTGGAAGAACCTTAACTTGCTCACGGTGGATCTGGGCGTCGAAGTGAAGCCGACCACCAGCATGGAAGACTGCCCGGAAGATTTCGATGTGCTCTTTGTTGGCGGAGGGCCGGGCCTAACCGAAGCCATGCAGGACCAGACGTTTCTGGATTTTCTTGCTGATCGGGGAGGCCGGGCGAAGTATGTAACCTCGGTGTGCAGCGGGTCCATGTTGCTGGGAGCCGCTGGTCTGCTTCGCGGATACAAGGCGACTTCACATTGGGCATACCGAGATCTTTTACCACTCTTCGGCGCTGTGCCAGTGCATCAGAGAGTCGTCATTGACCGAAACAGGATCACTGGAGGCGGAGTGACGGCGGGAATCGACTTTGGACTCACACTGCTTTCAATTCTGCTTGGGGAAAATGTGGCAAAGGCCGTGCAGCTAAGCATCGAATACGATCCGCATCCTCCTTTCGACGCCGGAACGCCTGAAAAGGCAGGCCCGCTGACCACACAAGCAGTGCTCGCTCAAATCGGTCCCCGCATCGAGAAGATAAGAGAACTGGCCAACAAAATGAAGTTCCGTTAGCGGCGCGCTACACTACCAGCATTTCAAATTGCGAGAATGTAACGCGGCATATATGCGATACTCGAAACGGTATGTATAAACGCATTGTTCTCAAGCTATCGGGCGAGGTGCTGGCTGGTGGGCGCGGCTTTGGCCTGGACGCCGCCAAGGTTGCCGAGATTACCGGCGAGCTTGTGGAGGTACACGCGCTGGGCGTGGAGATCGGCGTGGTGGTGGGCGGAGGTAACTTCTTCCGCGGCGTGGCCGAGCAGGCCAAAGAGATGGATCGCGTGGCCGCCGACAACATGGGCATGCTGGCCACGGTCATCAACGCCATCGCCATGCAGGACGCGCTGGAGCAGCGCGGCGTTCCCTGCCGGGTGATGAGCGCCGTCTTTATGAACCAGGTGGCCGAGCCATACATCCGCCGCCGGGCCGTGCGCCACCTGGAAAAAGGCCGCGTGGTGATCTTCGCCGCGGGCATCGGCAACCCCTTCTTCTCGACAGATACCGCGGCCAGCCTGCGGGCCATGGAGATTAAGGCAGACGTGCTGCTGAAGGCCACCAAGGTGGAGGGCGTCTACAGCGCAGACCCAGTGCTGGTGAAGGAGGCCGTGAAGTACGACCACATTACCTACATGGAGATTCTGCGCCAGGGGCTGAAGGTGATGGACCTGACGGCCGTGAGTCTGTGCAAGGACAACAATTTGCCCATGGTTATTTTTAATATGAACGAGCCGGGGAACATCCGCCGGGTGGTGCTGGGTGAAAAGGTGGGTTCGCTGGTGACGGCGTAAAAAAGTGGACAGTGAACAGTGAACAGTGGACAGGAAAAACCCGAAATTGCGACTAATCACTGTGCACTGACCACTGACCACTGTAACGAGACGCAAAAGCCAGTACGGCTGGATGCACTGACGGGCCTGCGTTTCTTTGCGGCCATAAATATTGTTTTTTTCCATTTTTCCAATCCACAAATATTTGGTTTCCTGGCGCCGGTGGTCAATAACGGCTATATCGCACTGGGATTGTTTTTTCTGCTCTCTGGATTCGTGCTGGCCTACAACTACGGCGGGCAGGCGCGTGAGGGCACGCTGAACAAAACGCGCTTTTGGAAGGCGCGCATCACGCGGCTTTATCCCGTCTACCTGTTGAGCCTGCTGATGAGCTGGCGGATGGTTTCGGCGGAGTATGGCGCTCATGCGTGGCCGGTTTACTGGAACAACACCGCGCTGACTGGGCAGCACGGAATGTTCTGGGTGGGCATGGCGCTGACGCCGCTGCTGTTGCAGGGCTGGTTTCCCACGCTGGCCACCTTTCTGAATACGCCGGCCTGGGCGATGCCGGCTGAAGCCTTCATGTACACACTTTTTCCCTGGCTGGCTAAAGTGAAACGGCCCGCAACGGTGTGGCGCAACCTGGCGCTTTTGGCTGGGGTGTGGGCCGTAGGCATGGTTCCCGGCCTGCTGTACATGGTCCTCCAGCCGGACGGCATCGCGCATCCGGATCGCTGGAGCTACGGATATTGGCTGTGGGTGCTCAAGTACACACCGCTGCCGCATCTGGCCAGCTTTGTCTTCGGCATTCTGCTGGTTGGCCTGGATGCGCTTGTGCCGCGCTCGAGCCGCATGCGGCTGCTGCTGGGAGTGTTCGGCTTTGCCGGGATCTTCATACTGTTGGAGTTGGGGCCGATGGTACCTTTTGTTCTTTTGCATGACGCCCTGCTGATGCCCCTGTTCGGCTGCATTGTTCTGGGACTGGCCGGGGAGAATCTGCTCTCTGCCGCGTTCAGTTTTAGCCCGTTTGTATTTTTAGGCGAAGCTAGCTACTGCCTATACATCTTGCACTTCAACCTGTGGAATTGGATCCACGATACCCATCTGCCGGAGCGGCTGGGAGTGGCGCGCTTTGACCCGTGGATCAGCTACGCGTTTCTGCTTGCCGTGGCCGTGGCGGCGATGCTGCTGGTGGAGAAGCCAGCGCAGCGGCAACTGCGCAAGCGGATGGGAGCGTAAAAATGCTTGCGACCATCGATCTTCCCATTCCCATGCGCGCGCTGCTGGCAGGAGCGCGGCGCAAGCAGACTGCCTTGCTCGATCTGATTCAGAAACTGGTGCGGGCTGAGTCGCCCTCGGACGATAAGGGTGCCGTGGACGAGTGCGTTGCGCTGGCCGCGGGCCGCGCACGAGAATTGGGCGGGCGCGTCAAGCTCCATCATCAATGTGAATACGGAGATCTGCTGGAGGCGCGCTTCGGGCCAAAAACCAAAATCGGAGCCGCTGATAAAGCCAGCCGCACGTTGTTGCTTGGCCATCTGGACACCGTGTGGCCGCTGGGAACACTGAAGACGATGCCCTGCCGCCTGAGTGAAGGTCGGCTCCGGGGGCCGGGAACGCTGGACATGAAGGCGGGCGCGGCCATGGCCTTTACCGCTATCGAAATGCTCACCGAGGCTAGAGTGTTGCGGAGCGAAATTGTCTTGCTGCTTACGAGTGACGAAGAGATCGGCAGCCCGGCATCGCGGACTGTTATCGAGCGGCTGGCGGCGGAGTGCGCCCAGGTCTTGGTGCTGGAGCCGGCGCAGGGGCTGGCCTATAAAACCGCGCGCAAGGGAACGGGGCACTGGCGCATCGATGTGACCGGAGTGGCAGCGCACGCGGGCGTGGATTTTGAAAAAGGCGCGAGCGCGGTTCGCGAGTTGGCGCGCGTGATCGAAACAGTCTCCGGCTGGAGTGACCTGAAGCACGGAATCACGGTGAATGCAGGCGTTGTGGGCGGCGGCTCCAGGTCCAACGTGATTCCTGCTCACGCGTGGGCGGAGATCGATCTGCGCATTGTCCGCAAGGGCGACGGCCCGCGCATGGAAAGGAAATTTGCCGCGCTCAAGCCGAAGGACAAGCGGTGCACGCTGAGCGTCAAAGGCGGCATGAACCGCCCGCCGATGGAGCGAACCCGCGGAACCGTGCGTCTCTACCGCCAGGCCAGGGAGCTTGCCGCACAGCTTGGCTTCGCGCTGGAAGAGGCCCTGAGCGGCGGCGCGTCGGACGGCAACCTCACCTCCGCGCTGGGCATTCCTACGCTGGATGGGATGGGCGCGGTGGGCGAGGGAGCGCACGCCAGCCATGAATCCATCGTGGTGGAGCATCTGGCTCCCAGAACCGCGCTGCTGGCGGGTATGCTGGCGGGATGCGGAGTTGCCGGAGCGCCTGATAAACTCGCCTAAAGCACCACCTGGAGTTAACCAAGCCATGAAACATTCAGCACTGATTCTGTTGTTGGCGGCCAGCACCGTGGCTGCAAGCGCACAAGCCCCTGTTCCACCGGCTCCCACGGCTGCCAAGCCCGCCGCGACGACCACGACCAAGCCTGCTACAACCACAGCCAAGCCGGCCACATCGGCAACATCTACGGCAAAGCCTGCCGCCCCAGCCGCAAAACCCGCGGCTACGGCTGCTGCTAAGCTGCCTTTGGGAGTTCCCGCACCCGGAATTCCAGCGGTAAAGACTCCCAAGAAGACTGCCTTCTCACTGCAGTACCAGGAGATCAAAATCGGTGAGGGCGCAGTGGCCGAGCCTAACAAGATGTACAAGGTTCACTACACTGGCTGGCTCGGCGTCAACGGCCGCGATGACGATGGGCGCAAATTCGACTCCTCCTACGACCATCCCGGACCTCCGCTCAGAGGCGCGGACGGCAAGCCGGTGATGGGCGCGGACGGCAAGCCCAAGCTGGATGTTCCCCAGCCTATACAGTTCCCGCAGGGCTTTGGCCGCCTGATTCCCGGCTTTGACCAGGGCTTAGATGGCATGAGGATCGGCGGCAAGCGCCGCATCTTCATCCCCTGGCAACTGGCTTACGGCGCAAAAGGCCGTCCGGGACCCGATAAAGAGCATCCGGGAATTCCGGAGAAGGCCAACTTGATCTTCGACGTTGAACTGGTGGATGTGACCGAGCTGCCAACGCCGCCCCAGCGCCCGCCGATGGGTGGAGCTCGCCCGATGCCTCCCGGCGCCCCGCGTCCCGGCGCACCTGGAGCACCGCCAGCTCCGGGCGCGCCTTCTACTCCACCTGCTCCAGGCGCGCCACCCAATCCGCCAGCTCCGGGCGCAGCACCAAATGCGGCGGCTCCGGGAACGCCCGCGGCTCCGCCAGCTCCGAATACGGCTCCAGCTCCGGGAACCGCTCCTGCTCCGAGTGCAACTCCAGCTCCGGCAGCCGCGCCCAAGCCCGCAGCTCCGGTTGCGCCGGCAACTACGCCCGCAGCTCCGGCAACTGCTCCGGCTGCAACCGCGCCAGCGGCACCCGCAGCACCAGCACAGCCGAAATAGAATCGATCCATTGGCCTCCCATCCTTGCCGCATGCATGTTTATGCGGCAAGGATGGGTTTGCCGTTTCTTAAGTGAAACTTTGACTAAGTCTTTATCACAAGCCAACATTCCCTCAGGGGCTAAAGCCCGATTTGATTTTGCTGCTGTTTCGGCAGTCAGGGTTAAAACCCTGACCTACCAGTCATGCCCTGATGCAAGGCGGGTTATTGAAACACGCTCTACTCAAACTGAGAAGAAGTACGATGAGGAAGGCGCGGAAACAACTCGAGTTGATTGCAGCGCTGCTGCGTGAAGAGACGACCTTGTCGCTGGCCACGAGCGGCGAGGACGGACAGGCCTGCGTTGCGCCGCTTTTTTACATCGCGGATGAGGAACTCTCGCTCTACTGGTTCTCCTCCGAGAGCAGCCTGCACAGCCTGAACCTGGCCAGAAGGCCGCGCGCGGCGGCAACCGTTTACCGCAGCGTGGAGAGCTGGAAGAAGATTTGCGGCGTGCAAATGTGCGGAACGGTGAGCAAGGTGAAAGAGCCGGAAGGCCGCGCTGCGCTGGTCAAGAGCTACTGCGAGCGATTCAAGCTGGGTCGCGTGCCTCGGCTGGTTCTTGGACACAGCGTTTTGTATTGCCTTCAGCCTGATTTTTTCCGTTATATCGACAATGCGCGAGGCTTTGGATTCAAGTTTGAGCTCACGCGCGGGCCTGAAGGCTGGAGCCTGACGGGAACCAGGAATAAGGGACTAGGGAATAGGAACTAGAAAAGCCCCGCTCCGAAAAACTCACATTGCAGTACTTGTGGGTATTCAGAAAACATAAAAAATGAAGGCTTTTCAGGCCAAAATGGCCTCCTTTTGAGCCAAAAAGCGGGCAAAATCGGGGGTTTACAGTTACTAATTCGTCAATAGGGTTAAAATGCATGTTATTGATTACATGAGAGTTATCAGCCGCGAAAGAGCCAAAAAATGATTTCCACATGGTAGGGAGGGTGGGGGTAGATCGAATTTAAGGGGAAGAAACGGGGAAAGGGACTAGGGACCAGGGACTAGGGACTAGGATTGAGCGCGTTGGAGAATGGTGGTCATTGGGCCTCGCGTTTGCGACTACTTCTATTGTGCGCCGGTTGAGTGTAATTATCTGCAAGGACTGGCCGTCCAGGCAGACGCGCTTCGCGCCATGGAGTTCATGGTCTCCCAGATCCCCAAATGCGAGCGATCTGGGGCACCCGCACCCGGCTTCGCTGAATCATCGATAATGAAGCGCGGTTTAGTGGTCGAGGGTCAGAGGCCGTACCTGTTCAACGAGAACTTTCAGTGTCATATTCAGTTCGGTGGCCGACAAACCATGGCCCGTGCCAGGCACCAAATAGAATTGCTTGCGCGGCGCCTTGATGCTGTCAAAATAGGCTTTAGCCAGTTCAGGCAACGCCGTCAGATCTTCCTGACCTTGAATCATGAAAATCGGAATCGAAAAGTCCGTCCCCAGCGCTGGAAGATCGACATCCTGCACCGGCCCAGACATTTTCATTCCCCAAAAATGCAAGAAAGAAAAATCGTCCGCCGCATCCCATTGGGTCTGTTCCTCGGGCGAGGCATATTCAGGACTGATTTTATAGGGAGCGGGTGGTGCGGTCACTCTCTTCGCCTGATAGACGCGTTCCCACTTTCGATAAACTGGCCACTTTTTAATTGAATCCCAAGGCGGCGGGCCAATTGTAGACAACGCTGTGATAGCCTGCTGATCGCCCGCAGCGCGCGCCAATTCCAGTACGCGCGTATAGCTCGCCAAGTCATTCTCGCGCGTATTCACCAATTGGGCGTCACCGACATACGCGTAGAACAGATCCGGTCGAGCATGAGCCATATAAATGCCGAGGATCGAACCCCAGGAACCGCCATAAAGAATGATCTTCTTCTTATCGAGTTGTTTGGTGAGAAACTCGGAAACTTCGATTCCATCCTGCACCATGCGCTCGATCGTCATCGTCGGTTCAATGGAGGGTCCGGTCTTGCCATAGGTTCTGCCCGCGCCGCGCTGGTCCCATTGAATAAGCGTGAAGTCTTTCTCCCAGCCTGCAAACATGGCATCCGCGAACGGACTCCAGGCGTCTCCTGGTCCACCGTGGAGAACGAGCAGGACCGGATTATTGCGATCATCTCCTTTGATCGTGATCCACTGAGGAATGCCACCAATCTGGACGAACATTTCTTCTTTGACCGGCTTGGGCGTGCGAACAGGTAACACCTGCGTTGTCGCATTCTGTGGAAGAACAGGATAGGCAAAACTCAGGACGAGAGCCGCTACAGGCCCCATGACAAGCCACCTCGCCGGTCTCGCAGTTTCAGTTAACCTTGGCATCTAAGACTCTCCTTTTATGCAGATTCTCGCGCAACCGGTAGAGCTGCACGAGTGTGAAGCCGAACATCGCCAGCACGAGCCAGGCGAACCAATCGCCCAGCAGGAGGTAGAGAGTGGTGTCGTGTATCACCGGAACGACCGCTATCAGCGTGCTGAAAGGCGCAGAGTCGCTCCGGGACTCGGCTAGGATGCGGCCGCGGTCGTCGCTCACGGTCAAGTAGCCCCGCTTTGCCACGCGGACGATACTGAAGCCACTTTCCACTCCGCGCATCACCGCCATGTGGCCATGCAACGCCCGGTCCCAGCCAAAATCCCAGGCGGGCACTAGCATCAGGCCCGCACCCGCCTCGCCATACTGACGGGAGAGCGGAGTGAAATCCATGTCCTTGCAGATGGCCACGCCCCAGATTCCCGAAGGCTCGAAGATGAGCGTGAGCGTCGCGCCGGGTTTGAGCTTCGATTCAAAGGCCGGCAGCATATGGTGCTTGTCGTAGCTCAGCACCGCAGCGCCTGCCGCATACACGCGCGCCTAGTTGTACTTCACCGGCGGGGATACGTGGACCAGGCCCACTACAATGTCAACCACGGTCTTGTCGGCTAGGGACTGGAAGAGGGCATCGACGCTCTTTGTATCAGGGTCCACAACCACGCCGAGCTTCTCCGGCAGCACGATGACTTGCGCACCCCGATCCGCGAGCGATTCCGCTTTGGCGGCATAGTCACGGAACAGCCGAGCGGTGTCGGGCCCCTCATGCGCCACATTCACGTTGGCCGGTAGGTCGGAAGCGACGAGGCCGACCTTCACCTGCTGGGCCGCCGTGCGCTGTGTGAGGCGCAATGCCCCAAACACAAGCACCAACACAATAACTACCAGACCCGCACTAACGACGCGGAAGGCCTGCTTCGGCGCCACATTGCGAAGGTGCAGGCCAATGGCTAGGGTGGCAGGGAATAGCAGAACCAGGAAGCTCATGCCCCAAGGACCAGTGAGAGAAGCGAGTTGTAAAAAGGGCAGGAAATTCAGTTGCGAGTAAGAGAGACTGCCGAATGTGCCGTGGACGGAAATGACGTTGAGCAGGTATTCGAAGGAGACCCATGTCGCCGGGAAAGCCAGCAGCGCGGTCCACCAAGCGCCACGGCGCAGCAGCGCGCGGAAGAGCAACACCGCCAGCGCAAACACCAACGCCGCGCGGAAGAGTCCCCCCGCCAGCGCAAACAACAGCAGTACCCGAATGGAGGCCGGGGCCTCTCCTATCCCGCCATTCACATAGTACCAGTAGTACAACAGGTTGAGACTGCCGAGCAGCCAGGACAGAGCTGCCGTGAACGCTGCACCCCACACGGTGCTACGCGAGGCGAAAAGGAGCACCGGGAGTGGCGCGAACCAGAGCAAGGGCCACCAAGGGTTCAACCCGGTGCCGAACCAGAACATTAACGCGGTAGATGCCACGGCAAGGAATGCGACGCTATAGCGCCGGTAGTCAGGTACGAATGCCATTGATGTATCTCCTGAATGAGCGACGATAGAGAGCCCGGAATTGAGCAGGAGTCCCGCCCATGCGTCCGCCCAAATAGAGCATGATGAGACCATGGGACAGAGCGCCCATCTCAAAGACGATCTCCCACGGGTCGTCCTGACGAAGATGGCCGCTCTTGATGCCTTCCTGTACCGCCTCAACCAACAGGTTAGCGGTGGGGGAGCGGCCAGCTTTGAAATCCCGCGGGTAGCGGCGAGCGCCATCGCGTGGCCTGAGGAACATGAGTTCGAAAAGCAGCGGATTCTGGAGGGCGTGCTCCAGATAGATCTCGGCCATCTTCGTGAGCCGCTGCTCAATTCGTCGCGAGAAGCACTTGCCCGTCAGGCGGGCAGCTAACTCCTCGAATCCCTCGTCAGCCAAGGCGTTCAAAAGAGCTGCCCGGTCTGGGTAGTGGCGATAAATGGCCATAGGCGTGATACCTACAGCCTCCGCTACCCGGCGCATGGTTACGGCCTCCACCCCCTCCTTGTCCAACAAGCGGCGGGCGGACGCGGCGATCTTTCGGGCGGTGGGATTAGCAGTCATGTATACAGTGTATACATATAAAATAAAAAAAGCAAGGTCTTAAACAAACGCTGCCGCGTCGTGAGGAAAGACGTAATATGCAAGAACTACGGCTCCCGCCAATATGAGCAGATCGAGAAATCGCCCTTTCCGTTTTACGGTATCAACAAATCCCAGCATCAGAGGCCTCCTAGTGAAGATGGATGATGAGTCGAATATAGCCAATCTAACCGGATTCAGGATTCGGTGACAAGCGGATCAACACGAAGATTGGCGCATAGATGCTACACCGCTCTTTCAGGATTGTCACTTCATGGCCAGCCCATAACCAAAACCACCAGTCCATAGCAACCAATTGGTGATACGGATCACAGTCTGGTGGTCGTCGGAGCATCCATCATGAAGCAAGAGAGTCAAGCTGCCCCACGCGTGGAGGCATACGTGAACCGAACCAGATTGCCGCGACTGCGCAGGATTTCGCAGGTATTATTCCTGCTGCTGTTTCTTTGGCTGCTGCTGTTTACCTCGATCAGCCTATTTCCCGGCGGCACAACGGAGATTCACCTGAGCGCGCCGGTGCGCCTCTTCTTTGAATGGGATCCGCTGGTGGCGCTGGTGAACGCGCTGGCTGGGCACGCGCTCTATCGCGGGCTGATCTGGAGCCTGGTGATCCTGCTGCCGACGCTGTTTCTGGGGCGCTTTTTCTGCGGATGGATCTGCCCCATGGGCACGCTGCAACACTTTGTGGGCAATATGCCCTCGGAGTCCAAGCGGGGCAAGCAGCGCATCGAGGCCAACCGGTATAAGCGCTGGCAGACCATTAAATATGTTGTGCTGATTGCCGGGCTGGTGGCGGCTTGCTTTGGCTCGGCGGCGATTGGCTGGCTTGATCCCTTCAGCCTGCTGGTCAGGTCATTTGGCTTGTCGATTTTGCCGGCGATCAATGCGGCGGCGCGCGCCGCGCTGACGCCGCTGGAGCATAGCCACGTGGCGGCGATCAAAGCGACGGGCACGATACTGCACTCGATTCTGCACTACACGGTGCTCGATCTCCGCCAGCCGCACTACTCGCAAGGGCTGGTGCTGGGAGTTCTGTTCATTGCGATACTGGCGTTCAGCCTGCGCGTGACGCGGCTGTGGTGCAGAGCGATTTGCCCGCTGGGCGCGCTGCTGGGCGCGGTCTCTCGCTGGAGCGTGCTGGGGCTGCACAAGGACGAGTCGAGCTGTGACAACTGCAACCGCTGTTTGATGCACTGCCAGGGCGGCGACGATCCGATTGGCGGCGTGCCGTGGCGCAAATCCGAGTGCCTGATGTGCATGAACTGCGTGGGCGCTTGCCCGCATGACGGCATCGTCTTCAAATTCTTCCGCAAGGAGAAAGAGGTTGCCTCGCCCGACCTGGGCCGGCGCAGAACGATTACGGGATTGGCGGCGGGCGCGGCGATTGTACCGCTGATGCGCGCCAACACCGGGCTGGGCAAGAGCAGAAACGAACGGCTGCTGAGGCCGCCGGGCTCGCTGAACGAAAGTGATTTTCTTTCGCGCTGCATCCGCTGCGGCGAGTGCATGAAGGTTTGTCCCAACATTGCGCTGCATCCGACGCTCGACGAAGCTGGCCTGGAAGGATTGTGGACGCCGACGCTCAAGCCGCGCATCGGCTACTGCGAGCCGAGTTGCGTGCTCTGCTCGGAGGTTTGCCCTACGGGCGCGATCTGGCAGATTACGCCGAAGGATAAAGGCTGGGTGGTTGGCGTGGGCGGGCAGAGCCAGCCGATCCGGCTGGGAACGGCTTTTTATGATCGCGGGCGCTGTTTGCCGTGGGCCATGGCCATCGATTGCATTGTGTGCGAGGAATGGTGCCCGGTTTCGCCCAAGGCGATTTATGTCGAGGAGGCGCAGGTGATCGATTCGGCGGGCAAAACGAAGACGGTGAAGCAGCCGAGGGTCGATCCCAGCCGCTGCGTGGGCTGCGGCGCGTGCGAGTACGCCTGCCCGCTGCAGGAGCACCCGGCAGTTTATGTCACCAGCATCGGCGAGAGCCGCTCGCCGAGCAGCCAGATTTTGCTGAACAGAAAATAAGGAGAAAAATCCGTGAAGTTTAAATCAAATTGGAAGTGGGCCATTGCGGCGATCGTGATTTTTGCAGCGGCCGCCGGAACAGGATGCAAAAAGAAGGGGACGGATCCATTCCCGGCATCGGGCGCGATTGCAGGCTGGGAAAAAACCAGCGAGACGCGCACCTATGCGGCGAAAGATCTTTATCAGTACATCGACGGAGACGCCGAACAGTACATTTCAGCCGGCGTTGTCTCCACATCGACCTCCGACTACAAGTACAAGGGGCAACTGGAGGCGACCGTGGACGTGCACACGATGGCGAACGCGGAGGGCGCGCGCAAGATTATGGAAACCGGGACAAAAGACGCGAAGCCGGTTCAACTGGGCGATGCGGGCTTCGCTTATGCGCAGAGCATCATCTTTCGCAAGGGCACATCGCTGGTGAGAATTGTTGCCTACGAATCCACGCCCGACACGCCGCAGGCGCTGCTCGAGCTGGCACGCGGAGTCGAGGCGAAACTGTAAACATACGGGATGGATCACCGACCGCATCAAGAATTTCGAGGATTAAGATGAAGAGCCGCAGAGAATTTCTCAAGACCGCAGCGACGGGAGCCGTGCTGCTGGGATCGCAGAGCAAGCTGGGAATGGCCGGCATGTTGGACCAGCATAGTGGGACAGCGAGATCCAAGGTGGTGGTTGCACGCGATGCGGGCCTCCATGGAACGGGCGCGCAACTGGAGGAAAAGCGCGTGCTGGCGCTACTCGACCGTGCCATCGCCTCCTACACCGGCCTCGACAATCCAACCGTCGCATGGAAGCGCATCGTGCCGGTTGGCAAGGTGATCGGTCTCAAGGTGAACGGCCTGGGCGGCAAGGGTATCTCGACTCATGCGGCGCTGGTGCTGGCCATCTGCGAGCGCTTGCAGCAGACGGGCGTGAAGCCGGGAGAGATTATCGTCTGGGAGAGGGATGCCCGCAGCCTTCAGGCGTGCGGCCTAACTGTGAACACCGATCCCAGCCGCATTCGTGTCTTCGGCAATGATGTAGCCGGCTATGAAGACGAAGCGGTCGCATTCGGCACAATCAGAGTCAAGCTGGCGAAGATTCTCACCCGCGAATGCGCGATGGTGATCAATCTGCCGATCCTCAAGGACCATGAGCTTGCGGGCGTTACCTTCTCGATGAAGAATATGTACGGGGTTGTGCAGCGGCCGTTTGAACTGCATGCCAATGGCTGCAATCCCGCCGTCGCCGACCTGAATTGTATTCCCGCCATCCGCGAAAAGGTACGCTTCACCATCGGCGACGCGATGACTTCGGTTTACGAAGGCGGGCCTGGATTTCACCCCGAGCGCCTGTGGCAACCTAATGCTTTGATCGTGGGCGAGGATCGCGTGGCTATCGATCAGATCGCCTGGCATATGATCGCGCGCAAGCGCGCCGAGGCTGGCGTGCCGACGCTGGAGGAAGCGGGACGCCCGCCACATTACATTGCCACGGCCGCCGACCAGGCTCACAGATTGGGAACGAACGATCCAGCGCGCATTCATCTGATGGAAGTTTGAGCGGGAGAAACTTTATGGCCGGGAAAACCGAAGGCAAGCAGGAGGAGAAAAAAGGCGGCGCACAAGGCATGACGCGGCGCGAGGCGATGCTGCAACTGTTGCGCCTGGGCGGAGCGGCGGCGGGCACGGCGGGCGCGGCTGCGTGGCTGAGCCAGCAAAGCTTCCGCCCGGTTCCGGCACAGGCTGAAGAAGCGCGTCGCGATCATCGCGTTGCGGCTGATCCGCAATGGCCGCATATGACAGTGGTACAAAACGGAGAGCCGCGCGCGCTGGTTCAGAAGGCGTTGGAAAATATGGGCGGCATCAACCGCTTCGTCAGCCGCCAGGATGTGGTGGTGATTAAACCCAACATTGCCTGGGACCGCACGCCGGAGCAGGCCGCCAACACCAACCCCGATTTGGTGGCCGAGGTGGTGCGCCAGTGCTGGCAGGCGGGAGCAAAACGCGTCATCGTCACCGACGTGAGCTGCAATGAGCCGCGCCGCTGCTTCCATCGCTCGGGCATTCAGGCGGCGGCGCTGGCCGAGCACGCCGAGGTGATTCTGCCCGACCCCGAGCTCTTTCGAGAAGTTGAGTTGGGCGGCGTGGTGCTGAAAACCTGGCCGGTGTTTACGCCGTTTCTGGAGGCCGACAAAATCTTCAACCTACCCATCGCCAAGCATCACGTGCTGACTGGCGCAACGCTGGGCATGAAGAACTGGTACGGCATTTTGGGCGGAGAACGCAACCGGCTGCACCAGCAGATTCACCAGAGCCTGGCGGATTTGGCCAGCTTCATGCTGCCCACGCTCACCATCCTCGACTGTTATCGCATTCTGCTGCGCAACGGGCCAACGGGCGGCAACCTGGAAGACGTGGCGCTGAAGAAGACGATTGTTGCCGGAACCGATCCGGTGGCGATTGACGCGTATGCCGCCAAAGCGTACTGGAACCTGGAGGTCGCGCAGATGCCCTATTTGGAGATGGCCGCGGCGCGCGGATTGGGTACGATGGAGTTTGAAAAGCTGGCGGTAAATGTGAGCCGGCTATAACGGGTTTGAGTCTGTTATCTCCCGGGTCCGAGAAGCGGGAGCTGAGAGCCCGGCGCCCGAAAGGAGACAAATGCGAAAACTAATTGTTTGCAGCTTGCTGTTGTTGATGGCGATGCCGCTGGGCGGGCAAGCGGCCGCGGGGACGCGCACGGAGATCGAGAGATTCAACCGGCAGTTTGAAGATGCGACACGGCGGATGGACACTGCCGCTATCGTGGAATTGTGGGTCGAGGATGGCATCAGCCTGCTGCCCACAACGAAACCCATTGTGGGCAAGGCGGCGATTCGGGCGTTCATGGAAAGCGTAACGGCGCAGCTCAAGGGCGCGCGCATGGAGCGGTTCGAGTTGCAATGCTCCGGAATCGAGGTTACTGGCAACATGGCGTCAGAGTGGTGCGTCGAACACCAGGTGGTGCACTTGGCAGACGACAAGCCGCCCTACGACGGGCGCGGCCATATACTGCTGGTATTGCGGCGCGACGCCGATGGCAAGTGGCGCTTGCTGCGCGAGATGTGGAATCAGGCTGAGGCCGAATGATTCATTGCGAGGCGGCGTGTTTGGATTCGTGATATCCCACCCTTTCGTAAAATGCGCGAAAGGATGGGGTGCCCGGCAAATGGAATAATCGACAGGATACTTAACGAAATTCCGAGTACAAAAATAAAATACGGGCCGGTCAATGTTGCTGAACGGCCCGCAGTTTTTGCGCCGAAGGCGCGGTTGCATGGTTGTACGGGCTGAAGCCCATACTCTTCAAGTCCTCAGTCCCCGGCGACCAACTCGCCTTGTTCTTTTTTGGCGGCCTTCTTGGTGGACTTGGCGGGGGCGATGGAGCCGAGCGGGACCAGACCCTCGACGGGCTTTTCGCCGAGGACGTGTTCGCGATAGAGCTTGGCCATGCGGGCGTTTTCGGCGTCCTGCTTCATCTTCTCATCGCGGGCGCGGATTTGCTCTTCGCGGTGGGTCTTGGCGATGCCCAGATCGTCGAGCGTGTGGTTGCGGTCGGCGTTGACGTGTTCGGCGCGCAGGGCGAGTTCATGGCCGACTTCAGGCATGTGGACATTTTTGCCGCCGACGAAGATCTCGTGGCGTCCATGCTCCTCATACCACTTGGTGAGGGTTGCGGTCATGTGCATCTTCTCGATGATGTTGCGCCATCCGATGCCGGTGTTGTATGCGCAGAAGCTGATTTCGCCCTCCTGCGTGGCGTAGGGGATGATGCACTGCTCGGTGCGGCGGAAGTCGTAGTTGAAGAGGTCCTGGAACCACATGCCGGCGATGAACAGGAAGTTCCAGCGGTCGGCGCGGCGCTTCTTGATGTCCTCGAGCGTGCGCGTGCCCTTGACGCTGCCGTAGTCCTTGCCGGTGGCGTTGAAGGTCTTGTCCATCTTCTTGAGCATGTCGGCGATTTTGAAGTGGGTGGGCGACTTGAAGGGATCGTAGTTGCGCAGCAGGGCCAGCGCAAAGCCGATGACCGAGAGCCACTTGCCGCGGGCCGCGTCGTTGACCTTGGCCAGGTCCTTGGCCACTTTGTCCATGTTGAGGAAGGCGGTGACGGGAGCGGCTTCCTTGGTTTCCTTGTCGATCATGAGCGCCATGCCGATGCCGCAGTTGGGATGGCATCCGCAGGAGAGCTGGCCCCAATCGGCGGCGGGACCGTGAATGAGGTCGGCCCAGTCGGAGAATGTGCTCATGAAGCTGATGGGGAACCAATCGCGCTCCGGCTCGCCGAAGCCCATCTGGTTTTTGATGTCGTGGGCCATGTGGGAGAGGGTGTAGCGCTGGGCGAAACGGCGCTCGTCGCTGATGTCCTCGTCGCGGCCGGTGAAGCTGACCGGCTGGAAGCTGAGGAAGCTGATCTTCTTGGGGTTGTCGAGGGCGAACTGAATGATGCGGCCCACCTGCTCGTTGTTGATGCCGTTGATGATGGTGGTGACGGGAACGATTTCGACGCCGGCTTCGTGGAGATTGTTGATGGCCTGGAGTTTCACGTCGAAGAGATTGCCGACTTTGCGGTGCGAGTTGGCGGCGTTGCCGATGCCGTCAAATTGGAGATAGACGTAGCGCAGGCCGGCGAGAGCGGCCTTGCGGCAGAGATCCTTGCTTTTGGCGAATTCAATTCCATTGGAGGCGGCCTGGACGCTGTTGTAGCCGACCTTGCGGCAATAGGCGATGGCGTCGAGGAAGTGAGGCGAGAGCGTGGGCTCGCCGCCGGAGAACTGCACGCTCATCTGCCGCTTGGGCTTCATGGTGATGGCGTTGTCGAGCATGGTCTTGATCTCTTCCCAGCTAAGTTCGTGTACAAAGCCGACCTGATTGGCATCCATGAAGCAGGGATCGCACATCATGTTGCAGCGGTTGGTGAGGTCGATGGTGAGCACCGCGCCGCGGCCGTGTGTCATGGTGGAGGTGCCGTGAGCGCGTTTTCCATTATCGCCGTGCGAGCGGATGTCGCGTCCGGGGAAGCTCTCTTCGAGGTGCTTGAAGAAGGCCGCATCGGTGGCCATGATGTCTTCAAAGTGGCCGTGCTTGGGGCAGTCCTTGACCATCCAGATTTCGCCGTTGCGCTCGATGATCTGCGCCTTGATCTCGCCGACTTTTTCGTTGAGTAGGACTTCATAGGGCAGCTTGCCGTCGAGAATCTGCTTGCGAATCTCGGGGACGCACTTGGGACAGAGCGAGTCGGTGGCGCGCGGCCATCCCAGAGGCGGTTTTTCCTTTTCGTAGGACTTTTGCAGGGGCTTGTCAGACCATTTGGGGGTAAATCCCGGGTTCGGGCTGATGCGGTTCAGCCGCTCAAAGACGGCCCATGCGCCCTTGGCCGCGTAGACGACGGCTTTCTCGGCGTACTTGACTGCTTTTGCCATAACGATAAGGTCTCCTCGAAGAAATTGGCGGCCTAAGGCTGACCACCCCAACGACAGCGGTCTCGTGCCCGGTCCGACCCTTGGGTAGCCCGGAAAGTGCGGGAATCCAGGGTATGAAAATCCAGAACTAGGGTAACCGGGGGGTGCGGTCAAGCGAAGGGGATTGCAGCGAATGGGTAAAATATGGCAGCGAATGGTGAAAGCAGCGGTTGAAATGGCGCAGAACTATCCGGGTAGTGAACGCGCCGGGACGCGTCAGCAAATCAACCACGAGCAACAGCAAAAATATCTTGCAAAAGTATTTGACTTGGAAGTGTACAGATTGTAGATTAGTGAGCGGATGTCCTGCTACCCCTATGCAGGCTTATAAATTGCGGAATTATACGCTATTGCTCGAGAATGGGCGACGTTTGACCTGTACTCGGGCGCGATGGGCGATCTTTCAATGCGCCTTGGTTGCCATTTTGCGTGGCATTATCAGGCGTGCCTTAGGTCTATTCACAGAGACAAAACGAAAAGAGGCCACTATGTTCAATCCCAGAATGCTTGAAACATCGATCTTCGAAACTAAGACGATGCAAACGAGCCGGACCGCGAAGGGTCTGGCGCCGCAGGAACTGCGCGGATGGGCAACGCGTACCGCGCTTGGCATTTCCTGCTTTCTTCTCCTGCTGCTGATGGCCGGCCCGGCCTTCGGCGCGTCGGGCGGATCCTCCGGGCCGGATGCTTTTTTCACCTACCAGCAGGCGGTGGGCAGCGGCTTCGGCGGCCCTTGCGGAACGACGGTGGACCGCGCCGGCGACGTCTTTGTCGCCGACTACGGCTCCAATGCGGTCTATGAGATCGTCGCCGTCAACGGCACCGTCTCAGCCAGCAGCGCCGTCAACCAGATCGCCAGCAGCTTCGGCTTCTACGAGCCTTGCGGTGTGGCGCTGGACGCCAGCGGCAACCTCTTCGTGGCGGATTCGGGCAGTGGCAATGTTTACAAGATTGCCGCGACCAACGGCGTCGTCTCGGCCACGAGCGCGGTTACCACGATTGACATATTCAACTATCCCACTGGGCTGACTTTCGACGCCAGCGGCAACCTCTATGTCGCTGACTACGCCGGCAAAGCGGTTTATGAGATCCCTGCCACCAGCGGCTCGATTGTTGCGGGCACCACGCCGGTGGCGTTGCCGGCTCCGACGGGCGGCTTCAAAGCACTCTGGAGCGTAGCGACGGATGCGAGCGGCGACGTCTTTGTCACCGACTACAACGGCAGCAGTGTTTATGAGATCGTCGCGGTGAATGGCTCGGTCTCCTCCACCAGCGCCGTCAATCCGGTGGGCAGCGGCTTCATTCACCCCACCGGCATAGTGGTAGACGGCCAGGGCAATGTCTTTGTCTCCGATGAAGGCAATGGGACCCTGAGTGTGATTTCTCAGAGCAACGGCACGGTCTCCGCCAGCAGCGAGGTCATGACGCTCATCAGCGGTCTCGGCGCTTCCTCCGGTCCTTATGGTCTGTCTTTGGACGGTAACGGCAACGTCTATTTGGCCGATTATAACCAAGACGCAGTGTACGAGGTTTCCATCCGCTCCCTGAATCTGGGCACGGTGGCTATCGGCAGTCACAGTTCCGTCTTTCCGATGACCATTACCGCCGCTCCGGGCGGTGAATTGGCCGGATGGTCGGTGCTGAACAACGGCACGAGTGGCAATGCTTTTGCAGACGCCGGCGGGGACACCTGCGTGAAGGGCAAGACCTATACCACTGGCGATAGCTGCATCATCAATGTGAAATTTACGCCCAACCAAGTCGGCGTATTTTCGGGCGCACTGACGCTGATTGGCTCCAACGGAGAGCCATTTCTTCTGGTCGATTTGACCGGAACCGGCTCGGCGCCGCAGATCAGCTTCGTGCCGGGAACCTTGTCGGCCCCGCTCACTGTAAAAAAATTCGGTTACCCTGATGCCATTGTTGTGGATGCCAGCGGCAACGCCTACATCGCCGATCCGGATAACACTTCGATCTGCAAACTGGCTGCCGGCAGCACTGCTTGCACCTTGCTGGGCTCTTTCGATACGCCGGAGGGCGTGGCCATCGATGGCGCTGGAAACATTTATGTTGCCGACGATAGTCAAAACAATAACGCGCCCGCCGTCTACGAACTGATACCGGAGGGGAATGGCAACTATTACCAGAGCACGCTCAGCACGAATTTTGTTAATCCCACCGGCGTCGCGGTGGATGGCAGCGGCAACGTGTATGTGGCCGATGCGAGCGCCAGAACCATCTACAAGCTGTCGTCGTATTACAACTACTATGGCTACTGGCAAACCACCATCGCCACCGGGCTAATCAACCCCTGGGCGGTAGCCGTCGATGGCAGCGGAAATATCTATGTAGCCGGCAACTCTCTCACTTTCGGTGGCGCGGCAGATGGCAATGTCTACAAACTGACGCCATATTCCACCGGATACTCGGTCAGCACACTGGGCAGCGGCTGGGTCGATCCCAACGGCATTGCGGTGGATGCGGCCGGCGCCGTTTTTGTCGCCGATGACGATGATGGCAACGGAAACGGATATGTGGGCGTATTGCACCCGAAGGTCTCCGGCGGGGTGACCACTTACCAAAAGGACACATGGTTTTCCTCCTCGCAAGTTATCAGTCCTGAAGGCGTGGGGCTGGATCAAAGAGGAAATCTGTATCTTGTCGATGGTGTAGAAGGCACGCAAAACGCATACAAATACGACACCGCGGACGCGCCCAGCCTGAGTTTTGCCACCACAGGGGTGAACACAATCAGTACGGACAGCCCGCAAACCGTCAATGTGATCAACACCGGCAACGCCCCGCTGAACATTGCGGCGGTAAGTTTTCCGGCGAACTTTCCGGAGGACAGTTCGAACAACGGCGATTGCACAGCCGGCGCGATCATTAATCCGGCCACAAGTTGCGCTCTGAGCATCGATTTCCTGCCCAGTGTGGGGGGAACCAATGCCAATGTGGTGTGGCTGACGGACAATGCTCTGAATGCCACGGCTGTTAAGCAGAGTATCCATACGAGCGGCACCGGCACTATTACGGCCGCTGTCCTCATCTCACCCTCTACTGGCGCGACGCTGGCAGCTTCCGGCCAGGTATTCATGTGGAATCCCGTCGCCGGAGCCACCGGCTACACGCTTTGGCTGGGAAGCAGTGCGGGCACGGGCAACCTATATGACGGTCACACGACAGGCAACACTCTCACGGTCAGCAACCTGCCGGTGAACGGCAGCACGATCTATGTGCGGCTGATCACCAACTTCAACGGAGTCTACGCATACTCCGACACGGCCTACACGGCGGTCTCGCCGGCTGCGCTGAGCTCACCCTCGTCTGGCGCAACGCTGGCAGCTTCCGGCCAGGTCTTCACCTGGGCGCCTGTTGCCGGAGCCACCGGCTACACGCTTTGGCTGGGAAGCAGTGCGGGCACGGGCAACCTGTATGACGGTCATACGGCAGGCACCACTCTCACGGTCAGCAACCTGCCGGTGAACGGCAGCACGATCTATGCGCGGCTGATCACCAACTTCAGCGGAGGAACCTACGCATACACCAGCACGACCTACACGGCGGTCTCGCCTGCTGCGCTGAGCACACCCTCGTCTGGCGCAACGCTGGCAGCTTCCGGCCAGGTCTTCACCTGGGCGCCTGTTGCCGGAGCCACCGGCTACACGCTTTGGCTGGGAAGCAGTGCGGGCGCGGGCAACCTGTATGACGGTCATACGACAGGCACCACTCTCACGTCCAACAGCCTGCCGGTGAACGGCGAGACGATCTATGCGCGGCTGATCACCAACTTCAACGGCGGAGTCTACGCATACACCGAAACGACCTACGTGGCAAAGTAATTCATCCCACAGCATCACGCCTTGCGCATCGAGCAGGGCGTGATGCCTGGCTCCTGCACTGGACCTTCCGCCTTGTTAACAGAATCAGATCCGATTCTGATCGTTGCTCTGCGGCGATCAGGGGCCGCTGGTTTTGGCGACCTGGTTGATGATGCGCTGGATGAGAACGTCGCGGACGTGAATGCGGCGGGCAACGTCGGGCAGAAACTCGGTGATGAAGTTGTCCGTGGGCGCAAGACCCAGGCTGATGCCGTAACGCTCGGCGGTGGCGCGCAGATTGGTCTGCTGGCCAGGCACGTAGAAATTGGCGAACTCGCCTTCAATGGCGAAGCCCACCAGAGTGGCGTAGTTCACCATCGGCTTACCGTTGTCGCCCTGGGTCCAGACCACCTGCTCGATAGCATGGCCCACTCGGCGGGAAATTTTGGCTTTGGGCATGCGGTGGTAGTGCGGGTCCTGATGGTCGATGGAGGAAATCACAAAAGTGCCGAAAAACTGGCCGGTGATGTCTTCTGTATAGCCGATGCCTACGTCGCGGCCCCATCCGGGGAAGCCGGGGCCGACGGGAGAGTGCGCGTTAATGCCCACACTGATAGCCGATATGCCCAAAATGGTTAAGCCGTTGAAGGGATCCACCACATTGCGCGCGGCCAGCCAGCCCTTTTCGCGCGGCGTCATCGGCTTTACCTTCGGCCCATTCGTGAACCGCTCATACCAGTTGACCGGCTTCTGGGGCGTACAGGGCGCAGGTTGCGTACCGGGTTGTGCTCCGGGACTCACAGGCGGTTTTCCGGCTGACTGGGCCGCGGGTTTGGCGGCGTTGCCCGCCGGACAGGGCGCGGATGCGGGCGCGGCGGCGCGAGCGGGTTTTTGCGGCTGAGGAGCATCGGGCAGCAATTGATCGGGACTCTCCGGCAGAGCGGCCCACGCCGGAGCGGCGAGCAGCACTGAGGCCGCAACCAGCAACATGAGGGCGTAGCGCGGCCTCTGCGCACTGCCCAAATGCCATGGGACGGCGCATTGATTCCGAATCGTATCTCTCCAACCGCTTTCCAAAGGATCAAACCCTCACTGACAAAAATTGCAGGCCGCATGAACATCAAAATGATATGAATACTGAATCAATTATCGGCAACAATGCACAACCACAGAAACTCCGTTGCTGAGAGTTTACTGAATCTGATGCGCTATATCTGTGGAAAGTCACAGGCAGGGAAATCAAGGGCCAACAATGCGACCGCGAGGAGATTATTTCCCGTATTGACCATTGCGGCACTCCCGGCCTCAATGCGATTGACGCAGCGCGGCGCGCATCGGAGACTGGAAGAGATGGATTGACCAAATCTGCTTGCACGAGGTGCATCAATGAGTTCTTATCCACCACCGCCGCCACCCCCTCCTCCGCCCGGAATGGGCGGAGCCGGCTCCCGCATAGAAGAGGCCATCGAGCTGATCGAGATGGAGTTGCGCCACGCTATCGCTTACGTGAACGATGCCGTGGTTCCCCAGGTTCGCAAGGAATCGATCACCGCGCTGCGCACAGTGGCCGGCAAACTGCGCGATCTGGCCGACCGCTTTGAACAGAACGGGAGCCCGCGCCGTTGATGAAGATGCCCCGGATTACTATGATGCTGGCGACATCGCTGCTGATTCTGTGCGGCTGCGGGCATCAGCAAACCGAGGTCTCGCTGCCTGAGCAACAGACAGCGCCGCCGGTGGCTGAGGGTGCTGAGCCCGGGCAATGGGCCGCGCCGCCACCGGTTGAGGCGCCTGCGCCCACGCCGTCCAGACACATTGCGCCCACCCCCGCGCAGCAAGGCGGCGTCAGCGCCGAAGACCGGCAATATATAAGGAAGCACAAGCCCATTCTGAGCGAAGAGGGCGTGGCGAGCTGGTATACCGCGCCCTACAAGGGAGCCAGGGCCGCCGACGGCCATGTCTTCAGCGACCGCGCCCTGACCGCCGCGCACCGCACGCTGCCCATGGGATCGCTGGTCGTGGTGACCAACCTCAATACGGGACAGTCGGCGGCGATGCGCATCACCGATCGTGGCCCGTTTGTGGAGGGCAGAGTGATCGATCTCTCCATCGCCTCGGCCAAGGCTACGGGCATTTACGTGGCCGGCACGGCGCGCGTGCGGATCGACGTTTACCGCACGCCCAAACCCATCAACAGCGGCGGCCGCTGGTGCGTGCAGATCGGCGCCTTCACCAGCCAGCGCAAGGCTAAGAAGTTCAAGGCGCAACTGGAACGCAAGTATCCCGGCGCCAGCGTGATTGAGTTCTCCGGCGAAGACAAATACTGGGTGCGTATTCGTCCGGAGGGTGACGACCGCAAGCAGGCCGAGCGCATTGCCCGCAGCCTGCATCCCGCCGAGGGCGAGGCGTTTTTGACGCGGCTTGATTAAGAATTCTATATAGAATCAAGTTATGCCCCAGCATATTGGAATTGTTGCCTGCTCCGCCGAGGGAGCGTCCCTATGTTACCGGACAATCTGCGTGGAAGGCGCGCAGCTGCTTGGTCCTCACGATCATCCGGAAGTTACGATGCACACGCACTCCCTGGCAACGTATATGAAATGCATCTATCGCGGCGATTGGCAGGGCGTAGGGGAACTTATGCTCTCCTCCGCCGGAAAGCTCGCCAAATGCGGCGCTGATTTTCTCATTTGCCCCGATAATACGATTCACCAGGCGCTTGCTTTTATTGAGCCGCATTTGAAGCTGCCATGGCTGCACATAGCCGATGCCGTGGCCGCCCAGGCTGTCGAACACGGCTACCGATGCATCGGCATCACTGGAACCCGATGGCTGGTGGAAAGCGAAGTCTACCCGGAAAAATTCGCCGCGCGCGGCTTGGCTTATGCGCGCCCACATACAGCCGAACGCGACGAGATCAATCGCATCATCTTCGAGGAGCTTGTTTACGGCGTCTTCAAGCCCGAGTCGCTCGCGTACTTCCAGAGCGTCCTGCGCCGGATGAAAGACGATGGCTGCGACGCGGTTGTTCTGGGCTGCACCGAGATCCCGCTGATAGTGAACGATTCCAATTCTCCGCTGCCCACGCTGGATTCGACACGCCTACTTGCGCGGGCTGCACTGCGCCGCGCGGTTGAAGGATTGAACTAACTTATTCCGGCGGCGGATAAAAGGGCAGCTTGTCGTTCTTCTTGTTGGCGCGGCGGATGGTCAGGTCATCGATCAGCAGCGCGGGGGCCAGCACTGTCTCCGGTATTTCGCCCATGGAGCTGGCGATCCACAGTTGCTTGCCGGCGGCCACCACGCCGGAGCGCAGCGCGCGCTGATCCAGGTCGCCGAGTTCAGCGCCGCGCACCAGCTCGCGCTTGCCGTCCGGAGTAACGCGATAGAGCAGGTGGGGCGACAATTTTCCGCCCATGGTGGCTGCGTAATAAACATTTTTCAGGCCGCGATCCTTGGCCAACTCCAGCAGCTTGGTGTTCAGCTCATCCTCAGACAATCCGTCTTTGGCCGTCACCTGAAGCACGCCGATGGCAGGCCTGGGTTCCGTGGTGAGTCCGGCGCGTCCGTGGCCGTTGGATTGCGGAAAGTTGCGCACCGGTTCGCGGCCGATCAGATAATTTTCCAGTTTGCCGGCGACGACTACCTTGACGGCCTGTTCCGGAACGCCCTCGTCGTCCACGTCGTATGCGCCCACCAGGCCCTTGCCGTTGAATTTTTTCAGGCCGGGATCATCGACGACGTCAAGAAACTCAGGCAGCACGCGCGCATGGTAGCTGGAGGCAAAGGGCCCGTTGGTGCGCGCCTCGGTGCCCAGCCTGGGCCGCGTCGCCACGATGCCGCCGGCAAAGAGGGAATTGATGGTATGCGCGCCCGCGGCGGGACCCAACAGCACCGGGCCGTGATACTCTTCCTCCACCACCGGCGCCTTGCGCAGATCGTCGAGATTGGCAATCAGCTTCAGCGTGTGCTTCTCGAAGTCCGCCTGCGAATCCAGGTCCTCGGGCGAGACGCCAACGGAGGAGTGGGCGAGTTCGAGCCTCATGCCGTCAGCCGCCTGCGCTTCCGCGCGGAAGGATTCGTCGTAACCGGAGGCCGATTTGCGCACAATGGTTCCTTCGCTGGTGACTAGCCAGGTAGTTGTCACGCGCGCGGAAAAACTCCCTACGGAGAGCTGTACGTCGCGCTGGTTGTCCTTGACCGTGGGGTCGGTGCGATAGAGCCCGCTATTTCGCGCCACGCGCGCCTCCCAGGCGCGTTCATCCACCTTCAGCTTGAGCGGCTCGGCCAGCGAGATGACCGGAGTCTCTTTGCTGAAGTCGTCAACCTGGGGAGGCGTTTCCACCTGCTTGAGCGCGGCCTGCTTCTGAGCGTAGATTGCCAGCGCACCCTTGTACGCCTGATCAGTGGCCGACCACAACGCGGAGCGCAGCGCAATCGGGTCGTCGTCCAGAGCCTCCAACTGGACTACGCCATCGCTCTGGCCGCCGGGGGTGTCGGCCTTGTAAGAGCTGTCGGCCTTGTAGTCGCCCACGCGCACCGTTACACGAGCCACGCGCGCATGACTGCGCCGGGAATTGCTGGTGGCGCCGAACTCCGCTCTGGTCTCGAAGCTGTCGACTTCTTCGATGCGGTACCGGATGAAGAATGGCTTCTGAAAGTCCTTCAATTGCAACTGGCTCATGCTGCGATCCAGTTCAGTGAGCATGGCCTTGAGCACGGGATCTTTTTCGGCGTCGGCGCGGGTGGGCTGGGGCGTGGTTTGCGCGGATGCGCTCAGGCAGGTTGCGCCGAGGATAACCATGAAGAATCCGGCTCCGGCAAATCGTGCAACAGAACGAATCGGGTTCATTGCGTCTCCTTCTTAGCAGGTGCAATCGCTTCCGCGCCGGGAATCGGCAGAATGGGCGGCCGGGCAGATCCTTGCGGCTGCTTCTGCGTTTCCATTTCGCTGACCAGCATGGCCGGGGCTACGGCACTGACTGGAATGGTGCCCGACTCCGCGCCGCACTCGCCATTGAAGACCTCGCTCTTGTCGCCGGTCACCAGGATGCGCTTCATGGCTGCCAGCGGCGTGCCCACAATGTTCACGCCGCGCACCAGCTCATCCGGCCGGCCATCCACGTACACGCGCCAAACCACCAGCGGAACAACTTCAAATGCCTGCGGCGTGCGGCGCTGGGTCAAGGTAAATCCCGAGGAGATGTCCTCGAAATATAGCCCGTACGACTTGCCTTGTTTTTTGGCTTCCTCGATCAACTGCTTGCGCAGCTTGGCCTCCGACTCCGTCCTGGTCGAGGTCACAATCAGATTGCCTTGCCGCCCTGTGGGGACATGACCCGTCGACGCGCGGCCGTGACCGTTGGAGTTGGCAAAGCTGGCGATGGGCAGCCGCGACATGAGGAAGGTCTTCAGGACGCCGTCTTGAATCAGGACGACACGCTGCGCCTTCTGGCCCTCGTCATCATATTGATAATTGCCGCTGAGCCAGGTTCTGTTGTAGGAGGGAAGCGTCGGGTCGTCGGCCACCGACAGGAACGTAGGCAACACCTCCTTGCCCACTTCCTTGGTAAAGGTCTGGCCTTCCTCATTGCCGCGCTGGCGCTGGCCTTCGAGCCGGTGGCCCAGCACCTCGTGGAAGTAGACCGCCGCGGCCCGGCCAGAGAGAATTGCCGGCCCGTCAAAGGGCTCGGTGACCGGCGCTCTGCGCAGCGCCTCCAGGCTGTTGCCCAGGTTGTGCGCCGCCGCAACCATCTCTGCCTGCGCGGGCAAACCCTCCACCGTCTCGGCTTCGAAGGATTGCATGCGGACTAAATCCATCCCATCGTCCGCGCGAGTGGTGGCGAGGATTAACAGCCGAGCCTGCGCGTGCGGTGTCAGAATCCGCGAACCTTCCGACGATACAAAGTAATCGGTCTCGTTCTGCACCGCGAGCATGACCGTGTTCTGGTTCACATGCGGGAAGTCGCGGAAGACGAGCGAGAGCGCCCGAACGCGCTGCTCCCATGCCGCGCGGTCGATCTTGACCGTCGGCGCCGGCTTGCTGACGTGGATCTGAGGAGCTTCCTGGCTGAAGTCCGGCGAGCTGTCTTCTTCTTTGGCGTGGACCTCTGCTTCCGTTTTTACCCGCAGGTAATTCTCCAGCGCCTTTCCGTATCCGGCGTTGGTGGCCAGCCACAGCGACCGCGCCAGCGCCTCCCGGTCATCCGCCAGCGGCAGCATGGTGCTGTTGACCGCCGAGCTGCGATGAGAGCCGTGGGTGTTGTCGAGCTTGGGCTCGCCCAGCCGCACCTGCACATCGGCCACGCGGATATGATTGGCAGCGCTGTTGACCAGCGCGCCATACTGCGCCTGAATCAGCACAACCGACGCGTCGCCCACCGAATAACTGAGGAAGTAGGGCGGCAACTGATCCGCGCCATCCTGCTTGCCCAGCGAGGTAAAGGCGCGATGGAGTTCGGTGGTCATGGTGTCGAGGAGCACCGGGGTCCCCGCGGACAGATCTTGGTTCGCGGGGTGTAGAGGCGCAGCCTGCTGCTGCGCCCCGGCAGCCACGGGCAAAGTCAATGCGATTACGGCAAAAATCGCGCGAAGCCCGGAACGGTTCGCCATCCGCCGTACGAGTGCAATAGAAATTTCTCTCATAGGTTGAAAAACCTGATAAAACATCTACCAAGGGAATTGTCTCAGAGTAAGCTACTTGAGAGGAAACAACCCATGAGATTGATGCACCGAATTCTGCCGGTTCTTTGCCTTGCCTTGCTGCTCGCAGGCATTACCCCGCGCCCTTGCTGCGGTCAGAGCGCGCCGCCTGCCCAGCCCGCGCCGGCCACCGCGGCTGCTCCGGCTCAGCCCGCCAGCACACAGGCCTACAACCTGCCGCCCGACAAGCTGGCCAAGGCAATCACCCTCAACCATATTCGCCTCACGCTGGAGATCTTGGGCTCTCTCTGGGGACTGGTCTTTCTGTGGCTGCTGCTCAGCCTGCGCTGGGCCGCCGGCCTGGCTGCCTGGACGGAGCGCCTGCTGCGCCGCCGCTGGATGCAGGGGCTGCTCTTCTTCGCCGTCTATCTGGTCATCGGCGCTGTGGCAGACCTGCCGCTGGACGCCATTGGCCACGCGGTCAGCCGCCACTACGGAATCAGCGTTCAGGGCTGGGCCGGTTGGTTCGGCGATCTGGGCAAAGGCCTGGGCATTTCGCTGCTTATTGGAACTCCCATCCTGCTTTTCTTCAACTGGCTGGTCCGCGTTTCGCCGCGCCGATACTATATATGGATATGGCTGGTCTCTCTGCCGCTCATTGTGCTCTCCATCTTTGCCTCTCCGCTGATCATCGACCCACTCTTCAACAAATTCGAGCCGCTCACCAAAACCCATGCCGCGCTGGTGGTCAAGTTGGAGCAAGTCGTCGCCCGCACCGGAACCAGAATTCCGCCCGAGCGCATGTTCCTGATGAAGGCCAGCGAGAAGAGCAACGGCCTGAACGCTTATGTCACCGGCATCGGCGCCACCAAGCGCTTCGTGATGTGGGACACGGCCACCGACCGGATGCCCGATGACGAGATTCTCTTCATCTTCGGACACGAGAGCGGCCACTACGTTCTCAACCACATTCCCAAAGAGCTGGGCGGCATGACCGCCGGAATGTTCTTTATGTTTTGGGCCTGCGCGGGGTTTGCCGGTTGGCTGGCCCGCCGCTACAGCGCTCGATGGCAGTTGGTGACGACCGAGGGATCAGCCCCGCTTGCCAGCCGCCAGGGATTTCTGGTGCTGCTCTTCGCGCTATCAGTAGCCAGCATCATTCTGCAACCGGCATCCAGCACCTTCAGCCGTCACTTTGAGCATGAAGCCGACGTCTACGGGCAGGAGTCCATCCACGGCCTGGTCGCCGACCCGCAGAAGACCGCAGTCTCCGCCTTCAACCATTTAGGCGAAGCCTGGCTGGAAGACCCCAACCCCAACGCCTTTGTCGAGTTCTGGACTTACAACCACCCCAGCGTCCAGAACCGCGCCAACTTCGCATTGCATTACGATCCGTGGGCGAACGGAGGGCATGGAAAGTTCTTTGATAAGTAGTTGAGAATTTCCGTTCACAGTTGTCAGTGGTCAGTTTTGTCGACAATGGCAATGCGTACCGCTGACAACTGGCGCTACAATTTATCCATGCAATTTCTATCGCTTGCCCGCCGCCGCACGGACGCTTTTCCGCCCGAAGCCTTTACACCGGAGCTGGTTGCCCGCGAGGGGCAACGAGTCCGCGAACTCTATGCCGCTGGCATTCTACGTCAGGTTTGGCGTCGCGGAGACATTCCCGGCGCGGCCATTCTGTGGGAAGCGGCCAGCGAGGCCGAGGTCCGCGCCGCGATCGACAGCCTGCCCATCGCGCAGGCCGGAATGCTGGAAATCCTGGTGGTTGCACCGCTTGCGCCTTATCCCGGATTCGGTCCTGCTTGAAGTGGAGAGCGGGCTTCAGACGCCTGTTTTCTGGCCCTCCATCCCTGCCGGCGTCTCTGTTTTCCATCGGCCCCCCTCAAGTCGTACACTGATGTTTCGCTTTTGGAGGAGCGGAATCGCATGGCTTATCCCGCAAACTACCGTTATACCCGCGAACATGAATGGATTGAGCTGGTTGGCTCCATCGGCGCCATCGGCATCACCGACTACGCCCAGAACTCGCTCGGCGACATCGTCTACGTGGACCTGCCCAAGGTGGGCGACGCAATCACAGCCAACGCTACATTTGGCTCGGTGGAAAGCGTCAAGGCGGTCAGCGATCTCTTTTCTCCGGTCACTGGCACAGTCACAGAGATCAACGAGGAGCTGAAATCCGCCCCCGACAAGATCAACGAGAAGCCCCACGAAACCTGGATCATCAAGGTCAAGCTGGCCAACCCCGCAGAGCTCAACGCCCTGCTGGACGCCGCCGCATACGAGACGTTTATCGCTGAAGAAAGTTAGAAGATCCCATGCGCTATTTGCCCAAGTCTCCCGCCGAACGCAAAAAGATGCTGGCAGAAATCGGCGCGGCGTCGATTGATGATTTGTTTGCTGTGATTCCCGCCGAGCGCCGCATCACGCGCGACCTGGACGTGCCGCGCGCTCATGCCGAAAGCGAGATCATCGACTATTTTCGCGCGGCGGGCGCTAAGAACGCCACTAACTACGCCAGCTTTCTTGGCGCGGGAGCTTATCGCCATTATCGCCCGGCCATCATCGACTCCCTGATTCAGCGCGGCGAGTTTCTGACGAGTTACACGCCTTACCAGGCGGAGATAAGTCAGGGAACGCTGCAAGCTATCTTCGAGTTTCAGACCATGATCGCCGAACTAACCGGCATGGACGTTGCCAACGCCAGCATGTACGACGGGTCAACCGGAGCGGCGGAGGCGGTGATGATGGCCGCGCGCGTTACCGGGCGTCATAAGGCGGTGGTGGCCTCGACCGTTCATCCCGAGTACCGCGAGGTGTTGGACACTTATACAAAGCACCAGGGCCTGCCTACGGCGCTGGTTGGTTACGAGCGCGAGACCGGGCGCATCGATCTTTCCGCGCTGAAAGCGGCGGTTACCGATGAAACCGCGGCGGTTCTGGTGCAAAGCCCCAACTTCTTCGGAGTAATTGAAGATATTCCGGCGATAGCGGAAATCGCGCACGCCAGGGGCGCGCTGCTGATTGTCTCCATTGCCGAGGCGGTTTCGTTGGGTGTCGTAAAGCCGCCGGTCGAAGCGGACATCGTCAGCATGGAGGCGCAATCCTTTGGCGTGGCGCTCAGTTATGGCGGCCCATTCTGCGGCGTCATCGCGGCCAAAGAGCAGTTTGTCCGCCAGATGCCCGGGCGGCTCGTCGGCCAAACCGTCGATGGCTCCGGCTATCGCGGCTATGTGCTGACGCTCTCCACGCGCGAGCAGCACATCCGGCGCGAGAAGGCCACGTCGAACATTTGCACCAATCAGGCATTAGTCGCGCTGATGGCTACTATCTTCCTTTCGGTTTATGGAAAGGAAGGGATCCGCGAGTTAGCCGAGCATAACCTGGCGAAGGCGAGTTATGCGGCCAAGACGCTCTCCGCGCAGCCCGGAGCAAAGCTGCTGTTTGCTGGCGCGCCGCGCTTTCACGAGTTTGTTTTGCAGACCGAAGAAGCTCCGGAGCTATGGAGCCAGAGGATGCTCGATGCAAAGATCGTCGGCGGCATTGATTTGAGCCGCTGGTATCCGGAGCTGCGCAAATGCACGCTGTGGTGCGCAACGGAAATCATCACGAGAACGCAGATTGACGCCGCGGCCAAAGCTCTGGCGGGCGGAGTGAAGAAGGGATAGGCAGGCAAATCCGGGCAGCGTGGTTTGCATTAGTAAGTGGAGTGTACGGATGTTCGAGAACTTCAAATCCGCGGTGCACAACAGGCAACTCAATAAATGGGAAAAGTTGCGGAGGCGCGGCAAGCAATCTTTCGTTATGCGCAGAGGAGTGCTGAGGTGGGGCGGCATCATGTTTGCCCTGACTATGTTCACAAATATCTTTGGCCGTCACATGAACGTTGAGTGGCGGCTTGTGGTCAGTTTGTTGATAGCTTGTCCTATCGCGGGTTATGTTTGGGCGCGGTGTATATGGCATGTAAATGAAGATCGTTTTCGAGATGAGATGAAACAACGGGATACGGTCAAGAATAGTTAGCCTGAAGAGGTTCAAAGATTTTGCAGCGAGGCAAAAATGGCAACATCTGAAGTTCCGGTTTCACGCATCAACGGCAAAGTCCGTCCCCACCCGACGCAGAACGAGGCATTGCTCTTCGAGAAATCCTCGCCCGGAAAGCGCGCCTACAAGCTGGCGCCGCTCGATGTGCCCGCGGTGGATGCGGCGGCGTTGCTGGGCGCGGCGCATCGCATTACTCCGGGCGAGTTGCCCGAACTAAGCGAAATCGAAATCATCCGCCACTTTACGCGGCTCTCCACCTGGAACTACGCCATCGATCTGGGAATGTATCCGCTAGGCTCCTGCACCATGAAGTACAACCCGCGCGTCAACGAGTTAGTGGCGCGCATTGAGGGGTTGGCCGAGGCGCATCCTTACCGGCCAGACTCGCTGGCGCAAGGCTCGCTGGAGGTGATCGATCTTTTGCAACGCTGCCTGATCGAAATCACCGGCATGGATGCGATCACGCTGCAGCCGGCGGCCGGCGCGCATGGCGAGTTCACGGGAATCCTGCTGGTGCGCGGATGGCACACGTCGCAGGGAAATCCGCGGAAGAAAATTCTGATTCCCGACTCGGCCCACGGCACCAACCCGGCCACCGCGGCCATCTGCGGCTACACGGTGGAGAATCTGAAGTCCAACGCCGAGGGCGGAATTGATTTAGAGGCGCTCGCCCGGCAGGTTGATTCGGAGACCGCCGCGCTGATGCTGACCAATCCTTCGACGATAGGAGTTTTCGAGAGCCAGATTGCGAAGATCGCCGAGATTCTTCACGCCAAGGGCGCGCTGCTGTACATGGACGGCGCCAACATGAACGCGCTGGTAGGCAAGGCGCGGCCGGGCGACTTCGGCGTGGACGTGATGCACCTGAACCTGCACAAGACCTTCTCCACTCCGCACGGCGGCGGCGGACCCGGCTCCGGCCCAGTGGCCTGCAAGGCGTTTCTTGAGCCGTTTCTGCCCATCCCCGTGCTCGTCCAAAACGAGAACGGTGCGAAGCACTGGGAATATGACCGCCCGCAATCGGTGGGCCGGGTTCGCGCCTTTTACGGCAACGTGGGAATGTTCATCCGCGCACTGGCTTACATCCTGGCCAACGGGCCCGATGGCCTGCGCCAAACCACCGAAGACGCCGTGCTCAACGCCAACTATATCCGCGCCAAGCTGCAGGACGTTTTTGAATTGCCCTACAAAACCGCGTCGATGCACGAGGTGGTCTTCAGCGACAAACTGCAGGCAGCCAAAGGAGTGAAGACCGGCGACATCGCCAAGCGGCTGATCGACTACGGCTTCCATCCTTATACGGTCAGTTTTCCGATGATCGTTCACGGCGCGCTGATGATTGAGCCGACGGAAAGTGAGTCATTGGAGGAGCTGGATTTGTTTATCGAAGCGATGCGCGCGATTGCCCGAGAGGTAGAAGAGAGGCCGGAGCTGGTGAAGAATGCGCCGCACTCGACGCGCGTGGGAAGAATGGACGAGGTGCAGGCGGCAAGGAAACCGATTCTGCGTTGGAAGCCACCTACGGTAGAGCCAGCAGCTCGCTAATCACGCGCACAGGCTTTGCATAAATAGCCGATCAATGTTTCTTTTTGTACAACTTCTCCAGCGCATCGCAGGCAGTGCGCACGCCGTCCTCGTGGCTTAGCCGGTTGGCAATGCTCTCGGCGCGCTGGGCAAGCTGTGGCTTGGCGAGCATCGCCTTGAGGCGGCGCGCCACGCGCCATGGCTTATAGTTGGCGCATTGAATCACCCGCGCCACCTTCAGCCGCTTCATGCGGCGGGCATTGTCCGGCTGGTCGTGGGAGTAGGGCATGATGAGCATTGGCTTGCCCGCGCGCAGGCATTGCGCGGTGGTTCCCACGCCGCCCTGGTGCACCACCATCGCCGCGCGGTTGAAGAGCCTGGAGTAGGGCGCATACTCGGCCACGCAGATGGACTCCGGCAGATGGGTTTGAAGATGGTTGCGCGGGTCTGTGCCGATCAGCAGCACCGCGCGAATGCCCAGCCGGATGGCGGCCTTGGCCGATACTTCATAAAAGTTACCGGCAGCCAGCACCGCCGCCGAGCCCAGCGTGAAGACCACAGGGGGCGGTCCTTCGTTGAGGAATTTTTCCAAATGAGGAGGCAGTTCCTGATTGCCTGATTCCGCATCGTAATAGCAGAAGCCGGTAATCAGATTGTTCTCGGGCCAGTCCTTTTGCTCCACTCCCAGCACGCGCGAAAACAGGGCCAGAACCAGGTTGGGCGAATGCTTGGCGTCGAAGAGGGGATTCGCGCCTTTGGGCAATCCCAGCTCGCGGCGCAACTCGTAGATTGGCTCGGGCCACTTGCGGCTGACAAACCGCGCCACGCGCTGGATAACCCTGCCGAAACCAGGGATCGCCTTGTCGGCCCGCGCCAGGCGTGGATAGGGAGGCAGCACCGGCGGGTCGAAGGCGGAGAAGAAGGAGAGCGGCGCAAGCACGTAGCTGGCCCAGGGAATTCCCGTGACCTCGGCCACCAGTGGCCCGGCGTAGTTGAGCTCGCCCAGCAGCAGCAGGTCGGCGCGCGCGGGACGCGTTGCCGCATCCAGCAAGTCGTCGTACGTTTGGCGCAGCACGGGAAAGAGAAAATCCCTCAACCCATGCTCGGTGCCGTTTTTGATGTCGTAGACCATTTCCACCAGGATGGTGTTGGCGGGGTCAATGTCCGGCCGAATTGCGTGAAACTCCAGCCCCAGCGGCCGAATTCGCGATTCATACAACTGCGGCAAGGCCATCACCGGCACATGTCCGCGCCGCTTCAGTTCCAGAGCAATGGCGATGATTGGATTGGTGTCGCCATAGGTGCCGATATTGGAGAGAACAACGCGCAATTTGAAGTCCTTGGACCGCTCACTGCCTGTAATTATGAGGGTAATTGATCGGGCCTGGGTTGGCCGGCCGGTGATATTCCGCAATTGCCGGGGAATGGTATTCTTACCATGCCGTATGAGGAGATTTTTCATTATGAATTTGCGTACTATTGCCCTCTCCTTTACAACTGCTGCTTTGCTTTGCGGCCTTTTGGGCGCCGTTCTTCCCATAGCCGCGCAGCAGCCCCAGGCGGCTTCAACTCTGATTTCCGCGGACAAGCCCTATAAAATCATTGACCGCTGGAAGGTGGGCGGCGAAGGCGGCTGGGATTACCTGCTGGCCGATCCACCGTCACATAGGCTCTACATTACCCGCGGGGCGCGCGTCGATGTGCTGGATACGCAGACAGGAAAGCTCTCGGGCAGCATTGCCGGCCTGCATGGAACGCACGGCGTTGCGCTCGATACAACAGGAAAATTCGGTTACATCTCCGACGGCGGCGGCAACGCGGTAGTTGTTTTTGACCGCGCCACGCTGGCCATCATCGCCACCATCCCCGCCGGGACCAACCCTGACGCCATCGTCTTTGAACCGGCCACGCAAACTGTCTGGGCCTTCAACGGACGCAGCAAGGACGCCACCGTCATCGACGCTGCGACGAGGAAAGTTGTCGCCACCATTCCGCTGCCCGGCAAGCCGGAGTTTGCCGCCGTCGATGGCCAGGGCATGGTCTTCAACAATATCGAGGATAAAAGCGAAATCGTCCGCCTCGACGCCAAAACCAACAAGGTTACCGCCGAGTGGCCCCTGACCGGATGCGATGGGCCTTCCGGGCTGGCCTTCGACGTTGCCGGCAGCCGGCTCTTCCCCGTATGCGGCGGGAAGAAGATGGGAGTGATCGACTCCAAAACCGGTAAAGTTCTGGCCTTGGCTGAGATTGGCAACGGCCCCGACGCCGCCGGATGGGACGCAAAACACAAGCTGGCCTTCGCCTCCTGCGGCGAGGGAGTTCTCTCGGTGATCGATGCCGGAGCCGCCGGCTATCCCACCATTGAAACGTTGCCTACACAGAGAGGCGCGCGGACCATGGCGTATGATTCCGCCGCCGACCGCATCTATTTGGATACCGCCGAGTTCGGCCCGCGTCCCGAGCCTTCCGCCGAGAATCCTCATCCGCGCCCCACGCTCATTCCCGGCAGCTTTGTGGTGCTGGTTGCCGGAAGGTAAAGAAAGGCGTTCCGTGTTACGCATTTCTTATGCAAGGATGGGAAATCATACCCACGGCTTGTTGAACGCGACATAATACTTCAGAAAAACAGCATGAAAACCAATTATTCTAATGTCATTCGCTTGACCGGTTTATCGGTTTTGAATCAGAGGGAGAGAACGTATGCGCAAATGTTATTTGGCAGTTGTTTTTCTGGCATTATGCCCGCTGCTCCTTGCCCAGCAGGCGCTCGACAACAGTGCCGTCATTAAGCTGATACAGGCCGGCCTGTCGGACGATCTGATTGTCAACTCCATCAATCTTTCACCGGGAAAATACGACACGAGCGCCAACGGCCTGATTGCCCTGAAAAAAGCCAAGGTCAGCGACAAGGTCATCGCGGCCATCCTGCTCAAGGCCTCCGGGGCCGCGCCTGCCGCTTCCAATCCATCCGCTCCCGCAACACAAACCTCCGGCCTGCCCAACGGCATTGAAGATGTTGGCGTTTACTTCATGGACGCCAGCGGCGCATGGACGCCCATGCTGCCTGAAATTGTGATCTTTGAAAGCTCCGGCAAGCTCAAAAACATTGCCTCGGTGGGCATCGTCAAAGGCAACCTCAATGGCCGCCTCGAAGGTTCCCGTTCCAGGCTGAACGCGACCTTTCCGGTCAACTTTGCCGTCTACCTGCCGGAAGGCGTGGCCATCACCGAGTACCAGTTGCTGCGCCTTCACTCCAACGCGGGAGCACGCCAATTTCTCTCCGCAGCCGGCGGAGTGCTGCATACCTCTGCCGGAGCGGCCCGGGATGAAATCGAATTTCAGTCCAAAAAGATCGCTCCCCGGCTCTACCAGATTACGTTGACCTCCAGCGCCGGAAGAGGCGAGTACGGATTGCTCGCTCCGGGCGCGACAACCAGTTCCAACAAGGAAACCAGCGGCAAAATCTACACCGTCAGCGTCGCCGAGTAATGCTGCCCGGCGGCGAATTGCGAATTTCCCGGCTCGACGGAAACTTCTTGCGAAAAGCCGGGTTTCGGTTGATGATTTTATTACCGTTGTTTGGCAGTTCTGGCGGTTTTAACCGTAAGGAGATCACTCGTGCGCAAATACATTCTCGCGGTCGTATTACTGGCACTGGCAATCTGTCCCTTGGTCTTTGCCCAGCAGACGCTCAACAATGACGCCATCATCAAGCTGGTCAAGGCTAACGTATCGGACGATCTGATTATCACCTACATCAACTCGCAGCCGGGGAACTATGACACTTCTCCCGATGGAGTGATTGCGCTGAAGAGCTCCGGCGCCAGCGACAAGGTGGTGCAGGCGATTGTGGTCAAGGCAGCATCCGCGCCGCCGTCAGCGCCGGCTGTCCCCGCGCCTCCAGCGCCACCGGTTGCTCCCGCACCGCCTCCGGCGCCGCCGGCAGCTCCCGCGCCCCCAGCGCCTATGGCCCCTGTCCCGCCGGTTCCGCCTGTGGCAACAGCCTCCGCCCTTCCGGACGGCATCACCGATGTCGGCGTCTATTACCAGAACACGAGCGGCGCATGGACGGCGATTCCATCTGAAAATGTGAATGCAAGGCTGGGAGGGTTTGAGATTAGCCCCCTTCACCCCAAGGAAACTGGGAACAGGAGCACGGTCGGCCATCTTTCCGGTGTCAGGGCCCAGACAGCAGTTACCCTGCCCGCGACGCTGGCAGTCTACGTGCCGGAAGGCCGCGCGATCGCGGACTATAGGCTGATCCGCCTGCAGATCAAATCGAACGAGCGCGTCTTTCCCATCACCTCCGGCACGGCAACCGTTGAAAATGATGAGCTGGACAAGAACGCCCTCGGATTTTCCTCGGAGAAGATTGCGCCTCGCGTCTACCAACTCATGCTGAGCGCCCACCTCGGCAAGGGCGAGTATGGAATGCTCCCGCCCAAGCCGCGCGACGCCTCCGAAGGCAAAAGCTGGAAGATTTATTGCGTGAGCGTGAGCGAGTAGGGAACGTCAGCATTGGCCAGGCGCGATAGCGGCAATTGCGACTGGCACTACCACAATCATCCCGGTTAACAGGAACTCATGCCGCTCTTGGCGCAACCCGTTTCAGCGCTGGACTCGTTGCCGCGCGCCGTAGATCGTACTCATTCTGCAGATTCAGCCAGAACTGCGCAGGAAGCCCAAAATATATTCCCAGCCGCAGAGCCGTATCGGCGGAGATTGCCCGTTTGCCGCGCACAATATCTCCCACGCGGGGCGCAGGCACGGCTAAATCCTTGGCCAAGCGATAACCCGATAGCCCCAGAGGCTCCATAAACTCCGTCAGCAGAATCTCTCCAGGATGAATCAAAGCGGCATTTGCAGGCATTGTGAACCCCTCTCGGCACACAAATCAGTGATAGTCCACCACTTCCACTTCGTGTGCATTTCCGTCGCGCCAGATAAAACAGATGCGATACCGGTCATTGATGCGGATGCTGTGCCGGCCTTCCCGGTCTCCGCGCAATCTCTCCAGCCGGTTGCCTGGAGGAACCATCAGGTTTTCCAGCTTCAACGCGGCGTTTAGGATATACAGCTTCTTCAACCCCTGCCGGTTGAGTTGGGCCGGCAAACGCTTGCACCAGCCGGTCGCCCACAGTCTCTCGGTATCCGCATCCCGGAATCCGGCGATCATGCCCTATGATAACGCAACGCGTATAGAAACGCAAGGCGTACAGCTCAACACAAATATGCGCGCTTGCAGATCGTTAGACCGCCTGCGGCTTTTTGGCTGCTTAAAAATATCTTGCGAAAAGAAGAATTTAGGTGGATGATTTTATTGCCATTTATTATCAGTTTTGGCGGTTTTGAATGGTAAGGAGGAGACTCGTGCGCAAACTCATTCTTGTAGTTGTATTCCTGGCCATCTGCCCCATGCTCGTTGCCCAGCAGGCGCTCAACAATGATTCCATCATCAAGCTGGTAAAG
>Ga0326728_10004632_pt1 | contig 40234 bp, 35 predicted proteins | sample MB3enrmetagenome_FD_207602 | JGI IMG/M metagenome (GOLD analysis project Ga0326728, IMG submission 207602) | Lab enriched peat soil microbial communities from McLean, Ithaca, NY, United States - MB31MN | ecosystem: Environmental > Terrestrial > Soil > Wetlands > Peat | place: USA: New York... | reverse complement strand
GGCCTCCACGCCGGCCACGTTGTTGTCCGCCGCCTTCAACTCCATGGACATCGAATGAGCGAAATAGAGCGCGATGCTGCACAAACCAAACGCCACCCAAAGCACAATGATCAGGATGGACCCGCGCCTTTCAGCAGTTCCCAATCCTAATCTTAATCGTAATCGTAATCCTAATCCTCTTTCGGAAGGATTAAGATTAAGATTACGATTAAGATTAGGAGCGGAAAAGCGCATTATTGTATGGGCGTGATGGGGTTCGTGTTCAGAAGTGTATCCAGGGGCACGACCAATTCCAAGGGCGGATTCAGCGCCAGGACGCCGGTGTTGCGCGCGGCCATTTGAATCTGGACCTTGATGGCCAGCGGCAAATTGGTTTGCTGGGTGGTGTCCCAGGCGGCGTCCCATTGCGTGCCGTCATAATAGAGGAAGGTCAGGCTTTGCACACCGCTCAAGAGGGCGTGTTTCTCATCGGGCAGCGCTGGCGGGTTGACGGGCAGCAGGTTGCGGGTGATGGCGCGAACGAGGTCCTGGCCCGGTCCGACCCTTCCATTCGTCGGAGCAGTCAACAAATAATCTATCTTCTCCACATTGCCCCAGGGAACCATCCCGTCCAATTCACCGCCGGAAGTATAGAAGTCCGGGCCGACCTGGCCGGGCAACGCGTTGGTCGGATTGGTGGTTTGCAGGGGGCCAAAAAATGTTCCGTTGGTCGAGATGACAATATTGGCCAGGTCGCGCTGCAGGGTCTGCAACGCTTGTTCGACGGGCAAACTGGCTTCGATGGAATCGGTGGTTTTTTCGCGCAAGCCCAGGGCGCCGAAAAAGGCGGCATGGATGGCCATCAGCAGAATCGCCATGATGGACGTGGCAATGAGAATCTCCACCAGCGTAAATCCGCCAAGCTCTTTGGCCCCTAATCTTAATCCTGATCCTAATCCTCTTCCGGCGAAGAGATTAAGATTAAGATTACGATTAGGATTAGGTGTGATGTTCATCGGGTTGTCCGGGGTAAAAGGGTGCTCAAGCGGACGTCGTAGTTTTTGCCTTGCGCCTGGTAGGTGACGGTGAGAGTGACCAGGGTCATTGGACTGGTCGTGTCTTCGGTCCACATTTCGTTGCGCACCGACCATTTGTACGGCAAACCGCCTTGGTTGACCATGCCGCTTTGGCTGGTGTTTTGCAGTTGGCCGGTCACTTTGAGTTCGTTCAGGATTTTGTTGCCGATGCGGGCGGCGATTATTTTGCGCTGGCCGACCTCGCCCGCCAAACTGGCGATTCTCAGGCCCTGCACCGCCACCGGAATGACGATGGCCATGAACAGCATCGCCGCCAGAACTTCGGCCAGCGTGAAGGCGCGCAGCGCGCGTTTAACGGCGGGCGCTTTGGGGATGACCGGGTTGAATTTCATATCTTAAATGGGTCGGAGTTTCCGCAATCCAAATCTCGCCCCCCCCGCCCTGCTCCCGAAAAAAAATGTTCTCCGGGCTGGTGTCGCTGATGAAACCGTCCGGCTGAAATCGAATCTTTGTCAGGGCGCCGGCGCGGGCCGACATCTGCGTCCACTGATTGGAGCGGGTCAAAACGGTGGGCGGCGCGGAAAAGGCAATCTGCACCGTTTTGTCCACGGCAAAGACCATGGGATTGGTCCGGCTTTCGGTGTAGCCCGAAAGCGCCTGCAATCCGTAGGTTTCCTGGCGCGGGTTGATCCACAACTCGACCGGGATGCCCTCGGCAATGGCGCGGCTCTGGCCGTAGCGCGTCAACGATAAAAACTGGCGCGCCTCGTTGTCGAGGTTGCGCCCGTGGAAAAACCCCTCCAAGGAGGGGAAAACAACCGCGAGCGCAATGACCATCATCGTCATCACCAAAATCAGTTCGATGAGGGTGAAAGCGGGGCGGTTATCTCTGCGTTTGCCAGTTGCAAATGTCATCATCGCCTCCAATGCGGCCATCCGGGCCCATGGACATCAAATCGAAGCCGGCGGGGTTGTGTTTGCCCGGGCACTCATAAATATAAGCATTGCCCCACGGGTCCAGCGGGACGGTGGTCACGTTTTCCAGGTAGGGGCCGTGCCAGTTTTGGGCGTTGGACGGCCTTTGCACGAGGGCTTGCAGGCCGTTTCTGCCCTTGGGATAAAAGCCGTTGTCCACTTCAAACGCGCCCAGCGCGGTGGTGAAGGTGGCGATTTCCGTTTGGGCGCGCGTGATCCGCGCCTGCTGGGTGCGGCCCGTCATTTTGGGCAAAACAATCCCGGCCAGAATGGCGAGAATGGTCAGCACCAGCAACAGTTCCACCAGGGTGAACGCGCTGCGGCGCGCCCGGTTTGCCGGATTCTTTTTTGGATGAATGAGTTTCATAAGGCGCCTTCTGCGTTGGTCTATTTGATCAGGTCCTGCATCTTGAATATGGGGATGATCATGCCGATGAATATCGTGCCGATAAAACCGGCGATGAAAAAGAGCATGACCGGCTCCAGCACGGCCACGCCGGTCTTCAGGTTGCGGTCCAGGTCGCTTTCCGTCACGGCGGCGATGCGGATCAGTTCCTGGTCCAGCTTGCCGCTTTCCTCGGCCACGGCGATCATTTCCAAAATGGAGCCGGGGAAAAGATTGCGGCAGTCCGCCAGGCTCGCGCCCAATTGCGCCCCTTCCTTGACCCGGTCAATGGAATTGGAAACGGCATCAACCAGAATCTGGTTGCCGATGGATTTGCGGGCGACATTGAGCGCCTCGACCAGCGGCACGCCGGCATTGAGGAGGGTCCCCAACATGCGGCAAAAGCGGGCCATGGCAAACTGGCTCAACAACGGCCCCAGTATCGGCACGCGCAGAATAAATCCCTCCCAGGCCCGCCGCCCCTTTTCCGACATCACCCAGCCGCGCAGCAAAAAGCCGGCGATGACAAGTCCCGCCCCGATAAAAAGGCCGTAGGCCCGGATCCAATGGCTGACCCCGACAATGGCCTGAGTCAACAATGGCAATTCGCCGCCCATTCCCGCGAAAATGGTCTGGAATCGGGGAATGAAGAACGTCATCAAAACGATGAGCACACAAATGGCCAGGAAGAGCAAAATAGCCGGATAGAGCAGGGCGGCCATCACCTTGGAGCGCAGGTCTTTTTCGCGCGTTTGGAAGTCGGCGATCTGGGCCAGCACCAGGTCCAGAAACCCGCCCGTCTCTCCCGCCTGCACCATGGCCACATAGACGCGCGGAAAGGTGTCCGGTATTTTGGCCATGGAATCGGCCAGCGAGACGCCATCCACCACCGAATCGTAAATCTGTTTCCATTTGGCGGCCGCGACCGGGTTGCTGGCTTCCTTGCACAGAATCACCAGGGCGCGGCTGAGCGGCACGCCCGCGGCCAGCAGACTGGAAAGGAGCCGCGTGAAGTTTTCCAACATGCGCGGGGTGACGCGTTTGGATTGAAAGCGCAAGGGCCTGCCCCAGGACAGCGGGGCGGCGGCCTTTTTTTGCGGAGCGCCATTGGCTTTTTCCGCCAGGGCGATCGGCCTAAGCCCGCGTTGCTCCATTTGCCGAAAGGCTTCCTGCCGCCCGCCCGCCTCCAGCAGGCCCTCGGCGGTGGTGCCATCCGATTGAAATGCTTTGTATTGAAATTGCGGCATGGGTCTCAGATTTGTTTCTCAACGATGGCCGCCGCGGCCGCGCCGTGGCCGTTTTTGCCGTCGCCAATGGTCTGGTCCTTGGTCACGCGCATGACTTCTTCCACGGTGGTGACCCCTTTGCCGATCAGGCGCCAGCCGTCGTCACTCAGACTGCGCAGGCCGTCGCGAACGGCCGCCTCGCGGATTTCACCGCTGGACGCGTTCTTCAAAACCAACTGGCGAATCTCATTGTTCATGTCCATCCATTCGAAAATGGCGTGCCGGCCATGGTAACCGGTGCCGCGGCATTCCTGGCAGCCCACGGCGCGAAAGACTTTGACGTGGCGCGGAAAACCAACCTGCTCCTTCAGGGCGGCGGTGGTGACGGAGGTGTCCTCCACCTTGCAGGCCGGGCAAAGCACCCGCACCAGACGCTGGGCCAGCACCGCTTCCAATGACGACGCCACCAGGTAAGGCTCCACATTCATATCCACCAGCCGCGTCAATGCGCCCGGCGCGTCGTTGGTGTGCAAGGTGGAAAAGACCAGATGCCCGGTCAGCGAAGCCTGCACGGCGATCTGCGCCGTCTCCTGGTCGCGGATTTCGCCGACCAGAATCACATCGGGATCATGGCGCAAAATGGAACGCAGCCCGCGGGCGAAGGTCAGGCCCGATTTTTCCGAAACTTGAATCTGGTTGACACCGCGCAACTGATATTCGATGGGGTCCTCAATGGTGATGATCTTGCGGATGGAATCGTTGATCGTGCTCAAGGCCGTGTAGAGAGTGGAGGTCTTGCCGCTGCCGGTCGGGCCGGTGACAAGTATAATGCCGTGCGGCAGGGCCAGGACACGCTGAAACGACTTGAACTCACGCCCGCCCAGGCCCAATTGTTCCATGCCCAACAGCGTCGCCTTCTGGCGCAGCAAGCGCATGACCACCGCCTCGCCATGCAGCATGGGGATGATGGAAACGCGGATATCCACCTCGTTGTCGGCCAGGCGGATTTTGATGCGGCCGTCCTGCGGCAGCCTTTTCTCGGCGATGTTCAAATGGCTCAGAATCTTGACCCGCGAAACGATGGCCGGCTGGAAGCGCTTGATTTGCGCCGGCACCGGTATTTCCTGCAAGACGCCGTCAATGCGGTAACGAATGCGCAGCTCGTCCTCAAACGGCTCCAAATGAATGTCCGAGGAGCGCAGCTCGATGGCGTCTGTCAACACTTGATTGACGAATTTGATGATGGAAGCGTCTTCGGCGGCGCGGTCCAGGTTGGTGTCCTCCTCCCCCGTCTCATCGACCACCTGGAGCGGGGCGTCTTCGTCCAGCGTGTCAATCGTGTCCGCGCCCACGCCCAGATGCTTCTTCATCTCGCGGCGGATGGCTTCGCCGGGGGCCAGGACGGGTTTGAGTTTCAGGCCGGTCAGCGTTTTGAGCGTGTCCAGGCCCTGCGTGGCGAAAAGCCGGCTGGTGGCCACTTCGACCGTGCCGTTGACCCGCTGCAACGGCAGCAATTCCGCCTTGAGCAAAACGCGCGCCGGGAAAAGGGAGAGCAGCTCGCGGTCCGGCTCAATGTTATCCAGCGTGGTGAACCCGAGACCATATTCCCCGGCCAGCCAGCGGAGAATCTCTTCCTCGGTTTGAAGGGGCGCGCGCGCGCCGGAGTGATTCTGCTGGTTCAGAATGGCGGCGTCGGTGGAAGAAAGCTGTTTGGCGCCGACCATGCGGTCAAGCAACTGGGTTGTCGAAACCTCCGCTGTTTTTGTCTCGCTCATAGCTGTCCGATCAGTCTGACCTGTCTGACGCGTCCGACTCGTCCGACCTATCTATCTCAAAAGTCCATTGGCCACCGCGATGGCTTCCTGGCGCGTGGTCAGGTAACCGCGCAATTCTTCCTGGGCCGCTTCGAGCTTGGCTTCCTTGGCCTTTGTTTCGGCGCGCACGGCGGCGAGTTTGGCCTTCAGTTCCGCGACCGGCGCCTTGGCTTCGATGGCGTCTCGCAGCGCGGTGACGGTTGCGCTCGGTTCGCCGAAGAAATTGGGCCGGCGCGGGCGCTGCTGGTCGGAACCGCCGTTAGGGTTGTTAGCCTCTCCACCGCCGCGCCGCCCCCCGCGACCGCCGCCGAACATGCCGCCCATTCTCATGCTGAAGACGTCCCGCTCGGCGTCGAGGACCTTGCCGACGATGGGTTCAATGGCATTCCAGTCCTGGGCATTTGTAAATTCCAATTGTTCATGCAGACGGTCGAGGCGGTCCTGTCTCATCTGGGCGGGATCCCGGCCTTGAGCCATAAGGTGATTGCCGGCGCCCAGAGTCAGAGCGGCCACACAGCCGCCGAGGATGATGCTTTTTTTCAATACATTCATAATAATTCGTTTCGAGTTTAAAGGTTAACCTGTTCGGGAGTCGCACCATTGCGCCCCCGATTCACTGACGTCAATCCAAATCACAGGCAACTACCATGCCAACCCCGCAAAAGGCGTTTTTATCCGCGAAATCGCCTGTTCCGGGGGAATCAGCCCCTCTGGAGTGCGCAACAGTTACACGGCAGCCGCGCAAAAGTTGCGCAGTGCGCAGAAAACCGGGGCAAGGGAAAATGTTTGGTTTTGATTGGACCGTGTAATATGGAGTATGGCTATGCCGTGTATGAAATCAGATCGGATATTCTCTAAAATTCTCGTGCTCCTCGCTCTTGCGTTTGCGATGCTGCAAATGGATACACCGGCTCAAGGCCTTTCCGGAACAGCGAATCCGAGTGCGTTGCCCGACGCCAGGGCCATTATAGAATATTTGCGGGGTTTGCCTTTTAAGCGGGGTAAAAAACTGATTTCGGGACAATTCGAATCATGGGGCCGGGCCGTCCAGCCGCTTTCAAGTCCGTACAACAATCTCGAAATCATTCACGAAAAGACCGGCAAGTGGGTTGGTCTGGTGGGCGTGGAATATCATCAGGGCGGTGTTTTCACCGAAGCGCCCAACAAACTTTGCGCTGAATTCTGGCGCAAAGGCGGTTTGGTCCAGATTTATCTCATGATGCGAAATCCCGCGTCACCTGACTCATCCAATGGCGGCGGGAAATGTGACCTTGATTCGGTTCTGAATCCAAACCATGAATATCACCGCTTTTACTTTCACGAATTGGATGAAGTTGCCGCGGGCCTGGAAGAATTGCAAAAACAAGGCGTGATTGTTTTTTTGAATCCGTTTGCCGAAGCATCCGGCGATTGGTTTTGGTGGGGCGGACAAAATCCGGCAAAATTCAAGGCGCTCTATCGCGCGACATTCGATTATCTCGTCAAGGCGAAGCGTTTGAACAATCTCTTGTTTATCTTTGAACCCAGCAGCAGCCACAAGAACGCCGCCCTCTATTATCCCGGCAGCCAATACGTTGACATGATTGGCATTTCCATTTTCGTTCCGTGGAATCACGAGCTTGCTCCCGCCGATATTTCGGCTTATTCCCTGCTGACCACATTTAAAAAGCCGCTGGCCTTCAGCCAATGGGGGCCGCGACGCGGACAGGATCAAGTCGGCAAGGACGAACCGCCGGCCGACAACATGAAATTACTGCGCGGAGTCCAAAATTATTTCCCGCAGATAACATGGTGGATGAATTGGAACATGGCCTATGCCATTTCCTCCCCGACAAATTCCAATTACAACGACAAGAAGTTACTGGAACAACCGGGAGTGATAAACTTGGAGGATCTCTGCTGGAAAAGGGATAACAAAGCGGCAAAATGAACTTGAACTTGCCGCCTCAAGCAGCCTTTCATCCGGTTCCTTGGCTTCGATACTGCGGCCCTGTTTACAAGTCCAGGTCACGAACAAAAGCTTTTCAAGTTTTCGAAAATGGGATACAGAGTGGGGCATGAATCAACGCCGATGCCATGCCCCGGCCTTCGCCGCATGTGTGCTGCAAATTTCGGCGGCATGTCTTTGCGGGCAGGCAAACGAGCTTGTTTATTTCAACAGCCTGCAAAATGGGTGGTCAGATTGGAGCTGGGCAACCGACAATCTGAGCAACACCAGTCCCGTGCTTTCGGGCTTTTCCAACTCGATCAGCGTCTTCTGCACCGAGTATGCGGCGCTCTATCTGTCTCAAACCCCGTCTTCCTCAGCGCCCTATACGAATCTGACCTTCTGGCTCAATGGCGGGGAGACCGGCGGACAGGTTCTGACGGTGACAGGGACGCTCGATCAGGCCGAACAGACCCTTTACACGCTGCCACCCCTGGCCGCCAACACCTGGACAAATTTTATCATTCCCCTTTCCGCCATTGGCGTGGCCGACCAGCCGGATTTTGACGGCATTTGGATCTGGAACGACACTAATTTCAGCATCCCGACCTTTTATGTTGATGACATCGTTTTGGTGGCCGGGCCGGCAAAGGCCCAATTCATCAATGGATCATTCATCAAGGGGTGCAACCTCGCTTGGGAGAATGGGGATTACAACACCTGGCTTGGGCTGGATCCCACCGAGATCAGTTGGGGCGTCGGTTACAACTCTGCGAACCTGAACTCGTACCTGGCCAGCATGCACAGGATGGGAATCACGGTGCTGCGTGTCTGGGTAAATGAAGCCGACATGGGAGACGAGATCAATAGCAGTGACTACGTCACGGGTGTGACGGCGACATGGACGTCCAATTTTGCCAACATGGTCCAGTTGGCCGCCACTAACAGCATCCGGTTGTATGTCACCTTGAACAACGGGCGGGAAGATTGGCTTGAAAATCCGGCCCAGGCAGCCTCCTACCTGACCAACGCTTTGATACCGTTGATTAATACCTACAAAGGCAACACCAACATCTTCGCCATAGACTTGATGAATGAAATTGACGGGTGTGTGCAAGGATCGTTGGGCAATTATACCACCAACGGCGCGACCTGGTCGCAGGCACAATCTTATATATCAACCTTTGCCGCGGCTGTCCACAGCGCCGACCCCGGCCGAAAAGTCACTTGTTCGACCGGCTGGCATCAATGGTACAACCTTGGCTACTTCCTGGGGCTGGGGCTGGATTTCTATGACTTCCACAACTATCAGGATACCCCTTCTTTTCCATTGGCCTCGAGCTTGGGCATGGACAAGCCAATCTATATCGGAGAATGCGGCCAGGGAACCCAAGTATGGAACGATTCCCTCCAAAACACCTGCGAACTGGACGCCCTCAACAGCGCCTACAGCGCGGGCTACGCAGGTGTGGGGATTTGGGATTATGAATATCCGGGAAGCTCTGAAATTTGGACGATGGTGAACACCAACGGAACCTGGAGGCCGGTGGACTACACGATTCAAAACTGGCATTACGGAATTACCAACACCAACTTTAATGTGTCCATGCAGCCCTCCGGAACGAACTTGTTGCTGACTTGGCAGCAAGGGACACTTTTGCAGTCGTCAAATGTGACCGGGCCGTGGGTGACAAACTCTGAGGCTTCGCCGTACACCGTGTACCCGACCAACGCCCGGATGTTTTATCGGTTGCAGATCCAGGCAAACCCAATTTCCATCAACTTTTCCGGCAGTGGAACGCCGATGGGCGTCTTGGAAAGCGCAGGGGTCGTCCCCGAAACCAATTGGAACAATGCCGCCGGCAGCAGTGGCAGTGGCTTGGTTTTGAATGATTCCACCGGCAACGCCAGCAGAGCGGTGGCAGCTTGGTCGGCCAACGGTGTCTATAACACGGCAGTTCCAGACGTCGCCGGCAACGACCGGATGATGAGGAACTACCTGGACACGGGCGACACGACCACCACGATAGTCATGGTGAACGGGCTTCCCCCAAATACCGGAGGTTGGAACGTATATGTTTATTTTGACGGGAACAACCCGGAAACCCGCGAGGGCACTTACACCATCAGCGGCCCGGGAATCACCACGACAAGCATTATCGGCATTGATACTGCCAACACCGATTTCAGCGGCGCGTTTATCCAGGCGAACGACTCGCCTGGCAACTATGTGCTCTTCTCCATCCCAATTGTTTCGGGCTTCACGTTGAGTGCCGCGCCGATAGCCAACGGCGCCACCTCCCCGCGCGCGCCGGTCAACGGCATTCAAATCATTCCCGAGTAACAGCGACTGTGATTCAGCGCATCCGCGCTCAGGCAAAAAGGCGCGCCGCGGGGCGCGGTTTTGGGCGGGACGGATGGGCCGGGGCGGCGCCGGCCAGCCTGAGAAATTCGACTTGACTGCGCAGGGCGGGCCGGCTTTTCGGCCGCACGCGCCGATACGCGCCGTTGGCCCGCAGCAACCACGCCTTGGACTCGTCCGCCAAAGGAATGCCCAGCAATTCCGTTTTGACCCTGCGCCGCAAGGCGGCGTCCTCCACCGGAAAAGCCGACTCGATCCGCCGGAAGAAATTGCGCGGCATCCAGTCCGCGCTGCCCAGGAAAATCTCCGGCTGCCCGGCGTTCTCGAAGTAAAAGATGCGGCTGTGCTCCAGAAACCGGTCCACAATGCTGCGCACGGTGATGTTCTCGCTCACCCCGGGCAGGCCGGGCCGGAGGCAGCAGATGCCGCGGACCAGCAGGTCAATTTTCACGCCCGCCTGCGAGGCCCGATAGAGGGCCTCGATGATGTCGCCGTCGGAGAGAGCGTTCATTTTGGCGATGATGCGGGCCGGGGCGCCCCGCCGCGCGTTCTCCGCTTCGCGCCCGATGAGGGCGAGCATCCGCCGGCGCAATTGGAACGGTGACAACAATATTTTTTTACCCGCCTGGAAATGGCCGATGCCGGTGAGCAGATTGAAGACGTTGCTGGCGTCTTCGCCAAAGTCAGGCTGGCAGGTCAGCAGCCCCGTGTCGGTGTAGAGACGGGCGGTGATGGGATTATAGTTCCCGGTGCTCAGATGGACGTAGCGCCGGATGCCGTCGTCATCCCTGCGCACGACGAGGCAGATTTTGCAGTGGATTTTGTAGCCGACCAGGCCATAGACGACATGGACGCCGGCCTCTTCCAATTGGCGGCTCCATTGGATGTTGTTGGCTTCGTCAAAACGCGCCCGCAATTCCACCACGGCCGTGACTTGTTTGCCCCGGGTCGCCGCCTCCATCAAGGCCCCGACGATGCGCGTGTCGCCGCCCGTCCGATAGAGCGTTTGTTTGATGGCCAGCACTTTCGGGTCCCGGGCCGATTGCTCCAGAAAATCAACCACCGTGTCAAAACTCTCATAAGGATGATGCAGCAAAATGTCGCGCCGCCGAATCGCGGCAAAAAGGCCGGTTTCACCGCGCAAAGCGGCGGGCGCGGGCGCCCGATGCGGCGTGTCGCGCAAATCCCGGAAATGATCGCCTTCATAAATGGCCATGAGCCGCGCGGGATAAAGCGGGCCGTCAATCAGGGTCACGTCGTCCGGCGTCAAACGCAGCGTCCCCACGAGCGCGCGGCGGATTCCCTCCGGGCAGTGCTGGTCAATTTCCAGCCGCACGGCGTCGCCCTTGCGCCGGTTGTGCAATTCAATTTCCACCGCCCTGAGCAAACTCACCGAATCCAGCTCGTCGAGGTAAAGCTCGCTGTTGCGCGTGACGCGGAAGTGCCAGTGGCCGAGGATTTTTGTGCCGGGGAACAAATCCTTCAAAAAGCAGCCCACGATCTCGCCCAGAAAAACGTAATCGTGCCGCGGCCCATCCCGGGGCAGTTTGACCACCGGCGGCAACATGCGCGGCACCTGCACCACGGCCAGATGGCGCAGGTCTTCCCGGCCGGTTTTCATTTCCAACTGGACGATGATGTTGAGGGATTTGTTGAGCAATTGCGGGAAGGGATGCACCGGATCAATGGCCAGCGGCGTCAGCACCGGCAACGCCTGGGCGCGGAAAAAACTTTCCAGCCATTTTAAATCCGGCTCGCTCAGGTCTTGGGGATCGAGAAAACAAATGCCGTGCGCCGCCAGGGCGGGGGCCAATTGTTCACGCCAGCAACGATACTGCTCCCGCACCAGACGCCCGATGCGGGCATGCACCGCGCGCAACGTCTGCACCGGTGTCAGGCCGTCGAGACCGTGCTTCATGTTCCCGCTTTCGACCTGCTCCTTCAAACCGGCCACGCGCACCTCGAAAAACTCATCGAGATTGGAGCTGGTGATGCAGAAAAACTTGAGCCGTTCCAGGAGGGGATTGCCGGGATCGCGGGCTTCGTTCAAGACCCGCTGATTAAACTCCAGCCAGCTCAGTTCACGATTGATGAAGTGAGCCGGCTCAAAAGATTTGACGGCCTTCGGCATAGAAAATCCAACCATAGCCAAATCAGGCAACCGAGTCCAGTTCGCACGGAATCTCAGAGATTTGACAGGATTCCTTACGCCTTCAGCGGCCACCCATTTGGAGATCAAATCGGTTTGATTCATTTTGACTGACCCTGACTGGGTATGACCGGATTTTCTGCAAGCAATTCATTTTTAAAGCATTTGCACATAATTGATCCCGCGTTAACTAAGTTTAGCATCCTGGGCACTGGTTTGACTGGGGCGCGTCCGTCTCGGTCGCTGTGCGGGGCGTCTCGCGCCGCACTTTCGGGCAAAGTGGGCTTGCCGCGCCGCAGCCCCGAAAGCGGGGCGAAGGCGGGTCAAACCGATGCTCGTGGCCAAGCTGGCGGGCAAATCATGCGCAAATACTTTACAATGAACATCTTGCGACTCAACCGCTGGTTAATCCGGCCCGCCCGCCGTAGCCGCGGCGGCGTAGGCGGGTCAAAGCCTGTCAAAGTGAATCAAACCGATTTGCCTCTCTTCCCAAATCGTCAAAAGAGCGCATAGTGTACGGGTTATGGCATCATTGAGCTTGGATGTCCTGGAGGCTTCGCCGCTTGTGACCGAGTTGCGGGTCACGGGCATGAATTGCGCCAATTGCGCCCGGCGCGTCTCCGACGCCCTGCAAGGCGTGCCCGGCGTGGCGGGCGCGGATGTCTCCTTGCAGGACGGGCGGGCGCGGGTCCGATGGCAGCCCGGCTCCGAGGGCAAGGTGGCCAGTTTGCTGGATGCCGTCGCCGCCGCGGGTTACCAGGCAAAGCCAGCCCCGGCCGAAAGCGAAGGAAAAAGGCCGGCGGCCCTGGCGGGCTGGCGCTTCAACGTTGTCATCGGCCTGGCGGGCGCCGGGCCGATTCTGGCCGGGGAATGGCTTTTTCATTGGGGCGCGCAGGGGTGGTTTCGTTGGCTGTCTTTTGTGCTGGCGCTGGCGGTGCAGGTTTTATGCGGCGCGCGCTTTTATCGCGGCGCATGGAGACAATTGCGGTCGGGCGCGTCGAACATGGACACGCTGGTCGCGCTGGGTTCGACGGCGGCGTTTGGCTATAGCGCGTGGGCGTTGCTGTCGGGCGCGGGCCAGCCTCTTTATTTCATGGAGGCGGCGGCCATTATCACGCTCATCAGCATCGGCCATTGGATGGAGGAACTGGCGGGCCGCCGCGCGGAAACATCGTTGCGCGCGCTCCTTCGCCTCGCTCCGGCAACGGCGCGCCGGCAAAACGCCGATGGCTCCGACACGGAAGTTCCCGTGGCGCGGCTCCGGCCCGATGACCTCGTCGTGCTGCGCCCCGGCGCGTGCGTGCCAACCGACGGCAAAGTGACCCAGGGCCGGGGTAGTGTCGATGAAGCCATGCTGACGGGCGAATCGCTCCCGGTCGAAAAAGAGGCGGGCAGCAACCTCTACGCGGGCACGGTGAATTTGGACGGCCAGATCCTCATGCGGGTCACCGGCGTCGGCGAGGCGACGGCGGTGGCGCATATCATTGCGGCAGTGCAACGGGCGCAAAACAGCCGGGCGCAAATCCAGCGTTTGGCGGACCGGATCAGCAACGTCTTTGTGCCGATTGTCCTGCTCATTGCCATTGGCGCCGGGCTGTGGTGGGGGCTGGCTTTTGGCCAGGCGCGGCGGTGCAACGAATTCCTCAGCCATTTTCTCTGGGCGGCGCATCTGCCGGAGAGCCATCTGGCGGCGGCGATCCTGGCCGCTGTTGCGGTGCTCATTGTGGCTTGTCCCTGCGCGATGGGCCTGGCCACGCCGGTGGCGATCCTGGCGGGAACAAACGCGGCCGCCAAACGGGGCATTCTAATCCGCGATGGCGTGGCCCTCGAGAAAGCCGGACGCCTCACCGCTGTTCTGGCCGATAAAACAGGCACGCTGACCCTGGGCCGGCCGGCCGTCGTCGCGTCAATTATATTTTCTCACCCGCACGACGCCCTCAAGCTGGCGGCGGCTCTGGCCCGCGGCTCCAATCATCCCCTCAGCGTGGCCGCGGCAACGTTATCGCCGGAAAAAATGGACCTGTCCGGCTGGCGGGAAATCCACGGCGCGGGAGTGGAGGCCACAGTGGAGCGCGGCGCGGACGGTCCGGCCACGGCGCGCCTGGGTTCGGTTCATTGGTTGAAAAGCGCCGGCGTGGATGCTTCGCCCGGCGCGGCCTTTGCCGAAAAGTGGATGGCCCAAGGCGCGACCCTCCTGGGCCTTGCCCTCGATAAACAACTGGCCGCGATGATCGCCTTGCGCGACGCGCCCAAGCCGGGCATCGGCGGGGCGGTGCGGGAACTCAGGCGCATGGGACTGAAAATCTTTCTCGTCACGGGTGACAATCAACGCACCGCCCGGGCCATCGCCGCGCTGGCCGGCATTGCGGCGGAGAACGTCTTCGCCGAAGTCCGACCCGGGCAAAAAGCGGACCTGGTCCGGCAACTGCAGGAGAAAGGCGAGCACGTCGCGTTCGTGGGCGACGGCATCAACGATGCGCCGGCCCTCGAGCAGGCCGATCTGGGCATCGCCGTGAGCGAAGCCAGCGACGTGGCCAATGAGGCGGCGGACATCATTCTGCTCCAGTCAAACATACAGGCCATCCCCGAAGCGATCGCCTTGGCGCAGGCCGCGTTGCGCACGATCAAGCAGAATTTATTTTGGGCTTTTTTTTACAATGTGGCGGCCATTCCGTTGGCGGCGCTGGGATTTCTCAGTCCGATTGTGTGCGCCGCGGCCATGGGCGCGTCGGACCTGGTGGTGATTGGCAACGCCCTCCGGCTTAACCGGTGGGCGGCGGGGAAATGAAATATAGTCAAGGCGCGTTGGTTTGCGCCGGTGATTCCACGGGTGGGCGTTCGGGCCGGCCGGCCGCGCCCTCTGCTTTGCGCGGGCGGGATTTGAGCATCTCGTCGAACTTCGTTTGCTGGCCGGGAGTCAGGACTTGGCGGATTTCTTCACGCACTCTTTTCACCTCCTCGCGCATTTGCGGGGCAATCCGGTCCCACAACGGCCGGTTCCGCTCCTGGCTCGCCTTCATGATTTTTGCGATCTCGTCGCGCTGGCTGGCGGTCAGTTCCAATTGCTTTTGCATGCGGCGAAGAAATTCCGGTCTCTGGATTTGGGCCAGCGGCGGCGGCTGATTGGTGGAAATCGAAGGATGTTGAGCCGGCTCCGCCGGCGCGCCCGCCGGCGGGAGCGCCGTTTTCATGAGCAGCGCGCCCGTGACCACGCCACACCCAAAAATCACCATCGTGGCCAGTATGACCTTCCACGGACTCACCAGGCATCCTCGGCGTGTTGGCTGGGCGGCGCGACCACGGCGGCTTCAAAAGCCTGGGCAAAGCTCTCCGGCGAATCGGCCTGCCGGTTCGCGGCCAGGGACCAGAGGCCGCACAAGACAGTGATGGCGACGCATGAAACAGCGGCGCGCCACAGCGGGCCGCCCCACAACGCCCAGGGATTCGGCGGCGCAACAGTAGCCAGCCGGCTCATGATCCGTTTCTCAAAGGCATACGGAACATGGTCGCCCGGAGGATTTTCCCTCGCCACGGCCATCAATCTGTCCTGCAACTCGTTCCAGTTCATAAGACAATCATTTGGACGATCCTGCCCGCCGGGCGGTTACAGGTACTTTTCCTTGCTGATGTTTTTTAAAATCTTTCGCATTCTCCCGCGCGCGCGAAAGGCGCGCACCTTGACCAACGGCACGGACCAGCCGGTCAGCGCGGCAATTTCCTTGACCGGCCGCCCTTCAATGTCCAACAGCGTAATCACCATTCGCGCCGCGGGCGGGAGCCGCGATAAAATCTTGTCCACCAACTGCCGTGCCGCGTCGGCGTTTTCCCCCGCCATGTCGGGCTGGACGACAAACCGCTCCAGCCAATCGGCCTCCGGCCCGGTCAATTCGGAAAAAGCCGTTTCCCGGTTGCGTTGATGGCGGCGCAGGAAGTCATAGCACGTTCGCACGGCCAGGCGCATCAACCAATGTTCAAAGGGCGCTTCGCCGCGGAAGCCCTTCAGTTTCTGGAAGGCTTTGATGAAAACTTCCTGGACAATGTCTTCCACCTCGCTTTCCCGCCGCGCATAACGGCGGGCCGTGGCGAAGACGCGCGGCTGATGCTTCCGGATCAGCGGCTCAAAACTGGCGGCGTCGCCGTCCAGGACCGCGGCGATCAGTTCCGCATCAGTCGGTTCCATTGCTTGGAGTTTCCAACAAAACCCCTTTGAAAACAATAATGTCTGAACAGACGCCCCGCCCGGTCAAAAGTTACGAAATAAAGCGGCACCAGCCGGTGCTTCTCCTAATCCTAGCCAAAAGGATTTGAAATTCTTAACCACGGATGGACACGGATGGACACGGATTCAAAATCTGAGAGATAATTTTACGAGATTTTGGGCGCAAGAATCTAATCCTGATCTTAATCTTCTTAATCCGAATGAATCGCAGCCCACCGTGCGAAGAAGAAGGAGATTAAGATCAGGATTACGATTGGGATCAGGAACGGCCAGAATGCGCCCCAAGCCGGTCAATCGCGGGCAATGCCGAACATCTGCTCGAACGCAGCGGAGAATTTGGCGATTTCGGCCGAGATTTTGGGCGATTGTTGCGCAATGGTGTCGAGCATCTTGTCGCGCAATTCAGGCCGGTAACGCATCAGTTCCAGGGCCGCCACCGCCAGGGCCAATTGGTTGTTGATCTCATGGCGCATGTGCGAGAGCTTCCGGTTAAGCTCCCCGATTTGCTCCGCCGTCACGGTCGCTGGAACATTGGGTACACCCATGCGCAAGACCATGAGCCGGAGCCTCTCTTAAATCAAGCCCGTTTCCGCCGAAAAAAACTTTAAAATAAAATCTTGACATTCTCCGCCAAAAGCGCATTTTCATCGCCAGCGAGGATAAATGGCGCGTCGGGCCGAAGCCGGGTGGTTTTGCTGAATCGCGGTCGTTTTCAGGCGGTTTGCCTGTAATTTGACGCAAAAACCGCCGATTTGCTTGATTATTTGCGGTTTATTTTGGAAATTGATGGTTTACACAAGTGGTTCACAATAAGGTGGTTACAGATGTTTTAAGCCCCTTTTGGCGTGTTTTTCGCAAAAAAGTGGGTTTGGGTGCTTGACATAATTGATCTTTTTGACGATAAAGGGCGCGCATGAATACTGCGTTATCGCAGGGAGAGACGTGAAATGCGTAAAGAATTTCGCGCCGTCCGTGCTGTTTTCCAAGAGCGAAGATGGCCAGGGCAGGCGCGGAGGAGAACCGAAACTGTAAAAACGATTAACTGATAAACAATAGTATGAATAAAAAATTGAAAACATTCGCGATAGCGATACTGGTCACCGGTGCAACGGTGACTGCCACCAGGGCTCCGGCCACAGACACCAACACATTCACCAATGTGATTCAAGACCTCACAATCAGCCTGACTGTGTACTCGAACGCGCCGATCAAGAGCAGCACGAGCCAGACAGGGGAGAAGGCCGTCACTTTGACCACCAAGAGCATTATAGCAGCCTTGAGCAACGCCTCCGCAACCATCCCGTCTTTGGTCGGGTTTGATTGGGGCAAAAGTCCCCAATTGGTGATCGACACGACCTTCACTGCCACCAATGTCCCAGTGTATTCTACGAATGAGGTGGCAACCAACACTGCGGAGCTATCAACAACAAATGCAAACGTCTTGACTTTCGGTTCAACGACGTTGACGGTCAATAGCACCACCGGGTCGGCGATGATCACGAATAAAACGGTCGGCACCAACGGCGGCACTAATGTCCTTAGTGTCACCGGTTGGACCGACAATGCGTCCTCCATCTCCACCACTAATTTCACCTATACCGGCACCAACGGCACGGCGACAGACGCCAGCGTGGGGCCGGGGATCCCCACCAACGTGGGTGTCTGGACGGTAATCACGGCGGCGACCAATAGTACAGGACAAACCAACGTCACTGCTCTTACCTACACAAACTACGTTTCTGGCCATGAAACTAACTACATGACCAATGGCGGCTACGCCGTCGAAGTTCAGGGTGGAACCGCAACTGCCCCTACATTTGCTGATGTCAGCAGCTATGTGAGCGACCCTGCCTACTACTCTGTAATCATCACCGCAACCGGGACAGGTTTGGGCACTACAAATCAAGTGATCGCCACGGAAAGCGATAATGCGTGGGGATCTTTTGGGGTTCATGTTTTTAACACAAGCGCAAGCACCGCTCCCGGGAACAACCTGGACTTGAGTGTGTATGGATTCAGCAAAGAAATGTTTAAGAATGACGTCCTGCTCAAAAGCCGCACAAAAGGCACAAATCAAGTGGGCGAGAGCACCTTCACCGCGTCTGTCAGTGGTTATGGGAATATTGGCGGGTCTTTCGAGACGAACGGTGCAGGCACCAATTCCTATACTGTTCCGGCCACCGAATATTACGGCACTAATACCAATCCTACCAACGCGGTCAGTGGTTTTATAACGAACCCGATCCCTGTCGTGGTTGAAGGCACAATTAGCCTCGGTGCCCCCAAGAGCGTGCCACAGTAATCATTCTGCAAATCGGTTCTCGGCGGGGCAGTGGTCACCCACTGTCCCGCCTTTTGCCCTTCAGGACCGATCCTTTTCTGAATATGCGCAGGACACCCGGCCAATTGATCGTATGAGAGCCAAAGTAATCCTGTCCGCCTCGGTTCTGGCTCTCGCCGTATTGCTCCCGGCGATTTATTTCCATTTCAAGCCCGACAGCCTGCCGCCGGCGGCCGCACCGGTCGCCAGTGACGACAGCGCGGCTCCCGCAGGCCTTCCGCCGATTCTCAAGCGTGTTCAAAACCATCCGCAAGAGGGATTGCCGGCCCTTCCATCCAATCCGAGGCCATCCGGGCTGAGTCACGATGACTATGTCCTTCAACGTAAGGCACAATTGACTGAGTTGGGGATGAGCAGCGACCCGGCCGACCTCAAGACCATTCTCTCCGAATTGGAAAATCCCGAGCCGGAGATTCGCCAGACTGCGCTTTCCGCCACCATTCAATTTGGCAGTCAGGACGCCATTCCCGTTTTACAGAACGAAATGGCGTATGCCACCGACCCTCAAGAGAAGGTGGACCTCAAAAAAGCGATCGACTTCCTTCAGCTTCCCCGCCTTGGCGAGGACGACGGCGCCTCGATCACCCAGCAATCGGCCGACGGGTCCGCGCCCTCCAACAATTAGCGGGCCGCCTCGTGAATTGCGCGGGGAGCGTGTGCGTCTCGCGCGCGGGTTTGGCGTCTCGCCAAACACACCGTTGCCCCGAACTGCGACTCGAGACGCCTCGCGCCGCGCCCGCCCATAGGCGGGCCGGCGACGTCCGAAAATCCGTCGAGAAAAGAGCTTGCGAAAACCCGGAATCAGCCCAAAATCACCCACAGATTGTGGAACAGACCGATTAAAAGCAGGTCTGGATAATCAATGTAAAAACTGAAAAAGGAACCCTATGAAATCAAAAAGAACCGGCATAATTGCCACCTCACTGGTTTTGGGACTGCTCACACTGGCCCCTGCCCAAATCCAGGCTCAACCGAAAGCATTGACCGTTTCACTGACAGCGACTTATCAGAAGCCGGATGTCATTAGCGGCGCCGACCAAAACATCACGACGAGCTCCACCAAGTCGGTAAAGTTTACCTCCGCAAGCATTCTAAATCTGATTAGCAACAATTTGGGCATGTCTCTAAAGGGATACACTTTAATCTATGACCCCTTTGCCAATGACATCGGGGCGACGAATAAGACGACGGGTGATTTTCAAGACGCCTCTTCCATTTTCAGCATCGATACCTCCGGCACCCAGGTTTATTCCGGCAGCGCCAACTCCGACACAGGCAAACAAAGCGAAACTTACACGATTTATATGGTTATCACGTTTGATGATGGGAACGGAAACGCATTCACCGTTGACGGCCTGATCAAGGAAACATTTTCCCTGCCCGCTCCGACTGCCGCTCAAGTTAACAATGGCGTCACGCCCAATGCAACGATCTCATTTTCGGGGACTGTGAATGGATACGGAACTGTGTTTGGCAGCGATCAAAATGCAGACACGGCGGTATTCACAGGATCAGTGTCAGGCGGCGGCTCTGGACAGAGCTCCTGAGCCAAATCATCCCGTTCCGCGCCGTGCCATGAGACCCAAAGTACTCCTGACTGCGCTGTTGATAGCCGGTGCGTTGGTGGGTTTCACGGTCTGGTTGGCCTCTGCCTTGCGCGCTCCGCCCGCACCCGCGCCCACCGCAGGCAAAGAGCCGGCCCGCCAGCCAGCCGATGTGCAGGATCGCGCCGCAGCGACTGCGAGTCCAGACTCGCAACCCTTGAAGGTTTCCGAGCCTTTGCGCAATGGCGATGCGCTGCAAGCCGCCGGTTCCGATTCTGCGGACGGCATCCTTGCCGATTTGAAAAAGCCTGGCTGGGACATCCGTCAAGCCGCGTTGCAGAGAGCGAGGGAACTGGACGATCGTTCCATCATTCCACGGCTGCGCGAGATTGCGGCGCGAACCGAGGATGCCCATGAAAAGGCCGACATTCTTGACGCCATTGATTTCCTCAATCTTCCCTCCATTGACGAAAACATGGCCGAAGCACAGGCCGCAAGGGCCGCTGCCGGCCAGCCGGACCCTCCCCAAAGTCTGACCAATCGCTGGACGGGCAGACCCTTCGTTCGCAAACATTAACCGCGCCCCGGTGGGGCGGAGACACCCGGGGCGCAAACTTGAGAGCCGGATTTACTCATTCGTCAATTTTTGGCTGCTCATTCTTCGTATGCGGCCATCAATCCGCGCCGGCTGGATACAGATTGGGGAAATAATAACCGGCGGCATCAGCAGGAAAGCCGGGGCGCAGCGGTCCTTTTGGCGAACTGGATGTCACCAGACGTTGCGAGAGCAGCTCCCCCGTGACCTTCTGCCCGGTTCGGGGCGATGCGCCGACGATTCGTGCCACCTCGCCGCGCGCGATCTCCCCGCGCAGGAATAATTCCCGCAGCACCAAAGCAGAGCCGCCCGGAAGCTCCCTGGCCGACTCTCTGCGCTCCGCATAACCGGCGATCCGGTTCAGCATGCCGTCCAAAGCCAGGAGTTCCTGCATGAATTGGACCTGATCCACCGCGGTGCCCAGGAAAAACTCGCAGAACTCACCGAGATGGCGTTGCGAGAGATACCCGCGGCCATCGTAGTCGTTCACGCGTCTCTCATCCGCGTTGGCCAGGGCCGCTTCATAATCCTCCTTCCGCCGCGCCAGTCCGCGTGAGATCGTCCACAGTCCGTCGCTGTCGATGCCCGCTTTGACGAGCCACGCCTGGGTGAACAACCGCGCCACACGTCCGTTGCCATCCAGGAACGGATGAATCCAGGTCAGGCGATGGTGAGCGGAAGCCGCCGCCACCAACGAATCCGGATTTGTCGTCACTAACGGACCGTAAAACCCGGCGAACCGCTCCAGAAACTGCCTTAACTTATTGCCGGCGGGCGCCATGTGCCGTCCCACACTGACCTCGCTTTGGCGAAGTTTGCCGGGCTGGACTTCATGGACCTTTGCCCTTTGGTCTTCGAGTTTGCGAAATTCCTCCGGCAGCCGCCGCTGGAATCCTTCGTGCAACCAGCAAAGAAATTCGACCGAACAAATCCCGCTGGCCGGCATGTTGCGCAGCCTTGTTTCCATCTCCGCCTGAACCTCAACATGGGCCAAGTGCTGAATCTGGAGCGAACGCTGTGCGGGGTTTGCGGAAAAATCCTTCCGGAGCGCCGCGTCGATATCCCGGGGCCTCGTTCGATGACCTTCGATCAGGTTCGAGTAATAGCTGTTCATCGAGCGCACCAGATCGGCGACCAGTGCGCGGGTGATGGGATGCAGAGAAGCACGGAGCCGTTCCGCGCCCCGGATGAGCGCCAAAGCCAGAGCAGGCGCTCTTGCGTCGCCGTCTCCAGGCAAGAGCGGCTCCATGTCCGATGGATGATCGTAAAGTGTCTTGCTGGTAGCTGTTGTGCTCATTTGTGCCGATCTTATTGCCGATGGAATAAAGCACATAAGATGCCTGCTTACAAGCATATATTTGAACGAAAGGCGTCATTTTAAGCCGATTGTTTGCCGATCTTGTTGCCGATCTTTTCCGCTCGGTGGTGAAAAAGAATCACGCCTTCGTCATTTGGGATTTACTCCTTCGTCATTTGTGTGGCATCATCCAAGCATGATTAAACCGCTGATATCCGCCGCCTTGGCGCTGTGGGCCGCCGCCGCCACGGCAACTGCCGCGACAACTCAGACCAATGTGTTGCAAAACATCAATCTCCAGCTCACGATTTACCAGCAAGGCGCAACCAACAGCAAAAAGGTCACTGACCAGGTCGCCTCCTACACCACGAAAAGCCTGATCGCGGCCCTGGAGGCGGTCACCAGCCAGCAATTCGGCGCCGGCGCCAAATTGGTTCAATCCACCGTTTACTCCAACGTGACGGTCCCCATCGGCCCCGCCGTCATTTCAACCAATCTCTCAACCAATCTGGCGCTTGCAGCCAACAGCTACCTGAATGTCGGCGGAGACAAGTTTTTTTACGGCTATTTTGACAGCAATTACAACAACGCAGGCATCATGACGATCAGCAACAACACCATCATAACCGGCCCATATGCGGGCGGCATTCCCAACAACGTCCTGAGCGTCGTGACAGGCGGGATTACAAACACAAACGAAAGTGTGGCCATTGAAACGAATGCTTTAACGACGCTCACGCCGTCAACCAACGGCTCCGGGGCCGTCACAAACGTCCTCGTCGTCACCGAGCAGGTGGCGACCGGGCCAACCGAGTCAATTTTGACAAATATGCCAAGCTCGATCGACATCCTGTATAATGGCGCGGCCAACACCTTGTACCCTGTCACCAACTACCTGAGTTTCAGCCCGATTTCCCCAGCGGAGATTGTCGTGGAAACCGGGTCCGGTTTGGACACCACCAATGCCTTGACAGTCACGAATCTTGCCTCGCAAACCGGTTTCAGCATCCAGGGTCTGACCATCAATTATTCTTCACCCACCGGCTCGAACAACCTGACTCTCAGCTTGCAGGGCTTCGTCAAGCAGGCTTTGAAAGTGGACACCCTCGCGGCGAAAAAGGGGACGAACGCCGCTGTCGTCGCGGACATCTTTGGCGCCAGTTCCACCTGGAATGTCATCGGCTTCGGCTATGCCGGCGGGACATATACAACGAATCCAACCTCCGTCCCGATCTTTTTCGGCTATTTGACCAATGCCAGTCCCATCGTCGTTGAAGGCTCCGTCAACGTGAGCTTCCTCAAAAACCTGGCGCAGTAGCCGGGAGCGCATTTATCTCTGGCCAATCGGCGCGGAACGTTTATGTTCAATGAACGACGCATGGGATGGGACACAGCATGAAGCATCTTTTGAAGTTCACAGCGGGCCTTTTGCTTTTGGCGGGCGTTTTCCATGTCCACGGGCAGTTTCGCGCCCCCGGAGGACTTCCGCCCGGCTTCCATCACGCCCTGCTTGATGTGCTGGCCGGAGGCCCCGCCTTTTCCGGCCGGGCGAAGATTCAGATGTCCAACGGCCCCGATAAGGAGCCAACCTCCATCTCCTGCAATGTCGCCGTTTTATCGGGCAATATGCGCCTGGAGGTTGATTCATTCGAGGCGGGGTCCAATCTGCCGCCGGCTGAAGTGGCGCAGTTAAAGCACATGCATTCCATCAGCATCCTGCGCCCGGACAAGAATCGAATGTATATGGTCTTCCCTGATTTCGGGTCCTTTGTCGAAATTGCTTACTGTAAAAGCACCGGAACAGACGCCGCGCCCCCTCCCAAAATCAACAAAATCCCCCTGGGAAAGGAACTTGTCGGCGGCCAGCCGTGTGATAAAAGCCAATGGAACGTGACGGAAAGCGATGCCGAACAGTACGACATAACCGTTTGGGCGGCAACGAATATGAACAATTTCCCGATTCAAATCAAAGTCGGCGCGCCGCCGGCTCTGGTGGAATTCCAGGATTTGCGCTTGGAGCCGCCCAACGCCGGCCTTTTTGAACCGCCGGCCGGCTACATCAAATACGAAGGCATCCAGGAAATTATCCAGCGCGAGGCCGAACAGGCGCACCACACCAATGCCCCATAAAAAAAAGGCCGGACGCCATTGCAGCGTCCGGCCCCCAACAACCAAACTAACCAACCCTTGACCTCGGAACTACATCTGAATGGGAAAACCAAAAACCCATTCAGCCTCATATCCGAGGCTTACATATAATGACTCACATTTTGCCCTAATGTTCAACAATTATTTTTATTATTTTTGTAATCGGTGCCGGATACCCCCCCTGTCCCGCCCTTTTTCCCTGATTTTACAGGGGTTTTGGCGTGTTTTCCGGCCTCCCTGGAACCCCCTTTTGACGGCAATTTTTTGGCTGTTTTCCGCAAAAAACCGCCTTTTTTCCGCTTGATTTCTCATGCGCATCGTCAATCTCAATCCAGATTCGGACATCGGGGCCAGCGCGTGGTTTGTTGAACTGGATGATTTCCGCCTGCTCATGGACGCGGGAATGCATCCTAAACGTGACGGTTGCGCCGCCTTGCCCCTGTATTCGGAGGTGGAAGGCGAGAATCTCGATGCCATTGCCGTTTCCCACTGCCATCACGACCACGTCGGCTCCGTGCCCGTGGCCATGCGCCATTTCCCGAAAGCCCACGTTTTGATGACCGATCTGAGCCATTGCTTGCTCGGGCGCGTCCTGCACAATTCCGTCAATGTCATGCTCCACCAGCGCGAGGAACACGGCATCCATGACTATCCCTTGTTCACCCACGATCAAGTCGGGGAAAATGAGGCCCAATTCCAGGGTTTCAAATGCAATCGCCCCATCGAATGGGGCGCCTTGCAAAAGGCCCGCGCCGGATGGCGCTCGCCCGACTTGGAGTTTTTCGATGCCGGGCACGCGCCCGGTTCGGCGGGCATCCTCGTGCGCGGAAAGTCGCAAACCCTCTTTTACACCGGGGATGTTTGTTTTCACGACCAGACCCTCCAGCGGGCCGCCCGATTTTGCGGCGTGCAAGCAGACGTCCTCATCATGGAAACCACCCGGGGCGACCGCCTGCCGCCGCCCGGTTTTACGCGCGAAGGGGAAATTGACCGCCTGACCGAAGCCATTCAACGAGTCCTGGCCCGGCGCGGTTGCGTTTTGATGCCCGCCTTTGCCCTCGGACGCACCCAGGAAATCCTCGCCCTGCTGGCCCTGTTGATGGGGGCCGGCCGAATCCCCCGCCAACCGATTTACATCGGCGGCCTGGGCAGGGTCTTCACCGAAATCTACGATCAAAAGGCCCATCTGGCCAACCGCCAGCAACCCGATTTGAAACTGACCCGCGACCTGCAACTGATCGTTCTGGAAAAGGACCAACTGCAGAGCATGAAGCTGACCGGCGGACACCTCTTTGTCCTGACCGCCGGCATGTTGACCGAATGCACCCCGGCCCACGATCTGGCCCTGCGCATGATGGGCGATGAGCGGCAGGCGATCTTTTTTGTCGGCTACGCCGATCCGGACACTCCGGGGGGACGACTCAAGGCGTCCAAACGCGGCGAGACTTTTGTCTTCAGCGCCGCCGGCGGCGAAGTGACCCGGCGCTGTGAGACGGGGGATTTCGACTTGACGGCACACGCCAGCCGGGAGGCGCTGCTGGATTTTGTGGGCCAGGTTTCCCCGCGAACGGTGCTGCTGGGCCATGGCGGGCCGGCCGCCCGCCAATGGTTTGAAGAGCAGATCCGCGCCCGTTATCCGGGGATCAAGATCATTCAACCCGCCCCGGGCCTGAGCGTGGAGGTGTGATGAAACGCTATCTCACCTGCAAATCGATGTGGTTTCTCTCCAGGGTGGCGCCGTCGTCGAAGGCCAGTTGTTCCAGCGCGATGTTGTAATCGGCCAAAGCCCGGATTTCCGCCGAACGCGCCGCCGTCAGGTTGTTTTGCAGTTGCAGCACGACAAAGCTGGTGCTTTTGCCATGATCCAGTTTGGTCTGTTCCGCCTGCAAGGCCTCCTCCGCATAGTGGCGCGCTTTGCGCGTGGAATCCACCTTCAACAAATCGGACCGGATGGTTTTCACGTCGTTGTCAATCGCCACCACAATGGCGGACTCGACTTTTTTCAGTTGCAGCAACAGTTGCTCCAGGGCGGCCCTGGCCGACTTGTAATTGTTGCGCGCGCCGCTGTTCCCCAGCGGAATGGTCAGGCTGATCCCGTAGGAATAGTAGGGGTAGTTGCCGTTGCGGATGGTGTTCAGGTTCTGGCTAAAGGTCAGCTCGGTCGCGTTGTGTCCGTAACTTCCCAGCAAATCGATTTCCGGAAACAGTTGGTTGAAGGTGTACTTGATGGTGACATGCTGTTTCTCAACGCTGGCTTTGGCCTGAAGCAAATCGGGCCGGTTCTTCAGGCCGGCGCGCCAGCATTCCTGCATGTCCGGGTTCTCGGGCACGGCGAGCAATTCTTCCGAAGGAACGGGCGTAACGCCGGTCCATTCTCCGAGCCGGAAGGCCAGAAGGCTCTTGAGGACGTTTTCTTGCACCACCAGGGTGGTCTGCGCGGTCAGCAAGTCCGACTCGGCCGACGCCGCTTGGGATTCCGCCTGCTTTTCGTCCAGGGGCGCCAGCGCTCCGACCTGCACGCGCCGCTCGTCTTCGCGCATCGTTTCCCGCGCCAACTCCACGGCCTCTTTTTCCACTTGCACGTTTTGACGGGCAAAAATGAGATTGTAATAGGCCGCCTTGATGTTGTTAATCACCGTCATGATCTGAAGGCGCAGGGCCAGTTGGTCTATCTTGAGGGTCTTTTTGCTCACCTGAATCTGATAGCGCGCGTTGTCAATCCACAGGTTCTTCAACAACGGCTGGCTCAGAGTGACCCCGGGATCGCTGGTATAATCAACCGCGGCCTGCCCAAACTCCGAGATGTACTGCCGCGAAATCGGCCCGGTGAAATTATAAGTCAGCCCCGTCGGCAGCGTGCCGGTCAAACCCGGAGTGTAGGAGTTAATTTTCTCCAATGTCGCGCCAAAAAACAGCCCGGCCTCCGGAAAAACTCCGCCCGGAAGGTCATTATAATTATGCACGGCGTTCATGGAAAACGAGGGTTCATACGCGCCATAAAGTCCGTTCAGGGCGAATTGATCAATCACCGGATTGAGCCGGCTGATCAGAATATCCAGATTGTTCGTCAGCGCCATTTGCACGACTTCTTCAATGGTCAGGACGCGGGTTTTTTCAGCGGGAAGCGGCTGCGCCTGTGCCCCGGTCGCGGCACTGAAACAGAGCAGCGCGGCCAGCGCCACGGGGATTTTGGGTTGCCGGTGAAACATACGATTCATGGTTGATTTATTCATAACGCAACGATTCGATCGGGTCCAAATTGGCCGCTTTCCAGGCGGGATAGGTGCCGAAAATGACGCCGACCAGCGAACAGATTCCCAAACCGATGAAAATCCAATCCACCGGCAGCACCTTGGGCAGTTTCATGTAATGGGCCGCAACATCCCCGCTCGTCACCCCCAGGGCCACTCCAACCACCCCGCCCACTTCGCACAGCACGACCGCTTCCATGATGAACTGGGTCATGATGCTCCGCTTCTTCGCGCCGACGGCCCGGCGGACGCCAATCTCCCGCGTCCGCTCCGTGACCGAGACGAGCATGATATTCATGATGCCGACGCCGGCGGCAAGCAGCGCGACGGAACTGATCACCGTGATGCCGATGCGCAGCTTGCGGGTAAAATCCTGCATTTGCGCCATGAGCGAATCGGCCGAGATGATTTCAAAACCGTCCTCCTCCCCCGGCGGCACTTTGCGAATCAGCCGCATGATGCCGCGCACCTGGTCCACGGTCGCGTCATAGTCGGCCGCGCTGCGCGCCTGCACCAGAATGGCCAGGTTGATCCATCTCCTGTCTTCATAACGATTCATGCCGGTGGTGAGGGGAATGACGGCGAAGTCGTCCTGGTGGCTTCCTTCCATCGTGCCCCTGGGTTCGAGCACGCCAACGACGGTGTAATTGACATTGTTGAAGGAGACGCGCTGGCCCACCGCGGAGCCGAAAGGGAACAAACTTGCCGCCAGTGTGCTGCCCAGGACACAGACATCGCGCAGGCCATCCACATCGGAATCCAACAAGCCCCGTCCCTCATGGATGATCCAATTCAGGGCGGGAAAGCTGCCGGGCGTCTCGCCGGACAGCCAGACCGTGGGCGGCGACTTGCCGTAGCGCGAGATCATCGTCCCGGCGGTCAGGCCGTCATCCAAACCCACATTCAGCGCCAGGGTGGCGCGCCGTTCCACTTCCAGGCCCTGCGCGAGGTCAATGCGTTTGCGCCGCCGATATTTTTGCCAGCCTTCAGGCCCTTCGAAATTGAGCGCCGGCCATGTTTGCACAATGAAGGTCTGGCCGCCCAATTGATTGAGGTCCGCTTCGATTTTTTTCTTCATCGCCCGCATCGCCGTCATGACCAGGATGATGGAGAAAACACCGACCAGCACGCCCAGCAAGGTGAGGGCCGAGCGCAGCTTGTGCGCCGCCACGGCGCCCATCGCCATGAAAAAGCTTTCCTTCAGTTCGGCCCCAAAAGCGCGCAAAGTTCTCATTCGTTCCTCAAGGCATCGACAGGGTTCATGCGCGCCGCGCGCCACGCCGGCAAAAATCCCGAGATCAAGCCGGTCACCACGGACACCAGGATGGCCAGCCCCGCCACGGGCAGGGAGATGTTGATGGGAAAGTAGGGGAAAAAATGCGACGCCAATACGGTCAACGAATACGTGATGCCCAATCCCACCAAGCCGCCCAGCAGGCAGATCAACGCCGCCTCGATCAAAAATTGCAGCAGGATGCTGCGCCGCCTGGCCCCGATGGCCTTGCGCACCCCGATTTCCCGCGTCCGCTCCGCCACAGAAACGAACATGATGTTCATGATGCCGATGCCGCCGACAAACAACGACAGGCCGGTGATCAGCAAACCGACTGCGGCGATGGTCCCCGTCACCTTGTTAAACGTCGCGATGAATTGTTCCTGTTGATTAATGGTAAAATCGTCCGGATCACCCGGCGCGATGTGGCGGATCTTGCGCATCAATCCGCGCAACTCCTCCTTCGCGTCCTCCAGATGGACCAAGTCCCTTACCTTGACCTGGACATCGAAATTGGGGTCGCGCCAGTAGCTGATCAAAAGCTGTTGGATGGGAATAATGACTTCATTGTCAAAACTATCCATGCCCAAAAAGCTCCCCCGCTTTTCCAGCACGCCGATGACTTCCAGACGGCGCGCGCCGATCTTGATCTTCCTGCCCAGGGGCGATTCGCGCTGGAATAAATTCGTCGCCACGTCGTTGCCAATCACGCAGACAGGGCGTCCGCCCTCCGCTTCGTCTTCGGTGAGGAACCGCCCCTGCTCCATGGCGAAACCGCTGGTGGTCAGGAATTGATCGGTTGTGCCAATGATCTGGACGCGGCTGGAACTGCGGTTCTTATACCAAACCGCCTGATTCATGTCGACGGTCGGCGCCACGGCCGAGGCCAGGGACATCTGTTGTTCGACCTCGCGGGCTTGCTGGCGGGTGATATCGCGTCTTTTATTCTCCCTGAGCCATTGCTCCCACGTTTGATCCGCCCAAGTGAAGCGGCTGACAAAGAGCACGTCCGCGCCGAGGATCGAAATGCTGTCGTGAAAGGCGCGGTCCAGGGCGTCTATCGCCGTGCCCATCGCCGTCACCGTCACGATGCCAATGATGATGCCGAGAGTCGTCAGGACCGAGCGCAATTTGTTGGCGCGGACCGCGTCCCAGGCGATGCTCAGCCCTTCTTTGATTTCGATGAAGAAGTTCACGGGGCCGGGACCGCTGTTTTTGGGGCGTCGTCGCTGGCAATCAGCCCATCCCGGATGCGAATGATGCGGTGGGCGTGCCGCGCCACCTCCTCCTCATGGGTCACGACAAAAAGGGTGTTTCCCTTGTCGGACAGCGCCCGTAACAAGGCCATGATTTCCTCGCCCGTCTTGGAATCCAGATTGCCCGTTGGCTCGTCGGCCAGAATGATGGAGGGCCGGTTGACCAGGGCGCGGGCGATGGCGACGCGCTGGCGCTGGCCGCCGGACAGTTCGTTGGGTTTATGGTGGATGCGATCGGCCAGCCCCACGCTGGCCAAGGCCTCCAGCGCGACGCGTTTGCGGTCGCCGCCGTCCATCCCGGCGTAGATCAAGGGCAGTTCGACATTGCGCAACGCATTGGCCCGGGGCAGAAGGTTGAAGGTTTGAAAGACAAATCCGATTTCCCGGTTGCGAATCTCGGCCAGTTCATTGTCGTCCAATTCGCCGACGTTGGTGCCATTCAGCTCATAGGCGCCGGAAGTGGAAGTGTCCAGACATCCGAGCAAATTCATCAGGGTCGATTTGCCCGAGCCGGACGGCCCCATGATCGCCACATACTCCCCCCGCTCGACGCACATGGAAACATCGCGCAAGGCGTGGATGGTTTCTGATCCCATCTGGTAGAGGCGGGAAACATTTTGGAGGCGAATCAAGCTCACTCGGGCGCGTCCTCCGTCTTCAATCGGCTTTGGTCTCTTTGTCCTGGACCACGGCGTTCGTGGTGACGGTTATTTTGGCGTCATCGGCCAGATCACGGTTGATCGCCTTGTAACCGCCTGACACCACTTCCTGGCCGTCATGCAATCCCTCCAGGATCTCGACGTAATTATCATCGCTGATGCCGCGCTTGACCGGAACCATCTTGACATGGTCCCCCTCCACGACAAAAACGACTTCAATGGGTTTGGGCGCTTCGTCGGGCTTCTTTTGGCCGGCGGCGGAGGCGTTGGTCTCCGCGCTGTTGGTGCTGACAGCGTTCTTGGCGACGTTGGTGGCCGCGCTGTTGGTGCGGACAGCGGTCTTGGCGACGTTGGTGGCCGGCGCATTGCTGGAGGCCGTCTGGACGACATGGTTCGTTGCCGCCGCGTTGGTCCCGCCCGATTTGTCTTTGGGCAGGCGGGTGGTGACGCTCTGGATCGGAACGGTCACCACATTGGTGCGATAACGGGTTTCAACGTTGGCTGTGACGGACATGCCCGGAAGGAACGCGTCCTTATCCGTGATGTGAATCTTCACCTGGAACTTGGTCGCGTCGGTGCTGGTTGAAGCAGCGGTGGAAGTGTCGTTGTTATTGGCCGAGTCGGCGATTTCGGTCACGAGGCCGTTGAACTTTTGGTCTTTAAAAGAATCCACTTCCAGATGGGCCTTCTGGCCAAGGGTGATCAAGGGCACGTCCATCTCGCCCACATCCACGCGGGCTTCCATGTTGGTCAAATTGGCCACTCTCATAACCTCGGTTCCAGCATAGGTTGCCGTGCCCACGACACGTTCGCCCAATTGGGAATTCAATTTGCTGATCGTGCCATCCAGCGGCGAATAAATGACCGTCTTGGAAAGGTCCGCCTCGGCGGAATTCAACTGGGCCTGGGCGATGCTGACTTGCTCGACCGCGGCGGCCAAAGTGGTTTTGGCCACGTCATAAGCCGTCTTGGCCGTCAGGAAATCCGATTCGGAAATCAATTTGGCCTGGAAGAGCGCCTCATTCCTTTTGAATTCGAGAAAGGCCTTTTCCAGGTTGGCGTCGGCGGTGTTTTTGTTGGCGGTGGCGTATTTGAAATTGGCCCGGGCGGAATCGCGGGCCGCCACATAATTATCGGGCCGGATCTTGAGCAGAATATCGTTCTTCTTTACATGCTGCCCCTCCTTGACGTCCAATGCGATGATTTCGCCCGAAACCTCCGGGCTGATTTTGACCTCCAGAACCGGCTCAATTTTTCCATTGGCCACAACCTCCTCGGTGAGGTTGCGGCGGGCCGCCTTTTCCTTGGTGATGGAAACCGGCGGCGCGCGTTTGGCGTACTTGCCATAGACTGCCGCCGCGATGATGACCAGGGCCAGCAGGGAAAAGAAAACGATCTTTTTTTTGCCTTTAGACTTTGCCATTGCGTTCCTTGATTTGCATACACCGTTCCCGCCTGAATGTTTCAGGCTTCTTCATCCCGAACAACACATGCTCCTTTCTTCTAACCCATAGAGACAATTGGGGCAAGAAAATCTTTTGAAATTTCTTTTGCGCCCGCGGTTTAAGAGAACATGTATACGCGAGTTCATCCATACTTTACTTAGGAAGCGACCGCGAAAGGTTGCGTAAAGAATTGTGATCTGTTTTCCAATAAGGCGCATCCCGGTGTTTGGGCAGTCCATGACACCACGACCGGCAGCGCCGAACAGCCTCCCCAGCCTGAAGTCCGTACAGTTAGAATATAATATCATCAACAGATTTATTAATGAATTTTTAAAAAACTGTGATTTTTGGCGAAAATCGTTTAAGACCTTGCCCGGCAAAGACTTAAGGACAAGGCGGCGGAGAAGACGCCAGGCGATCAGCCGTGGTCATGGCCGCGCCCAGAAGACCGCAGGATCATGGGTATAGCTCATGCCCCGCTGCGCCTTTTCCAGCGGGATGATGACAGAATCCAGTTCCACGTAGGCTTTCTCCCCCTTTCCAGATTCATAGCCGAAGGAACTCTGCCGGGGACAGGAAAGAGTTATGAAATTTTTCGCCATGTAATTCAGGTAATTGGCTGCATCCTCCTTCCGACCGTTCCAATTGGCATCCTTCGACAGTACAAGTGGCTCGCCTTTGATCATGCGTGTACGTACTTCAGGGATCGAGAGCAGGGTTCCTTGCGAATCCGTAAAATACGCGTTGAAAGTTGGATCCAGGTAAACCCATTTCTGCAGACTCTCCAGCCAAACCGCTGTGATGACGTGACAATCGGGATCACTTTTGTCCAAGGGCTGGCAGGTGATGTGCCGGGATTTGTAGCCCAGAGCCAGACAGGCCTCGTTGAGGATGGTGGCCATCATGCGGCAGTTGATGCCCCGGTTCTCTTTTCGGCAAACCTCCAGGAGATTCAACGCGTTGCGAGGCTCGGGGGTTTTTGAATTGCCATCGTGGCGGACTTGGGCGTGAACCCAGTGCAGGAGGTTAAGCACACGGGAGGCGTCGTCGCCGTTTCCGGCGATGGACTCCAGCTTCCACGTCTCACGGAAGCGTGTCAGGTCAGGATCCTGCTTGGATTGGTAAGTGAAAGTCACTGGATCCTTTTGTGTATCACCAGGATAATCTCCGTGCTCACGGAGGATCGATAAGTAGTCGCCCCGGGTCCGGACCATTTCCAACAGAAGCAGAAAGCCAGGTTCCTTGCGGATGGGATCCAAGTCGGTATCGGAATTAATTTCAGAGAAGTTCTTGAAACCATCGCCAATGGCCACCCCCAAATAGGCGATGGCCTCCCCTGGTCTGCCAAGGCGGGAGGCTCCGCAAGCCAGGTTGTAATAGTAATCAGCTTGGATGTATTGGCTCAAGGAGCCGAAGTCCGGCGAGGCTGCGCGCTTTTGCATGATCTGCATGGCTTCGGCAATCTTTTTATCCTTAAACAGCGTATGGACCCGCTCCCTCTCGGATTGGATCTCCGATGCCAGGTTCGTGGATTGCCCATGGGCGGTAAAAGAAAGACTGGGAACCACGAGTAGTCCCACAAGAAGCAGAGATCGGATTGATTGTTTCATGATAACTCCTATTAAAGTTGGGAGGCGGCCGGCAGTGAAATTCCCGGCAATGGAAACACCTGGCGTCTCAAGAAGTGCGGCGGTCTGCGCCTTAAACTGGTTCCAGTCGTTTCCATATTCCTGAGTTCTTCCATGCCTTACTTAGGAAACGACCGTGAAAGGTTGCGCAAAGAACCGTTGTCTGTTTCCCAACACAAGAAACAGGCGCCGCCATTCGCCCCCCCCGATTGTCCTCATGATTTTGGTTTGACGGCGGTGATGCGGACTTCGCAGGCGGGCTTGACGATGTGCAGCAGGCGGCGCAGGCAGCGAAAGCCGCTTTCACCGAGCCGGAGTTTCGAAGCCCAAACCGCCGCAAAACGGGAGTAGCCGAACTCCCCCGTCCCGGCTGCCGCAACCTCGAAGCCCAGCTCCCGCGCCAGATTGCCCAGACTCTGCGTGTTCCACGAATAAAGATGGTGATTCGGTTCGTCAGGAATGAATTGCTTGTATTTCGCCTCGCGTTCCAGCGGCGCGAAAAGCAGCAGTTTGCCGCCGGGCGCCAGGAGCCGGCGGATTTCCCCCAAAACAGCCGCCGGCTCGGGCACATGTTCGAGTGTGTGATGGCACAGGACCACATCCATCGTTCCATCGGCGATGCTTTTTGTTTCGGCGATATATTCAATGCCCAGGGCGCGGACGGACGGTTCCAAAAAATCAGCGACGTCAAAGCCGATTCTGCGCCGGCATTTCAATGCGGCCAGGTTCCAGCCCAGGCCGACTCCGTACTCGAGGACGACATCGGTGGGGCGGACGGACGGGGAAAGTTTTTCGGCGCGCAGCCGCGCGACCCAGGCGAGGGCGGAGTCAGGGATGCCGCGCTTGTGTTGCTGGTAGCGGCGTCCGGCTTCGCCCTGATAATGGCGTTGTGCTGGCTCTGGGAGCATGGCGCGCAGTCTAAGGCCGCGCGGCCCAAACTTCCAGCGGTTTCCGGCTCTTCCTAATCCTAATCTTAATCCTAATCTTTCTGCGCAGAGAATTAGGATTAAGATTAGGAGCGGATTGTTGCCCATGCCCGCCGACGTGTTGGTGCGAACGCGGGCGGAAGTAAACCGCCGCAAACATCTTCGCGCCTCCTTGTTTCATCAAGTCCTGAATCAGGGGCGAAAGCTGTATGGATGAGACCAACTTGGAACTGGTCAAGGACTGGCTGACTCGCGCGCACCAGGATTTCAAGATGGATTTTCGCGTATTTCGCGTGGTTCGCGGTTAAGAATTCCGGTTCTTGTGCTCATCTGGCAAAATCATTCCCACCTTGCCTGACATGGCCCGGCATTGTCGGACTTGTCGCGCCGCCTTGTCCCGCCACAGCCGTCTTGTCTTCCGTAGCCGCCTCACCGAAGCAGGATGCGGCGAAGGTGGAAGCGGCCCCGGCGAAGGCGGATTTGTTGGTGTATTTGTTGGTGGGCAGAGCGGGCGGGGCGCGGCATTCTCCTGCCATGGCGCAAAAATCAACTGATGAAGCGCGGCGTCCGCCGGGAACGGGACCCTTTGTCAACCGCAGGCCGCCATGAGTCCAAATCATCAAAATGTTGAAATGTTTGGAATTGACGGCTTTTCGCGCCGGGCAAAGGGCGAAAAGCCTGGCCCCGTTCGTCGAGGATCATTCGGCGATGCAGTACGTGGAGGCGATTGGCAGATTGCAAATTTGAAATTTACAATTGACCTGGCCTGCGGCGAAAAGTTAGTCCTTTTTTATGGCGGGGCCAAAGACCTTCCAGCCCAGCAGGATGAACAAAATAAAGGACAACAAGGCAAAGCCAAGCGGATGAATGGCGTTTGCGCCCCAGTACGGCCACGGGCCGAAAACCAGCCATAAAATCATCAAAACCCAATAGAGCAAGCTAATATTCATGCCGCCACTATCCGCCAGGCTGGAACAGTTCGCAATGGGGTAAAACCCTACCAAGTTCCTTTGGGGTCAAAGGGGCCAAACCATGGTTTTATCCAATCCTCCTAAATGACAGCCAATGGTTCGGGCACAAATCGGACAAAACTATGGTTTGATAAACATTCTTTCCAGCATCGCGCACCAGTTTCCCCAAGGAAACTACCGCACTCATGTTGATTCGTTTGGCCTTCCAGTTTGATTGACAACATTTGTGACGGTGTGACGGGTAAAATGGGGGTCGTGAGGCATCCGCCTTCGCCGCAACAGCTTCGGCGCGACAAGGAGGGGAGTGCGTCGCTGGGCGGGGCACGCACACCGAATTCTCTGATTTCCAGAGAATTCCTCGGTGGGTGTATGGGGGGGTCGCGGGAAAGACTGAGCAGATGGCTAAATTTATACAGCTTCGAGGCAGCAAAAGACGAAAAGCAGTAACATGTTACCGCTCTGTTACCTTTCGTGTTACCGGCTAAGTCGTTGATTATCAACACTTGTTACCGTGTTACCGATTTTCCAGACCTATCACCCATATACCCCTCTCCCGCCCCCCTGCTACGCGGGGCAAGGGGATCTCGGCCGGCGAATTTGCCAAAATGGGGGATGCGCCCTGACTCTCTGAAGATCAGAGGCGGATGAATGGATAATTGCCAGATTCCAGGCGATTTTCTAAGCTGTTTCATGCCCGAACTGGCTGAAGTTGAGTATTACCGCAAGCAATGGGAGCCGGCTTTGCAACGGAAGATCCTCTCTGTGCATTTGCGCGCCGGCAAAAAAATCTTCCGTGGGACGAATGTCGCGGCCCTGCGGAAAACGCTGCGCGGTTCGACGTTGCTGGATTCCGAAACGCACGGCAAGCAGATGCTCTTTCGCTTTTCCAACGGCGGCTGGCTGGGCATTCATCTGGGCCTGACCGGGAAGTTGCGCCTCGAGCCGGCGGCGGCGGTTGCGCTCAAACACGATCACTTGGTTTTGCGCCAGAGCCGGCACAGCCTGGTCTTGAGCGACCCCCGGCAATTCGGACGGGTCCTGTTTCACCGCGGGAAAACCCAGCCGGCTTGGTGGCGCAACCGGCCCCCTCAAATCCTCTCCCGGCAATTCACCCGCAAGAGGATGGAACAGTTCCTGTCACGTCATGGCCGCGCGCCGGTCAAAGCGGTCCTGCTGTTGCAAAGCGGCTTTCCAGGCATCGGTAACTGGATGGCGGACGAAATCCTCTGGCAATCCAAAATCCATCCCGGACGGCCCGCGGGCAAACTTCAGCCAAGGGAGACCAGGAAGTTGCACGCCAAAATACAATCCGTCAGCCGCGCCGCGCTCCGCACCGTCGGGGAGAACGATGGGGACCTGCCGGGGTCATGGCTGTTTCATCAACGCTGGGAGCCTGGCGGTCATTGTCCAGCGGACGGTTCGCCGCTGCGCCGCGGGCGGTGCGGCGGGCGGACGACCTGCTGGTGTCCGGGTTGCCAAGGGCGGAAGCTTCGCGTTTAATGAAACCGTGGATGTGAAGGTCAAAATTTGCGGGATTACGAGTGTCGGGGACGCGGAAGCGGCGGTCGAGGCCGGGGCCGATGCGCTGGGTTTGATGTTTTATCCGGGCAGCCCGCGCCGCATCTCCGTGGAAATGGCGCAAGCCATTGCGCGCCGCTTGCCGCCCTTCATTCTTCGCGTCGGCGTTTTTGCCGATCCGGCGCCGGAGGATGTCTTTTCGGCCATGCGCCAATGCGCCTTGAATCTGTTGCAGTTTCACGGCCACGAAACCCCGGAGTTTTGCCGGCAATTCGGCATGATGACGATGAAGGCGTTCCGCATCCGGGACGCCCAATCCCTGCTCGAAATTCCGAATTACCGGACGGATGCTTTTCTGCTTGACAGTTATGCGCCGGGCATGGCGGGCGGGACGGGGGAAACATTCAATTGGCAACTGGCGGTGCAAGCGGGAAAGTTTGGCAAACCGATTTTTCTGGCCGGCGGCTTGACGCCGGAAAACGTGGCGGACGCGGTGCGGACGGTGCGGCCATTCGGCGTGGATGTTTCCAGCGGAGTGGAGCAATCCCCCGGGAAAAAGGACCCGGAAAAAATGCGGGCTTTCATCGCCGCCGTGCGTTCTGCCTGACATGATTGTGGGATCAACTATATGCTACGCGCACATGCAGGCGACGGGAATGGTGAACGATCATTTGGTGACTTGCTTCCGGCACAAGGAACTTGAGCGAAAGGCCAAAGGCTCAAGTGGGCACACCGCTAATTTATTGATTATACGAAGATTGCATTCTTTTCAGAATCGAGGTTGAGATTTTTAGAGATTTTCATTGACAAATCGATCATTTAATGGCTTGATGCCTCCGTAAAAACTGCTTGCCGCCGCCATCAAACTTGGTTGACTGTGCCGGTTTGCGTTAAGTAACAGTGTCAATAACCATTTGCATTTGTTTATGAACCCAAAGGCCATTCTTGGCAGCCTTGAACTGCTCATCGCATTGTTCACGGCCGGCGTTCTTTCCGGCCAGGCGGCCTCCATCAACTGGACCAACACCAGCGGTGGAAACTGGAGCAACACCAACAACTGGAGTCCAAACCAGCTTCCCGGCACCAACGACACGGCTGTCATCACCGTCGCGGGCAATTATAGCGTCACGCTGGATGTCAGCCCAACAGTGGCGGGTCTGGTTTTGGGCGCGAGCAGCGGCGACAGCACGCAAAGCTTCTTCACGGGCGGGCAAACCTTTGCCGTCAATGGACCGATTCAGGTAAACTCCCAAGGCATCTTCAACCTCTCCGGCGGCGCGCTGGCCGGAACCAATGTATTGACGGGGACGCTGACTTGGAGCGGGGGGAGCATCTCCGGCAACATGACTGTTGCCAGCAACAGCTTCTTTAACATTGTGCACGGGGGCGGCAATGGCTTTTACGGCCTTATTTTAACCAACTTTGGAACGGTCAACTGGACCAATACCACTATCTATGGCCGGAACGCCCAAAATGCGGAGATTTACAATTACGGTTTGTGGAACGCGCAAAGCGACAACACCTTTGCGGGAGGCAACGAGGGCGGCACGACTCTCTTTGAGAACTTCGGGACGTTCGTCAAGTCGGGCAACACCGGCGCCACCACCCTCGATGCCGCTGTCGTGTTCAACAACACCGGCACGATCAATGTGGAGAGCGGCACGCTGGACATTAACGGTGGGGGCACGAGCAGCGGCGGCGACATGACAACTTCCGGCGGCGGGACCATCAACTTTTCCAGCTACATCTTTACCAACACCAATACGTTCGACGGCATTGGGAGTTTCGTGGCGGGCGGCGCGACTATTGACGGAGCGATTGTGGGGACGCTCAATTGGGATGGCGGGAGACTGGCCGGCGTCATGACGCTTCCCACCAACAGCGTCTTGAACATTGTGGCCGGAGGTGGGAATTCCTTTGACGGCCTCGTTTTGACCAACTATGGGACGGTCAACTGGAGCAATACCACCATCTATGGCCAAAGCCCCAACAACGCGCAGATTTACAACTACGGTTTGTGGAACGCGCAAAGTGACAACACCTTTGCGGGAGGCTACCATGGCGGCACGACTGTCTTTGACAATTTCGGGGCGTTCCTCAAGTCGGGCAACACCGGCGTCACCACACTCGATAACAGTGTCGTGTTCAACAATACCGGCGCGGTCAATGTGGAGAGCGGCACGCTGGACATTAACGGTGGTGGCACGAGCAGCGGCGGCGACATGACAACCTCCGGCGGCGGGACCATCAATTTTTCCAGCTACATCTTTACCAACACCAATACGTTCGCCGGCATTGGCAGTTTCGCGGCGGGCGGCGCGACTTTTGGGGGCACGATTATCGGCACGCTGAGTTGGGATGGCGGAAGTGTGAGCGGCGTCCTGACTGTTGCCACCAATAGCGTCTTGAACATTGTGGCCGGGGCCGGCAATGTCTTCTTTGACGGTCTCGTTTTGACCAACTATGGGACGGTCAACTGGACCAATACCACTATCTACAGCCATGGCCCGGACAACGCGCAGATTTACAACTACGGCTTGTGGAACGCGCAAAGTGACAACGGCTTTGTGGGGGGCTTCGGTGGCGGCTCGACACTCTTTGACAACTTCGGGACATTCCTCAAGTCAGGCAACACCGGCGCCACCACCCTCGATAGCGGTGTCGTGTTCAACAATACCGGCGCCGTCAATGTGGAGAGCGGGACATTGGACATTCAAGGCGGGGGCATCAACAGCGGCAGCGGCACCTTTGCCACGGTCAACGGCGGCTTGCTTGTTCTGGATGACATCACCTTTGCCAACAGCGTCACGATCAGCAGCGGCACCGTGGTAGATCTGGGGGGCAACACGACGATGAACGGCGTATTGACGGCTACGAATCTGCAACTGGTCAGCGGCACGCTCAGCGGAACCAATGTGCTGATGGGGACGCTGACCTGGAGCGGGGGGGGCATCTCCGGGGTTTTGACTCTGGCCAGCAACAGCGTCTTGAACATTGTGGCCGGGGGCGGGAATTCCTTTGACGGCCTCGTTTTGACCAACTATGGGACGGTCAACTGGACCAATAGCACCATCTACAGCCAAGGTCCCAGCAACGCGCAGATTTACAACTACGGTTTGTGGAACGCGCAAAGCGACAACACCTTTCAGGGGGCCTACGGCGGGGGCTCGACACTCTTCGACAACTTCGGGACGTTCGTCAAGTCGGGCAACACCGGCGCCACCACCCTCGATGCCGCTGTCGTGTTCAACAACACCGGCACGATCAATGTGGAGAGCGGCACGCTGGACATTAACGGTGGGGGCACGA
>Ga0326728_10004631_pt1 | contig 40241 bp, 28 predicted proteins | sample MB3enrmetagenome_FD_207602 | JGI IMG/M metagenome (GOLD analysis project Ga0326728, IMG submission 207602) | Lab enriched peat soil microbial communities from McLean, Ithaca, NY, United States - MB31MN | ecosystem: Environmental > Terrestrial > Soil > Wetlands > Peat | place: USA: New York... | reverse complement strand
GAGAGGGCCGATCATGCTCTTTGCGAGCTGATGGATAACCCCAAAAAAGTTGCCTCTGCGGCAACTCCTATCGTTACTTAATTATGCGGAGGGGTTTAAGTATCGCACCGAAAAGCCCGGAGTGAATAAGGGGATCGTACCGAGAGTGAAGGCTGGCCGGCGCAGCCGCCGAGAAAGGACCCTCGGCTGTTTCCTTCCTCTGAGGAAACCATTTTAGATAATTTTCGAATTATCCGTGCAGTAACGAAGGAATTTTCCGGTTACCGGGCCGATAACGATAACAACCGCTACCGATAGAGCGAGCCACGTCTTTCTCATGCTCGATCCCTCCAGCCTGAGTTTGTTCGACCTTCTCTATATCGTTCAACCCGAATTATGACCTGTGTGGCGATGGTCCGTTTCATTCTCATTCCCGTGCCGGGTCTGCCAGTCTGCCCGTAAAGATGATGCTCCCCGACCGAGCTTGTTCCGGAGCCAGGCGACGCGGCCCGGTACATTAACTTGGGTGTTGTCCTTGAACGCCGCGGCGACCTCCAGAAGGCTTGCGTCTATTACAAGAAGAGCTGCGACCGGGGCGATAACATAGGCTGTGGCAACATGCGCAACTGCCCATAGGAGGCGCCATGAGGAAACGTTTATCCGTGTGGTTGTTGCCACTGCTCGCCGTTTCATTGTTCTTTGTGATGTTTATCCCCGACGTGCATGGGCAGGCTCCATCCGTTCAGGGCAAGTGCGTTCCAACCCCTCCCTGTTTCTGTAACCCGGAATGTTTCAGGTGCGGGCCGGGTGGGTGTTCGAAACCAAGTTCTCCGTCGTATGAGCCTTCCGGCCCGAGCGCGGAGGAGCTCCGAAAGCAGCGTCTTCAGGAGGAGCGACGGAGGCAGCAGGAGATCGCTGACCAGGTCGCACGAGAAGAGGCAGAGGCAAAAAAAAGGCAGGCCGAGTTTGAAGAGAATAAGCAACGTGCCCTGGACGACCTGAAGGGTGTAGCAGCGGGCGAGTTCGGCCTCAAGGACATCGGGGACAAGGGCCCTGTCGGCGCCGGTCTCAAGGAGATCGGTGCTCCTGCCTCTCAAACGGCACCCCTCCCGCCCCAGGGTTGGAGCGACGCCTCCGTCGTTGACTTGCGCTTCCTCGACCCGACCAAACCCATCGTGGTCGATCCCCATATCGCCAAGGGCAAGGAACGCACCTTCCCCGTCCAGCTCGACCCGGAGACCTATAAGAACGTCAACCACAACAAGGGGCTGGAGGCCCTATTGAACAACAAGCCTGAGCTGGCCGTCGAATACTTCAGGAAGGCACGCAAGGAGAGGCCCAATGACCCCATCATCCGCAATATGCTCCTCCTTTCCCGGGACATCGCGAGGGTCCACGCCCAAAGGAGGGAAGAGGCGAACTACTGCGCGCTGCAGACTTTAGGGGCCATGATGTCCGGCGACCCTGCTGTGGCCCAGTCGTTCGCCGACCGCGCCCGAAATCTCGCCCCTGACGACGGGCGCATCGCCTCGCTCGCCACGTATGTCAAAGGTGAAGGGCTGAATTGGGAACGGTACCTGGAGGCCCAACCCCTTCAAACCAGAAACGCCTATCGCCTGGCCGGGCACGCATTGTACTCCTGCGTCAAGGGCGACATGGCGGCGGCGGCTAAGAGCATAGACACGGCGCACGCCATAAGCCCGCAAGACCCTCTCGTATCCGAGATATCAGACAAAATCCACAAGGCCTCGGCAGGACAGCAGAGGACCGGCAAGAAGGACAAAACGCGCCAGACAGAACCTTGATGTTTCAGATAGTCGACACGTTAGGTTTTAGCACTCTATTTGTTGATCCCTGCAGCTTGCTGCAGGGTACTATTAGCCCTCTTTCTTTAAGGCCGTCATGATGCTGGCGATATCGGTATCGAGCATTGCAGGGGTGATACATTTTTTGCTGCCCCTGGCGCGAAAAAGGAATATGCTCATCCCTGACAATACCTCCCGGCACGAACCGAAGAGGCTTGACCGGCGCTTCTTCGAACCACTCTATCTTCCTCCCTGCTCATCCGAGTTCAACCCCATAGAACGAATCTGTCTGGTCATGAAAGCCGAGTACTTCGCGAAGTAGTTGGCTAGCCTGAGGTCCTGCTCCCCGCATTGAGCGCCGCTGTTGAGAGCTGATAGCGATTAGTAGCGTACGGGTCTTATACCCTGCAATCCGTGCTGATAACCACGGCCCCGGTCGGCTTCGGTCTCGTCCCGGTCGTAAAGCAGCCGAAGCCATTTCTCATGTTCCTGAAGGGTGCCAACGTTCGGTCCGTGATAGAACCGACGCAGGCCCCTGATGTATCCCTCGTAATAGCCGGATCGGGCCGACAGACGACCAATTCTCTCAGCCTCCGCCATCCTCGATTTAAATTCCTGGTAGGTCATGAGTCGCTTGCCTTATTCAAATGTCGGCCCTGCTCGTTCCGGTGCCTATCTTCCCAATTATATTGTCGCTGTTGCGGCCGCCGTCTTAATATGCTTGACATCTTTATCGGTCTATAAAATAATGTCAAAAGCGCCATGGGTGTTATTTCTTAAGCCTATTTCGAGGTCAGAAAAGGAGGGCCCGATGAGTTCCGAGGAAATCACCCGGAGAAAGTTCATACAGAATGTGGCCAAGTATTGCGGTGCGGGCGTCGCGGCCATGGGTCTTATAGGGGTCAATCACGCCCACGGGGGGTCGTATGACCTGGAGATGCCGGCTCACGACGGCATGTGGAGAATGCGCGACGCGGCAGGCCTCCAGAGCGCCGACTGGCGGAAGAACGGATTTGTCCCCCCTGACTATTTCGAGAAGAAACCGGAAACGCTTGTCAACGGAGGGAAGCCGGTCGAATGGTCCCACCTCCACGAGAACTATTACGGGGAAGGGGGCAAATCGCTCGTTGCGCTTACTATGGCATCCGCCTTCGACAAGGACCTGAAAGGGGACATAAGAAAGACCGTCAAGCTCATAGGGGGGTTTGAGAAATCGCTGAAAAGGACGGACCGCATCCTTATCAAGCCGAACATGAACTCTGCCCATCCTTACCCGGGCGGGGGGACGGAGGCGGCTTTCCTGGAGGCGTTGATTCTCGTCCTCAAAGAGGACGGGTACGAGAATCTCACGGTCGCCGACATGACGGGGCCGTGGGCGCCCCAGGACCGCGTCGCCAAGGTCCTCGGCATAGACTCCGTTTGCAGCGGGACGAAGACGCCCCTCGTTGATTGGGACAAGGGCAAGTGGATGAACATACGGAATGGGCGCGCCGAATACCTGGGGCGGTTCGGAGGGAAAGACGGCACCGTCGCCTATCCCGAAGACCTCAAGAACTATGACAGGATCATCTATACACCGGTCATGAAGACCCATTACCTCGGCGGCATCACGATGAGCCTGAAGCTCTCCGTGGGCATGCTCCACCGGCAGGACCGCGCCCAGCAGTTCCACGCCTTCAACCATTTCTTCGTCGCCCCTGCCGCCGCCGAGATCAACCTGCCCGTCAGGCCGGACCTCATCATCATGGACGGGCGGAGGTCCTTCATCAGCGGCGGGCCGTCCCACGGCGAGCAGGTCAAGCCCGGGATCATCCTTGCATCCGGGGACCAGGTTGCCTGCGACGTGACGGGCATCAAGCTCCTCCAGGAGTATTACCCGAACATGGCCCAGAACAAGATCACAACGTACGCATGGTACCAGAAGCAGATACTCCAGGCCGTCAAGGTCGGCGTGGGCTACGCTAAGAAGGATGAGGACATAAAGCTTCTGCTGGGCTGATCGCAACCGGTTCCGGCAGGCAAGGGGGGCGCACGCAGGCACGTGCGACCCCCTTGACGTTTAAACCCTAAAATCCCCGTTGACCCTGTGTAGCGAGATGGTATAATGAAGCAGCCAGGGGGCATGGGTTTATGACAGCATATGTGTTACAGCGGTTGACCTCTCATGCTTAGGATCCTTCTGTTGCTCAAAGAACCCCGCGACGAAATCGTTGATTTGCTCGAAGGTCGCCACGTGGACATGGAGTATGGCGCCCCTGCCCGCGCCGCCGGGGGCGCTTTTCAGCGAAAGGTCGCGTCAGGCAATTACGACGCAGGGCTCCTGGAAGGGGACGCGTCCGGCGTGGCCCCCCTCAAGCTGGCCGACCCGAGGGCGGAGCGGCCAGGGCCTTCCAGGAGGCGATGGACGCGAGCCCGACGTTCTATGTGAAGGCCCAGGAGAACAGAGACAGGCTGCACGCGCTCATCAGAAGCACCGAGCCGGACGGGCGCGAAGAACCGTGAGACTTCCCACATCGTCATAGCCGATGGTTGAGGTCTCCCGGCAGCTATTATGTTTGACGCAACATTCCACCCGATATAAAATTATCCTGAAAAGAAATAGCGCACAGGCACGTTCTGAATCGGACCGGATGCGAGGCGTACGGATGGCAAATCACGGCAACGGAAATACCGATAAATCCCTCGAACAGTGGCTATGGGATGCCGCCTGTTCGATCCGTGGAGCAAAAGACGCACCCAAGTACAAGGACTATATCCTGCCTCTGATCTTTATCAAGCGCCTGTGTGACGTATTCGACGATGAACTGAACCGTATTGCCAAAGAAGTAGGAGGACGCGCGAAGGCGTTCGAGGCCGTTAAGCGGGACAAGAAACTAGTACGCTTTTACATACCGCTCGAACCCGCCGCTGTTGATGAACCCGTGTGGACCGTGATTCGCAAGCTCGCGGATAAAATCGGCGAGCAGTTGACAGACCACCTACGAGCCGTTGCAAGAGAGAACACAAAGCTCGACGGCATAATCGACCGAGTAGATTTTAATGCCATGACGCACGGGCAGCGCGATATCTCGGATGACCGCCTGAGCGCGCTCATTGAGCAGATCAGCCTGAAGCAATTGGGACTGAATGACGTTGAGCCAGACATCATAGGGCGCAGTTATGAGTACCTCATCCGCAAGTTCGCCGAAGGAAGCGGGCAGAGCGCAGGTGAGTTCTATACGCCCAAGGAAGTAGGTATGGTGATGGCGCGCATAATGGACCCCCAACCGGGTATGGATATTTATGACCCATGTTGCGGATCGGGCGGCTTGCTTATCAAGTGTCAACTCGTTTTGCAGGAATCGATGGACCTACGTTCTCGCAAATCCTTCGCCCCACTGAAGATGTACGGGCAGGAGAATATCGCTACGACATGGGCTATGGCGAAGATGAATATGATCATCCACGATATGGAGGGGGAGATCGAGATAGGAGACACGTTCCTAACACCGAAGTTTCGCACGAGCACCAGCCTGCTGACCTTCGACCGTGTTCTGACGAACCCTATGTGGAATCAAGACTGGTATACCGAGAAGGACTATGATGCAGACGAGTTCGGGCGGTTCCCCAAAGGTGCAGGCTTCCCTGGCAAATCGAGCGCCGACTGGGGATGGGTTCAGCATGTGCGAGGGAGCTTGAACGCTTCAGGACGCGCAGCCATCGTCCTCGATACGGGCGCAGCGAGTCGCGGGTCCGGCAGTGCTAATGTGACCAAAGAAAAGCAAGTCCGACGGTGGTTCGTCGATAATGACCTGATCGAGGGCGTGGTTTACCTGCCCGAAAATCTGTTCTACAATACGACCGCGCCAGGCATCATTCTTTTTCTGAACAATAACAAGCCCGTCGAACACAAGGGCAAACTACTCTTGGTCAATGCGGGACGGGAGTTTCAAAAGGGTGACCCCAAAAACTATATCACGGGAGAAGGCATCAACCGCATTGCCGAAACTTTCAAGCTGTGGCGCGAAGAAGACAAGTTTAGCCGCGTCGTAAGCACGGACGAAATTGTCAGGAGCGATTACAACATTTCACCGAGCCGGTACATTCAGACCGGTTCATCCGAAGAGTTCAGACCGATTGACGAGATTTGGTTTGAGCTACAAGAAGCAGAAGAAGAAAGCAAGCGAGTTAACGAAAACCTCAAGCAAATTATGGCTTTGATTGTAAAATAGCATGGCAGATATCATTCATAGTGAAATTGGCGGCCATCCAGCGAACTGGCTAATTAGGCGAGTTGACTCGTCGTTTGATATTCAGCAAGGGAAATCTGTCTCAAAAGCCCATCGCAAAGGCGACAATCAAAAGCCGTTTCTGCGAACAAGAAATATCTTTTGGGGACGTATTGACCTAACTGAACTTGATCAAATGCACTTCACAAATGCTGAAGAGGCTCGCTTGAAATTACAGAAAGGCGACCTTTTACTCTGCGAAGGCGGCGACGTTGGGCGCACCGCCATTTGGAATGACCAAATGGAAGGCTGTTATTATCAAAATCACTTGCATCGTTTGCGTGCAAGATTCACCAATGAAATTGACCCGCAGTTCGCGCTTTACTGGTTTTGGTACGCGTTTGAAGTTGGCAACGTGTACATCGGTAGAAGCAATATAACAACGATTCCGAATTTGTCGCAGTCGAAACTGGGCGAGTTGCAAATACCTAAACCAGTATTTGACGAACAACGCCGCATCGCCTACGTGCTGAATACGGTACAGACCGCCATAGAACAGCAGGCACGGATGATTGCCCTGACCCGCGAACTAAAGTCTGCTCTCATGCTCAAGCTGTTTACGGAAGGACTGCATGGCGAAAAGCAAAAGGAGACGGAAATTGGATTGGTGCCTGAGAGTTGGGAAGTGGTTAGAATCGGTTCTTTGGGTAAATGCGTTACGGGGACAACCCCGAGAACTTCGATTGATGAATATTATTTTCCGCCAGAGTACGATTTCATTGCTCCTGCTGATTTGGGCATAACACGAAACATTTACGATTCAGAAAAAAAGATTTCGGGCAGAGGTTTCAAAATAATTCGGAGCCTGCCAAAAGATGCAGTCATGTGCGTTTGCATCGGTTCAAGTCTCGGAAAGGTTGGTATGACCTGGAAAGATGAGTCAGCAACAAATCAGCAAATCAACTCTGTGATCTGCAACAAGAACTTCAACGCACGCTTCGTTTACTATTTGCTACTTTATTATGCTGATTATTGGCGAAGATTTGCAACGTATAGCACTGTGCCTATTCTGAACAAGAACCGGTTCGAAGGTATTGAGGTTCCCGTTACGATAAACCGCGAAGAACAGTGTGAGATTGCGGATATACTTTCAAGCGCGGATGCCAAGATTGAACATCACGCCCAAACAAGAGTGTTGGTTGAAGAGCTTTTTCGCACCCTGTTACATGAACTGATGACAGGTCAAAAGCGCGTCAATGAGATTGACCTATCAGGTGTCGCGTAAAGGGGTTACTCCATGCCCAAGCCTGGCGAATACAAAACGGTACAAGCGCGTATCTTTCAGTACGCTCAAGAGGTCGGCTGGCACTACATCGGGCGTGCGGAAGCGGAACAGCGCCGAGGGTTTGACCCGTCTGCGACGCTCCCATCAGAACAGGCTCGATACGCCTCTCTCTTTTTCGATGATTTAGTGTACCGGAAGGTCCGTCAGTTCAATCCACTTTATAGCAAAGCCCCTGGCGCGCTTGTCAGTCAACTACGCCGCCTGCGAGCCAGCATCTTCGGCAATCGAGATTTCCTCGTCTGGCTGCGGAATAAGCGCACATTTCCTGTTGCCGAAGAGAACCGCGAGCTTGACCTGATCCTAATTGACTATGTTGACCCTGCTCGGAATATCTATGAGGTAACCGAAGAGTTCTATTGGCACAATGGGCGATTCGGAAACCGTGAAGACATAGTCTTTCTGATCAACGGCATACCTGTCATCGTAGTGGAATGCAAAAATGCGAGTAAAGAAGAGGGTATAGCCATCGGCATTGACCAGATTCGCCGCTACCATGTCGAGACGCCCGAACTGTTCATTCCCCAGATGGCATTCACCGCTACGGACGCGCTCGGCTTCGACTATGGTGCTACCTGGAACACGGTGCGCCGTAATCTCTTTCACTGGAAGCATGAGCAGATAGGGCAGTTGGAGGCGAAGGTCAAGAGCTTCTTTGATATCCCTCGCGTGCTCAAACTGCTCAAGGACTACATCCTGTTTGCCGAGAAGGACGAAGAACTACAGAAGTTCATTCTGCAACAGCACCAGACCGCGGCCATTGAGCGGGCAGTTGTACGAGCCCATGACTCGGTTAAGCATCGTGGTCTTATCTGGCACACACAGGGCAGCGGCAAGACCTTTACAATGCTCAAGACCGCCGAACTTCTCTTCAAAGCTCCTGAATCGGACAAGCCCACCATCCTGCTCTTGATTGACCGCAATGAACTGGAAGACCAATTGATGAAGAACCTTGCCTCTCTGGGTATGACCAACGTGGAACATGCTAACAGTATAAGAAGGCTCAACAAACTGCTCAAACAAGACCATCGCGGCATCATCGTCTCGACCATCCATAAATTCCGGGATATGCCCGCCAGTTTGAACGCGCGCCGCAACATCTACGTGCTGGTCGATGAGGCTCATCGCACGACGGGTGGTGAACTGGGCAACTACCTTATGGCGGCTCTGCCGAACGCCACTTATCTCGGCTTCACGGGCACGCCGATTGATAAAACCGCCTATGGGCAGGGTACGTTCAAGACGTTCGGCGTTGACGACGCCCCGCAGGGATATCTTCATAAGTATTCAATTAGGGAAAGCATAGCTGACGGCACTACGAAACCCCTCTTTTACAACGTTGCCCCGAACGACATGCTCGTCCCTGCTGACGTCATGGAGAAGGAATTCTTCGCGTTGGCGGAGACGGAGGGTATTGCCGACATCGAAGAGCTCAACAAGATTCTGGAGCGCGCCGTCAACCTCAAGAACTTCCTCAAGGGTAAGACACGCATCGAAAAGGTCGCGGAGTATGTAGCCCAACATTACCGAGAGAACGTCGAGCCGCTTGGCTACAAGGCATTTCTGGTTGCGGTAGACCGCGAAGCGTGCGCCCTCTACAAGAAAGCCCTCGACAAGCTGCTCCCGAAAGAATACTCTGAGGTGGTCTACACGGGGAGCCATAACGATAAGCCGCTGCTTAAAGAATTTCACATCAACGAGAAACAAGAGAAGGCAATCCGCAAAAGTTTCAATAAGTACGGCGAAGCCCCTAAAATGCTGATCGTCACCGAAAAGCTATTAACAGGTTTTGACGCGCCTATTCTCTACGCCATGTATCTCGACAAGCCCATGCGCGACCATACTCTTCTCCAGGCAATCGCTCGCGTGAATCGACCTTACGAAAACGAAGAACAGGAAATGGCCAAGCCGCACGGCTTCGTGCTCGACTTCGTGGGCATATTCGACAAGCTCGAAAAAGCCCTATCATTCGACAGCGACGAGGTCAACGCAGTCATTAAAGATTTGGCTATACTCAAAACACTCTTCAAGAATCAAATGGAGCAGAAAGCACCAGCTTATCTCGCCCTCATTACGCGCAACTTCGATGATAAAGACGTGGATGGACTGATCGAACATTTTAGGGACAAAGACCGGCGCAAGGAGTTTTTCAAAGAATACAAGGAAATCGAAATGCTTTACGAAATTATCTCCCCCGATGTCTTTTTGCGCCCGTACCTCGAGAACTATGCCACGCTTTCAGCCATCTATGCGGTCGTCCGTAAGGCGTACTCCAAAAAGATTTACGTGGACCGCGACTTCCAGAAGAAGACAAATGAACTCGTGCAACAGCACATCGGGACCGACAGAATTCAAACGATTACAAAATCAGTCAAGATTGACTATGAAACAATTGAGACGATCAAGGAAAAACAAGCGGCTTATAATACTAAGGTCATTAATCTGGTGAAAAGTATCGAGAAAACTGCCGACGAAGCGAGCGACGACCCGTATCTGGTCGGCATGGCTGAGCGCGCTAAAGCAGTACAGGAGAGCTGGGAGGACCGTCAAACAACCACTGCCGACGCGCTCGAAGAACTCAAGAAAGCACTTGAGGCGAACGAGCGCCGCAAGAAGGAACAGGCCGAAAAAGGCTTCGACGGGCTGACTTACTTTGTGTTTACTACCCTTATGGAAGCGGGCATACGCAACTCGGAAGCCGTCAGCCAGAGGATACGGGCGGCTTTCGTCGATCAGCCTAACTGGGCGGTTAGTGAAAAAGAATTGCGCGAGGTCCGCCAGAAAATAACCTTTGCGCTATACGCCGAAGAAAACGACCCAGACAAAGTGGCGGCAGTAGTTGATCGTCTGCTCACCTCAATCATAAAGGCCACGCATCCATGAACGTATTAGACCACAAAGAAGAGTTTAAGGCACGTGTCCGGGCATGGGCGCGAAAGATCGATGTGGAGGTCCATACCATTTCCATCCGCCATATGAAGAATAAATGGGCTTCCTATACAAAGGCAAGTGACCTCCTGATATTTGACCTTGAACTGATCAAAATGGGAAAAGAGTTGAGTGATTATGTTATCGTCCATGAACTATTACACTTTGTTACTCCGAATCACGGAAAGCTGTGGAAAAGTCTAATGCATGCGTATTTGGGCAACTACGAAGAATTTGAAAAGAGGCTAAGAAAATACACACCAAGCGTGCAGGGGACTCGCAACCGATTGCGCAATATTACTTAAAACCCGATGAATATTTAGCGGGGCTGGGTAGCGGGGCCTAATTCGGAATCGGCCTGTGCGACTACGAGATACAGGAGAATCGACGCGGATTACTGCCGCGCAAGGCGCGTTACGCGCCTGCGGTGCGCAGGGCGTCTGTTCTGTTTTGCGCCTAGCTTGAAATAGTCGAACATTTTTCCGGCTATGAACGCGACGACCAGGAACACGGAGGCCACACCGAAAACAAGTACCTGCTCCTCGCTCATGCTTCTGCTTACCCCCCCATATCACTCAGAGGCATCGCATACGACGCCCGGTATCGCTCTTCCAGAAACCCGCCGGCTCAAGCCCATAAGGTAGCGTTTGTACATTGTAACACCATTGTGGCCAAACAAGTCAACTAAAATCTTTGCCCATGCCCCCTATTTCTGGTTCGCCTTTATGTATTCCTGGCAAAACTTGAGCGCCTGTTCACCGGGCAGACCCCTAGCCCTGGCCTGTTTCACCCATTCTTCGAGGATGGGCCTGACCCTGGCGGCCCACCGGGCGTCCTCTTCCTTCGACAGCGGGATGAACTTGTTGCCCCTGGCAACGGCGAAATCGCGCCCTTCCCTGTCCAGCTCATCCCAGAGCCGGGCCTGCTTTTCTATCCACTCTTCGTCGATTTTCTCTATGATCCCCTTGACGTCTGCGGGCAGTCCGTTCCACTTCGTCTTGTTCATCACGTAGAACATGCCACTCGAATAGGAGGCCCCATAGTCCTCCGTCGTATAGCTTACGACCTCCCCCAGCTTCCATCCCTTCAGCGCCTCGATGGGGGCAAGCAGCCCTTCCGCGACGCCCTTGCTTAGCGCGTCGTACGTCTCCGGTATCGGCATCCCGACAGGCGCGGCGCCGAGGGCCTGGGCGACCATGGCGTTGATGCCCGAAGACCGGATCTTCATCCCTTTCAGGTCTTCCAGCTTGTAGACGGGCTTTTTCGTGTGTAGCAGACCTGGGCCGTGGGCGTGGAGGAAGAGCACCTTCACATCGTCGAATTCCTTCGGCTGGAACTTCCTGTAGAAATCGTTGATCAGCTTGGTCGCTATGTAGCCGGTCCTCATGCCGAGAGGCAGATCGGCGACTTCGGTAAGGGGGAACTTTCCGCGGGTGTAGCTCAGCACGCTGTAGCCGATGTCCGATATCCCCCTGACAGTGCTGTCGTATATCTGGGCTGCGGGGCTTAAGGTCCCGCCGGGGTAGTAATTAATCTTCACCCTCCCGTTCGTACGCTTTTCCACCTCCCTGCACCACTGCTCTGCGGCCACGCTGTTCTTGTGCATTACCTGGTAGACATTGGAGAATTTGAGGGTGACGACCTTCTCTTCGGCCAGGGCGCCGGCCGCGATGCTGAAAAGGAGAAAGGCCGCAACGCAGACCGCTGTGCAGCAGCTTCTCGTATCGACGCGCATCTGTAACCCCCCCTTTTCTTTACCGATGTGCTCCGGTTATGCGCTCTTCTCGCAATGCGAAGCATACCAGTCTACAACCTCCCTTATCATTTTCTGATAGGAGGTCTTATGCTTTCTTGCCTGTTCCTTAAAGAATGCGACGCTTGATTTCTTTAAGGAGATAGTTATTTTAACATTCTCTTCCTTCAATACCAATTGAAGAAAATCACGGACCTGTAGGCAGGCGCTCCTTTTGATGGGCTTTCGGGCAGGCGTGAGGCGTATTGCGGTTGGTTTTACCCGCCCGTTGCGCTCCTGCGTGCCGCCTCGGTGAACAGTCTGTAGTTGGCTGCGGGATCGCCTTTTAGGAATATCCTGCTGCCGACAGCGGCCGCGTCCGCTCCCGCGCGCCGGATCTCCCCCAGGTTTTCAGGCGAGACGCCCCCGTCCACGGCGATCTCCTTGTCGGGGAACATCCTCCGCGCGTCACGCACTTTTTCGAGCACTTCCGGGTGAAAGGGGCTGCCGTATCGGCCAGGGTCTACGGTGAGGAAAAGCAGGCTGCCGGCCTGGCGGGCGATCTCCGCAAAGTCCGCAAGGGGCGTCTCCGGCCTGAATGCGACGGCCGCCTCGATGCCGGCTTCGGTGATGTGGGCGATGGCGTCCAGCGGGTCGGCCCCGGACTCGATGTGAAATATGACTTTCCTGAGGCCGGGGTTGCGCATCCGGCCGAACCAGTCGAGCGGGTCGTTGACCATCAAGTGCGCTTCGAAGGAAAGGCGCGTCTGGAGCCTTGGCAGCATCTCCGGCGGGAAGCTGCGTGAGGGCACGAACGCGCCGTCCATCATGTCGATCTGGACATAGTCCGCGAAGGCTTCCGCCTGCCTCATGCGGGCGGCGAACTCCTCCCAGGTCTCGGCGAGGACGGCGGGTATGATCCTGATCGGCTGGCGCCCAGCCATTATTCCCACTCCGTATGAAAATCACCTTCCCTATCGAGACGCCGGTACGTGTGCGCCGCAATTACTGGGGCTAGCGTCGCCCCCTCCAGCGGCAAAGCCGCTGGAGCCTCCCCTTCATCAAAAGGAAAAAGCATTATTATTCCCACTCCGTATGAAAATCACCTTCCCTATCGAGACGCCGGTACGTGTGCGCCCCAAAGTAGTCCCGCTGGGCCTGGATGAGGTTTGCGGGGAGGCGTGCGCTGCGGTACGCGTCGAGGTAGGCGAGACAGGACGCTATGGCGGGCGCGGGTATGCCGTTTTCTGCCGCAGCGACGACGACGGAGCGCAGGGCTGCCTGGTCTGCTGCGATCATCTTGGCGAAAACAGGGTCGAGGAGCATGTTGGGGAGATCGGGTCTGGCGCTGAAGGCCGCCCGGATCGGCTCCAGCAGCCACGAACGGATGATGCAGCCGCCCCGCCAGATGCGCGCGACGGTCTCTAACTTCAGCCCATACCCGTAGACGTCCGATGCGGCCCGCAACTGAGCCATGCCCTGGGCATAAATGATGACCATAGAGGCGCGCAAGGCGGCCTCAAGCGCGCCGACGAAGGCCGCCTCGTTTTTTGCGCCGCCGATGGCGAGCGCAGGGCCCGCTGCCGCGAGCACGCGGGCCGCCTCTATCCTTTGCGCCCGCAGGTCGGATAGGTCCCTCATGGAAACGGCCGCGTCGATGGCAGGCACGGGCGCGCGGAGCTCCATCGCTTCCTGCGCAGTCCACATGCCCGTGCCCTTCTGCGCCGCCTCATCGGCTATCACATCTACGAGAGGCCGTCCGGTCGCCGCGTCCGTTTTTGCGAGCACCCGGCCCGTAATCTCGATGAGATAGGCGGGCAGGGTGCCTCTGTTCCACCCGTCGAAGACCTGCCCTATGCGCCCATCCTCAAGGCCCAGGCCCCGCTTCATCAAATCGTAAACCTCGGCGATGGCCTGCATGACAGCGTACTCGATGCCGTTGTGGACCATTTTGACGTAGTCGCCTGCCGAAGAAGGCCCCAGCCAGGCGACGCACGGCTTGCCTTCCACCTTTGCTGCGACCGCCTCAAGGATGGGCCGGACCCGCTCGTATGCGGCCTGCGGGCCGCCGGGCATGATGCTCGGGCCTTTGCGCGCCCCGGCCTCGCCGCCGGAGATGCCGACCCCCATATACAGGATGGCGTGCCCTTCCAGGCGGGCCGCCCGGCCTTCCGTTTGCCTGAAGTGGGAATTGCCCCCGTCGAGAAGGACATCCCCCGGAGCAAGGTAGGGCAACAACCCGTCAATCACAGCGTCTACGGGCGGGCCTGCCGGCACGAGCATTATCACTGCGCGGGGTTGGCGCAAGGCGGCGGCAAGCGCCTCGACGGAGGCGACTCCAACCGCAGGCTTGCCTGCTGCCTCGCGGCCCAGGGCCTTGACCTTCGCCGGGTCTGTGTCGTAGCCCGCGACGGAAAAGCCCTTTTCCGCCATGTTGAGGGCCAGGTTCCTGCCCATGACGCCGAGGCCGATCATACCTATGTCATACGTTGCACCCGTCAGTACCATCTTGTCACCCGTATTTGTGAATGAATCGTTCACGCATTCTGTCCGCTTCGCTGTCCTGTCCCGGCTTCCCCCTCAGATCGACCTTAAGGCCGTGGCGCTTCTTCAGGCCCGCCAGGAAATCGAACATCCCCGGGAGGAGCTGCGAGCGGGAGAACATATATGCCCGGAACTCCTCTCGCGTGAAAGGGCGCGGCTCGTAAAAGACCGTCCTGTCCAGGTATTCCGCCATGCTCAGCTTCCCCTCCTCGTAGATGTCGAAGGTGAGCCTGTGGCGCTCGTTCATCTCGTCGTAATCGAAATTGAAAACTTGGGCAGCTTCTTTGCGCATGGAGCGGTCCCAACCGTTCGTCAGAAGCACGCCGCCGATGTCCGTGGAGAGATGGGTGAAGGCCATTTGACCCACTTTGGCCGCGCTCTGCCTGGGCAGCCTCTTTTCTTCTCAGGCGCCTTCTTCCGCCCCGATGGCCAGCGCCCGGTCGAGGAGGCGCACCAGGTGCGCTAGGCCCTTCCTGACGTTGTCCCCCAGGTCGATGCGCATCACCCTGCGGCCGTGGCGGATGAGGGCCTCAAGGTCGCCGAGGGCCTGGGCCTTCTTGAAGACGCCGAAGGTGTACGGCCTGCCGGGGATGGATAGATCGACCGCGTCGCGGCACGTCAACTGGATGAAAAGGCCCGTGTTCGGGCCGCCCTTGTGCAACTGCCCCGTCGAGTGGAGGAAGCGCGGCCCATAGCCCAGCGTCGCAGCGAAGCCCAGCTCGTCGCGGAGCCTCCGGCGCATCGCGTTAAACGTGTTATTCGTGGCCGTCTCCTCCGGCAAATAGGCCTGGAACGCCACGTAGTCGCCGGGGCGTCCCTGCGCGAGGAACGACCAGAGCAGCTCCTCTGCGCTCTCGCCGCCGTCCCGCACGAAGAAGCGCAAAGGCCCGTGCGTCAGGACAGGCGCCGGCTCCGTGAGGGAGCCGCGCTCTTTCACACTCTGGAGAATGCGGTTCGTCGCGTCCTTGCTCTCCTGCACGTTCGGTTGGTCGAAGGGGTTTATGCCGAGCATCGCGCCCGCGACGGCCGTCGCCATCTCCCACCTGAAGAACTCCTGGCAGATAGAGCGGGTGTCTGCAAGCTCGATGAAGACGATGGGCAGGTTGGCCGCCTGTATCGCTGCGACTGCGGTCTCCATCCGCTCGTGGCTGCGCCCCCTAACGTAGATATGGACGAAGAGGCGGTCGTTCCCGTAGACGAGGGGTGCCCCTTCAGGCTCGCCCGCGACAGGGACGATGCCCGTGCCGTCCTTCCCGGTGCTCTCCGCGATAAGCTGCTCCAGCCACATGCCCAGGGTGGATAAGTCATCAGGCAGAAGAAAGGTGACCTTATCGCGCCCTGCCGCGACCATCTCGCCCATCACCGCGCCGAGGACCGCAGCCGGGTTGTCGCGCGCCGGGACCGATGGGCCGCATGCCTCGACCATCCGCATGGCATCGGCCAGCAGGCGCTCTACGTCGAGGCCGAGGAGGGCGGCGGGCAGGAGGCCGAAGCTGGAGAGCGCAGAGTAGCGCCCGCCCACATCCTTGAAACCCCAGAAGACGCGGCGGAAACCCTTCTCGCGGGCCGATGCGCCGAGGGGCGAGTCCGGGTCGGTGATGGCGACAAAGTTCTCCCCGGCCCGCGCTGCCCTTACCGATCTGACCATGTCGAAGAAATAGTCCTCGAAGGCGGCAGGCTCGGCGGTCGTGCCTGATTTGCTCGCAACGATGAAGAGCGTTTTTTCCATGTCGAGCTTCCGGTCCAGGGCCGCGATGGTTGCGGGGTCGGTCGTGTCGAGGACGGTCAGGGGCAGCCCCGCGCTGCCCGGTGCGAACATCTGCCGGAAGACGCACGGAGCCAGGCTGGAGCCGCCCATGCCCATGTGTACGACCCGCGTGAAGCCCGCAGCCTTAACCTCCCTGGCAAAAGCCGTAAGCTCTGCCGCCTGGGCTTGCATCCGCGCAGGGGCGTCGAGCCACCCTATCGCGGAGGAGGCGGCTGCCGCGACGCCTGCGTCTTTTGCCCAAAGCGTGCCGTCCTTCTGCCAGAGGCGCTCCATGAACCGGCCCACCTCAAGCTTCTCTATTGCAGGCACGAGGCGCGTCCCCTGGAAGGACGACGGGTGGATGCTGCTTTCCGCCATGCTCCTTCCCTCTTCCCGGCTGATTACCCCTTCGGTCCCTAGGCTGAGGGTCTGCCGGTTGATGCGGCTGCCTGGGGCGTGCTCGAAAAACCCGGCCGCCGTAGCTGCCTTCTCTTTCTGGCTCATCACGCTTGCTCCTTCTTTTCTAATCGGCTAATTTTGGCGAGGCGGCGCGTGAAGCGCTCCGCCCCTTTGAAGCGGGCCGACAAAAAGGCCTTTGCGAGCTCCCAGGCGAACGCTGTTGCGACCACCCGGCCGCCCATGCAGATGATGTTCATGTCGTCGTCCTCGACACCCTGGTGGGCGGAAAACGTATCGTGGACGAGGGCTGCCCGGACGCCTGTAACCTTGTTGGCCGCTATGCAGGCCCCGACGCCGCTGCCGCAGACGGCCACCCCGCGCTCGACGCGCCCTTCCGCGACGGCCCTTGCCAGGGGAATGACGTAATCGGGGTAGTCGTCGCCCGGATCGAGGGTGGAAGGCCCGAAGTCCGTTACCTCGTGGCCTGCCTCCCGGATGAGCGCCGCAAGATCTTCCTTCAATTGGAAACCCCCGTGGTCGCCGGCCAGGCCCACACGCATGTGAAATGCCCCCCTTTTATTCGATGTATTCCATAGGTTTTGCAGTCGGCTTTAAGGTTTTCCTCCGACTGTTTCGAGCGCGAGGCTCCCTGCGCCGACGACGCCGGCCGCCCGGCCCAAATCGGCCGCTACCACCTCTACGCTTGCTGCCGCGACAGGCAGGGCGTACCTGGAGACCTCTTCGCGCACTCTATCGATCAGTCGCGGCATGCCGTCGATGACGCCTCCTCCCAGTACCAGCCTGCACGGGTTGAAGGCGTTGACCAGGCTGACGCAGCCCGCGGCGAGCGCATCGCCCGCCTTCTCAAGGATGCGCATGGCAAGGGCGTCGCCTGCGGCTGCTGCCTTCGCTACGGCCTCGGCGCTCACCGCCTCGATAGCGCCCCCGGCCGCATCAAGGATCGCGCCGCTTCCCTCCACAGTGCCTTCTATCGCCTCACGCGCCGCCCGCCCGATGGCCCAGCCGCCCGCGATTGCCTCCATGCAGCCCCGGCCACCGCACGTGCACGCGGGACCATCCACCTCGACTACGATGTGGCCTATCTCACCCGCCGTGTTTGCGCAGCCTGCGAGCAACCTGCCCCCGCTGACGATGCCGCCGCCGATCCCTGTGCCCACGTAGACGCAGACGAGGTCGTCGAGTCCCCGCCCGGCCCCGTGGCGCCACTCGCCGAAGGCGGCAGCCCGCACATCGTTCGTGACGACGACGGCGACGCCGAGGGCCGTCTTGATGTGCGAGGCCAGCGGCACATCGTGCCAGCCCAGATTGGGCGCGAAGCGGACGCTGCCGGTAGCCGCGTCGATTTGCCCGGCGATGCCTATGCCGATGCCGGCCGGCGGCGAGCCTGCCCGATCGGTGAGCAGCCTGACCGCCCCGACGATGGCGGCCGTTATGCCCTTCGGGCCCGCCGCCACGTCCGTCGCCGTCCTTATGGCTTCGTGTGCCATACCGTCCGCATCGACCGCCGCCGCCTCGATCTTCGTGCCGCCCACGTCGATGCCTGCGGCCCACCGCCCCTTCATAGTGCGCCACCCCCTCTCTATAACTTGGAGCTTCCGGCCCTGAGTTGCAAGCAAAAAAGTGGACGGCCCACGGCCGTTGAAACTCCGGTGCCCGCGAGCGCTTATGTTTTTTGTGGATTACCCGATGCTGTGCGCCCGGCCTTCAAGATGGCCGCCGGGTTTTGGGGCCGTCCCTATCTGGAGACCACCCAGGCGAGGATGTTTTTCCGGTTCGCCCCGTCCCGCCTGTATTCTACGTCTTTGATATGCCTCTTCATGGCTTTTGTGGAGGGCATTTCCCCCTCGCTGCCCGCAACCTCCGGGAACGTGCTGACGAGGAGCATGTTGAAGGGCTCGCCCGTATCGATGATGTTGAGCACGATGGAGCCCATCTCGTGGGCGCGGCAGGTGACGGTGATCTCCTCGGTCCCCGACGGGCAGGCGAAGCGGATGATGTTCCCCAGCGCCTCTTCGAGGGCCAGGGCAATCCGGCCGATCCTTTCCTCCGTAAATGTCATGCCCCGCGCATAAGCCGAGACGAACTCCACAATGCGCGGGATCGACTGTGCGGCCGCCCGCACCGTAATCTCCTCCTGCATCTCCTTGCCCAGATCTTCCCTCATCCGTGATTCCTCCGACAAATCGGGTCTGCGCGCCTCAACTCTAGCGGTGCGTGGGGGATATTCTACAACAGACCGGGCCTGTAGGTATAGGGGGCCTGGCTCTTTTCGCGCCTTTTCCGCCGTTTTCTCGGCGCGCCGCCTCAATGTACTCCAAATGTACGATTTCGGCGGGCGCCATCGAAAACAACGAAAAATCCATCGAAAATCCCCCAGGCCCCCTGGAACTTAAGAAAAATAAGCACTATCAGAAAGACGACGTTCTTGTATCCCGCGCCATGCAGTAGTACAGCCCGCTCTTGCCGCCGCCGCAGTTATTGGGGCTCAGCGCCCACCACCCTCCCCTCCCTTCCGGTCGGGCGGGTACCCGGCGGCAAAGCCGCTTGGAGCCTCCTCCCTCAGACAGGCAAAGAATATGCTCTTTATTCCGTTAGCGGCGGCCCGGCTGGGGAGGAGTCCGACAGCCTTTCAGCTTTTGCAGCAGACGCCGCGATCGTCAGCGCGGCCTCAGCACGACGACACCGGGCTTGCCGGCCAGGTAGGCCGTCAGGTCCTCGTCGATCACTCTGCCTGCGGTCTGCGAGGCATGGCGAAAGATGACGCCCATACCTTTGACGACCGCTATGCCCGTGTGTGTCACGTCGAGACCGCTGTCTTCAGCGTATATGCCCACGTAATCGCCTGTGCGCAGCCTGCCGGTTGCCGGTCCGTCGAAGGCGGCCGAAGGCACGTAGGCGACCGTCCTGGCCGTTTGGGGCAGCCCCGGCACGAAAGAACCGCCGCCGTCTTTCCGGTTGAGCACCTTCACTGCGCTCTTCGTTTGCGCGCCGCCGACCAGTTCCGTCACGTCCGTCATCCTCGACGAGGCGGCCCAGTCCGTGAAGAAATGACGCCTTGCCGCGTAGGCGACCTGGCTCCTTTTGTACCGGACTGCCGCAACGCTGCGCCGAAATTCGTCGTACGAGCGGGAAATGCGCATGGCCTCGACGTACTCGAGGTAGGTGAAGCAATCGACCCTGGAGAGGTCGATAACGAGCGCCTCGGGCGCGTCCGGCGCGCCTCCGAGCGTTTCTGCCGCGTAAGGCACCCCTAAGAACGCAGCGGAGATGAAGTCTATGCGGGCGGGCAGGTCGGTGATGGCGGAAGCAGCGCCCAGCAGCGCCTCCACCCTTTTCCGCCCACACTTCCCCAGTCGCGTTCGTTGAGCATCCATTGAATGGAGAATATACCGAACCGGACACGAAGTCAAAATGCGCGGCGCTGCCGGCGATTTTATATCCGGCGCGTGCCGATCTATGCTATCTTTTCTCTTATAGGGGCTTTTCCTTTGAGGGGGCCGTCGTCATGGGGATCATCGACCTGCACACCCACGGGCTGGCCGGCCTGGACACGCAGGATGCGGACCCGGCCGCCATGCTCGCCATAGCGCAGGCCCACGGACTTGCGGGCGCGGCGGCTATCGTGCTGACGCTCTATTCAGGTCCCGTCGATCTTATGCGGGCGCGGATGTCCGCAGTCGAGGCCGCGATGCAGCGCCCGGCCTTGCGGGGGGCGGCGCGCATTTTAGGCGTCCACCTTGAAGGGCCATTCCTCAACCCCGGCGCCTGCGGCGCCCTCGACCCCGCCTCTTTCATCGTCCCTTCCGAGAAGGCATGGCGCGGGCTAGTCGAGGGGCACGAGCGGGCGGTACGGACCGTCACTGTCGCCCCCGAGCTGCCCGGAGCGCCGGCCCTTATCAGGCGGATTGTGAAGGATGGCGTCAGGGTCAGCATGGGCCATTCGCTCGCAACCTACGCAGAGGCGGAGAGCGGCTTCCTGGCCGGCGCATCTGGCATCACCCACATATTCAACGCGATGCGTCCCTTCCACCACAGGGAGCCGGGGATCGCCGGGTTCGCCCTGCTCAACGGCGAGGTTTTCGTCGAGTTCATCGGCGACCTCGTCCACGTGCACCCGAAGGCGCTGGAGCTTCTGTTCCGTATGAAGAATGCCGGCCGCCTCATCCTCGTCTCGGACTCCGTCCGCCTGACTGTACCCGGGGGCGAGGGCGCAGCGCCCGTAAAGGCGGGGCTGCTCCTCGGCGGGTCGATGACGGTGGCCGACGCTGCGGCCCGCCTCATCGCTGTCGGCTTCGACGCGCGGTCCGTCATGCAGGCGGCAACGGAGAGCCCGGCCGCCTACCTGGGGCTGTAGGCGAAGCAAGGCCGCGATCGTCAACTTGTTGATTCCTTCTAGTTTGCTATAGGGTCTTTCGTCCCCGCGCTTTTTGCATCCGACTATTATACTTGGAGCTTTTGCACACCCTATCACAGGCAATTATTGGCGACCCACGCGGCGGCACGCCGCGCGCGACCCACTGCGTGGGTACCCCGCCGGCGCCCCCTCGCCGGGTTTTGCCCGGCGAGCCTCCCCCCTCACAAAATGACCCTACGGCAAGCAGCAGGATCGTTTATTGCCGCGATTTTCAGCCGTTCAGCCTCTTGACGATATCGACAAGCTCCCCGAGGCGCCCTATCGTAAAGTCGGCCCCCTCGGAGAAGCCCGGTGAGCCGAAGCCGTACAGGGCCGCGACGCTGCGCACCCCGGAGGCGCGCGCTGCCAGCATGTCGTAGATGCTGTCGCCGACCAAGAGGGCTTCCGCAGGCTGCAGGGCAAACCGGGAGAGCACGTCGAGGATGGGCACGGCGGAGGGTTTTTTCTCGGCGCTCGTATCGCCGCCGGAGACGTAGTCGAAATAATGAAGGAGGCCGAGGGCGTCGAGGACGCCGACCGAAAGGGCCTCCATCTTGTTCGAGACGACGGCCTTTTTGACCTGCGACAAGGCCGCTAGGACCTCGGCTGCGCCGGGATAGGGGACGGCGCGGTCGGCCATATGGTCGGCGTAATATGCGATGAACGCTTTGAGGACGGTAGAAGGGTCGATGTGCGGGGCCTTCGCCCGGAGCACCTTGTCGATGAGCGCCCTGGCGCCTTCGCCGACGAGGGTGATCGTCTCTGCGACGCTGATGGGCGGGATGCCGTAAGGCGCGACTGCGTGGTTCAAGGCAGCGGTGATGTCGGCAGAGGTGTTGACAAGCGTACCGTCTAAGTCGAATATGATGAGCTTTATTGGCATGTAGTAGTCTAATCAAAAAGAGGTCCGTCCTCAAGCCGGACCTCTTTTTGATTAGACTATTCATCCGCGGCCGTGGTCTTTTCGCGCCTTTTCCGCCGTTTTCTCGGCGCGCCGCCTCAATGTACTCCAAATGTACGATTTCGGCGGGCGCCATCGAAAACAACGAAAAATCCATCGAAAACTCCCCGGCCGGGGAAAGGAGTTCGATACCTACATCATAGCGGGCATGTGAAGGTTCGGCTGACACGGCCTTCACAAGAAGACGGAGCCAGTGTATTGGTGGTTGACTGCTTAACGGTTTATTTGATGTTTTCCAGTGCTTTTTTCTTCTCCAGAAATTTCTTCTTTACGAGATTCATAAACTCCGGGCGACAGTATGATATTTCTCCGACCTTCAAATATATTTGAAATGGGGATTAATGGAAAGAAACCGAGGGATTGCGCGCCGAGTCTAGGCCTTGACATACCCACTAGTTATCCCTTACAATAGTAGTAATGAACAATAAGTAAGGAACATATGGCGTCCTTACCCGGAGGCTAGTATGATTACCGCCAAAGTTACATCCAAAGGCCAGGTGACGATACCGAAGAAGATTAGGGAGAGGCTGGGGGTGCAGGCGGGGGAGGCGATCGGGTTCGAGGAAAGAGGGGGCATGCTGGTCGTCAGGAAGGTCGTGCGTAAATCGCCCTTCGACAAATGGATGGGCTGGCTCGGGCGCTTGAAAGGGAAACGGAGCGACGAGATTGTGAGAGAGGCGCGGGGCCGTGACAACAGCCGTTGACACGAACATTATCCTCGATATCCTGATACCGGACGAGCCGTTCGCAGCATCCTCGAAAGCCCTGCTGGAGCGCCACCTGGCGGCGGGGCAGCTCATATTTTGCGAGGTCGTCCTTGCCGGGCTTGCGGGGTTATTTCCCTCTGAGGAAGAGCTTGACGCGTTCCTTACGGGCACCGGGATGCGCATGGTCCGCTCGGACGATCGGTCGCTTTATGTAGCGGGCAGGCGATGGGCGGCTTATGCGTCGGGTAGGAAAAAGGGGCGGCTGTCATGCCGGGAATGCGGCAAGACCTTCAAAGCGGTCTGCCCGCGTTGCGGCGCAGCCTTGAAAGGACGGTTCCACGTGCTTGCGGACTTCCTTGTCGGCGCTCATGCCTTGACGCACGCGGATTGCCTGCTCACCCGCGACCTGGGCATTTATAAGTCATATTTCAAGGACTTGAAAGTAGCAGGGTAGAGGTTGTTCTAAGAGTCTCATAATACGATTGACGCCTTAATATCCCACCCTGCAAATATAGTACAGCCCGCTCTTACCCTCGCGTCCCTGACTTTTTCTTGACTATTAGTCCACCCAGGCTTAGAATTCGTACAATCCGATAAAGCCAGACCATGGGCGAACGTGGGGCGGAGCGAGCGGGTCTCTGATGTGCCTTTCTTGCGATCTTCTGCCGCCAGACCGCCACGCCGCCGGATAAGAACGATTCCATTTGACCAAAATCCCCGGCGGGGAATTCTTTCTTCGTCTTTGCACATCCGGACTGTCTCTTCAGACGGGAAGGGCGTCCGCACGTCAAGGGAAATGGCGGGGGTGGAGTATGCTGAAGAAACTGGCGGGGATTTATGAGAGCAGGATAAGGCCGCGGGCGAGAAAGATCGTCGTCGGCTTTCTTATCTTCTTTTTCGTCTTTACCGTCACGGGGTTTTTCGTCCTGCCTCCGATAGTGAAATCTGTCCTGACGAAGCAGCTTTCCGCCAACCTCCACCGAGAGGTGACGATAGGGCAGGTCAGGATCAACCCGTACACCATTTCGGTGACGGTCAGGGGGCTTTCGGTGAAGGAGCGGTCGTCCTCTGCGACGTTCGTCTTCTGCAAGGAAGTCTTCGTTAACTTCGAAAGCTCCTCGGTCCTCAGGCTGGCTCTGATCCTCAAGGAGGTCCGGCTAACGAGGCCCTACATAAAGATCGTCCGCAACGACGATCTTTCCTACAACTTCTCCGATTTGCTGGAGGCGCAGAAGCCGGCGGCGCCGGCGAAAAAAGAGAAGTCCCGGGCTTTGCGGTTCTCCCTGAACAACATAAGGATCGAAAACGGGAGCATCGATTTCACGGACGGGCCTAATAAGACGAAGCATACGGTCAGGGACCTGACCATCGGCATCCCCTTCCTGTCGAACATCCGGTCCTACGTCGAAAGCTTTGTCCAGCCATATTTTTCAGCGCGGATCAACGGCTCCCTCTACACGATCCAGGGAAAGACGAAGCCTTTTGCCGATTCTCTAGAGACCTTCGTCGATATCAACGTGAAGGACTTCAACGTGCCGTACCACCTGGCCTATATCCCCATGAAGATGAAGTTCGAGATCGCCTCGGCCTTCGTCGATACGCAGGCGAGGGTCTCCTTTATCGAGACGAAAGGCAAGAAATCTTACCTGACGGTGCAGGGGGGACTCGCCCTGAAGAACCTCGTGGTGAACGATGCGAAGAAGAAGCCTTTCTTCAAGCTCCCTCTGCTCGATGTCGGCATCGCCCCGTCGGAGCCTCTTTCACAGATCATCCACCTGTCGAGGGTCTCCGTCCAGTCTCCCGACTTAGAGGTGAGGCGCGACGCGAAGGGCGTCCTCAATGTCGAGGCCCTGTTGCCTGAAGAAAAGGAGGTAAAGGCGGACGGAAAGAAGACCGCGAAGGCGGAGAAGCCTGCGAAAACGGAAAAGACGGGCAAGACAGGGGAAGCTTCGCGTTCTGCGCTTTCCCTGGACATCGACTCCATAACGTTGTCAGACGGGAGGATCGCCTTTTCGGACCTGTCCGGGGAGAAGCCTTTCAAGACGGTTTTAAGCCCGGTGGAGCTGAAGGTCGATCATTTCGGCAACGGCAGGGACCAGCGGGCCGTCTACGCGCTCTCCATAGAGAGCGAGGTGAAGGAGACCGTAAAGGCCCAGGGCCGGCTCTGCCTGGACCCCTTGGAGTCAGAAGGGATGCTGGAGGTCTCGTCCGTCGTCCTCAAGAAGTACGGCCCCCTTTGCAGCAACATCGTGCTTTTCGACATCAGGGACGGACGCCTCGACCTTTCGACGCTCTATAAGTATGCGCAGGGCCCAAAAGAGCCGGAGATCGATCTTTCCGGTTTTTCCCTTTCGCTGCGCTCCCTTCGTCTCGGCAAGCCGGGAGAAAAGGCCGATTTCTTCAAGCTGCCCGTCCTGACGGTGGACCATACGGAGCTGGACCTCGCAAGAAGGGCGCTCCGGATCGGGAGCTTCTCAACGCGGGGAGGCGATATCCTCGTCGAGCGCTTGCAGAATGGCGACCTAAGCCTCCTCAAACTCATCTCCTCCGGGGCCGCGGAAGGCCCGAAGAAGACGGCCGCTACAGGAACGGGGGCCGCAAAGAAGACTGCGGCGGCTGCTCCGGCGGGGCAGAAGCGGGCGCCCCAGGCTAACGCGCCCACGAAGGCGCTGCCCGGCAAGGCGGCGGCCCGGACGAAGGCAGCCGGGCCGGAAAAACCGTGGCTCGTCCTTCTGAAGCAGGTGCTCGTCGATAAATATACCGTCCGGGTAGAAGACCGGACGACTCCCACCCCGGCCGTTCTGGTCGCCCAAAACCTGCGCGTAAAGGGGGAGAACATATCCACCGCTAAGAACGCCAGGGGGAAGATCGACGTCTCCTGCCTCCTGAACGGGAAAGGAAAAGTCTCCGCCTCGGGGAGTCTCGGTATGGAGCCTGTGTTCGCAAACCTGCGGGTATCCGTGGCAGGCGTCGAGACGGCGCCTTTTCAGCCCTACTTCGCGGACAAGGTAACGATGACCGTGACTGGAGGCTCCCTCTCCACTGCCGGCGCATTTTCCATGGCCTCCGACAAAGAGGGCCGGGTGAACGCCACGTATAAAGGAAACGCCTCGGCGGTCAATTTCTCTTCCATCGACAAGTCGCGCGGGCAGGACCTCCTCAAGTTCGAATCCCTGTCGCTGAGCGGCATGGCCGTCAACACCGAGCCGTTCTCGGTAGATATCAAGGGGATCTCCCTGGCGAACTTCTATGCCCTCATATCGATCAGCCCGGAAGGGAAGGTCAACCTCCAGGAGATGCTGGCTTCGAAAGGACCTGATGCCGGGGCGCAGCCGGAGTCCGCGCAGCAAGGCGCGGGGGCCCCGGCGCCCTTGGCCCAGGCGGCCCCTGCCGCGTCCGCGCCGCCCCCACTGCCGAAAGCCGCGCCTCCCCCTGCCGGAAAAGAAGCGCCGCCGAAGGCGATCAAGATCGACCAGGTGACGCTGAAGGGCGGGAGGATAGACTTCTCCGACGCCTCCGTCAAGCCGCGCTTCTCGGTGCATATCTCCGAGATGGTGGGGAAGGTGTCGGGGCTTTCGGCAGAGCAGAACACGACGGCGACCGTCGATCTCCGGGCGAAGCTCGACGACTACGCCCCTCTGGAGATCACGGGCAAGATCAACCCCTTGAGGAACGACCTCTACGTAGACCTGAAGGTCCGCTTGAAGGACCTCGACCTCAGCCCCGCGACGCCTTATGCGGGGACGTACGCGGGCTACACCATCGCCAAGGGCAAGCTCTCCCTCGACCTGAGCTACGCGATCGCCAAGCGCAAGCTCGACGCAGAGAACGACATCTTCATCGACCAGTTCACGTTCGGCGAGAGGGTCGATAGCCCAAAGGCGACTAAGCTGCCCGTCAGGTTCGCCGTCTCCCTCCTGAAAGACAGGAAAGGCGAGATCAAGCTGGAGGTCCCCGTAAGCGGGAGCCTCGACGACCCCAAGTTCAGCGTGGGGAGGATCATCCTCCGGGTCATCGTAAACCTGATCGCTAAGGCCGCGACATCGCCCTTCGCGCTCCTCGGTGCAATCTTCGGGGGCGGGGAAGAGCTTAGCTATACAGAGTTCGACTACGGCAGCACCGCGATTCCGGACCCCGGCATGAAGAAGATGGCTACCGTGGCCAAGGCCCTGCATGAGCGGCCTTCCCTCAAGCTCGACATCGAGGGGCACGTCGATATGGAGCGCGACAGGGAGGGGCTGAGGCAGGTGCTCTTCACCAGGAAAATCAAGGCGCAGAAGCTGAACGCAATAACGAAGAAAGGGCAACCCGCCGTCCCCGTCGATGACGTGCGGATCGAGCCCTCCGAATACGCCGGATACCTGAAAAGGGCTTACAGGGAAGAAAAATTCCCCAAGCCGAGAAACATCATAGGGATGGCGAAGGATATCCCAGTCCCGGAGATGGAGAAGCTGATGCTGGCCCACACGGATGTCACCGACGGAGACTTGAGGGCCCTTGCCTCCCAGCGGGCCATGCGGGTGAAAGATGAGATACTCAAGTCCGGACAGGTCGAGCCCGAGAGGGTATTCATCGTCGAGCCGAAATCTCTTGAGCCGGAAAAGAAGGAAAAGGTCAAAGACAGCCGCGTGGACTTCAAGCTCAAGTAACAGTGAGGCCGCGCGTTTCAAGAGGCATACCGTTCGCGGGCAGCCCGCGGCGGTCGACAAGTCGATAAAGTAATCAGGGGGTAATGATGGAGCCGCGCAGCGATTCACTCGCCGCCCGTCCGGAGCCGTCAGGCAGCCATGGCAGGGGCTTCATCGAGAGGGTTATCCATTTCTTCAAGGAAGGCGTCTGGGAAGTGCGGCTGAAAGAGCTGTCTTCGCCGAATGCGCTCTTTGTCAAGGCGCTCCGTATTCTTATCATGGCGTCCAGAAGGTTCGTATCGGACAATTGCCAGAAAACCGCCTCCGTCCTGACGTATTACTCCCTCCTCAACATCGTGCCCGTCGTGGCCGTCACCTTCGCCATCGCCAAGGGGTTCGGAGTCGATAAGCTGATCGAGAAGCAAATCATAGCGATCGCGGAAAAGGCAAACCTTGAGGCGGACGTGACGGGCCAGATCCTCGGATTTTCCCATAGCCTCCTCGACCATGCGAAAGGGGGCCTGATCGCCGGGGTTGGCATCATTCTGCTCTTGTGGACGATCATATCGATCCTCGGAAAGATCGAAGAGTCCCTCAACGACATCTGGGAAGTAAAGAAGGCGAGGACGCTCGTCGCAAAATTCGGCGACTACCTGGCCGTGATGGTCCTTGGTCCCGTTTTTCTCATCGTATCGGGCAGCGCGACCGTCCTCGTGGCGAGCCAGGTGACGGTCTTCGTAAACAAGATAGCCTTGCTGGGCGTTTTCAGCCACGTCATCATGTTCCTCCTGGGCCTGCTGCCGTATGTCTCCATCTGGGTTTTCCTGACTATGCTCTACCTGATTATGCCGAACGCCTCGATCCCGGTAGGGTCCGCGGTGCTTGGGGGCGTCGTTGCAGGGACCATCGCCCAGATCGTGCAGTGGGTATACATCAGGTTCCAGATAGGGGTGGCGAGCTACGGTGCCATCTACGGCAGCTTCGCCGCGCTCCCCCTGTTTCTCGCCTGGCTGCAGACGAGCTGGATGATCCTTCTTTTCGGTGCTGAGATCGCCTACGTGAGGGAGCACTGCGAGACCTACGGCTTCCAGCCGGACTACTCGCGGATAAGCGTCTCGTCGATGAGATTCCTCATGCTCAGGGTCTTCCATTATATGGTGAAGCGGTTTTCCCAGGGCGAGAAGCCGGCGGGCGCGAAGCAGATCGCCCGCAGCCTGGAGATCCCGCTGAGGCTCGTGCAGACAATCCTCCGGGAGCTTGCGGAGGTGGGGCTGGCGGTCGAAACGGCCAGGGATGGGAAGGGCGATTCCGCATTTCAGCCTGCGCGGACGATCGACGGCATCACGGTCAAATCCGTCCTCGACGGGTACGAGGGGCTGGGGACCACCAAGCTGCCGGACCGCCTGCCTGACGCCGATGCGGAGAGGATATTGGGGTACCTGAGGGACATCTCCGAAGCCGGCGAGAAATCGCCGGGAAATGTCCGGCTGAAAGAGATATAATGCTGTTATGATTGTAAGGAACATAGACGACCCGGTAGCGCGGGCGACGACGTACAGGGCGCACTGGGGAGGCGTGGCGCGGATGGTGCTGACGAGGGAGCACCTCCGGTCGATGGAGTTCTTTGCCTGGGCGGCCCTGCCCGCGGGCAACACCATCGAGGAGCACGTTGACGAGGTGGAGGAGATCTACTTCATCCTCTTCGGCGGTGGGGTGATGAAGGTGGGGGACGAAGAAAAAGAGGTCAAGGCGGGGGACGCGATCTGGATCCCCGCCGGGCAGCCCCACCGCCTCGTGAACAACACGGCGGACAACACCTTCTTCATCTGCGTTGCGGCATACCCGGTAAGATAGAGGCGGCGACGCGGTTCATCGGCCGCTTGGCCCGTCATCCAGGATGCCCGGCGCCCTAGGCTTCCAGCCTCATCGTAGGGTCCGCCCCGGCGATGGCCCCGAGGACATCGTTCTTCCGCGCCTCCATCTCGGCGGCGTCGGCCGCCTCCAAATTGAGCCGGATGACAGGCTCCGTGTTGGAAGCGCGGAGGTTGAACCACCACGAGTCATAATCGACCGAAAGGCCGTCCAGGTGGTCCTGCCTGCCGTCCGCATAGCGTTTCTCAAGGGCTGCGTAAATCTTCTCCTTGTCGCGGACCTCCATATTGATCTCCCCCGTTGCCGCGTATTTCCGCAAGGGGGCGATCAGGTCGGAGACGGGCGCGTGCTTGAGGGCAAGAAGGTTGAGCATCTGGATCATCGCCATCAGCGCATTGTCCGTGAAGCCAGCGTCGCGGAAGTAGAAATGGCCTGAAAGCTCGCCCGCGAAGATCGCGTTGTACTCCCGCATCCCCGCCTTGATGAAAGCGTGGCCTACCCGCGTCCTGATCGCGCGTCCCCCGAGGGCGGTAATCGTCTCCGGCACCGCCCGGCTCGACCGCAGGTCGTAGAGGATCGTCGCGCCCGGCGACCTCGCCAGGTAGAACTGGCTTATCAGGGCGGTCACAAGGTCTTCCGGGATTTTTTCGCCCTTCTCGTCAACGAAGCCGCACCTGTCCGCGTCTCCGTCGAAGGCGATGCCGATGTCGGCCTTCTGCCGCACTACCTCGGCGCGCAGGTCCTCGGTGTTTTTAGGAATGAGCGGGTTTGCGACGTGGTGCGGGAAGCGGCCGTCCGGCTCCATGTACATGGACGTTACCTGCCACACGTGGAAGAGCTGCGTCAGGGGCAGCACTTCCGGCCCGACTGCGCCGTTGCCCGCGTCGATCACCATCCTGAGGGGGGCCGGCTCGTGGACGAAGGTCTTGAGCCGGTCAATGTAAACGGGGAGGATCGATCTTTGGCCGCAATGCCCCGTCCTGATAGGCCCTGCCGGTGCGGTGCCTGCCCCGGCGACCATCTTTTCAAGGGCAGGCAGGCCCGCGTCGCCGGACAGCGGTATCGCCTTCTCCCTGCACAGCTTGAAACCGTTCGACTCCTGCGGCAGGTGCGACGCGGTGACCATCGCCCCGCCGTCGTATCCCCCGTCGATAATGGCGAAATAGAGCAGCGGCGTCGTCACCATGCCTATGTTCATGACGTCGGTCCCGGCCGACATGGCCCCGTCAGCGAAGGCATCGGCCAGGGTCGGAGAGGAGAGGCGCATGTCGTAGCCGATCACGATCCTTCGTGCGGAGAGCAGCCTGACGAAGGCGGCCCCGATCCTGAACGCTATCTCCTCGTTGACCTCGTCGGGGTAATGCCCTCTTATGTCGTATGCCTTGAATATGGAAACCATGTGGTCCTTCGCCCCCTTTGCCGCCGCCGGGCGCTTGAAGCAGCGACGGCAGCCGTCTTTCGGCCGGCCCGGCGTCTATCGCGTTGACAACCGGATGGCGGAAGATAATATTTAAGATAAACCAGCCGGACCCTTTTGTCATTCTAGTTGATGGAGGCGGACGATGGAGACTTCCAGGAAAGTGCTCGTATATTCGGTCCCGACGTGCCCGCACTGCAAGAGGCTTAAGCAGTTCCTCGAGGAGCGGGGCGTCTCCTTTCAGAGCATCGACGTGGCATCGGACAAGGCGGCAAGGGACGAGATGGTCAAGAAAACGGGGCAGATGAGCGTGCCCGTTACGGTCGTTGACGGCAAGATCGTGGTCGGTTTCGACGAGGACCGCATCAAGGAAGCGCTGGGACTGTAACCTTAAGGGGTGGGGGCCATGTACGACCTGATAATCATCGGCGCAGGCCCGGCCGGCATGACGGCCGGCGTCTACGCCGCGCGCCAGAAGGAGGAGACGCTCCTTCTGGCCAAAGAAGTGGGTGGGCAGGTCAACTGGACGCTCGGCATAGAGAACTACATGGGCTACCAGTTCATCGAGGGCGTTGAGCTGATCGCCAAGTTCGAGGAGCAGGTGAGGAAGTTCCCGATAGACATCAAGACGGGCCGGGAGGTCAAGTCGCTCATCAAGGTGCACGGGGGCGGCTTCGAGGTTGGCGACGCGGAAGGGGCGCGCTATACGGGGCGGACGGTCATTATCTGCAGCGGCAAGCGCCCCAGGATGCTTGGCGTGCCTGGCGAGGAACGCTTGCGCGGCAAGGGCGTCACCTACTGCTCAGTCTGCGACGGCCCGCTCTTTGCGGACATGGACGTGGCCGTCATAGGCGGAGGGAATTCCGCGATGGAGGCGGCCATCGACATGTCGAAGATCGCGAGCCGGGTCCACCTCGTCTCGCTGACGCCGCTGACGGGCGACCACGTGCTGCGCGAAAAGGTGGCAGAGGCGGCCAACATCGACGTGGCTACGGAGCACGAGACGCTTGAGGTAACGGGGAACGGCTTCGTATCAGGCGTCCGCGTGAAGGACCTGAAAGGCGGGTCAGAGAAGGTCCTCCAGGTGGAGGGCGTCTTCGTGGAGATAGGGCTGATCCCCAACTCGGACTTCGTGCGTGACCTTCTGACCCTGAATGAGCTGGGCGAGATTATGATAAACTGCTCGTGCGAGACGGGCATACCGGGCCTTTACGCGGCGGGGGACGTGACGAGCGTGCCGGCAAAACAGATAGTAGTGGCAGCCGGCGATGGGGCCAAAGCAGCACTTCAAGCGCACCTTTTCCTCCAGAAGTGTGCATGATTTCTTCAAGGGCCGGGATCTTTTCGCGTCTTTTCCGCCATTTTCTTCGGTGTTCCGGCTCGACGGTTGCGACCCACGCCACCGCCGAGGAGCGTGGGTACCCCGCCTATGTCCAGTCTCGCCGGCCCACCTCGAAAAACAACGTAACGACCCACCCTCCTTTCGTCAGGCGGGTGCCCTGTCGAAAATCTCCCGGCCCCGTTTCGGTGGTTGCGCAGTATATGGCCTGATCCCTTGCTCGCTCCACCATGTCACCGAAAATCTCCCGGCCCGATTGCGCCGGAAACAAAAAAGCAGACCGTGACGTAATTCCCTTGCCCGCTTCTGCCGCTTTGTGGTAGACTCACCGAAATTCGACAAAGTAATACAAGTTCCGTAGATTTGCAAGAAGGAAGGCGCAGATGAGCAAAAGGCGTCACTGCACTGTATTGTTCTTCGGCTTGCTTGCGGTTCTTTCGGCGCTCTTATGGCCTGCGCCGGCTTCCGCCCAGACGGCCTTCAAGATTATCCACAGTTTCGCGGGCGGGTCGTCGGACGGGGCAAACCCTATGGGCGACCTCATCCTTTCCCTTTCGGGAGGCACCCTCTACGGCATGACGTCCAGCGGCGGCGGCAGCGGCTGCGGGTGTAACGGCTGCGGCACGGTCTTCAAGTCGGACTTGAACGGGAACGTCACCCTGCTCCATTCCTTCGCAGGAGGGGCGAGCGACGGGGCAGCGCCCCAGGGCTCGCTCACATTATCGGCGGACGGTCTCACCCTCTACGGGATGACGCCGGTGGGCGGCGGAGGGAGCTGCTCCAACACGCTTAACAATATAGCCGGCTGCGGCACGCTCTTCCAGTCCGACACGACGAGCGGGGCGAGCTACAGCGTGCTCCGCAGCCTGACAGGGGCCACCGACCCGCACCTGCCTATGGGCTCGCTCCTCAGACAGGGCAGCACGCTTTACGGCACGTCGGCTGCCGGCGGCTCCGGGACGGGACCGACATACGGCGTCAGTGGCTACGGCACGCTTTTCTCGTCCGATACAAGCGGGAACCTCAACGTGCTTCATCCCTTCGGCAAAGTTGCGGGCGACGGCGCGATGCCCTTCGACTCGCTCGTGCCATCCTCAGGGGGCACTACATTATACGGGACGACATCCGGCGGGGGGACCAACGGCGTGGGCACGATCTTCACGTCGGACCTGAGCGGGAATACCTCCTTGCTTTATTCCTTCGACGGGGCGATCAAGGGGCAGAACCCGATCGGCGCCCTCGTCCTTTCGGGCAGTACCTTGTACGGGATGGCTTCAGGCGGCGGCGCCAGCAGCCTCGGCACGATCTTCAAATGGGACCTTATTGGCGGCAGTGCCAGCCTGCTCCATACCTTCGGAGGGGGTGCAGCGGATGGGGCGCGCCCCTGGGGGTCTCTCACGTTATCGGCGGACGGCAGCACCTTGTACGGCATGACCTTGATGGGCGGCGGGAGCGGCTGCGGCGGCAACGGCTGCGGCACGATATTCAAGATAGCGACGAGCGGCGGGCCGACCTTCCAGGTGCTCCACGCCTTCGACGTATCGGCGACCGACGGCGGACTGCCCTACGGCTCCCTGATCCTCTCCGGCGGCACGCTTTATGGCATGGCCTACGCCGGGGGCACGGGCGCCAAAGGCGTGATCTTCTCCCTCGGCTCAGCGGGCGTCGTCTCCACAAGCCCCACTTCCGGCGCGACCGCCGTCGCAACGACGAGCCCGGTGACCGCCACATTCAACGCGGCCATGAATGGCAGCACGATCACCACCGCTACCTTCACGCTGACCAACGTGACCAACGGCGGGACGGCCGTGACCGGCGCGGTCGCATACGATGCCTCGACCCTAACGGCCACGTTCACGCCCACAGGCGGTCTCAGCGAGGCCACGACCTACACGGCCACCCTGACGTCCGGCATAACGGACGCGGGCGGCGCAGTCCTCGCGTCGGCCCCCGTCACATGGACTTTCACGACCTCCCTCGCCCCGATGGTCACCTCAGAAAGTCCTACAGGCAGCAACGTGGCGGTGAACAGCCCTATAACGGCGACCTTCAGCGCGGACATGGCCTCATCGTCGATAACGACCTCGACGTTTTCTGTTACCCCCAGTGCCGGCGGCTCCCCTGTCGCCGGCGGCGTCGCCTACAACTCGTCAACCAAGACGGCGACGTTCACCCCCTCGGCCAGCCTTACGGCAGGCACCAGCTACACGGTCACGATCTCAACGGGTGTCACGGACTCCAACGGTGAGCCTATGGCCGCGCCGGTCATCTGGACCTTCACGACTGCGACGGCAGGCACGACTTCCCCGTCGGTGACGATCGTCTCACCCCAGGCAGGCACGAGCGGCGTGCCCCTGAATGCCCTTGTGAAGGCCCAGTTCAGCACAGCCATGAAGGCATCGACTATCAGCAACACGAGCTTCACCCTGAGCGGCGGCGTTACGGGCAACGTCAGTTATAACAGCACTACGTACGTCGCAACCTTCACCCCTTCCGCCACGCTCGCAGCCAATACCACCTATACGGCCACCCTCACGACTGCGATCACCGACGCCTCGGGCAACCCACTGCCTGCAACGTATACCTGGACCTTCACCACGGGCGCGACGAGCCACAACGCGTCGCCCTACGTCACCATTGTAAGTCCTGCGAGCGGCTCGAAGGGCGCGGCGGCCAACACGGTCGTACAGGCCCAGTTCAACGAGGCGGTGGACCCTACGACCGTCACGACGGCCACCTTTTACCTGAAGCAGAACAGGCTGAACACGTCCGTCGCCGGCGCGGTGAGCGTAGCGGGCAACCAGGCCACCTTCACCCCTACGAACCCTATCGGCTACCCATACGACTATACTGCGACCATAACAACGGGCGTTATGGACCTCGCGGGTAACGCCATGAGTGCGCCTTATGCCTGGAGCTTTACTACGGTGGATACCTCCACGCCCACCGGCATCGGTACAGCCACTGCAACCGTAGGGAGCGTCACGGGCACGGGGAATATTACGGTCAGCCTCAGCGCCGGGGTGATCACCGAGATCCACGCGGTATCGGACGGCAACGCAGCCCTCAACTCTACAGGCAAGCCCTCCGGCTTCCTCTTCCCCGACGGCATGGTTTTCTTCAACGCTGCCGTCTCCACCGGGGCGACTATCACCGCCACAGTCACCTTCCCGACCGCTATCTCCTCACAGCGTAAGATTTATAAGGTAGGCTCTTCGGGCTTTTACGACTTCTCAAGCCACGCGAGCACATCGGGCAACAACACGGTAATCCTGACCCTCACGGACGGCAGCACGGGGGACGACGACGGAACCCAGAACGGCATTATAGTCGATCCCGTAGGCGTAGCCGACCCCATACCTTCAATATCCCTTCCCTTGAGCTTTAACTTCGGCTCAGTCTCCACCGGGCAGTCGTCCTCCCAAACCTTCACGATATCGGAGACAAGCGGCGGCGTCCTCATCCTCGGGGCGGTCACCGTGACGGGGACCAACGCGTCGGAATTCTCCATTCCGAGCGCAAGCGACCACTGCTCCGGCGCCACCCTAAGCTCGAGCTCCTGCACGTTCTCCGTGACTTTCACCCCGGCGTCTTCCGGGGTGAAGCTGGCCTACGTCACCATCGCCACGAACGACCCCGCTGACCAGACCCTGACGGGCACTCTGACGGGATCGGTCCCACCGTCTGCAACAACCGCTGCGGGTAGGTCAGGTGGGAGCGGCAATACCTGCTTCGTCGCCACGGCCGCTTACGGCTCCTATCTCGACCCTCACGTGGCGGTGCTGCGGGCGTTCAGGGACAGGCACCTCCTCACTAACGCGCCGGGCCGGGCCTTCGTAGCCTTCTACTACAGGCACTCGCCCCCTGCGGCCCGGTTCATATCAGGCAACGACGGATTAAGGGCGGTTACAAGATGGGCCCTCACACCGATGGTCTACGGTATAGAGCACCCCTGCCTGCCTCTCATCATCCTTGTTTGGGGTATAGGGATCGTGGGTGTGGCGATAGGCAGGCGGAAGAGGAAAGGGTGAGAGTATTGGGGGGGCCGGGATCTTTTCGCGGCTTACTTTGTCGCCGTCTTCGGCGCGGCTCCTCACATACACAAAAAGTATGCTGCGTCGCGCGCCTCGACGGCTTCGCGTCATCCACGAAAATCTCCCGGCCCCGTTTCGGTGGTCGAGCACCTTTAACTCTATCCTCTTGAAAATACCGGCGTCCGGCTCTGACTTCTTTTTTTCTTCCTCAAACCTAGTTATTTAAAGATTTTTCTTGAAAGACGTGTTTTGTAATGATATCAATTGCAAGGACTGCATACGTGGAGATCGTCATCCTTGATCAGGGGGGATTGACACGTCCATGGGCGGAAAGAAAGTCTTCATCAGTTACAGCCATGATACGCCGGAACATAACCGACTGGTGCTCCAGTTGGCGAACGCACTCCGAGCCCAGGGCGTGGACGCGGAGCTAGACCAATACCATGTCCGCCCGGAGCGCGGCTGGCCGCGCTGGTGTGAGGAACAGCTTCGCCCTGAGAACTCGGCCTTCGTGCTCGTAATTTGCACGGCAACCTACCGGCAGCGGGTCGAGGGCAAAACCCCGGCGGACGAAGGACGAGGCGTGTTCTGGGAAGGCGGTGTCATTTACAACTGCCTTTATAAGGAAAAAGGCAACAAGCGATTCATCCCTATTCTACTGCCCGGTACTGAGGAAGATGACATACCTGTTCCGCTCCAGGGCGATACACGCTACTACCTCAAAGCGTTCGAATTGAGCGATCCGGGCTATGAAGCCCTTTACCGGGAACTAACCGGCCAACCGGTCGCCGTCAAGCCCGCCTTGGGCCAGGTTGTTTCCCTGCCGATAGGTGCGCAACCCCCGGTTAGAGTCGCAGAGCCGCTTCCTGCCCGCAAAGCCGTATCGCACTTTATCCCTGTTGATATCTCCCGTATCCTAAAATACGCCCCGGAAGACCTCATCGGCCGAGAGGCAGAAACGAGGGTGCTCAACGACGCCTGGTACAAAGTACGCGACGGGACATCACCGCGCCCCCACATACTCACCTTTGTTGCCCTCGGCGGCGAGGGAAAGACCTCGTTGGTGGCCAAGTGGGCGGCAGAGCTTGCGCATCGGGATTGGACGGGGTGCGATGCCGCCTTTGCCTGGTCTTTTTACAGTCAGGGCACGCGCGACCAGGCAGCCGCCTCGTCCGACACATTTCTCAGGGAAGCCCTCATCTTCTTCGGCGACCCGGCCATGGCGGAAAGTGCGCAAGGGCCCTACGACAAAGGCCGGCGATTGGCCCAGCTCGTTGGCGAGCGCCGGTCCCTCCTGATCCTGGACGGTCTCGAACCTCTGCAATACGCCCCCACTTCGCCCACGCCGGGGGAACTCAAAGATTCCGGTATAGCCGCCTTCATCAAAGGACTCGCTGCCGCAAGCAACGGTTTGTGCGTAGTGACCACCCGCTATTCGATCACCGACCTGCGCGCCTATTGGCAGACCACGGCGCCTGAAAAGGAGCTTCTGCGCCTCTCCACAGAAGCCGGCGTGGAGCTGCTTAGGAAGCTCGGCGTAAAGACCGGAGCGAAAAAAGACTTCGAGGCGCTGGTGGAGGAGGTGGACGGCCACGCCCTTACGCTTCAGATCATGGGCGGGTTTCTCAAGAAGGCATTCAACGGGGACATCCGCTGCCGGGACCGCGTCCGGTTCGACAAGGCCGATGAAAAGGTTCAAGGCGGCCACGCCTTCCGGGTCATCGCGGCCTACGAGAAATGGATGGAGAACGGGACCGATGAGGCGCGCCGCGAACTGGCGGTTCTCCGGCTCATGGGCCTCTTCGATAGGCCGGCTACGGCCGATTGCGTAATGGCATTGCTCAACGCCAAAGCTATTCCCTGTCTGACGGAGCCTCTTGCCGGAATAGCAGAAGAAGATTTGAACATCAGTCTCGATGCGCTGGAGACTGCGAAGCTGCTCACGGTACACCGGGACGGCGCAGGCCGGCTCATCTCTCTCGATGCGCACCCCTTGATCCGTGAGTACTTCGCAAAGGAGCTTCGCGAAAAGAACCCGAAAGCCTGGCAGGCCGCCCACCGGCGGCTCTACGAACACCTCTGCACGGCCACTCAGGAGGGCGACCAACCCTCTCTCGAAGCCCTCCAGCCGCTCTACCAGGCAGTCGCTCACGGATGCCAGGCAGTGCTGCATCAGGAGGCGTGTGACAGGGTTTACCATGAGCGCATTCTGCATGGGACGGGAAACGACGGTTTTTACAGCATGAAGAAACTGGGTGCCTTTGGTTGCGATTTGGGGGCTGTAGCCTGCTTCTTCGAGACACAATGGAGCCGCGTAGCGCCCGCGTTAAAGGAAGCCAGTCAAGCCTGGCTATTGAACATGGCTGCTTTCCACCTGCGTGCTCTGGGCCGTCTTACCGAGGCCCTAGAGCCTATGCGGACTGGGTTGGAGATGGACATCACTAGAGAGAATTGGAAGAACGCTGCGATAGCTGCCGACAACCTGAGCGTGCTGGAGCTGACATTGGGTAACGTGGCCGCAGCAATCAGTGACACCGACCAGGCGATGACCTACGCTGACCTTAGCGGCGATGCGTTTCAGCGTATGGCCAGACGTACGGCCCATGCCTACACACTACTTCAATCAGGCCGACGGGTCGAGGCACAGGCGCTCTTCCGGCAGGCTGAGCAGATGCAGGCTGAGGAGCAGCCGTACTATCCGCTGCCCTATTCCCTCAGAGGATTTCAGTATTGCGACTTGCTCCTAATGGAGGCAGAGCGGGAAGCAGGAAAGGTAGAAGGACGAAGGAAAAAGAAAAACTTATTGGCCGCATGCAGGGCTGTGTCTGAGCGGGCGACGCAGACGCTCAAATGGGTCTCCGAACGTGGCTGGCTCCTCGACATCGCCCTCGACCACCTCACCATGGGCCGCGCCGCGCTCTATTGCGCCATTCTGGAGAATACCGACTTCCGACCCCATAATCCCGCCTTTTCCCACGTTGACCTCGCCGTGGATGGCCTGCGTCACGCTGGCCACCAGCAGTACCTCCCCCTCGGCCTCCTCACCCGCGCCTGGCTCCGGAGTCTCACCGGCCGCCGCACAGGGCCGGAGAGTGCCCAAAGCGACCTGGACGAAGCCTGGGAGGTCGCCGAGCGCGGCCCCATGCCGCTGCACATGGCGGATATTCACCTGTACCGGGCACGCCTTTTCTTCCGTGAAGACCCGTATCCCTGGAAGTCCCCGCAGGCCGATCTCGCGGAGGCACGCCGCCTCATCGAAAAACACGGCTACTGGCGGCGCAAGGAAGAACTGGAAGACGCAGAAAAAGGCATCAAATAGGCACCCAGCGATACCGGCAAATAAGAAGAAAAAAAAGCCTCTTTAAGTATCCTGTCGGCCTACCTATTCACAACTGATTTATCTTTTGACCCGCTTCAAGAGATGCCGACGGTCTCTACCGACTCTCTCCTTATGACCTTCTGTGAAAGGGTGGCCAGGGCCAGCAGGGCGAAGCCGATGGCGTCCCCCACGGGGGAAGGATAGACGAGGGCGAGCCCGGCAATTATGAGTATCACCCTCTCGACCAGGTTCGCCTTCTTGAAGTACCAGCCGTCCACGCCCGCGGCAAGGCAGAAGATGCCTGCGAAGGCCGTAAAGATTACCCAAAGCATGTTGGGGACCGGCCCTTTTAGGAGCAGCCCTATGCCGCTCGGGTCGAGGACGAATGTAAAGGGGAACAGAAACGCGGGCAGCGTGTACTTCCAGGCCATCATGGTCGTTTTGTAGGGGTTCCCGCCCGTGAGGGCCGCCGCGGCGAAACAGGAGAGCGCCGTAGGGGGAGATACCTCTGAGAGGAGCGCATAGTAGAAGATGAACATATGGGCGGCAAAATCGGGCACGCCCAGCGTAATGAGGGCAGGGGCGGTAATGACCGCCGCGATTATATAGGACGCGGTGACGGGTACGGCAAGGCCGATGATCCAGACTATGCAGGCCGAATAGACCGCCGTGAGGAAGAGGCTGTGGCCGGCGTAGGCAAGGATGATGGAGCTGAACTTGAGTCCCAGGCCGGTGAGGCTCACGGCGCCCACGATGATCCCCGCAGCCGCGCACGTAGAGGCAACGCCCAGGATGCCGAGCGTCCCCGCCCGCAAGGCCGGGATCAGCTTGCTCCACCGGAGCGCCGTGTCCTTCCTGATGAAGCT
>Ga0326728_10004629_pt1 | contig 40271 bp, 36 predicted proteins | sample MB3enrmetagenome_FD_207602 | JGI IMG/M metagenome (GOLD analysis project Ga0326728, IMG submission 207602) | Lab enriched peat soil microbial communities from McLean, Ithaca, NY, United States - MB31MN | ecosystem: Environmental > Terrestrial > Soil > Wetlands > Peat | place: USA: New York... | reverse complement strand
CGGTATGGGCACTGCGCTGACGAGTGCCTTGGTGTACGGATGCAGCGGGCGCTCGAACACTCGCGTGGCCGGGCCAATCTCCACGATCTTGCCGAGATACATGACGGCGATCCGGTCGGAAATGTGTCGCACCACGGAAAGATCGTGTGAAATGAAAACCAGCGTGAGATGCATCTCGCGCGAGAGGCACGCCAGCAGGTTGATAATCTGCGCCTGAATCGAGACGTCGAGCGCCGAGACCGGCTCGTCGGCGATGATCAGTTTCGGCTCGACCGCCAGCGCGCGGGCGATGGCAATGCGCTGGCGTTGTCCGCCGGAAAACTCGTGCGGATATTTCTTCAAGAACCGCGGTGACAACCCGACCTTTTCCATCAACTCACTGACCCGCGCGGGCAACTCGGCTCGCGGGACCCGCTTGTGGCAGCGAATCGCTTCCGCCAACGCATCGAAGATCGTCATGCGCGGGTTGAGCGAGGCGTACGGGTCTTGAAAAATCATTTGAAAATCCGCGCGCGCCCGGCGCAGTTCCTTCGCCTTCAACTGCGTCAGATTTTTGCCTGCCAGAATCACGGTGCCTTCCATTGGCGGAATCAACTGCAGGACCGTGCGGCCCAGCGTGGATTTGCCGCAGCCAGATTCGCCAACCAATCCCAGGATTTCCCCCTGCTTCAGCGAAAGCGTGACGCCGTCTACCGCGCGCACGGTGCCGATCCGGCGACGAAAGACAACGCCGCGTTCCACTGGAAAGTGGGTCTTCAAATTCTGAATTTCAAAAAATGCTTCTGCCATGGCTAGAAAGTAATCTCCTTGGATTGCACTCGGATGCAGGCCGTCGCGTGGTCGGGATCGACCGCCTTCAGCTCGATGGGCGGTTTGCCGCATTTGTCCTGCGTGAACTCGCACCGCGGCGCGAACGCGCACCCTTCGATCGGCCGCGACAAATCCGGCGGCGCGCCCGGAATCGTGTACAGCTCGGCGCCCTTGGGCTGGAGCGCCGGGATGGACCGCTGGAGCGCGCGTGTGTAGGGATGCTTCGTGCGAGAAAAGAGCTGTTCGGTCGGCGCGCTCTCGGCAATACGCCCCGCATACATCACCAGCACACGCCGGCAAAAACCGGCGACCACGCCCAGATCGTGCGTCACCCAAATCACCGCCATGCCCCGCTCCTGCTGCATTCTCTTGATGAGTTCGAGAATCTGCGCCTGCACGGTCACGTCCACCGCAGTGGTCGGTTCGTCGGCGATGAGCAATTCAGGCTTGGTGATCAGCGCCATCGCGATCATCACGCGCTGTCTCATGCCGCCGGAAAATTCGTGCGGGTAACTGCGGATTCTTCTCGCGGCATCCGGCACACCGACTTCCTCCAACGCCCGAATCCCCCGCCTCACTGCCTCGTTGCGGTCGCAGAGCTTGTGAATCAGCAGCGGCTCGATCAATTGGTCTTCAATCCGCAAATACGGATTCAGCGACGTCATCGGGTCCTGAAAAACCATTGCCATGCGCTTGCCGCGAACCTCGTTCAACTCCTCCACCGAACATTTGAGCAAATCCGTCTGGTCATCGAAAATGGCCGAGCCGCTCTCGATTCGGCCCGGCGGCTGCGGAACCAAACCCATCAGCGAGTAGCAGGTAACGGATTTGCCGGAGCCGGATTCGCCGACAATGCCGAGCGTCTCGCCTTTCTCGATTTCGAACGAGACATCGTCCACGGCTCGCACGAGGCCGTTGCGCGTGTGGAAGTATGTGCGGAGGTTGCTGATCGTGAGCAATGGCATCGGCGTCAATCCTTGGAAGCGCGGACATCGAGCGCGTCGCGCAAGCCGTCGCCGAGGAAGTTCAGGCAAAACAAAGTCACGGCCAGCGTCACGCCCGGCGCGATGAGCAGCCACGGGCATTCTTCCATCCGATCCGCGCCGTCCTTGATCATGAGGCCCCACGAACTCATCGGCGGCTGAACGCCCAAGCCGAGAAAACTCAGGAACGCTTCCAGCAACATGACCGCCGGCACCGTCAGCGTCGCATACACGATGATCGGTCCGAGCACGTTCGGAATCATGTGCAGAAAGATGATGCGCCGCCGCCGCAACCCGAGAGCGAGTGCCGCTTCGATGAATTCCTGTTTCTTGAGCGATTGCACCTGGCCCCGCACGATCCGGGCCATCGTCAGCCATTCAACCGCGCCGATGGCGATAAACAACAACCGGATGTCGCGTCCGAAGAACACCATCAGCAAGATGACGAAGATCGTGAACGGCAGCGCGTAGATGATGTCCACGATCCGCATCATCGCCACGTCGATTGCGCCGCCGAAGAACCCCGATATGGCGCCATACGTCACGCCAATGAGCAGCGCGACACCGGTGGCCACGATGCCCACCATCAGCGATACACGGCCGCCGTACAGCAACCGCGTGAGTTGGTCGCGTCCGAGCGCGTCGGTGCCGAGCCAGTGACCATGCTGCGGCGCCACGGCGCGAAGATCGAGATTCTGTTCCTCGTATGAATACGGGGCGATCCACGGCGCAAGCGCCGACGCGATCGAGAGCACGGCGAGAATTGCGGCGCTGACCACGGCCATCTTGTTTTTCTTGAGCCGATGCCACGCGTCGCGCCACAACGAAGTCCCGACTTCGGCCTCCGAAAGCAGCGCAGCGTTTGGTATTTGGGACGCGAGCGTCTCCTGCATCTTATTCAAACCGCAGCTTTGGATTCAGCCAGACCTGGACGATGTCCACGACGAGGTTGGCCAGGATAATCAGGACGGCGTAAAACAGCACCGTGCCGAGCACCATCGTGTAATCGCGATTGAACGCCGCCGTGACAAAAAAACGTCCCAAACCGGGCACCTGAAAAATCGTTTCCACCACGAACGAGCCGGTGATGATGTCGGCAATGGCGGGGCCGAGAAACGCCACGACCGGCAGCAATCCGCCCTTGAGCGCATGCTTGAGGATAATTCGCCGAGGACGCGCGCCTTTGGCGTGCGCTGTGCGAATGAAATCCTGGTTCAGGATTTCCAGCATGCCGCCGCGCGCCAGCCGCGCGATGTACGCCGCGTAGAACAAACCGAGCGTCAGTGACGGCAAAATGCGGTCCCGCGCAGAATCCCAGCCGGAAGCGTTGACCCAGCCAAGCGCCAACCCAAAAATCAAAATCAACAGCGGCCCGATTACAAACGTCGGCACGCAGATGCCGAGCATCGCCAGCGACATCGAAATGTGATCGGGGGCGGAATTCTGACGCAACGACGCGATGATGCCCGCGCTCAGTCCGAGAATCAGCGCGATGGCCAGTCCGTAGCAGCCGAGTTCCAGCGAGACCGGGAACGCCGACCAGATCAGTTCATTGACCGACCACGTGGCGTACTTGAAGGACGGCCCCAGATCGCCCTTGAGGAGATTGCCCATGTAATCGAGGTACTGCTGGTAGAGCGGTTTGTTCAACCCATAGAACACCTCGAGTTTCTTCTGGATTTCCGGCGGAATGCTCTTTTCAGTAGTGAACGGCCCGCCCGGCGCGAGCCGCACCATGAAAAACGTGAGCGTGGCGATCACGAAGAGGACCGGAATCATTTCCAGAAATCGTTTGGCGATGAAACGAAGCATACTCAGTGAAATCAGTTCTTATTTGGTTCCAGATACACGTATTGGTATGGGTGATAATCGAGAATCGTCGGATACCAGCCTTTGACTTCGGGGCGGCGCGCATAAACGCGCGTATAAAAGTAGATCGGAATGATTGGCAATTCGTCGAGCAAAATCGCCTCGGCTCTTTGAAAAACTTCCAGCCGCTGCTGCGGATCGGTCGTACGCGCGGCTTCGGCGATGAGCCGGTCGTATTCGGGATTTGACCAACCGGTTTCATTGTTCCCGCCGCCCGTCACGAACATATCGAGGAATGTGTTGGGATCAACGTAATCACCAATCCACGACGCCCGGCAAATTTGATAATTCAGCGTGCGCTGCGAATCGAGATAGACTTTCCATTCCTGATTCACCAGCCGAACGTCGATGCCGAGATGTTTTTTCCACATTTGCTGAATCGCCTCGGCAATGATGCGGTGCTGCTCCATCGTGTTGTAGAGAAGTTCAATCGTCGGGAAATTCTTTTCATCCGGATAGCCCGCGTCGGCCAGCAACCGCCTCGCTTGGGCAACGTCTTCGTGCAACTGCGTGCGGCAGGTATAGCCCGCCGTGCCGGCCGGCGTCAGACAAAACGCCGGCAATTGGCCGCCGCGCAGCACGTCCGCCACGAGGCTTTCGCGATCGATCGTCAGCGCCAGCGCCCGGCGAACGCGTTTGTCGTTGAGCGGAGGTTTGGTGACGTTGCAACGATAAAAATAGGTGCCAAGATATGGATCGATGCGCAGCAGATCGGGATAACGTCTTTTGTAAAAATCAATCTTTGTTAACGGCGTGGTTTCAGTAATATGAAGTTGTCCGGCGCGGAACGCGTGCTCTTCGGTCTCGTCGCTTTCGATCGGCAGAAAATGAATTTCATTGAGCCGCACGCGGTCATGGTCCCAGTAGCTCGGACTTTTCTTCACGACGATGACGTCATTGACCCGCCATTTCGCGAGCACGAACGGCCCGTTGCCGACGAAGCGGCCCGGCCGCGTCCATTTGCTGCCGCGCATGTACGGATCGCCGTATTTGCGAATCGTTGGCAAGTGTACCGGCATCCAGGCGGAATGGTAGTTGATGACAGAAAGCAGGTACGGAGTCGGACTTTCCAACGTGATTTGAAACGTGAAATCGTCCAGCACCTTGAAACCGACCTGGTTGAAGTCCGTGATCTTGCCTTCGTTGTAAGCCTTGGCATTCTTCACGGGAAACAGCATGTAGGAGTACTCCGCCCCAAGGGATGGCGTGAGGATGCGTTTGTAAGATTCCCAAAAATCACGTGCGGTCACCGGGTCGCCATTCGACCACTTCGCATTTCTTCTCAGATAAAATGTATAGACCTTCCCATCCGGCAAGATGTCCCATCTCTCAGCCACGCCGGGAACAGGATGGAAATCCACCGGGTCTTGGCTTAACAGACCCTCCAGCAACGTCATCTGGATTCGCTGCTCAGATACCCCGGTGACGATGTGTGGATCAAGTTCCTGCGGTTCTCCGCCGTTGCCTTCATAAAGAATTTGTTCGCGGCCGCCGGCTTCCACCCGCGTCTCGCGCCGACTGCAACCGATAACCAGCAACGCCACAACCACCAAAAGCGACCACCAACGCGCCTCGTGCCGATTCCGTAGCATCGGTCACTGGTTCTTGGCGGAATCGCCGCCGATGCCGAGTTTTTTCAGGAATGGTTCGATGGAGCGCGGACGGCCGAGGAATTTCTCAATGGAGACGTTCACGTCGCGCGAATCGCCGGTCTCGTAGATTTCCTTGCGCAATCTCATGCCGGCTTGCTTTTCGAAATAACCGTCGGGCGATTTCTCAAACACCGTAGCCATGTCCGCAGCAATCGCATCGGCCCACGCGTACCCGTAGTAACCGGCATCGTAGCCGATAATGTGGCCGAAGTAAGCCACGAACGCCGTGCCCGGCGGAACCGGCAGGAACACGTCACTGAGAACTTTGTTGGAGAGCGGCACAACTTCCTGCACGTTGGCGTCGTGGATTTGCGTGTGCAACGTGAGGTCCATCAACGCGAAAGAGAATTGCCGTTCATACCGCGTGCCTTCGGTCGCGAGCCTCGCTTCTTTGAGCTTGGCCAGAATCTCGGCCGGAATTTTCTTCGATGGATCGCGATAGTCCGCGGCGAAACTGTCTAGGACTCTCTTGTCCCACGGCCAGTTCTCCAGCATCTGCGACGGTGCCTCGACGAAATCGCGCGGGACGCTCGTACCAGAGAAGCGCGCGTACTTGGCGCGAGTCAGAATGGTGTGCATCGCATGGCCAAACTCGTGGAAGATTGTTTCGACGTCGTCGTGCGACATCAGCGACGGATGATCGTTCGTCGGAGACGGGAAATTGCAGATCAGCGCGCATGTGGGCCGCTGGTATTTGCCGTCCGGCAACAGTTTCCCTTCGATGATGCCGAACTGCGCGAAGTGATTGTATTTGCCTTCACGTGGGAACATGTCGAGGTAGAACAAACCGAGCGGCTCGCCGGTTTGCGCGTCGGACACGGCGTACAATTGCAGGTCGCCAATCCATTTCCACGGCGGCTCGACCCGCTCGAACTTCAACCGGAAGATGCTCTGGTAAATGTTGAACATGCCGTCGAGCACGCGCTGATACGGGAAATACACGCGCAGTTGCTCGGCGTCCACGCTGTATTTCTCCTTCTTCAACTGGTTGCTGAAATAGCGCCAGTCCCACACGTTGATCTGCGCGTTGGCATCGCCTGTCTCTTTGACCTTGAGTTGGCGAAACTCGTCCAGCTCGGCTTGGAACTTGGGCTGTAACCGGGCCTTCATGTCATCCAAGAACTTGGTCGCCGTGGCGGCGCTCTTGACCATCTTGACTTCAGTCTGGTAGTCGGCCCAAGTCTTATAACCAAGCTTCTTGGCAATATCGTCGCGCAGCGGAAGGATTCTCTGGAGCAACGGCACGTTCTCGTCTTTGGCCAGCTTGCTCTGCGCAATGTAACACTGTTTCCGTGTGTTCTCGGGCCGGGCGTTGTCCATCACGGTGATGTAATGCCAGGTGATGTTCACCTTGACGGTGTATTCGTTGGTGTCAGTTTGGACTTGCTTCAGAAAATCTTCCGGCACCCCCTCGAGTTCGGATTCCGTAAACTTGAGTGCTTTTTCCGCCTTCGTGACGTTGCGCTCAAAATCCGTGCACAAGCGTGTCAATTCCTTGCGCATCTGCTCGACTTCATCGCGTTCGGCCTTTGGCAAATCCAACCCTGCCCGGCGGTAGTCACGCATTGTTTCAAAAAGAAGCTTGGCGTCTTCGCCCTCCAACGCGGGCTTGGTGTCGGCGTAGGCTTTCAGCGCGCGATAAACATCCTCGCGGTAATCGATGCCGACCATCCATTCATCCAATTCCTTGAGCGATTCGGTAGCAGCGTCGCGGACGGCGGCCTCGTTGCTCGTCTCCTTGATCAGCGAGAGCCGATTATCCACCAGAGACAATTGAAAACCGAGGTCGTCGAGCGCGCCCACGGTGTTCTTGAATGTGACCTCTCGCGAGCCAAGTTTACCAATGCGATCCAACGCGGCGTTGCCGTCCGCGATGCTCTGTTTCACTGTGGCTTGGATTTCGTTGGTGGTCGACTCAAACGACGGCACGCTGACGATGCTGTTAAACCTAGTGGCGAGCTTTTGGAATTTTTTCAGGGCGTCCTCTTGCGCGGCTGGTTTGTGGGTCATGCTGGAGCAGGCGGCCAAGAAACCTGCCAACAACAAGACTGGAACGATTCTGCGAGACATGCAGCACAAGCTACCGTCAAACCTCCGGCAGTCAAGGCGATTTAGGAGCTTTCTATGGCCGCAACTTGGATTCGCGGCTACAATACGGTGACTGCAACAAGAGGCAGCTGACGGCTTTTGCTGCACGACGCGGCTATTTTGTCGGTTGGGGCTGCGGCGTGGCTGGTTCCGTTGCCTCTTCCTTGATTGGAAGCTGTTGCTGAGCTGGCGCGGTGCTCGGCTGCACGGGCTGCGTTTCGGGCGAAACCGGCAACGCGGAAGGCTGGGTCTCCGCGGGCGTTGTCATCGGAACCGAAGGGCTGGTCTGAATCACTCTTTGCATCAGCGACCGGCTGGTCGTGCCGCGATGCGAATGGAGCACCGCCAGAATCAACGTCGTCGCCAACAAAATGCACGCGCACCAAATCGTCATCCGCACCAGCGCCGTTGTTGTACCGCCGCCAAACACCGTATCGGTCATCCCGCCGCCGAACGCCGCGCCGACGCCTTGTTCGTGCGATTTCTGCATCAGCACCAGCACGATCAAAAACACGGCAACGATCACGTGGATCGCCGTGAGAATCCCAATCAAAAAGTTCATGCCATTACCTCGTTAGAATCGTTAAAGTGGTTAAAACAGTTAAAACTGTTAGAACTCAGCTGTCACACTTGTCTCCACCATTCAACCTCTTTTGCCGGTTTTAACTTGCTTTCACATCGCCGCCTTCACTATTGCGGCGAAATCCGCGGCCTTCAAGCTCGCACCGCCTACCAACGCGCCATCCACGTCGGGCTGACCCAGCAATTCCTTCGCATTCGCGGGCTTCACGCTGCCGCCGTACTGAATTCGCACCTTCGCCGCCGCTTGCGCGTCAAACATCGAGGCCAGCAGCTCGCGAATGAACGCGTGGACTTCCTGTGCTTGCGCAGGCGTGGCGTTGCGGCCCGTGCCGATAGCCCACACTGGTTCGTAGGCGATGACGGCCTCCACCATATCATCTTTGCTGAATCCTGCAAGCGCGCCCGTCACGTGATCGCGCACCACCGCTTCGGTCTGGCCCGACTCGCGTTGCCCCAGTGTTTCGCCGACGCACACGATCGGGCGAATCTCTCGCGCCATCGCAGCTTTCGCGCGTTTGTTCACGCCTTCGTTGGTCTCGCCAAAAAACTGCCGCCGCTCGCTGTGGCCGACGATGGCGTAGCGCACAAACAACTCCTTCAGCATCGGCGCAGAGATTTCGCCCGTGAACGCGCCTTCCTTTTCCCAATGCACATTCTGCGCGCCGAGCTGAATGTTGCAGTTCTGCAGCGCCGAACTGGCCGCCGCCAATGCTGTGAACGGCGGACACACAACGATCTCGACGGCCTTGACCGACGCGACTTCGCGCTTCACCTCGTTGACCAGCGCCGCCGCTTCCGCCGCGGTCTTGTACATCTTCCAGTTGCCGGCAATGATGGGTTTGCGATTCGAGTTCATAATTTGGTGATCGGTGACAGGTGATTGGTAGTCAGTGTTTCTGGTCAGGAGTCACAGATCACCGGTCACTTGTCCGACAGCGCCGCGACGCCGGGCAGGTCCCGGCCTTCCAGAAATTCTAGGAACGATTAGTGTGTGATTTGGATTCATTTATCCGTAGTGTCCGAATTTGGGAGGAAACAGTCAATACTTCTCAGCGGATTGCTGCCGTCTCCGCCGCTGTCATGGCGTGGCAGGCCTTCAACGAGCGTCGGTTATACGACACAAGTAACTCCGAGCGGACAAATACCGATCGTAGTCCTCGACAACTCGCCAATTAGACTGAATCCTGCGGGGTTCATGAGACTTAAAGTTTCTGCGCAGTAAACATCAATGGAGCTTTGGGATTTTCCTCGTCCTTCCACTTCTGACGATACAGGCTAAGTTTGGCTCTCCAATCGGGTGTGCCGAAAGCGCCGCCACTGGTATGGGCGATGGAGATGTGCCAAGTTCCAAGTTTGAGTCCATTGACCCTAGCGGTACGACAAAAGTCCATATCATAGAAGTGAAAGTCAAATTGGGCGTCGAAAGAAACACCTTTGCCAACGAGTGTTGACCGGCGCGCGGCTAAGAACACCCCATCGAGTAGTTCGCATTCTGCAGGAACAGAGCCGAAACGGCTTACTACTCCGAACGGAGTAGCGCCATGTGCGACAGACCCGGTTAGGTTTTCGGTGTCGCACGTAAACTGGTCGTCAATGAACGCCCAAGCAGGTTGATTGGGAACTCTACGTCGATTTCCCGCCACCCCGACGATGTCGTATTGGCTCAGACCTCGAATGATATGGTCTGCAACGAAGAAATCATCGATCCGTACATCATCGTGAATAAAGAGCAAGTAATCGTTCTCGGGTTTGGAGGCTTGAATTCGTTGATTATAGACCACCGGCAAGCCCTGCGTGTTAGGAGACGTGTTAGAGAATGTGATGAACGGTATGAGTCTCTGGTCACGCGCCAAGCGCGATAAAGACAAACCTAGCGGGGTGCTAGTCCGAAAGTCCGCCTGCGAAGCTCTTGTTGCCGCTACAATTTCGATCATTTGTCGCTCAGCGCCGCCACGCCGGGCAGCTCCCGGCCTTCGAGGAATTCCAGTGACGCGCCGCCGCCCGTCGAGACGAACGTGACCTGCTTGTCCACGCCGGCCTTCTTCACCGCCTTCGCGCTGTCGCCGCCGCCGATGATCGACGTGGCGCCCTTATTCCCCGCAACGGCTTTGGCAACCTCGAACGTGCCTTTCGAGAACTCGGGAATCTCGAAAATGCCCATCGGGCCGTTCCAGACGATCGTTTTGGCTGCGGCGATCTCCTTGTTGTACGCCGCGATCGTTTGCGGTCCGATGTCCACGCCGCACCAACCGTCTTCGATGCTCTGGCCGTCCGTGATCCGCGTCGTCGCGCCCGCTTCGGGCTTGGTCGCCTGCACGTGATCGAGTGGCAACAGGAACTTCTTGCCCTTCGCCTTTACCAACAGATCCTTTGCCAAATTCAGCTTGTCGTTTTCCACGAGGGAGTTCCCCACCCCGTAGCCTTGCGTTTTCAAAAATGTGTACGCCATCGCCCCGCCGATTAGGATCGCGTCGGCCTGCTTCAGCAGGTTCTCGATGACCGCGATCTTGTCCGACACCTTCGCGCCGCCGAGGATGCAGATGAACGGCCGCGCCGGGTTCGACAATGCTCCACCGAGGTATTTGAGTTCCTTCTCCATCAAGAAACCGGCCGCGCACTTGCCGCCGCGTTTCTTGATGATCTGCGCCACGCCTTCGGTGGACGCGTGGGCGCGATGCGCGCTGCCGAACGCGTCGTTGACATAGAAATCGATCTGCTGCGCCAGTTGCTCGCAGAATTTCGGATCGTTCTTTTCTTCCTCGGCGTAGAAGCGGAGGTTTTCCAGCAACAGAATGTCGCCGGGCTGCATGACGGCTTTCGTCTTCTCGACCTTCTCTCCGATGCAATCGTCCACGAACGCCACGGGACGCGAGAGAATCTGGGCTAGGCGCTCCGCGCAGGGGCGCAGGCTCTGTTTCGGATCGCGTTTGCCCTTCGGGCGACCGAGGTGCGAACAGAGAATGACGCGCGCGCCGTTCTGCCAGAGATACTCCAGCGTCGGCACGGTGGCCTTGATGCGTTTGTCGTCGGTGATCGCGCCCTTCTCATCGAGCGGCACATTGTAATCCACGCGCACCAGCACGCGCTGGCCGCGAAAATCTTTCAAGTCGTTAATGGACAGCTTGGCCATGTTTTCTCGCTTCAATGTTGCAACGGGGCGGCTGCGAGACTACCGAATTGCGTCCGCGAGTCAAACCAAAAGCTAGCCGAAAGCCGTGGCCGAAAGTGGCAGGCTAGGGAGAGCGTCGAGAAAACGTGCGCCCGTTCAGTCCCCCGCAAGCGTTCCGAAATCGGGCCGACGGCAACCATCCACGGATGACGCGGATTGCCGCCCAGTCACCCCTCGGCGTTTGCCGCGGAAGTACAGCGTGCGGCGTCTCGCAGACTCGGCTCAGCGAGTGGGATAAGGCCGATGCGCACCAAGCTCAGCATGACAGCTTCGGGGGACTGCAGCCGACTCCGTATGATTTGGGTCGGCTGGCAAATGTTTGGAGAAATGTTGAGTTTTCAAAAATGTGGAGTTGGGCGGAAATCGCCACGATTTAGGGCTTTTTCTGCCAACCAACTCCACATTAACGACGAGGAGCTGTGGGCTGTACTTCCGACCACTGGAGACAGTTAAGAGGCGTCGCCGAGAATGCGACGCTCCCTGATCGCCGGGCGCTTGAATCCAACGGAAAGCCCTTCCCACAACGTCAAAAACAGTTCGCAGCAACGGCGAGCCAAGCATTCCCTGAGAACCAAGGCCGACGCGATGGGTTGCGTGGAATCCCGCGCGAAGACTTGCCAGGCGTTGCATAAATGTTGAGTCCGCTCGCGTGTTTGCCGCCTGACTACGGGGTCTTTCGTATCGGCTTCACATTTTTGAAAACTCAACATTTCGCCTATTATGTGGAGCTCCACATAAATGGCGGAGCGAGCACCGTAGAGATTTGCCGTCGCACGACAGACGGCCCGCTGCGGTTTCGCTTTGCTCAGAATGACACGCTTTGGGAACGGATTTCCGGGATAGGTGCCAGTATGTCCGCAAGATCTCCCATGGAGTACGCCGCGCGCGTCTTGCTGTCGCGCTACAATTGTCCCGAAGTTCAAACGTGACCGACCACGTCGTGGCATCTCCCCTACCCCGGCCGGAGTTGTCGTGGGCGCTGGCCGACTCGGTTGCCCCGCTGGCGATTTATCCCCGTCCGCCAATCCTGTGCTTTTCTGCTCGTCAAACTGGTTTCCAGACGTTTCCTGCCACCCGGAAGCAGGGCTAATTTCAAGGGGCAATGTTCGGCAGTCGGTCGTTGGGACTCGACCCAAGCAACACTCGTGGAGTAAGCTAAGACCCGACGGCTGATCGCCGAAAACCATGAATGATACTCGCGCTGTCTGCATGCACGTGCTGAGCCGACCGGACATCGCCATCAGGAGTCCGCTGGATGGGTAACGCGATGAAACCGAAATCTTGGCTTCCCTACGTCGCGCCGTTTGCGATTTACTTCATCTCTCTCTGGGTGCGATCCGCGCGGAATCTGATCTGGGCCTATCCCGTGACGATCCTCGCCATCGCCACGGCGCTTTGGATTTTTCGCGGGCAGTATGACGAACTGCGACCAAACTTTTCCATCTTGGCAGTCATTGTCGGCTTGGCGGCAATTGCGATTTGGATTGGCATTGACTCGTTCTACCCCAAGTTCGGAAAAGCCGAGATGTTCAATGCGAACGGGGAATGGGTGTTCATTGGGTTTCGCGTGGTTGGAGCGGTCGTCGTCGTGCCGTTGATGGAGGAACTTTTCTGGCGGGCGTTTTTGATTCGGTGGCTGGTGAACGAAGACTTCAAGCGAGTGCCCGTCGGCGCGTTCAGTTGGCCGTCGTTTGCCATCACGGTGACGTTGTTTGGCGCCGAACATCGCGAGTGGCTGGCGGGTCTGATTTGTGGTGCGATGTACAATTGGCTGCTCTACAAACGCAAGGACATCTTCTCGTGCGTCGTCGCGCACGCCGTGAGCAACGCCGCCTTGGCAGCGTGGGTGCTGACGCGCGGCGACTGGAAGTTCTGGTGAGATGAACGGCGTGAACTCGCAACGCGCAACGCGCAACGCTCAACGCTCGACTTGGATGATTCTCGGCCTGGCGCTTGCCGTGGCGGCGGCCACCGTCTGGGTGCATTGGACGTGCCTCCACAGCGCATTTCTCAATTGGGATGATGACCTGTATCTGGAGGAGCTTGCCCGTCACCCTCGGCTGACTTGGCAGTCGGTCGCGTGGGCTTTTTCCGCGACGGCTCCATTCTATTATCATCCGCTCACGTTCTTATCGCATGTGGTGGATTATCAATTGTGGGGCAAGGATCCGTGGGGACATCACCTGACCAGCCTGTTGCTGCACGGATTGAATAGTGGGTTGGTCGTTCTGTTTGTCTGGCTGCTGCTTGAAAACGCCGGCGCATCTTTTGGCGAACGGGTGGTGCTAGCCGCCGGCGTGGCGCTGGTGTTCGGACTGCATCCACTGCAAGTGGAGTCGGTTGCGTGGGTGGCCGAGCGCAAGACAGTGTTGTGTGCGCTATTTTCTTTGTTGAGCTTGTGCGCGTATCTGCAAACGACACGGCAGGGATCGCGTCGTCTTTGGTGGTGGGCGATGACTTTGCTGTTCGCGGCGGCTCTGCTGGCCAAACCGATGGCGATGTTATTGCCGCTGGTGATGCTGGCCTTGGATTTTTGTCCGTTGCGGCGGCAGGAGACCGTCGAGTGGTGGAGGCTTTGGAAGGAGAAAATGCTTCTGATCGGACTGAGCGCGGTCGATCTTGTATTGACCGTGATCGGCCAAGCAAGGATGGGCGGACTGATGGCGATGCACGCACACGGCGTGATAGAACGATGCCTGGTGGCGGCGCGCGGGTTCGTCTTCTATTTGTGGAAACTGATCTGGCCGGGATGGCTGTGTCCGTTTTACCCGCTGGGCGGAACGGTTTCGTTTTCGCAGGCCGAGTTTCTCGTGCCTGTGATTCTGGTCGCTGTGATAAGCGTGCTGGTCATTTGGCTCAGAAGACGCGCCCCGGCGTTGCTGGCGGCGTGGTGCTCTTATCTCGCGTTGCTGGTTCCTGCTTCGGGTCTGATGCAGACCGGTTCACAAGCGGTGGCAGACCGGTTCATGTACTTGGCGATGCTCGCGCCATTGCTGGCGCTGGGGTGGGGCGGCATCTGGTTGTGGCGACGTATACGGGCCGTGGGGCGGTGTGCGTTGCTGTTGGCGCTGTGCGGAGAATTGAGTTTCTTTGTCGTCAAAACCCGTCAGCAGATTCTGGTGTGGCGCGATAGTGAAACATTGTGGAACACCGTGCTCGATCATTTCCCCCGGTCGGGGATTGCGCAAGGTCATCTGGCCATGGCGCTGGCGGAGCAACAGCGCTTCGACGAGGCGCTGCCTCACGCGCAGGAGTCCTTGGCTGACATTCCCGATTATCCAGTGGCGCGCGCCACGCTGGAAGATGTGTGCTCCCAATTGGCAGCCGCGCGTGTGGAGCGGCGGCAATTCGTGGAGGCGCTGCCTTATGTGAGGCAAGCGTTGGAATTGAATGGCACAAACGCATCTGGTCACGCGATGCTCGGGCTGATTTATCTGAAGACGCGCCAATTTGCCGGGGCGATTCCGGAACTGCAGGAAGCCTTGCAACTGAACCCCGATTTGCCGGCGGCACGATACAACTTGGCCTGCGCCTACAGCCGCGTCGGCCGGTTTGCAGAGGCTTATGAAGCGCTTCAAAACCTTTTCTCGTCTCAGCCGGAGTTTGCTCCACTAGCCGCGCGTGACGCTGAACTCGGCGGCCTGCGCGACGATCCTGCGTACGGAGAGCGGTTTCGAGCGTTGGTCGGCGGAGCGCGCACCCAATGAACTGGACGAACACGAAATTGCGTCCCTCACAGATTGCCTTGGCAATGGTGGCAATCGCAGCCCTGACGATCTTCGTGCATTGGCCGTCGGTGTACAACGGCTTCGTTGATTGGGACGATCCGCTTTATCTCGGAAAAGTTTCGCAGCTTAAACGCGTTTCGCTCCCGGCCATCAAATGGATCGCTGCGGCCCTGTTGCCTTTGTATTACCACCCCCTGACGTGGCTCTCTCATCTTGTCGATTTCCAGCTTTGGGGCTGGAATCCGGCGGGCCATCACTCCTCCAGCGTCTTGCTGCATGGAATGAACGCGGGTCTGGTCTGCCTGTTCGTCTGGATGCTGACAGGCACAGTGGAGAATCTCGCCTGCTCGACACGGTTCGCGATCGCCGCTGGAGTCGCCGTCACGTTCGGAATTCATCCGCTGCAAGTGGAGTCGGTTGCATGGGTGGCCGAGCGCAAGACGGTGTTGTGCGGGTTGTTTTCGCTGCTGTGTCTGTGTGCCTACTTGCGGGCGGTTTCAGACGTGCGAGCGTCCAAGTCAGCGGCAGCTTGGCGGCGGCTGACTTTCTGCTTGTTTCTGGCGGCGCTGCTATCGAAGCCGATGGCGGTGTCATTGCCCGTTGTCATGCTGGCGTTGGATTTCTATCCGTTGCGTCGTCAGACGCACGCCGGCTGGCTGGCGCTGGTAAAGGAGAAGGGTGGGGTGTTCGCATGTTGTGCAGCGTCGGGAGTCGTGACAATCATTTCCCAATCCCGTGCCGGCGCCGTCACGGACTTGACTGGATTCAGTGTGATGCCGAGATGCTTTGTCGCCGCGCGCGACATCCTCTTCTATGTGTGGAAGTTGATCTGGCCCGCGTGGTTGTCCCCCTACTATCCGCTGGAAGGGAAGATCCATTTGGGCGATGCGGAATTTATTGGTTCGCTGATCGGTGTCGTTTTGATTACCGCGTTTACCTTCTTGCGTCGAAGGCAGACGCCTGTAATCTGGTCCGCTTGGTCCTCTTACTTGGCATTGATTGCGCCCGTGTCCGGGCTGATGCAGGTCGGAGGCCAAGGGGCGGGTGACCGATTCATGTATCTGCCGATGATTCCGGTGCTCTTGCTGGCGGCAGCAGGCTGCGTCTGGCTCTGGCGACGCTTCAGCTCGTTGGGGAGCGGCGCGCTGGTTGGATTGCTGGGATGTCTGCTGCTGTTTTATGGATTCCGGACACGGGGTCAGATTACCATTTGGCATGACGATGAAACGTTGTGGACAGCGGCGGTCGGGTACTTTCCAAACTCGGTTCTGACGAATTGGAAACTGTCGCTAGCCTTGATGGAGCAGCACCGATACGAGGAGGCGCTAGCTTTTGCACAGAAGGCGGCTCGGCTGAATCCGACTTACGGGCCAATGCGTGCGACCTTGGGTGAGGTTTACGTGGAGACGCGCCGATGTAGCGAGGCCCTTGCAGAGTTGCAGGAGGCGTTACGGCTGAGCCCGGACCTGCGCGATGCTCAATACGCCCTGGCGTGCGCGTACAGCCAGTTGCACCGCTTAGACGAAGCCTATCGGACTCTGCAGAAGTTGCTCGCGGTCGAACCTTCCTATGCTTGTGCGGCGGCCACAGACGAAAAACTGGCCGATTTGCGCGCCGGCCCCGAATTCTCCGGCCGGGTGCGCGCGCTGCTGGGCGGAGCCAGCGCAAAGTAGTTTTGATTTGTGGACGGGCGGAGTTTATACTGTTCGTGGAGGTGCGCCATGGGAATGCCGTCCAAGCTCATTGATCTTCTCAACCAAGGCAAGGTGCGCTACGAAGTCATCCATCACCCCGAGGCGTTCACAGCCCAGGAGCTCAGCGCCATTGAGCACGTGAAAGGCAAGCACCACGCCAAGGTCGTTATAGTTAAGGCCAATGGCAGCCAGCTCATGGCCGTGCTTCCCGCCGATCATCGCGTTGACTTGGAAAAGTTCAACAAAGCTACGGGCAGGCGGACGGCACTGGCGACCGAAGCGGACTTCAAGTCGCTATTTCCTGACTGCGCCGTGGGGACAATGCCGCCTTTTGGCACTCTGTACAACGTCGCCACCTATGTGGACCAAAGTCTCATCGAGGACGACTTCATCGTTTTCGAAGCCGGCACGCACACCGACGCGATCAAAATGAGCTATCCTGATTACGCCCGACTCGCCAACCCGCAAGTGGCAGACTTCGCCGTCAAGCTGCATTGAGCATGGAACGCAAACCCCGCATCGGCGTGATCGGGCCATCGCAGGCCGATGAGCAAACACTGGCTTTGGCCGAGCAGGTCGGCAGTGAGGTCGCCAAGCGCGGGGCTATTCTCATCTGTGGCGGGCTTGGCGGCGTAATGGAGGCGGCGGCCCGCGGCGCGAAACGCGAACACGGCGTGACCGTCGGCATCCTTCCGACACCCGACGCCTTTTCCGCCAATCTATTCATCGACATCCCCATTGCCACCGGCTTAGGTGAAGCGCGCAATGTCATCGTCGTGCACTCGGTGAACGCCATCATTGCCATTGCGGGCGGCTACGGCACGCTGAGTGAAATTGCGTTCGCGTTGCGTCTCAACATCCCGGTGGTAGGGCTGGGCACATGGCAGGTACGAAGTCCTGACGGGAAGCCGGCACCGTTGGTCATCGCCGAGTCACCATTTGCGGCGGTCGAGAAAGCGCTGGCCGCTGTCACGCGATGAGTCGAGCCTGCTGGCAGAGGCCATTGTTTCTGCTGTTCGTGTTGGCAACGGCAGGAGTGCTCTTGTGGGCGCGCGCGATGCGCCTGCCACTGCTCCAAGGTCCCAAGGGGTACGTGCTGACCGATCCGGACAGTTACATGCGCCGGCGGCTGATCGAGCGCGCTTTGACCGGCGAAGGCGTTTGTCTCCGCTGGGTTTCTGAGGACAATGCGCCGTACGGTCGTACCAATGAGTGGACTGCACCAATGACGATTCTTGGTGTAGTCACGGCGCGTGTGTTTCAGTTCGTCGGCGGGCTTTCGACTGAACGGGCTCTAGCAGCCGCCACCCTGTGGGTGGGGCCGCTCATTGGACTGGCAGAACTCTTCACGCTGGTTTGGCTCGGTGTCCGTGCGGGAGGACTGAAGCTGGCGACACTTTGGCTGCTGCCTTGGCCGGTGCTGGCGGAGGTTATACGCGACACCCAGTTCGGCGATTGCGATCATCACGGCCTGCACCAATGGTTGTACCTCGCTGCGCTCGGTCTTTGCTTCGCGCGTGGGACAACTCCTCGTACAACACAGGGAGCGATACTGGGTGTGGTGAACGCGCTGGGCCTGTGGTCGGCCGCCTCAGAGTTTCTAACGGTTTGGCTGATGGTCGTGGGGCTAGCCGTGTGGGAGGCGCTATTTCGAGAACCGTCGGCTGATGCGGCCCGGTTTTGGCGCGGTTGGTCGATCGCTGGCGTCACCAGTATCGCCGCTGCTTGGCTGTTCGAGTTCGGTCCGCATCCGTTCCACCGGCAACTGGAGTTTCTCGGCGTTTGGCACGTGTCTGCATGGGTACTCGTCGCCGCGCTGCTGGAAAGTTCCTTCCGCTTTCCCGTCATCAGGCGGCAGCGGCGGCTGGCATTGGCTCTGACTGGGCTAGCCATCCTTGTCATCGGCGGCGCGACGCGCGGGTTCGACTGGGCGCACCTGCACGTGATGCAGGACAAGCGGTTTCAGTGGCAGATCGTAATGATCGCCGAGTTCGACTCCTTTTGGCGGTTCGGAATCGCAGCGGCGCTGCGGCGATCATGGTTGGCTTATGGGGCATTGCCGCTGGTGCTGGTGTGGCAGGTGCGACAGTGGAAAGTGTTTACCCACGTGTCGCGGTGGGCGTGTCTGTGCGCAGCCGGCTGGCTGGTTTTGAGCCTCGGTCAGACCCGGTGGGAAAGTTTCTTCGTGGTCGCGTTGGTGATGACCATCGGCTGGCTCTGGGTGCATCATCCTCCGTCTTGGAAGTGGTTGCCGCCGCTGGTCGTGGCAGCGGCCTCGATTCCCTGCTGGCAGTTCGTTTTTCGATTCCAGCGGGAAGTGCGCGGAATGCATGACGACGCGATGCGCGGCCCGCACTTTGCCACCATTGCTTTGGAGGCTGTTTCCGATTGTCTGGAGCAGCCTCGCGAGCAGCCCATTGTGCTCGCTCGGTGGGATATGAGCGGCGTGCTGGCCGGCATGGGCAAAGTCCGCGTGGTCGGCACCGGATATTGGTCCAACCTCGACGGCCTGTTCACCGCTTACGAGTTGCTGACGACCACTTCCGCCGAGGCGTTTTGGCAGACAGTCGAAAGCCGTCGGATCGAATACTTGCTAGTTCGCAGCGATAATGATTTGGTAGGGGAAATCGCCGACGCATTCGTCACGATTCACGGGGCCCGTCCCAGCACACAGGACATCGAAGCCACTGCGGTCTGGCAGGTGGCTCACGACGCGCGGCAAACGGAAATCGGCTGCAACGAACTTAAGCGATTGATGCCAACATGGAAAATCCTTCGGCTCCAACGCCCTTGACCCCACTGGTGCGCAACGGGGCAGCCCGCCGGCGTGAGTTTCCCGTTTGCGAGAAGAAAGCTTTTCTGGCGCATGCGGGAGTGAGTCCGCTGCCGCGCCGGGTCACGGAAGCCATGCGGTGCTACCTTGATGCGGCGGCGCGGGACGACCAAGAAAGCACATTGCCCGAACGGATCGTCGGTGAGACACGGCAGTTGGCGGGCAAACTGATCGGTGCCAGCGCAGAGGAAATCGCGTTTGTCGGATCAACATCGATGGGGCTGGCAATGGTCGCCACGGGATTGGCGTGGCAGAGCGGTGACAATCTTGTTTGCTACCGCGATGATTATCCGGCGAACGTCTATCCGTGGGTGGATTTGGAAAGGCGTGGCGTGCGAGTCCGCTTTGTCGAGCCCAAGCAATACGGCAATGTGACAGTCGAGGACTTGGAACCGATCGTGGACGATCGGACGCGGCTGGTTGCACTGGCCAGCACCCACTTTGTATCCGGTTGGCGGTTGGATGTGGATCGGATCGGTCAGTTTCTCAAGAGGGAGGGGATCTTGTTTTGTCTCGATGGCATTCAAAGTTTCGGCGCGCTGCAAACGACCGTGCGGCATGCGGATTTTGCCGCAGCGGACGCGCACAAATGGTTGTTGGGCCCGCTTGGTGTCGCGATCTTTTACGTTCGCCACGAACACTTCGGAAAACTGCATCCTCCTCTGGTGGGGTGGCGCAACGCGGTCTGCCCCGATTACATTGCCGAAGAGAAACTGACATTTTGGCCAGACGCGCGGCGCTACGAACCCGGCAGCTTAAACCTGGTCGGCTTGGTGGGGTTGCACGCAGCGCTGAAAATGATTCTGGAACTCGGAATCGATGTGATCGAGCAAAGGGTGCTCCGATTGGCAAAACAAGTTGTCAGCGAAGCGCAACGCCGCGGTTTCGAAGTGTTGGGACCAGAATTGGACAACAAGTGGATGTCAGGGATTGTCTCTTTGCTGTCGAAACATCACGATATCGAGCGGCTCCACGCCAAGCTTGTGCAGGCAAACGTAATCACCTCCCTGCGTCGCCGTCGCGATGGCGTGCGCTGCTTGCGCGTTTCGGCGCACTTCTACAATCGTGAAGAGGAAATCGAGCGATTGATGATGTGGACGTAATGTCTTGAAGTTTAGCTGGTTGCGCGACTGAGCAGCGAAGAAACGACAGGCTACGAGGCGGGCGATAGAAAAAGCATTTTCTCTGTTGACATGGAAGAGACAAATATGTATCTTTCCTCAGTATGGTAACCCGCCGCGACGCGGGCCAGACTCCCAACCGCGCGGGCTCGGACAAACCCTAATCAAAGAAACACGGAGGCCACAAAATGAGAAGACTTCTCAAAATGAAGCTCGGAGGCTTCACGTTGATCGAACTGCTCGTCGTCATTGCGATCATCGGAATTCTGGCGGCGATGCTGCTGCCCGCGCTAAACCAAGCACGCGAGAAGGCGCGTCGCGCCAATTGCTTAAGCAACCTGAAACAGATCGGGTTGGGCGTCAGCATGTATGCTGACAGTTACCAAGGACGAGTCCCGTGGAATGGCGGACCGGCTATACAAACTGATTGCACTTCTTTTGGTCTCATGAGCAACGAGGTCACTTCGGCAAAGATTTTCGCTTGCCCCAGCACTTCGGAGAAGCCTGCGCAACTCTATCCATTGGCCGGCTCTAACGTTAGTTATTGTTTGGTGCCCTGTCTCATATGGCAGGACGTGCCGGACTCGATCCTGGCATTCGATCGAATGAATGTTCTTGGCGATACCGCCTCGTATGCCAGGGGTTCACCGTGGATGATGCTGTCTCCTCACAAGATTTCAGGGGGGAACGTCTTGTTTAACGATGGGCATGTTCAGTGGGAGACCACGTTGCCTTCGACGCCGGGGACGAATGGTACCCCTTTCGCTCAAAGGCCTTAATCACCTTTTCCCGAAAGTAACGTGCGCAACCCCCGACACCGAAGTGTCGGGGGTTGTGTTTTTGAAGGATTCGCCTTACGAAAGCGCCCTGAACTGATCTGTACCCTTGCTGCAGATGCGTTCGCGAAAGCAAGAGATTGTTGGTTGGCTGCTGGTGGCAACTTTGCCATTGTTCAGCTTCCCATTGAGTTGGCTCCCGCAGCAGGCTGCTCACTATCGTTTCATGGTGACGCTGCCGATTGCGGCGATGGCGCTTGTGGGGTTGCTACTGGCGATGGCGCGCTGGACGTTGAAGAGTGAACTGCCTTCCGCTCTTTCTCATGGTGCCGCTGGGGGCTGTTCGCAATCGCTGAAGGAAGTCAGCATTTTCGCGGTGATTCTTTGGCCTTCGATCCTGTTGCTGATTAGTTGGCTAGTCTCAGTGCGCTACAGTCAACGCCCATACATATCGATCAGCATTCTCCCGGCACTGCTGAGCAACTTTGCCATTTTTCTCCTCGCGACACGGTTTCCTGTGGATGCTTGGCGAAAACTATTTTGGGTTTGGTTGCTTGCTGCAGTCTTGCTGGCGATCAACGGGGTCGTGCGTTTTCGGACGGAGACAGAAGTTGTTTCTACAATCGGCAATCGAAATTTCCTTGGGGCATATCTGGCTGCCACAGTCACATTGGGCGCAGCCCTGTGGGACAAACGTGCGACGGCGATTTGTGCTTTGTTGCTGGTAACGATGTGTTTCTGCCGATCGCGCGGGGCGTGGCTGGCTCTCGGTGCCACAGCGTTGCTTTGGCTCTTCTGGGGAAATTGGAGCAACGCGGCGACTCGGATCGTTTGGAGGATTCTTGGCGTGGCATTGGTGGTCGTGGCGGCTCTTCTTGGACGCGGTTATGTGGGCCGTGAGTGGCAAACAGAAGTGCGCCCGCTAATTTGGGAATCGACACTGAGAATGATTGCCGAACGTCCCTTGCTCGGCCACGGGCTGGGAACTTTCGTGACGGAATACCCGCGGTTTCGATTGCCGGGGTATTTCCTGCGCAGCCGGGCCACGAATGTCACGGATCACGCACATAATGAGTTGCTGGAAATCACGGCCGAACAGGGTCTCCTCGGTCTTGTGGCGACGGTGTGGCTGTGGGGCGCGATCTTTTACAACGGGATGCGCTCGTTGCCGGCTTGGAGCGAACGGCGACGCTTGGGTTTGGGCATTCTGAGCGCGACCACAGCGTTGTTGTTGCATGGGATGTTGGATGTCGGGCTGCGGTATCCACCGAACCAAACCTTGCTTTGGTTGTTGCTGGGGTTGCTGGCGGGCGGGAGTGGGCTGGCCGGGGGCACGCAAACGCAGTCTGGCGTGGCATCAACCGATTCGAAGATTACGGTGCGATTGCGCCCGCCGTTCATGCGGATGGTCTTTGCGGCGATTTGCGTCTTGGGCGGCGTCTGGATCACAATCGCTTCGGTCGTGCGGCCGGCGATGGCCGAACTATGGGAGCGGAGAGCACGAATGGCCGAGGAGCGCGGCGAGCTACCCGCGGCGGCGGCGAACGCCCAACGCTCGCTGGACTTCCAACCTTTTCGTCCCACTGTACGCTACCTGTTGGCGGGCGTGATGGAGAAACTCGGAGCGCGCGATCAAGCCATTGAACAATGCTTGCGCATCGAGGAGTTGTCACCCGATTACGCCGACGTGACCTACAACCTCGGCCGGCTGTACATGACACAGGGTCAAGCTCAAAACGCGCTGGGGTATTTGCGCCGAGCAGCTCAGATCAATCCCTACAACCCTGGCTGGCAGATTGCGCTCGCCACCGCCTACACGCGGTTGGGCCAGACAAACTTCGCCCGTACACATCTTGAAGATGCACTGCATCTTGATCCGCATAACACAGCGGCGCGCGATGGCTTGGCGGCGCTCGAACAAAAGAAGTCGCCATGATTGGCGCGCTGATCAACGCGGCCACTGTATTGGCCGGCGGTGCAGCAGGGTTGACGTTGAAATCGAAGTTGCCCGAGCGCGCGCAACGCGTCGGATTACAGGTGCTGGGGGTTGTGACACTTGTACTCGGAGTGAAGATGACGGTGGGCACACGCAACGTGTTCGTGGTGGTGACGGCTCTGGCAGCGGGCATGGCCAGCGGATCGCTCTTGAGAATTCAGCAGAGATTGGAGCATGCCGCTCAGTGGTTGCAACAACGAATTGTCAGCCGCCGGGAATCCTCCGGAATCGCCGAAGGTTTCATCACCGCCAGTCTTCTGTTTTGCGTCGGACCGATGACCATCGTCGGCTCGATCCAAGATGGGCTTATCGGTGATTACAAACTCATCGCCATCAAGTCGGCCATGGACGGCATCGCCGCGATGGCGTTCGCCACCGGGTTGGGCTGGGGCGTGCTCCTGAGCGCGGCGACCGTTCTCGTTGTGCAAGGCGGCATTACGCTCGGAGCAAACTCGTTGATCGGATGTTTCACCGAACCGCTTGTTGCGGAAATGAGTGCAGTCGGCGGCGTCTTGGTTGTTTGCATCGGGATTGGCTTGTTGGGATTAAAGAAACTGCCTGTGGCCGATTATCTGCCAGCGATTTTTTTTGCTCCGCTTCTGGCGCGGCTGTTTCAACGCCTTTGACAATCGCCGTTGCGCTCGCTACTCTGTGCGTGTCGCGTGAGAGGGATGAAACCGGGCATTCCCAGAAAAACCGTGTACCGGCTCAGCGTGTACATGCGCTGTCTGGAACAGATGCGCGAGAACCGCCTGCAAACCGCTTCGAGCATTGACTTGGCGCAGGCGGCGGGCGTCAAGCCCACCCAATTGCGCAAAGATCTGACCAGCTTCGGTCATTTCGGCACGCGCGGGCTTGGGGTACTATGTCGAGAAGCCGCGCGGCAAAATCGCCGATGTGCTCGGTCGCAATCAGCGACAGCCCGTTGTGCTGGTCGGTGTCGGCCATCTCGGTTCCGCGCTGCTGGCGTACAAGGAATCTGAGAAGGAAAGTTTCGAGATCGCGGCGGGGTTTGACGTCGATACCAAACGCCACTGGCGAAAGACGTTTTCCCAGCCGATCTATCGGCTGGACAAGTTGGAACAATATGTTCGGCAGCGCGGTATCAAGATGGGAATCATCACCGTGCCGCCTGCTGCCGCTCAAGACGTGGCCAATCGCCTCATCGCAGCCGGGGTGACCGCCATCCTCAATTTCGCGCCTGTCGTGTTGCGCGTTCCTCGCAACATCGTCGTCAGCAGCGTCAACCTCGCGATCGAACTGGAAAACCTCGGCTACTTCCGCTCGCTGGCCGAAGGCTGAGATTGCCGGACACAATCGCCGCTGAAGGAGTTCACCGAACCGGCCTTGTCAAGCGCCACCTCGCGGCCATCACCATCCGGCCAACGGAGTACAGCACGAGCTGGCCGTCATCGGTGTGCAGCAGTGTCGGGGGAACCGGCTGGGAACCGCTGCGCGAGGATGCTGAGAAACACATGCCACACCAAGCAGGACGCCGCCAATCCGTCCCCGTGCGCCGCCATTGTCCCTGGGGGGAAGACATTATCCCGCAACGTCAGCAATGGCGCCGTCTTATGCCTTCGATGTCGCTGCGACGGCTTTGTAGCCCATCGGCCAGAGCCGCGCTTGATCCCGTGGTGAATTCCTGATTCAATGTGGATTCATGAACACCGACCAGACTCAACCGGTGACTGGCCGGCTCGCTCGAATGGGAACGCATTTCGAGATGACCGATTGGCTGTTTGCAATCATACTCGTGGCTTCAACGTTCCTGGCTTATCAGCCGGCATGGCGCGGCCAACCGATCTGGGACGATGGCGAGCACATCACCCGCGCGGAGTTCGCTTCGCTGGACGGGTTGAGACGGATCTGGTTTGAGCCCGGAGTTACCCAGCACTACTACCCGCTGCTGGATACGGCGTTCTGGATTCAACAAAAACTCTGGGGTGGTTCAACTTTGGGCTACCACCTTGCCAGCATCGCGTGTCATGCTGCCGGAGCATTACTTGTTCTGGCGATTCTGCGGCGCTTGAAGATACAAGGGGCTTGGCTGGCGGCGGCGATCTTCGCATTACACCCCGTGCACGTCGAATCGGTGGCGTGGATCAGCGAACTGAAGAATACGCTGTCGGGGGTCTTCTATCTTGGTGCCGTGCTGGTGTATCTGAGGTTCGATGAAACCCGAAAGCTATCGTGGTTCGCCATTGCGGCTGGATTGTTCCTGGGCGCTCTGCTTAGCAAGTCGACCGTGGTCGTGTGGCCGATTGGGATGCTGACGATCTTATGGTGGAAACACGGTGTGCTCTCTTGGAAAAGGGATGCGTTGCCCCTGGTCCCGCTACTGGCACTGGCGGTCTTGGACGGGTGGGTGACCATTCGCACGGAACACGGAGTGATGGGTGCGCAGGGCGCGGAATTGCAGTTCACCCTGTTGCAGCGATTTCTTATTGCTGGTCGTGCCTGTTGGTTTTACCTCGGCAAGCTACTCTGGCCCGTTGAACTGTGCCCGATTTATCCCCGCTGGCAGATAAACCACGCGGCGGCAACGAACTCTCTGTATCCAATCGGGGTACTGGTATTGTTAGTCGTGCTGTGGGATCTACGGAGCAGGAGTCGGAGTCCCCTCGCCGCGATGATATTTTTCGTCGGAACGCTCTCTCCATTGCTCGGCATAGTCTCTTTCTCGTATCTTCAGTATTCACTCGTGGCCGATCATTTTCAATACTTGGCGAGTCTAGGGGTTATCACACTGTTTGCAGCAAGCCTTTCACGGTTCCAACAAACACGGCGGCTGCTACCTCGCCCAGTGGGCATCAGCCTCTGCCTCGCGATGCTGGCGGCGCTGGCCGGACTAACATGGCGACACAGCCGGACGTTCAAGGACTTAGAGACGTTTGCCAGGACCACACTTGTGCGAAATCCAGACTGCTGGGCCGCCCACGATCTTCTGGGCGTTGTACTCGATTCCCAAGGAAAACTGGCGGACGCGATCGATCACTATCGACAAGCGTTGCGGCTGAACCCCAAGTATGCCTTAGGGCACTACAACCTCGGTTGCGCCCTCGCCTCTCAGGGTAGGCTCGAAGAGGCAATTCAGCAGTATGACCAGGCTGTGCAGTTGCAGCCCGACCTCGCTCGAGCTCACTACAATCTTGGTTGTACCCTGGCCTCTCAAGGAGATTTCCCCGCAGCAATCGAACAGTACAAGCAAGCTCTTCAGCTGAAGCCCGACGCTCCCGATATCCACAACAATCTCGGAGTAGCGCTCGCCGCCTCCGGAGAACTCAACCAGGCAATCGAGCACTTTAGGCAAGCCGTGCGGCTGCAACCGGACTTCGCCGATGCACACTTCAACCTTGGCCTTGCGTTGAGCGCCCAGAAAAAGTTCGCAGAAGCCATTCAGCACTGTGACCAAGCGGTACGGCTTCAGCCTGGCTTCGCCAAGGCCCATCGTGAACTAGCTCTGCTGTTGATCACACGGGGGAGCAACACCCTGAACGATGGCGACCGGGCCATCCAATTGGCCGAACGAGCGTGTCGATTAACCGGCGACCAGCAACCTGCGTACCTCGATACCTTGGCTGCTGCGTACGCCGCAGCCCATCGGTTCGTGGAGGCCATCGCGACGGCAAAGAAAGCGTTCGAACTTGCGAACGCTGCTGGTCAGGCACAACTGGCCACGGAGATCCAAAATCGCCTCAGGCTCTACCAAACCGGTCAATCTTACCAGATCTCAGACCCGGCCTATTCGCCCGCTCCGTGAGGGCGGCCGAACTGTCGAAATGGGAAACCTCGGTTACCTCCGCTCGCTGGCCGAAGGTTGAAGCTGGGAGAACCAGACTCAATCTCCCCTGTCGATATTGGGATCGTGAGTACCGCTGCCTCGCCACACCGGTTTTCCGCCGCCGTCGGGTTGACTCCGGCCGACGGAATAGAGCAGGAACTGGTCAACAGCCGTGCGCCTCAGCGGGTGGCTGTCAACCGCGTCGCGTGGCATGCTGGCGAGGTATTGTTGCGCAAGCGCGACGAGCGTCTCTGGCAAAACTGTCCCTGCGCCAGCCGATACCGTTCCACCATGCACGCCACCGCTGCCTGTTGGACACACCCGTATGCACTCACGCGCCTTTCCTAGCCGCCGAGCTAATCATGGGACAAAAGAACGCAGCCATCAAGTTGTAGAGGCGATCCCAACACACTTGGTTTTGATAAAACCAGCCTGATGGAATGGCGCGAACACCCCAAGCGGTAGCTACAGGGTTAGATCCAAGCGGGTACGCAAAATAAAACTGTGCCAAGTGTTCCTTCGGGTTCTCTTGCAGCCGCCGGACAGAGGAATATGCACCCAATCGTTCGCGAGACTGTGTGAAAACTCCTTCCGCATATCGTGGAGAGCAGCTAGAATCGCCTCCCCAACCAAGGAGGGAATCAAGTGGCTTCATCTAGTATTTGAAAAAGTTCGATTCCGCCCGCACGAGCCACTCTGCCAGCGTCTGTGCCTTTTCGTCCTTCGCCGACATGATCGGGTCCGTCAGCGGCCACTGGATGCCCAAGGCTGGATCGTTCCATCGAATGCCCGATTCGGCCTTCGGGTTGTAAGTGCCGGTGGTGAGATACTCTATCTCCGCAAACTCGGAGAGCACGCAAAACCCCCGCGCGAACCCTGCCGGCGCATACACCAGCTTCTTGTTCTCTGCCGAGACCGTGATGGCAAAATGCCGGCCCAACGTGGGGGAGCCTTTGCGAATGTCCACGGCAACGAGGTATGCCTCGCCTGCAACCACCCGCATCAATTTTCCCATCGGCGGGTCCCATTGAAAATGCAGCCCGCGCACCACGCCCTTCACTGAGCGGGAGTGGTTCCATTGAACGAACGTCTCGGGCAGCCCCAGATCCCTGAATTGATCGGCGCGATAAACCTCGGTGAAAAATCCGCGCGCATCCTGAAACACTTCCGGAATGACCACATCGCAATCGCGAAGACTAGTTGTCTGTTTCCTGATTTGCATGGTTCTCCTGCGTCAACGCCACGATTGCTGGCCTCCTTTTCGCTCCCGCTTGGTCGGATACTCCCACTCTTAGCGACTCGCGGCAGAAACACAAGCGCGAAATTCTCATCACACAAACTCAGATTCTCATTGTATAAATGGATCGTTCAGCAATGCGTCATCCAATTTTTTATTCGCAGATCGCACGGGCATGCGATTGCATTCACGAGATGAGGGACCGAGAGTTTACCTGCAGCTATTCGCCGCGCGGCTGAGCTTCAGATGACGTCGGCGAACCCGCGCTTGGTGCGCATGAAGAAGGCGTAGCCAAGGATCATCACGACAAAGCTCGGCAGCGACAAAACCCCGTAGCTTCCCCATAGGTGCGGCACATCCCAGAGCACGACGTTACGGGCCTGGTCGATCACGACCGCGAGCGGGTTATACGCGACGATCAGCAGCAGTTTCGGCGGAACTTTGCTGAGCGAGTAAAAGATCGCGCTCGCGTACATAATGATCACCAACTACACCGGCACGACTGCGTTGATGTCGCGTCCGGCAAAGACATCGCAACAGGCATGCTTGGTTTTACCAAGCGTCATTTTCCGACAAAAAAAGGCGCCAACCTCCTCACTTAGGGCCACAATCCGAGCGTTGCACTCAGATCAAAAGAGTTGGTTGGCGCCAAGATTTTCTGCGAACTTCCCCGAACCGGATCCTGCGCGCGGAACTTCCACGCGTTGTGTGGATTTCGGTCAACAATGTGTTGTGGCGATGATCGTGCATTGCCGCTTAGTAAACGAATGTCTCCATTTCGTAATGTGCCAGATACGGATGCCCGCGGTCCGAGTCGAACCGCAGGGCGTCACGGATGGCGTTCTCCTGGCCGTCCATCTGCGCCGGTGAAAGCGGCTCGATGTTTTGAGCTAACGCCTGCGCTGAATAAGGGCCGCCGGGATAAATCGACAGCGGCGAGAAATAAATGTAGTCGTCGCGCCCCAGCGGCAACGCATTGAGCGCGCGAGCCGTCTCGCGCTCGTGCGCCGCCGCAAACCGTTGTCCGCCCGCGCCCATCAGCACGATGACGCCGACCGCGATGCCAGCTTCCTTCAAGCAGCGCACGTGCTTGATCACCGCCTCGGCACTGGCGGGCTTGCGCAACCATTTCAACAGCGCGTCATCGCCGCTTTCCATGCCGATATAAACCCGCTGCAACCCCAGCCGCCACAAATCAACAAATTCGGCCACGCTCCGCGGCACACCCGTAAACACATCCATGAAGGAAGCAATGCCGGCGAAGCGTGTCTCACTGCCCAGCCACCAATTTGCCGGTGTCTTGTGTTCCTCCGTCGGCGGCAGTTCAAAGTGTTCATTCACCACGCGCAGCATCTCCATCAGCGTTGCCTGCGGCAACGTCAGCGCATTGGCTTCGCCGAAAAAAATCGAGCGACGCGACCGCAACGACGCGCCATGAAAAGTCACGACATCGCGGAGATGCTGCTCGAATTCGGCCGTCGTCTTCGCGCGGAACTGGACGCCGCCATACAGTTCGCAAAACAAGCAACCGCTGTAGCCGCAGCCTTCGGTCGCCTGCAACACCAGCGCGTTGTACTCGTCCGGCGGCAGCACCGCCACGTGGCCGTAAACGTTTCTGAAGCGCGCCGCGTCAAGTTGCGCCGCTTCCACGTCGGACTGCGCCACCCGCGCCAGCAACGGAGCAATTTGATTCAATGTTTCCCGCGACGACGGCTTGCCAAACTCGATCGAGGCAGTTCCGCCCTGCAATTCATTGTGGACCAGTTTGACCTGCTTGTGGGCTTCAGTGACCAGCGCATCCACTTCGTCGGACGCCAGCACGACGCGTTCGAGACCGCCACCTTCCTCGCGGGTGCGCTTGCGGCTGAAAAGTCCCCGATGCGACAGGCTGCGCCGCCAATACTCGTTTGGCTTCGCCGTCTTGACCAGCCGCGCTTCGAGGTCGTAGTGAATCGCCAGGTTCGACTCGAAATAGAACACCAACTCCGTCGTCGACAGCGCGAGGTAGACGTGCCCGCCGTCGCTCAGCCGCAGTTGCAGTCCGGCCCGGTAACCCGGCACGGCATCCAGCCCGCGCCCGCTCTGGTAGCGGAGAACGTGAGAATCGGTTGTGGCCGCATTGTTCATGCGTCTTGGTTTGTCGCCGGGAGTCCGATTTCCGCGTCGCTCAAATAGCAGGCGGGGTCTGCCGCCCACGGATCACCCTGCACCTGCCACGCGCGCACGCGGAAACTGCCGCCGCAAATGTCTTTGAACCGGCACGCGCCGCACCGGCCTTTCAGCAGCGGGAGACGATTGCGCAACTGCGCCAACAACGAAATCGAATTGTCCGACCAGATTTCGCTGAACTTGCGCTCCTTTACGTTGCCCAGGGTCGCGCTCTGCCAGAACTGGTCGGGATGGACGTTGCCCTGCGTGTCGATGTCGGCGATGCCGATGCCGGAAGAATTCGCGCCGCCGCCGTTCCATTTCATCCACTGATACACCTGCTCGGCCCGGTCGGGGTCGCGCTCGCGCAACTTCAAATACACGTACGCATTGTCGGCATGATTATCAACGGTTAGAATCTCCCTGCTCAATCCCATCTCGCGAAAACAGAGCGCGCGCTCCAGAATGATGTCCATGGCGCGACGCACCTCCCAATGCGGCAATTCGTCGGCGCGATTGCCGCGGCCCGTGTACACCAAATGATAGAAGCACGCGCGCTGAATGCCGGACACCTGGATGAAATCGAAAATGTCGTGCAGATCCATGCAGTTGCGCCGCGTCAAGGTCAGACGCAGACCGACCTTCTGGTCAACGGCCTGGCAGTGCTGAATCCCCTGGATCGCCGCGACGAACGCGCCCTTCCGGCCGCGGAAAATGTCGTTGGTCTCGCCGATGCCGTCGAGCGAGATGCCGACGTAGGCAAGCCCGATCTCCTTCAGTTGCATGGCGGTTTTCTGATCGATCAGTGTCCCGTTGGTCGACAGCGTGACACGCAACCCCTTGCCGGTGGCGTAGGCCATCAACTCCACCAGGTCGGGACGTGTCAGCGGTTCGCCCCCGGAGAAGAGAACCGCGGGCACACCAAAGTTCGCCAGATCATCGAGAATGTTCTTGGCCTCGTCCGTCGTCAGCTCGCCGGAATACTTCTGCGCATAACTGTCGGAATAGCAGTGAACGCAGTGCAAGTTGCAGGTGCGGGTCACGTTCCAGACGACGATGGGTTTGCGTTCGGCAGCCGACTTCGGCGCGCCGAGACCATGACCGTAGCGCAGGTTGTCCGCCGGTTGTTCTTCGCCGCAATAAAGTTTGGTGATGTTAACCATGCCCGTTCACAGTTCCTTGAACAGATGATCGAGATCGCGCATTCGTTTGGGTTCGTACACGCAGTACGGTTCCTCCGCCATGTAATTGCCCGACGCGTAGAACGCCCGTGCGCGACAGCCGAGACAAATCTTCCTGAACTCGCACAGACCGCACTTCCCTTCCAACTGGTCCACGTCCCGCAACCGCGCGAACACCTCGGATTCGTTCCAGATCTCACTCATGCTCTGTCGCCGCACGTTGCCCGCGCTCACCGGCAGATAACCGCACGGGAAAATCTCGCCCGTGTGCGACACGAAACAAATCGAACTGCCCGCCAGACAACCTTTCGTCATCGCCGCCATGTTCTGTCCGCCGGGATGACCTGCCCCCGGTTTGCCGTGGCTGTGCGAGGCCTCGATCCGGATGTGCTCGGCGGCGGCGCGCTGGCGCATCACCCGGAAATAATGCGGCGCGCAGGTCGCTTTCAGATGGAGTTCCCGCGCCTTGCTCTTGTCATACATCCAGTTCAACACCCGCTCGTACTCTTCGGACGGCAGCATGTTCGACTCGGCGATCTGCACGCCGCAGCCAACGGGCACCAACATGAACAGATGCAGCGCGTCCGCGCCCAATTCGCGGGCCGTCGCGTAAAGCTTCTCGATCTGATCGACGTTGTGCCTGGTGACGGTGCAATTGATCTGCATGCTCATGCCGAGCCGGCGCAACCGGCGAAAACCGTTCAGCGCCGCCGCGAGCGAGCCGGGCTGACGGCGGAAATTGTCGTGCGTGGTTTCGTCCGCGCCGTCGATGCTGATGGCAACGCGTTTGATGCCGCTGTCCACGATGGCGTGGGCCATGTTCTCATCGATCAGCGTCCCGTTCGTCGCCAGCGCCACGGGCAGACCGCAGTCGCGGGCGCACATGGCGATTTGGAAAATGTCCGGCCGAAACAGCGGCTCGCCGCCCGAGAGCACCAGAATGGGTTTGGCGAAGCCGGAAAGGTCGCGCACGAATTGCAGCGCTTCGGCGGTCGTGAGATCGTTTTTCATGAGTTGCTTGCTCACGTCGAGCCGCCGACAGTGGATGCACTCCAAGTTGCAACCGGCGGTTGTTTCCCAAAAAAGCAGCCGCAATTCGTGACTATCAGATACTGCGCCCATAGACACACAAACATTTAGCAGTGCCGATGCCACTCACGCAAGCACAATGGCAATCGATTGGTTCTCAATAAGTTCTGGGAAAGCGCACTGGAAAATGAAGCTGCCGCCGCCTGACAATTTGGCGGCCAGCGCAGGGGCCGCTCGACAAGTTGTCGGCATGCTTGGTACGGCAACCACGGCACGCGGGCACTCGAGCAGTACGCCCGCTGGAGCAAAGCGCACCGGTAGCAGTCCGACACGATTTGTTTGGAGGGTTGCGCTTCGCGCCATCGCCGAAGCTATGGCGCGCAGGTAACCACGGGACCGGCGCCGCCGCGAAACTGCTTGCCGTACGCGGTGCCGATGACTAGGATTCTGTCGGCAAAGGATCAATGTGATGATCGCCTTTCGTTCTGCTGCCGTGCTTTGTGTTTGCGTGTGCGGTTCCGTTCTCGCACAGCAAACTAACGTCTCCGAAACGATAACCATCACAATTGGCGGCGTGACCTACTCCAACGTCACTTGGGGGATGGTGACTCCCGCCACCGTCACGATCTTCCACAAGACAGGCGTTGCCCGGATCCCGCTGGAAGAACTTTCGCCCGAGTTGCAGCAAAAATTTGGTTACGATCGCGAAAAGGCCCGCACTTACCGGGCGCAAGAGGCGGCTGCTCTCCAACGCCAAGCCGCCGCCGACCGTGCCGCACAGGAAAAACGCCGCCAGCAACAGAGCGCCGCGCAAGCCGAGGCCGCCGAAGCCGCCAAAATCGCACCAGTCAATTGCACCGATACGTTCCGCGCTCAAGTCATCCAGGTGTTGCCGGAGGGCCAGTTGGTCCGCGTCCTCGGCGCGACTGTCTTACCCAGCGGCGAAGTCGGGATGTTTTTCTCCGAGCCGAAGACATGGTTTGTCCGGCCCCGGTACCAAGTCGCAATGGACGATTGGATCACGGTGAACGCCCGACGCGATGGCGTCTATGAATATCAAAGCGTCCTCGGCGCACCGCAGACCGTCCAAAACTGGGTGGCCTGCAAGATTGCCGTCGATCCCTATTGACCGCGACCTGCTGCCGGCTGAGTGCTTCCATGCCCAGCAAGTACGCCGCAACATTGAATCGCGCATGAGGCGCGCTGATCCTGCCGAAGGGTGCGGACAGCCTGATTCCCGTCCGCTCCCCATGCGTCAACCGGACAGGAGGTTGGCAGCGTGAAGAAAGGAGCAAAGAGCGAGCGCACCACAAAGGAGCAGCGGCGTTTGCGAGCGTTGTGCAAAGCGATTGATGATGCACTGCACGGCGTGTGGCCGGGCACTCCGCAAGAGTGCATCCTCTCGGCGCGAAGGGCATGGTTAAAGGCGATACTTGAGCCACTGTTGCAACCGGCCCTCCGTGCTGAGAATGTTGACTTGTTGAAGGATGAGCTTGTCCTTCGTGTCATCCACGCCCGTGGGAGCACAGCCGATTCTCACGTTGCAGGGCATATCCAGAGGGCGGCACAGAAGGATAACTTGGATTTTCTCTGCCGTGTGGCCGATGTGCTGAACCGGCCAGCGGCGAAAGTCGAAGCAAGTGAGATGCAACGGAAATTTTGGCTAGCGGTTTGTTGGGTGTGTTCATCGCGCCGAGACATACCGCCATTGTGCTTCTGGACAGACCAAGCCATTGCAGACTTGGCGGTGATAGTGCTCCGAGATAAGACGCTGACCTTTGACGCTGTGAGGAAAACCCGGCAGCGTCTCTTGCTGAAGAAGGCAAAGCCACTGGTCCGCAGCCTGAGTGACCTACCGTTGGAAGCCGGCGAAGTGGACGTTGGCACCCCTGCTTAACGTCCACGACGTGCGCCGCACACATGTTCTATCGTGTGGGCGTGTTTGACAGAGAACCAACTGAGGGCAGAGCCGTGAGCGCCGACACCGGCGAGGTGTCGAAATGAATCCCGAAACGGAGCTTGAACTTTACAAGCCACAAGACGCGACGCGGGTGTGTGAGTGTTGCGCGGCGACGGCGAATCGGTTGGCCGAGGAAATTTCACAGCGATGACTCAGGAATGGTGCGAATGAAGGCAAACCAGTTGAATCGCCTTACGCAGAGTGTGATTACACTCGTTGTATTGCTCGCCGTGCTGTTCGTCATTCTCTCTGGCTGCTACGACGAGAGCACGCAGAAATGGGCGTTTGGGATTGTGGGGATGATCCTTGGGGCATCGTTGCACCCTCGTTCCGACTGAATCACTCAGCGCCTTTGAACTGGTCCTGTTTGTCCTTGAAGAGGATGTTGAAGGTGGTCAGCGAACCGTAGGAGCGCGTGATGTATTGTTGCATCTCCACCTTGTCGGCGTCGGTGAGTTTGTCGTGGCTGTTGATCTTTTGTTCCAACACCCGCAGGTTGTTGCGCACCATGACGATCTTGTGGAAGAAGACGTCCAGCGGCACCTCCTTCGATTGCAGCGAAGCGTCGGCGGGATACAGCACCATGCGCCCGCCGTGCCACCGGCTGGCAAGTTGCTCGACGACGTCGCCGGATTTTTCGATGCCAAGCTCGGCCACCACGGCTTTCGCAGTTTGTTCGATGAATTGTCCCAGCGGCATCTCCAATCCGCTGACCGCCGCGCGCGCTTCGGCGGCTTCCATACCGCTTGTTTCGGGTGCGACCGTGCGCGTGGCGTCGTCGAACCGGATCTCCGCCGTGTGCTCGGTGATGGACTTGACGACGCCGATCCCGTGATGAGGATGTCTGACTTTCATTCCGACATGCAATGACTCGATCTTCATAGGTTCACCTGCAACACAACTACCCCACCCGAGTCGCACCTGTCCATTCCGAAAGCGCCGCCGCACGGATGGGGTGCGTGCGCAAGAGCGAGCGTCAATCGGGACTGCATCGCGGCGCGAACCAACCGCCATCGTCGGCCAAAGCGTAGCGGCGACAAGTCACACATCCTTGTGCGAGAGGGCGGGTCCGTCCCAGCCCGGCCTCCGCACAACTTCTCGTGGTGTTCGCCGTCCAGAGCGCTGAGCGGCGGGTTGACACTTTTGGCTGTGAGGCGTAGTGTTTCTGCGTAAAAAGAACGAGGTGCGTTATGACACGAACGGCAAAATTCGTTGGGGTAATTGCTGTGGCCGTCAGTATCGGCCTCTTGGCTGCGCCAAGAACGCTGGCAGCCTTTGGCGGCCACGGCGGATATGGTGGCGGTTACCATGGCGGATTTGGTGGCGGCTACCACGGCGGATATTGGGGTGGTTACCATGGCGGATATTGGGGTGGTTGGGGATGGTGGTACCCTTGGGCGTTTGCGTACCCCTATTACGGCGTGCCGTACTACGACTACTATTATGCCCCGCCTGTGTACGACTACCCGCCGCCCGCGGTTTACAGTTCGCCACCACAGTCGCCAGCGGTTCAGAATCCGCAGCCAGTCCAGGGCAGCGATCAGGGTCAGCCCGGGAATGTTTCCGACATCAAAGCGCTGGCCAAAGCGGGGCTTGGCGATACAGTCATCATCAGTCAAATCCGCAACTCGCGCGCGGTTTATCGGCTGAGTGCGGATGAAATCATCGACCTGAAGACCAACAAGGTGAGTGAGGCGGTAATCGACTTCATGATCAATACTTCCAGCCGCCCCCGATGAAACCCGGTGAGCGGGTTTCCATCCACGAGGATTGCCGGTTGTGTTGGCGTGCCGGGTCGGTATAACGAATAATCGGGCGCGGCCCTTCTTGGGTGTCCGAGAATTCCCGAAGAACAGGTTCATGATACCATTGTGGTTTAATTTGGTTTAATTTGCTTTGACTCTGGCGGGAGCGGTCGCCGGCCGGATTTGGGTTCGTTTCGCAAAAACAGCCTTTGGCGCGATGCACCATCAATGCGATATCTCCATGCTGATCGGTGGCGGGACGATTTCCCCCATGCGCCGCCGTTGCAGTGGTTCCAACTCATCCATGGTTTAATTTGGTTTAATTTACCTTAATTTGGTTTTATTCGGTCGGTGCGCCTGGCTGGGCGGCTTCCCCGGCTGGCGATGCCCATGGCGATTTCCGCTCACTGGGAAGGCGGCGGTATTTTAGCTCCGGGTCCTGATTTTCGAGAATGGCATCGCAGAGCATGGTGGCGGCCCCCGACAGACGGGGATCCTTACGGGCCGCGTCCTTGAAGATGCTCACAAACGCATCGACTGTCCGTTCCCTTTCGATTAGCACGCGCTCCCGGTCAATCTCGATCCGATCCCGGTCGAGTTCGAGCAGTTCGCGGTCGAGCTTGAGGCGCTGGCTGCCGTGATCGCCCTTGCGAAACGCCGCGATGTCGGCAGCCTTCTCGCAGTATTCGCCTAGCGCGTCAGGGAAGTCGGGCGGGTAAGGCACAAGCTTATTGAGCAGCGCCTCTGTCATGTCCGCGCATTGTAGCGCGTCGGAGAGCCTTCGACAATCCTCCGTTTCACGCAGGGCCGGGGATCGTTTCGGTCGGCAGGTGAACTGTGCAACACTGGATTGAAGCCTTTTCGTCGAATCCTGCTGCGTCGAATTCGCGGCTTGTCGCAAAACCGCCGCGCTCCTAGACTTGCGGCCATGAACCAGTCGAAGCCAGCCAATCGGCTGACGGACCTGGACGAAGCGTTGCGGCTCAAGACCGACGATGCCGGGACGAGCGCCAAGTTGCAACCGGCTCGACAGGCGCTCACGAAACTGCAGGAGCACGGGACCTCAGGCCAAAGATGATCGACAACAGTCCAGATCGCTGGGAGGCGAACACATCCGGAGGAAAGTCCCGGTGGATGCAGCGCGGTGTCTTGGGCGCAGTGTGCGTGCTGGTCGTCGGAGTTTACGCCTGCGCGGCCCACTGGGGCGTGTTGGGAAACGCGGCTGACACTTACTACAATTTATTGGCGCAAGGTTTCCGCGCCGGCCAACTCAGTCTGAAGAAAGAGGTGCCGCCCGGACTCGGGCAGCTTGCCGACCCCTACGATCCTGCCGCCAACGCTCTCTATCGGTCTGCGCCCTACCAGACAACCGACCTGAGCTATTACAAGGGCAGGTTCTACCTCTACTTCGGGGTTACACCCGCCTTGCTATTGTTCTGGCCGTTCGTCGCACTGACGGGCCACTACCTTTCTCCCAGACAAGCTGTGGCGATCTTTTGCGCGGTAGGGTTTCTGGCCGGGGTGGGCTTGCTGCGCGGGCTGTGGCGGCGCTACTTTGCCGAGGTGGGCGTCGGAGTGATGGCGGCCTGCGCGCTGGCGCTTGGCTTGGCAACGGGCGTGCCGATGCTCTTGCAGCGAGGCGCGCCTCATGAAGTGGCGATCAGTTGCGGGTATATGCTGACGATGGCGGCGGTGGGGGCGCTCTGGTGCGCGTTGCACGAGCCGGAGCGGAGGTGTCGGTGGCTGGCAGCGGCGAGTGCGGCTTACGGGCTGGCTTTGGGGGCGCGGCCCTCCCTGCTGTTTGGCGCGGTCATCCTGCTGGTGCCGGTGGTTCAAGCGTGGCGTGAGTGGCGGCCCCGAAAGCTTTCGGGGCTGATGGCGGCGGTCGGGCCGATCATGCTCATCGGATTGGGGCTGATGCTTTACAACATCTTGCGCTTCGACAATCCGCTGGAATTCGGTCTGCGCTACCAGTTGAACTGGAATCGCCAAGACATGGTGCAATGCTTCAGTCTGCGCTATCTCTGGTTCAATTTCCGGGTCTATTTTCTTGAGCCGGCACGCTGGGGCGGTCGTTTCCCCTTCGTGCATGACATCGTGGTGCCGCCCTTGCCGGCGGGCCACGCGCAGGTGCAGCTTGAGATTCCCTTTGGCGTGCTGACCAACGTTCCTTTGGTTTGGCTGGCGCTGGCGGCACCGCTGGCTTGGCGCGGCCGGTCGGCGGAGGCGCGCTGCATCCTGCGCGGGTTCCTAGCGGCGGTGGCGCTGCTCTCGGGTATTTGCGCCTTGACCATTGGTCTGTTCTTCGGCGCATGCTTCCGCTATGAGGTGGACTTTCTGCCGACGCTGGTGCTGCTGGGCGTGGTTGGCATCCTTGGACTGGAGCGCGCACTGGCCCCGACCTCGGAGACGGGGCTGGTCGACCGGCCGGTCTGGCGGGGTGCGGTGCGCTGGAGCTGGGGCCTGCTGCTCGGCTTCTCGGTGGCGTTCAACCTGTTCGTGAGTGCCGAGCGTTATGCCGAGGAATGCAACAGCATAGGGGGCGACTTGGGACAAGCGGGCAGGTTGCAGGAGGCGATCATGCACTACGAGCAAGCACTCCGGTTCAAGCCCGATTTCGCCGAGGCGCACTGCAACCTAGGCGTCGTCTTGGTGCAAGCGGGCCGGGTGCAGGAGGCGATCGGGCAGTACGAGCAGGCGTTGCGGCTCAAGCCCGATTTCGCCGAGGCGCACTATAACATAGGGGTCGCCTTGAAGCAAGCGGGCAAGCTTGAGGAGGCCATTGGGCATTACGAGCAGGCGTTGCACATCGAGCCGAACTACGCCGAGGCACACAACAACTTGGGATCCGCCTTGTGGCTGGCGGGCCGGTGGCGGGAGGCGATCGGACATTGGGCACAAGCGCTGCGCATCAACCCCGATTTAGCCGAGGCACACAACAACTTGGGGATTGCCTTGGGACGACTGGGAAGGATCCAAGAGGCGATCGAACACTACGAGCAAGCGTTGCGGATCAAGTCCGATTACACTGATGCTCACTACAATCTCGGAGGTGCCTTGGGGCAAGCGGGCAAGATCGAGGAGGCGATCGGGCAGTATGAGCAGACGCTGCGGATCAAACCCGATATGGCCGAAGCGCACTACAACTTGGGGAACGCCCTACTCCAACTGGGCAAGGTGGTGGAAGCGATCGGGCAATACGAGCAGGCCCTGCGGATCAAGCCCGATTTCGCCGAGGCACGCGCCAGCCTGCAACTGGCTCAACAGGCGCTCACGAAACTGCAGGAGCACGGGGCCTCAGGCCAAAGATGATCGACAGCACGCCAGATCGCGGGGAGGCGAAGACATCCGGAGGAAAGTCCCGGTGGATGCAGTGCGGAGTCTTGGGCGCAGTGTGCGCGCTGGTCGTCGGAGTTTACGCCTGCGCGGCCCACTCGGGCGTTTCGGAATCGTTGAGCCTGAACGCGGCTGACACTTACTACAATTTATTGGTGCAAGGTTTCCGCGCCGGCCAACTCAGTCTGAAGAAAGAAGTGCCGCCCGGACTCGGGCAGCTTGCCGACCCCTACGATCCGGCCGCCAATGCTGCCTACCGGTCTGCGTCCTACGAGACGTACGACCTGAGCTACTACAAGGGCAGGTTCTACCTCTACTTCGGGGTTACGCCCGCCTTGATCTTGTACTGGCCATTCGCCGCACTGACCGGCCACTATCTTTTCCACAGACAAGCCGTGGCGATCTTTTGCGCAGTAGGCTTTCTGGCCAGCGTGGGCTTGTTGCGCGGGCTGTGGCATCGCTACTTTGTCGAGGTGGGCGTCGGGGTGGTGGCGGCCTGCACGCTGGCGCTGGGCTTGGCAACAGGCGTGCCGGTGCTATTGGCGCGGTG
>Ga0326728_10004627_pt1 | contig 40277 bp, 32 predicted proteins | sample MB3enrmetagenome_FD_207602 | JGI IMG/M metagenome (GOLD analysis project Ga0326728, IMG submission 207602) | Lab enriched peat soil microbial communities from McLean, Ithaca, NY, United States - MB31MN | ecosystem: Environmental > Terrestrial > Soil > Wetlands > Peat | place: USA: New York... | reverse complement strand
TGACGACGTACCAATGATCGACGCCGGCGTGGCTTTCGACGTCCCGATGATCGATGACGTGCCAATGATCGACGCCGGCGTGGCCTTCGATGTCCCGATGATCGATGACGTACCAATGATCGATGCCGGCGTGGCCTTTGACGTCCCGATGATTGACGACGTACCAATGATCGATGCCGGGGTAGCCTTCGACGTCCCGATGATTGACGACGTACCAATGATCGACGCCGGCGTGGCTTTCGACGTCCCGATGATCGATGACGTGCCAATGATCGACGCCGGCGTGGCCTTCGACGTCCCGATGATCGATGACGTCCCGATGATTGACGACGTGCCAATTATTGATGATGTCCCGATTATCGAGCTCGCTAGCAACTTACTACCGGAAGTCGGTTGGATGCCAACTGCTTCCGCCACCTGCCCAACTTCGAGGGTGTCGCTTTTGGCGTCGGACATTGCGGGAGTGATGTCGATAGGCATCTCGTCTATTTTTGCAAACCCGACGGAAAAATCGACCGAAGCCACCTTTCCCTTTATATAGATCGTCGAAGCGCCGGCTACGTAGGGGTCTCTTAATCGACTGATAGCACTTGCTGGAGAATCAACGGCTCCGCTGATTGCGAGCATATCGCCAGGCTGAATCATGCGGAGCGCCTGCGATGAATCCTCTACCGCGACGCCATCGTAAGAAAACGAAGTTTCCTTTGCGACAACTACGTGCTGCCCGGCAACGATAAGCAAACCGTGCGCGAGATCAATATTCTGAACCTCGCCAAGCACTTCTAGATCAGTGCCATATAGAGCCTTGAGTTGATGGGTCGTTACGTCAGCACCAGCTTGAAACGCGGCGGTGCAACTAAGCGCGGCAATCGTTCGACTGACGATCGCACGCGTCATCCCTAATTTCCTTCCTTTCATCCCCGTCCCCTTCTTCTCAGAAATTATTTCAATGTGCCGGCTGACCGAAATCTATTGCATCCCGAAGTCGCAAATGGTCCGGAGCCGGTTCAACAAACAAAAAGCACTGCAACCCAGCACGAATATCAGCAATATCGCCGGGGCGTAATCCCATCTTTTCCTGAAGCTCGACGGCAGCGAATGCGTCGACCCGCTGCAAAAACTGTCCGCCCACGACCTTCAAATATGACTGCAGTTCCAGTAGCTGGTAACTGGCGAGCGGGGAATCGACTATCATCGTTCGCTCGAACAAATCCGTACCGTCGCGAACTTTACGAGTGTTGTTTTCTAGCGTTGAAAGCAAAGATTCGACGAGGCTCGCCATTCGACCCAAATTCTCTGGGGAGAGACTGGGCTCAATATATTCTTGCTTCAAAGGCTTCCAAACATTCGCGCCTACCTCAGTCACCGCACCTACCCGCTGCAACTCTTGCAAGATGACCTCGGGAGGTACACCTGGAGCATGGCGGCTAGCCAGGATCGTGAAATTGAGTGGGCCACCCACGAAGGGCAAATCAACAGGAAAGCCGTATGGTCCTACGTAGTCGCGGTCGTTGTGCCAGCCGTGTAAAACTCGCGCAAATGGATTTGAAACCTCAAGGACCTCGCTAGCTTCGAATCGCTCCTGTTCGAGCAACACGGAATTAACTTCGCTTCCCGACATTCCTGTGAGTGCGCAAACTGATCCCACAGTTGACCTCATTCCCTTCGGAGCAAAGTCCTTGGCAGCCGATTCAACAAACGCCATCTGTGCGATCGCAGCAAAATGGGAATATGTAAGACCTTCACGCAACATAATCCTCACCAGTGGGCGCAATAGCCGCCGCAGCGAGATGGACAGAGCAGTTTTTACATTATCTGGCATTTGTGAGCAATTTCACAGATTTACTTAAAAAATTGGTATTTTCTCTTAATACAGTGTTCATGAAGCTTATGTCAAAACGTTGACTATAGTATGCATCAAGTGCCTGAAAACTCTAAGCTTGAGGGAATTTACCTTATTCAAGTCATTGAATTTTTTAGGATTATGGTGCACTGCGGGGATCTTTTCATTTTTATAGCCCGCAAGCGGACTGTCGCATGCGGAGCCAGGGAGCGAAGTCGGTCGATCGCCCTCAGGCACCCCTATTGCGGTCAGAACGCTTAAGAGAAGAGAGGACTGCCCGGGGGAGCCCTCTCTATCCGCAGCTCGCCGACGATACTTAGTTCTTTCCGGGTCCTCAGCGATCTATACGAGGGGTTGGGCCGCCTTGTTCGCGAGCCGCCGGCGCTCAACATCGCGATGCTGGACCCTTGTCGACGAACAGGGTCCCTTCTGGCAACTCGCCACCTGTTTATTTTGGTTGCCGCGTGAGATTCGTGACGCTGGCTGCTGATGCTCGGATCCTGCTGCGCTTGGCGAACGCCTTACGGGTGATCGCGGCCGCCGCCGCGCTAGCGCGTCATTTGGGGGAATAATGCAGTGCTCTAAGACAGATTGCGCCCCAACTTGGTGCGTCATTGCGACGCAGTGACCGTAAGTACATGATTGAGGGCGACAGCACCCGCCTGGCATGGATTTCGCTTCAGGTGATACCAAGGGGATCTTATTGGGCAATAAACCGTATAACGAAATGTATCTAAGTGACGGCACCACGCGGCCGCACTATTTGAGTTACGAGCACTGGCTGAAAGAACAGCCCGCCGAACGCCTGAGCCAAAAGCGCGCCGAAGCCGACGCACTCTTCCATCGCGTAGGAATCACCTTTGCCGTTTATGGTCAAGAAGAGGGCGCCGAGCGCCTCATCCCGTTCGACATCGTGCCTCGCGTGCTGCCGCTGGAAGAATGGATACGCCTCGAAGCCGGCCTCAAACAACGCGTTCGCGCCCTGAATGCCTTCATTCACGACATTTATCACGACCAGCAGATCCTGAAAGCGGGCGTCATCCCGCCGGAACAGGTGCTGTGCAACTCGCAGTACCGTCCGGAGATGCAGGGAGTCGACGTCCCCGGCGGCATTTACGCCCACATCGCCGGCATCGATATCGTTCGCGACGATGCCGGCGAATTCCTCGTGCTCGAAGACAACCTGCGCGTGCCCTCGGGCGTCTCGTACATGCTCGAAAACCGCAAGATGATGATGCGCCTGTTCCCCGAGCTGTTCTCCACGCATCGCGTGGCGCCCGTGGACCACTACCCCGACGTGCTGCTCGATAATCTACGCAGCGTGGCGCCTACCGGCGTGGCCGATCCCACGGTGGTCTTGATGACCGCCGGCGCGCACAACAGCGCGTACTTCGAGCATGCCTTTCTCGCGCAACAGATGGGCATCGAACTGGTGGAGGGCCAGGACCTCTTCGTACGCGATGAAGCGGTGTTCATGCGCACCACGCAGGGACCGCAGCGCGTCGACGTCATCTATCGGCGCATCGACGACGATTTCCTCGATCCGTTGGCGTTCCGTCCGGACTCGATGCTCGGGGTGCCCGGATTGCTGACGGCGTACCGAGCCGGCCACATCACCATCGCCAACGCCATCGGCACCGGCGTGGCGGACGATAAATCCATCTACCCCTACGTTCCGGAGATGATCCGCTTCTATCTGGGGCAATCGCCCATCATCGCCAACGTGCGCACCTGGATGCTGCGCAAGCCGGACGATCTGGACTACGTGCTGGCGCATCTTCCTGAACTCGTGGTCAAGGAAGTCCACGGCGCCGGCGGCTACGGCATGCTCATCGGTCCCGCCTCCACCAAGGCGGAGATCGAGGCCTTCCGCCACCAGATCATCGCGACGCCCGAACGCTATATCGCGCAGCCCACGCTGGCGTTGTCCACCAGTCCCACCTTCGCGGGCCAAGGACTTGAGCCCAGGCATATCGACCTGCGCCCCTTCGTGCTGTCCGGTCGAGACGTGACCATCGTCCCCGGCGGACTCACTCGCGTCGCGCTGCGCGAGGGCTCGTTGGTGGTCAATTCCTCCCAGGGCGGAGGCACCAAGGACACTTGGGTGCTGGAAGCCTAGATGCTCAGCCGCACCGCCGATCACCTGTATTGGATGTCGCGCTACATCGAGCGCGCCGAAAGCCTGGCTCGCTTGGTGGACGCGCACTATCGCATGTCGCTGTTGCCGCATGACGATGCCGCCCTGGCGCAGTCGTTGCGCTACACCATGACGGCATTGCAGATGGAAGAGGCGTATTGGGCCCGGCACGACACCATCGAGCCGCGCGCCGTGTTCGAGTTCGTGAGCCTGGACCGCGAGTTCAGCGGGAGTATTTTTAGCTGCCTGCGCGCGGCGCGCGAGAACGCCCGCGCCGTGCGCGGCTCGCTGACGTCCGAATTGTGGGAGACATTGAACTCCACCTGGCTCGACGCGCGGACCCTCGCCGCGCGCAGTTCGCCGCACGCGGACATCGGCCAATTCGTCGAATGGGTGAAGGAACGCTCGCACCTCACGCGGGGCGTCACCATCGGTACGATGCTGCGCGACGAAGCCTTTCATTTCTCGCGCATCGGGACCTTTCTCGAGCGCGCCGACAGCACCGCCCGTATTCTCACGGCTCGCCAAACCGACCTCCAACCGGGCGCTGATGCGGGCGCCGTTCCCGATCCCTTCGAGTGGAGCGTGTTGCTGCGCGCGCTGTCCGCGTTTGAAGTTTATCGGCGGGTCTACCGCGACGTCATCACACCCGTTAAGGTGGCACAGCTCCTGATCTTGCGCGACGACATGCCGCGATCGCTGTTGCGCTGCTGCAAGGAGGTGTATTCGAACCTCCGGTCCGTGAAGAACGAGCACTCGGCGGAAACGGAACGCCGTGCGGGTGAAATGCATGCCATGCTGCATTTCACGCGGATGGAGGACATCCTGAGCTCCGGCTTGCCCGAGTTTCTCGAGCAATTCTTGGGCAGGGTACGCGACCTGGGTGATCGCATCGCGTATGACTTCTTGGTTCCACCGGCGGAGGCGTAGAGTCCATGCAGCTGCACATTCGACATGAAACGCGATATCGCTACGAGCGTCCGGTGAAGTACAGCGTGCAGAGCCTGCATCTGACCCCGCGTCGCGACAGCACCCAGCGCGCGCTCACCTGGAACATCACCGCACCCGGGCGGCGCCTGGAACAAGTGGATGCGCACGGCAACATTTCGCACTTGCTCACCATCGAAGAGCCGCATCGGGAGATTCAGATCCTGGTTCACGGCGTGGTCGAAACCGCGGACACCGAATCACGTCAAGACGACGGTCCGCTATCGCCCCTGGCGTATTTGGCGCCCACGATACTGACCGCCCCCAATGATGACTTGAAGGCATTTGCCCAACAGGCCCTGGATAAGGCGGCGGATCCGCGCGTGCGCGCGCAGCGCCTCGCCGAAGCCGTCTTCAATGCCGTCCGTTACAAATCCGGCACCAGCGATGTCCAGGATAGTGCCGCCGTCGCCTTCAAGAACGGCGAAGGGGTATGCCAGGACCACGCTCACGTGTATATCGCCTCGGCCCGGTCGGTGGGCATGCCGGCCCGGTACGTGAGCGGCTATTTGTATACCGGCGATACCACCGAAGCGGCCAGCCATGCCTGGGTCGACGTCTGGTTGGGAGCGGAAATCGGTTGGCAGAGCATCGACGTGACCCACCAGTGCCCGGCGGTGCGCACGTATTGCCGGCTGGCCGTCGGGCGCGACTACTTGGATGCAGCGCCCGTGCGCGGCGTTCGCCAGGGCGGCGGCGGCGAAAAAATGGAGGCGAATGTGTCGGTTGCGGAGTCGGCCCAACAGCAACAATGAGGTAGAATTTCCGGCCATGACTTACTGCGTCGGCCTGCTGGTCGACACCGGTCTCGTCTTATTGTCCGACTCGCGGACCAACGCCGGCGTCGATCAAATCAATACTTTCCGCAAGATGGCGACGTTCCACCAGCCCAACGAGCGGGTACTGGTACTGCTGTCGGCCGGAAACCTCGCCATCACGCAGGCGGTGGTCAACCTGCTGCACGAGGTTCCCCCGAATTCCGATCAACCGCCGCGCATCTGCGGCGCCAAGAACATGTTCAATGCAGCCCGGGTGGTGGGTGACGCATTGCGGGAAATCCATGATCGCGACGCCGAGATGCTCAAGGAGCATGGGCACGACTTCAACGCGACCTTCATTTTGGGCGGCCAGATCCACGGTGAAGAGCCGCGCCTGTTTCACATTTATTCCGCCGGCAACTTCATCGAATCATCGGTCGATACGCCGTATTTCCAAATCGGCGAATCCAAGTACGGCAAGCCCATCATCGATCGCGTGATTTCGCGCAGCAGCAGTTTGGCACAGGCCGCGAAATGCGCCTTGGTCTCCATGGACTCGACCATTCGCTCCAATCTGTCGGTGGGCCCGCCGCTGGATCTGGCCATCATTCGGCGCGACGAGTTCAAGCTCGCGACGCACATCAGCATCGATGTCGAGAACGAGTACTTCAAAATGATCCGCACGCGCTGGGGCTACGCCCTTCAAGAAGTATTCGCCGAACTGCCGAATCCGAACTGGTAGCGGCTCCCGCGGGTACCACGCGGCGCCTCACGGCCGGCACGGCTTATGCGGTGCTCACCGGTGCAGCCGCGGATGGCTCCTCCTCCGCATCCCAGCGCAGCAGCGCGAGCTTGGGCAGCATCCACAGCCAGCCGATCAGACCCAGCGCGCTCATCGCACCCGCCAGCAGGAACGCCGCGGTGAATTGATGGGTGGCGCCGACGATGAAGCCGGTGGCCGCGGGCGCCACCACGCCGGCAAAACTGCCGACGGAATTCTGAATGCCCACCCATCGGCCCGTGGCGCGCGGCCCGGCGAGGATTTGCGGAACCGCGTAAACCCCCGGCGATTGAGCGCCGCACAGCACCTGATAGACAAACATGGCGGAGAGTGCGATCGGCCGCGAACCCACGGCCATACACACCATGCAGACCACAAAGCCGACGTGCGCGATCGCCATCGTCGCTTTGTAGACCGAATTGGCCGAGCGCCCGTTCATGATCAGTCGGTCGAGCACCCAGCCTGCCGCCACGGCACTGAGTGCATTGATGACGTAAGCAACCCCGGCGAACTTGGCCATTTCGACGGTGGAGAACCCGCGCTCGCGCACCAGATAGAAGGGCATCCACGTGAGCATGAAATAAAACACGTAGTTGCTCGAGAATAATCCTAAGGCCGTGCCCCACAGCGACGGCTGCTTGAGAACCGTGCGCAGGTTCGGCGTGTCGCCATCGCTGCGCCGCACCGCGCGCGCCGGCAGCTTGACCCGCGACCAGGGCACGAGCCACAGCAGCGACAAGCTGCCGAACACCCAGAACGCGGCGCGCCACCCGTAGTCATCCATGAGCATGCCGCCGGCGTACGTCCCCACCGCCGGACCGAACAAATAACCGCACGCCACGACGCCGTTGGCCATCCCCAAGCTCTTCACGGGTACCACCGCCGCCACCAGCTTGGCCACGCACGGGAAGCCGACGCTCTCACCGATGCCGAGCAGCAAGCGCAGCGCCAACAGCATCGGGAACGACTGCGCGAAGCCCACGCACATGGTCGCGGCCGCCCAGATGGCGAGCCCCGAGGCGAGCACGCGATGCGCACCGTAGCGCTCCGCGAGCCAGCCCATGGGAATTTGCACCAGCGTGTAAGTCCAGAAGAACGCCGAGAAGAGCAGCCCGAGCTGTTGCTCGTTCAAGTGCAGATCATCCTGGATCAAGTGCGCCGCGGTGGGCAGTGCGCCTCGATCCACGTAGTTGATGAACAGCACCGCCGCCAAAAGAAACACCACGGGCCGCGCAGTGCGCGTCGGCAGTTGCGCCTCTGACTCCGCGGGACTCAGCTCGCGTAATCCGGTGAGATGCGGTCCAACATGCGTTTCAAGGCATCGAAGTGCAGATCCGCACGATCCCGGCCGCCGACCTGGCTGCCGCTTCGGAACTGGGCCGCCGTGGCCTTCACCACCGGCTCCGGCACGAGGCGCAGCGCCCGGCCGGTGGACAACGCCAGCACCTGCGCCTGCGCCGCGCGTTCCAGGAAATACAATCGCTCGAAGGCCTGCGGCACGCTCCCGCCCACCGCCAATACGCCATGATTGCGCATCATGAGCACGGACTTCGATCCCAAGGCGCGCGCCAATCGCTCACCCTCGGTTTGATCGAACGCGAGACCGTTGTAGTCGCATTCGTACGCGATATCGTCATGGAAACCGATCGCGCTCTGACCCGCCATTTCCAAACGCGGGTTGTCGAGCATGCACAAGGCAGTGGCGTACGGCATGTGCGTATGCAAGGCGCAGCGCGCCTGCGGCGCCAGCTTGTGCACCGGCAAGTGAATGAACAACGCCGTGTCCTCGACCGGCCCGCGACCGCTCACGATCCGGCCGTCGAAGTCGATCACCATGAAGTCGCTCGCCCGCACCTCCGACCAATGCAATCCGAAGGGTGCCAACAAGAAGCGATCCGTGTAACCGGGGACCAACAGCGTCAAATGGTTGTCGATGCCTTCGTTCAACCCGAAGTGCGCGGCCAACCGATAGCAGGCAGCGAGATCGATGCGGGCTTGGGCGGCATCGCTCTGTGCCGCGACGGCTTGAATGCGGGCATTCATCACACAAGTATAGACATATACCCGTCACATTGCCGGTTCAAAATCGCCGCTTTGGTTGTCCGAGAACTCGAACCTAAATTGCCGACAATCGACTTGGTCTATTTCAATGCGGGCGGCGGACACCGTTCCGCCGCCAGCGCGCTCGAAACGGTCATTCGCGAACAAGGGTGGCCGTGGCACGTGCGACGCATCAACCTAATGGAAGTCCTCGACCCCAAGGACATCTTCGGCAAGACCATGGGGATGAAGCCCGAGGATCTTTACAACACGCGCTTGGCGCGCGGCTGGAGTTTGGGACTCGCGCAAGAGCTCAAATTTCTGCAAGCACTCATCCGGCTGGCGCATCCGGCGATGACCGCCCGGCTGCAGCGCTATTGGCGGCGTACCAAACCGGACATGGTCGTTTCCCTGATACCCAACTTCAATCGTGCCATGTACGCGGGGCTGGCCGGCGCTCGACCGGGCGCACCCTACGTGACCATCTTGACCGACTTTGCCGATTTACCGCCGCACTTTTGGATCGAACCGGGTCAGGCGCAACACTTCATCTGCGGCACCCGCAAAGCCGTGGCGCAGGCCTACGCCATGGGTTACAGCGCTGCCCAGGTTCACGCCACGTCGGGCATGATCGTTCGGCCCGACTTCTACCGAGAGCCGCAGGTCGATCGCCGGGCAGAGATCGCCAAGCTGGGTTTGGACCCGAATCGGCCCACCGGCATCGTGCTGTTCGGCGGCCACGGATCCAAAGCCATGCAAGGCATTGCGCGACGGCTGGCGGATACGCAACTGATTCTGATCTGCGGCCACAACACGGCGCTGGCCGAGCGATTGGCGGCCATGCCGGCGCGTGCGCCGCGGCTGGTGGTGGGCTTCACGCCCAAGATTCGCGACTTCATGCACTTGAGCGATTTCTTCATCGGTAAGCCCGGCCCCGGTTGCATCAGCGAAGCCATACAACAAGGGCTGCCGGTGATCGTCGTCAAGAATACCTGGACGATGCCGCAGGAGCGCTACAACGCCGACTGGGTCGAGGAAGCCCGTGCCGGCATCGTGCTCGACTCCTTCAAGTCCATCCGCAGCGGGATCGACGAGATCATCGGCCGCCTCCCGGAATTTCGCGCCAGCGTCACGCGTATCCATAACCGCGCCATATTCGAGATCCCGGAGATTCTGGAGCGCATCTTGCGTGACGGCCGAGTGAGCACGATGCATCATGCCCGAACCACCCTGGTGCAGCCGAATCGAACCGCCGCGCATTGAACTCTACTCGTTGGCGGTCCGACCCGTGCCGACAAATCGTTGCGCTGTTCCGCTAGAATGAGGTCCCCGCCTCAGGGCGGCGAAACCCACCGAAGGATCTGACTTGGCTACGTTTTTGCTTGCGTTTGGAGCCTTGATCTCCATCGTCAACCCGTTGTCCGGGGCCTTCATATTCTTCGGCGCCACGCTCGGCCTCGACCCGAAGACTCGCAACCAGGTATCGCGCTGGGTGGCGATTTACGCGTTCTGCATCGTCACCGCCTCGCTCTACGTGGGCGCCTACGTGCTTAGTTTCTTCGGCATCTCGATTCCCGTGCTGCGCGTGGCGGGCGGCATCATCGTGGCCATGTCTGGATGGCGCATGCTCACCGAGCCGGACGCCACCGAACAGCGCCGCAGTGAAACGCCCAATCCGCGCTGGACGGACGTTTCGCCCAGCCGGCTTGCCTTCTACCCCTTGACCATGCCGCTGACCACGGGACCCGGGACCATCTCCGTGGCGGTCTCCATCGGCGCCGGCCGCCCGCGCGGGTTCAATGCGTCCTTGCTCGAGTTCTTCCTCGAAACGCTGGCGGCCGTTGCGCTGCTCGCGCTGCTGGTGTACGTCTCGTACCGGAACTCGGCGCGGCTCGCCGACTTCATCGGTTCCACGGGCACCACCATCATCGTGCGGCTCTCGGCGTTTCTGCTGTTCTGTATCGGCATACAGATATTATGGAACGGCCTGGCCGAACTGTTGGGCACGCTGCCCTTGGGCAGCGTCGGCACGAGTTGAGTCAAGCGGCTTCTATATCCCCATCCGCTCCAGGCGCGTCAAGCGATCAAACTGATCTATTCATCGCGAAAGGCCTTACACCTCGATGCCCTGCGCCTTCAGGTACTCGTCGTAGGTGCCCCGGAAGTCGACGATGGCGCCGCCCTGTTTCAGCTCGATCACGCGCGTCGCGAGCCCGCCCACGAACTCGCGATCGTGCGAGACGAAAATGAGCGTGCCGGGATAATGCTCGAGGCCGATTTGCAGCGACTCGATGGTTTCCATGTCCATGTGGTTGGTGGGCTCGTCCAGCAACAGCACATTGGGCTTGGTGAGCATGAGCTTGCCGTAGATCATGCGGCCCTTCTCGCCGCCGGACAGCACCTTCACCGACTTCTTGGTCTCTTCGCCCGAGAACAACAGGCGGCCCAACGTCGCGCGCACGATTTGATCGTCGTCGGCCTTGCCGGTGTACTGCGACATCCAGGAAAATAGATCGATCTTGTCCTCGAATTCCGCCTGCGGATCCTGCGGCATATAGCCTGCTTGCGCGTTTTCCACCCACACGATGCGTCCCGACGTAGGCCGCAGTTCACCCGCCAGACAGCGCATCAACGTCGTCTTGCCGGCGCCGTTCGGCCCGATGATGGCCACCCGCTCACCGGCCTCGATGTTGATGGTGATGTCCTTGAGCACGATCTCGTCCGAACCCGGATAGGCGAAGCTGATCTTTTCCACCGAGACGGCCGACCGGTACAGTTTCCTGCCCTGCTCGAAGCGGATGTACGGATTCTGCCGCGATGAGGGCCTGATCTCTTCGATCTTGATCTTCTCCAGCTGCTTCTTGCGCGAAGTCGCCTGCCGCGCCTTGGACGCGTTCGCCGAGAAGCGCCGCACGAACTCCTGCAGGTCGGAGATCCTGTCCTTGGCCTTGGCATTGGCAGCCTCCACGCGCTCGCGGGCTTGGACGGAGGCCAGCATGAAGTCATCGTAGTTTCCGGGATAGATCTTCAACTGCTGGAAATCCAGATCCGCCACGTGGGTGCACACTTGATTCAAGAAGTGCCGATCGTGGCTGATGATCACCATGGTGGCGTCGTAGTTGTTCAGGGCGCTTTCCAGCCAGCGGATGGAATTGATGTCCAAGTTGTTGGTGGGCTCGTCCAGCAGCAGGACGTCGGGTCGCGAGAACAACGCTTGCGCCAGCAACACACGGAGTTTCAAGCCCGGCGGCACTTCGCGCATCGGCCCGTTGTGCCGCGATTCATGGATCCCGGCATCCGTGAGGATGGCGCCCGCCCGCGCCTCGGCGTCGTACCCGCCATATTCCGCAAACACGCCCTCGAGTTCCGCCGCTCGCATGTAATCATCGTCGGTTGCATTCGGATCGGCGTAGATGCGGTCGCGTTCGGTCATCGCATTCCAGAGTTGCGTGTGTCCCTGCATCACCACGTCGAGCACGCGCTGGTCTTCGTACCCGAATTGGTTCTGATTCAGTTTGCCGAGCCGCATGCCGGTCTGCAGCATCACGTCGCCGGCGCTCGGCTCGAGATCGCCGCCCAGCACCTTCATCAAGGTAGACTTTCCGCAGCCGTTCGCGCCGATCAGACCATAGCGGTTGCCGTCGGCGAACTTGACCGTGACTTGTTCGAACAGCGGTTTCGCGCCGAACTGAATGGCGACATTTGACGTAGCAAGCATTTTTTACCAATCACCTTCTAAAAGGCGGCCAATCCGGCCACGCGTTGCGCATATAACTAATGAATGTCGCCGTAACGTGGCTGGCGCGCACGTTTGCCCTTAAATCACGTCCCGCCCGTTAAAGGGTGCAGCGGGATGGTCCCTTACGGTTCCCGCTCCGGCGGTGGGATTCTAACCGAGCGGACGCCCGGACGCGCCGCTTTATGCGGTCGCGTTCTAAGACTCTCGAACAACGCTAATTTTGTCGACTGCGCCATATGTCTTACGATGCGAAATACAATAAGGTCAATGTCGTAGCTAGCGAGTCGATTGCAAGCCTCTGTAAGGTGAATTCTTGACTGTCATCCTCAATAACCGGCGGGACGTCAACCTCGACGCCGCCTTTCGAGTCGCCTGGCAGCGCGAACCCGTACGAATCTCCGACACCGCAATGCAGCGCATTGCATCGAGCCGCACCGCATTTCTCGAGATGATCGAGCGTGATCCCTCCGTGGTGGTCTACGGCGTCACGACCTCGATGGGCGAACAGGCCAGTCAACGCCTGACGCTGGAACAGCGCAATCGCCACGCCCGCATCAAACCATTTCCCGCCGCCATCGCGTTCGGCGACTATCTGCCCGATCGCGTGGTCCGCGGCATCGTGCTGGCGAGGCTGACCAACTTTCTCGAAGGACATGCCGCCACCTCACCCCGCATTGCTCAGGCCGTGGCGAGCATGCTCGATGGTGCGCCCATGCCGCCGGTGGCCGCGGCCGGTCAAGGCGGCGCGGGCGAAATCCTCGCCCTGTATCCGCTGTTTGCCCAGTTATCGACGGCGTTTGAACTGGAAGTCAAAGAGCGCGGTTCGCTCATCAACGGCTCGCCCTGTGCCGCGGCGTTGATCGCCGATTCCGCGATTGCCGCCCAACGTCGGCTGCGGCTGGCGTTCAAAACCTTTGCCCTGTCCATCGAGGCGTTCCGTGCGCCGCTCGAGCATTACGATGCCGCGCTCGACTCGCTGTGGGGCGACAAGGACGAAGCGGCCGCGCTGCAGGCCCTGCGCGCCTACTTGCGCGGTTCCGGCGGCATCGACGGCCGCCGCAGCTATCAGGCGCCAGTCAGCTATCGCATCGTGCCCCGCGTGCTGGGTCACGCGCATCGCGCCGCGGCCGCGGCGGCCCATGCGGCGACCGTGTCGCTGTCCTCGATCAGCGATAACCCCGTGTTTCTGCCCCCGGATTTGCAGCACCCGTTCGGACGCTGCATTAGTACCGGCGGGTATCACAACGCCATGGCGACACCGGCGCTCGATGATCTCTCCGGCATCTGGGCGGATCTTTGTCTGCTCTGCGACCGGCACAGCTCCAAACTATTGAACGGCCGCGTGTCGCAAATGCCGGATTTGCTGCTGATCGGCCGGCAGCCCGGCGAAAGCGACGGCCGGGGCAACATCGGCTACGTGCCGATGGCGACGGCCGGCTACATCGAAATGGCGAAATCGGCGGCGCAGCGCACCTTCATCCCCGGCAGCGATTCGGCGTCGAACCAGGACGACGTGGCCACGCCCACCTTCCTGGCGTGGAGCAAGGAGCAGCGCGCGGGACGTTGCCTCGATGCCTGCCTCGCGATGCTCGCCGTGGTCGCGTCGCAGGCGCTGTACGTCACCGATCGTCCGGGGCCGCCGGCCCTGCGCGAGTTTTTGAGCCTGGTCCGCAGCCACGTGCCGCCGTTGATCGAGGACCGCATCTTAGGACCCGAGTTCGACCGTCTCAGCCAGGCCCTCACGGCGCAGGTGTTCTCCGCGGAAAGCGACATACACGCCGACGTCACGCTCGACGCGGGCTAGCGCGGCCACCCCACCTTTGACACCCTATACCACGCGATCGCTCTGGAACATGAGGGCGCAACGCTGGTGACCGCCGGCCGCCGATATCGGGAAAAGGCCGAAAACTATGGGAACATGGTGGGGCTGCGCGACTGGGTAAAGACCCCCTGACCAGTATCGCGGCGCCCTCGAGGGGAACTGATGGCCCCCGGCCGGGTTCCAAGCGTCGAGCCCGCACGGACTTGCCAACGACGACTTGAGTGCGTGCCGCATTTTGTCAAAAAGGATCCAAGGTTAATGAATCAAAGAACTGCACCGGCGCAGAGCGAGCCGAAGTCCGACGCGACGTACCAGCCGATCCAACGGAGCGCGGGCACCCAAGAGACGCGCCCCGTGCCGGTCGAGTTGAACGCGGAACTGCGCGCCGCGCGCGAGACCGTCTTGGAAAGCTCAGCTTGGGTAAAGCCGTTGCAGCAGGAAATCGGCCGCGTCATCGTGGGTCAGCGAGCGTTGCTCGACCGGCTCTTGATCGCCCTTCTCACGAATGGCCACGTGCTGTTGGAGGGCGTGCCCGGGTTGGCCAAGACGCTGGCGCTCAAGACCTTGGCGAGTTGCGTCGCGGTGCGTTTCAAGCGGCTGCAGTTCACGCCCGACATGCTGCCGGCCGACATCGTCGGCACCATGATTTACAATCCGCAGGACGGGGCTTTTCGCACCAAGCATGGACCGATTTTCAGCAATCTCATTCTCGCCGACGAGATCAATCGCGCGCCCGCGAAAGTGCAAAGCGCGCTGTTGGAGGCGATGCAAGAACGCCAAGTGACCATCGGCGACGAAACCTATGCGTTGCCCAACCCTTTTCTGGTCCTCGCCACCCAGAACCCTCTGGAGCAGGAAGGAACCTATCCGCTGCCCGAAGCGCAAATCGATCGATTCATGATGAAGGTCATCGTCACTTACCCCAGCCGCGCCGAAGAGCGCGCCATTCTGGACGCCATGGCGACCACCGAGGCCTTGCCCGTTCCGCGTCCCATGGTGTCCGCCGAACAAATCGTGAACGCCCGGCACGTCGTCAACACGCTCTACGTCGACGACAAGATCCGCAACTACATCGTCGACCTGGTGGTCGCGACACGGCCGCCGGTCGCTGCCTCGTTTAATTTGAACGGCTATATCCAGGTCGGCGCGTCGCCGCGCGCAACCATCGCCTTGACCCTGGCCGCGCGCGCCATGGCCTTCTTGAACGGCCGCCATTTCGTCACCCCGCAGGACGTCAAGACCATTGCCCTCGATGTGCTTCGGCATCGGGTGTCCGTGACCTACGAGGCCGAGGCGGAGAACATCACGTCCGAGAACGTGATCGAAAAAATCCTCGACGCACTTCCCGTGCCCTAGGAGCCTAGTCCGATGCCCGCCGACACCACCAAGTCCAGCAAAGCCATCATGAGCGGTATGCGGCAATTGGAGATCCGCACGCGCCGCATGGTCAACGACAGCCTCGCCGGCGCCTACCATTCGGTGTTCAAGGGCCGCGGCATGGACTTCGATGAGGTACGCGAATACAGCCCCGGCGATGACGTGCGAACCATCGACTGGAACGTCACCGCGCGCGCCGGCCGCACCTTCGTCAAGAAATTCACCGAGGAGCGCGAACTCACGATTCTGTTGCTCGTCGATATCAGCGCCTCGGGCAATTTCGGCTCCGCCGCCATGAGCAAACGCGACCTCGCCGCCGAACTGGCGAGCGTGTTGGCATTCTCCGCCATTCGCAATAGCGACAAGGTGGGCCTGCTTCTGTACACCGACCGGGTCGAACGCCATTTGCCGCCCAAGAAAGGCCGCCGCCACGTATTGCGCGTGGTGCGCGATATCCTCTATCACGCGCCCGCGGGGCGCGGCACCGACACCGTCAAGGCGCTCGATGTGGTGAATCACGTCATGCACCGGCGCGCGATCGTGTTTCTCATCTCGGATTTCAAATCGCCCGGCGACTCCGCCCCCGCCCGGGAGGCCCTGCGGCGGGCCATGCGTCAGACCAATCGCCGCCACGATCTCGTCGCCGTCCACGTCGAGGATCCGCACGAGAAGGAACTTCCCAACCTCGGCATTTTGGCGCTGGAGGATGCCGAAACCGGCGAAGTCATCGAACTCGATACTGCCAGCGCCGCCGTCCGCCGGCGATTCAAGGAACAATCCGCGGAGAAAAGCCGGCGCTTGGTGAGCGACTTTCGCTCGGAGGGCGTCGACACCTTGCAGCTGCAGACCGACGCACCCTATATCCCCGCGCTGCAACGGTTCTTCAAGACTCGCGAGCACCGCCGCGTATGAGCCGCCGGGTGCCGGCCGCGCGCGGCGCATTGGCCGCCGCCCTGATCGCCATCTTGTCCGCGGGATGTCCCGGCGGAACGGCGGCCGCGGCGCCTGCAGACGCAGCGGCCGCCGCGCCCGGCGACGCCGGCCAACCGGCCGCACCCGCGGCCGTTCCCTCCGCGACGCCCTCGCCATCCGAAGACATCCGCGACATTCGCGGACCAAAGTTCATCTTGCCATGGTGGCTCGTGCCGGCGCTGCTGGCCGCAGGGGTGATGCTCGCGCTGCTGGGTGTAGGCGCCTGGCGCTGGCTGCGGCGCCGACGCCGGCCGCGCGCGCTGTTGCCGTTCGAGGTCGCGCTGCAGCGGCTCGAGGACATCCGGCCCCTGATGCAACCGCAGAGCGTCCGCGAGTTCTCCACCGCCGTCTCCGACATCGTTCGCAGCTACATCGAACTTCGATTCGACCTCACCGCCACCCATCGGACCACGGAAGAGTTTCTGCGCGATCTGCTCGAGTCATCCAGGGAGTCGCTGGTGCGGCACCGCACGCTGCTGTCGGAATTTCTTCAGCAATGCGATCTCGTGAAGTTCGCGGGTATCTCGCTGACGCGGCAGACCATGGAGTCGCTCCACCACAGCGCGCGCGCCTTTGTACTCGAAACCGCAAAGCCCGAGGCGCCGGCGGCGCACGCTGCCCCGCGCCCCACCGGCAACAACACCGCGGAGGCGCATGATTCGCTTCCTTCAACCTGAGTGGCTGTGGGCGTTGACGTTGCTGCCCGTCGTGATGCTCTGGCGCGGGCGCAGCGGGCCCATCGCCGCCGTCCAATATTCCGATATCGGTCTCGCTCGAGACGTTGCGCGCAGCAGCCGCAGCCGGATCGGACGCTGGGTATGGCTGCTGTCGATCGTCGCCGCAGCGCTCATGATCGTTGGACTCGCGCGGCCGCAACGCGGCCACAGCCGCACCGAGGTGACCGCCAACGGGATCGATATCGTCTTGGGACTCGACGTCTCCGGCTCGATGCAAGCGCTGGATTTCCTCGTCGACAACCAGCGAGTCAATCGCATCGAGGTGGTCAAATCGGTCGTCTCGAAGTTCATCGACGAGCGGCCCAACGATCGCATCGGCTTGATTGCGTTTGCCGGCGTTCCCTACCTCGTGAGTCCGATCACGCTCGATCATGATTGGCTGCAGCAGAACCTCGAGCGCGTCAATATCGGCAACGCCGACGACGGCACGGCCATCGGCTCTGCCATCGCCGCCGGCGTCAACCGCCTGCGCACCACGCCGGCGAAGTCGAAAGTCGTCGTCCTGCTCACGGATGGCGTCAATAACACCGGCAAGATCTCGCCGCTGGCCGCGGCCGAAGCCGCCAAGGCGCTGGGCGTCAGAATCTATACCATCGGTGTGGGCGTGCGCGGCAAGGCGCCGATTCCGGTCAGAGACGAAGCGGGAAACATGCACATCATCATGGCCAAGGTGGATGTGGATGAAAAGACCCTGCAGACCATCGCCGATGAAACCGGCGGAAAGTTCTACCGCGCCACCGACACGGATTCCTTGCAAAAGATCTACGAGCAAATCAACCGTCTCGAACGATCGGCGCAAACCATCCAGAAGTTCGAGCACTACGACGAGTTGTACCCGTGGGCGTTGCTGCCCTCGCTGGCCTTGCTTGGCTTGGGTTTTCTGCTGCAGCAGACTCGGTATCGGAGATTGCCGTGAGATTCACGCACCCTGGGTGGCTGCTGGCCGGACTGCTCGCGAGTGTCGCGCTGCTGTGGCTGTGGCGCGTCGCGGATGCGCGCCGGCGAGCCGCACTCGCCCGCTTCGTCGCGGCGCACCTGCGCGCTGAGTTGACTCAATCCATATCGGTGGCGGGGCGCCGCGCGCAGCGCGTCCTGTTTTTGGCCGCGGTGGCTCTGCTGTGTGCGGCGCTGGCAGGCCCCCAATGGGGCTATCGCTGGGAACTGATCAGCCGCCGCGGCAACGAAATCGTGTTCGCGATCGACACCTCGCGCAGCATGTCGACTCCCGATATCAAGCCCAATCGGCTGGCGCGGGCGAAACTGGCGATCGACGATTTCGCGAATCAATTGGACGGCGACGCGGTCGGCATCGTGGCGTTCGCCGGCAGCGCCTTCTTGGTGTGTCCCATCACCCTCGACTATGGCGCCTTTCATGAATCCTTGAGCGCGATCGACACCAACACCATACCGCGCGGCGGCACCAACATTTCCAGCGCCATCCAAGAGGCGCAGGCGGCGCTGCGCCGCCGGCCCGGCAGCGATAAAATCTTGGTATTGGTCACCGATGGCGAGGACCTGGAGGGGAGTGCGTTGGCCGCGGCTCAGAGGGCAAAACAACAGGATGGGCTTACCATTTTTACCGTGGGCGTGGGCACCGCGGGCGGCGATCTGATTCCGGTCCCGCCGGATCAAGGCGGCGGGTTCGTGAAAGATGAGACCGGCGAGTTCGTCAAATCGCGGCTCGACGAGCCGGCATTGAAGGCCATCGCGGCCGCCACGGGCGGCTTTTACGTCCCGCTCGGCACGCAGGGCGAGGGCCTCGAAACCATCTACACGAGCGTGCTCGGTCCCATGGCGAAACACGATCTCGCCTCACGGCAGCAGAAGATCTACACGGAAAGGTATCAGTGGCCGCTAGCCGCAGCCTTAGGGTCGCTGTTGGGCAGCTTGTTGATCGGCACGCGGCGGCGCGCCGTGGCGCGCGGCCGTGTCCCCGCCGGCATGTCGCCCAACGCGCCGCCCGCCGGCTCGCGCCGCGCCGCGCCTGGCGTCGCGGCGCGAGCCACCCCCCTGTCCCTCATTCTCTTGCTGCTCGCGATCGCCGCCGGTCACCCGGCACGCGCCGGCACGTTGAGCGCAGCGGAGGCTTATGAGAAAGGGGATTTCAGCGCAGCCGAACGAGCCTACGCGGCCGCGGCGCAACGCGATCCCGCCAAGCCCGCTCTGCAATACAATTTAGGCACCGCCGCCTACCGCGCCGGGAAGTTTCCGCAAGCGGCGCAGGCATTCCAACTATCGATCACCAAAGCGCCGTCGAGCGATCCGCAACGCTTGGCCGACCAAGAAGATGCCTACTACAACCTCGGCAATGCGCTGTATCGCGCGGGCCAGACGAGCGCACAAACCGCGCCGCAGGAGACACTGCAAAAATGGAACGATGCCGTCAAGGCCTACGAGACGGCGCTGCAGTTGCGCGCCGATGACGCGGACAGCAAGTTCAATCGCGATCTGGTGAAGCGCAAGATCGAGGCACTCAAGAAAAATCAGAATCCGCAACAAAATCAGGGCCAAAACCAACAGAACCAAGGATCGGGCCAGTCGCCGAATCAATCGCAGGGTCAACCGCCCAACGCGCCGCAGAACGCAAAAAGCGGCCCTCAACAGCAAGGTCAGCAGCCACCGCAGCCCAGCCCCGGCGGAGCCCAGGGCGAGCCGCCGCCGCAAAGCCCCGGCCAGCAACCGCCGGCTGCCGCCAACGGCCAACCTCCGCGCAAGGATCAGCCCAGCGGCAACCCGGACCGGCAAGCCGATGACGATGCGCCCGATCAGCATCTTCCCGGCCAGATGAATCGCGAGGAAGCGCGCGAGCTGCTCGATTCGGTGAAGGGCGATGAGCGTCGCGCTCCGCTGGCGCCGCTCGCGCGCCGCGACTCGGCAGACGAACCGCAGCAACCGGTCAAGAACTGGTGATGAGGCCCGATTTTCTCCGCGGCGGATTGCTCGCGCTGATGGTTTATCTCTGCGCGGCGGCTCCCGCCATGGGCATTGCCTCTCTCATCAACGCAACCCTCCAACCATCGCAAATCTCGATGGGAGAGTCGGCGGAACTCACGATCACCAGTTCGGGCAGCAGCATGCAGCCAATCACGTTGCCGGAAGTTGCCGGATTGGAATTGCGCATCATCGGTCAGTCGCACCGCATCGAGATCATCAACGGTGCAACGCTCGTCACCACCGCGCTCATCGTGCGCGTCACGCCCCAAGCGGTCGGCATCTTCACGATTCCGGGCATCACGCCCAAATCTGAACCGCTGGTACTGCGCGTGAATCCCGACGGTTCCAGCAACTCTTCGACGCTGGGTAGCCTCAGCTCCGGCAAGTCGCCCGCCGGAGCGCGCGCCGACGGCATTCGCTTGACGGCGGACGGCTCCGCTTTCGTCCGGCTGATCCTGCCCAAACGGGAAGTCTATGTCGGCGAAAGCATTCCGGTGGACATCGAGGTGGGCATGCGCGATGGGTTCGTCACGTCGCTCAACGGCCTGCCCACGCTCACCGGCGCAGATTTCACGCTCAACAATCTTTCGCGTCAGCCCGAGCGCGTTCCCAAGGTCATCGATGGCAAGGAATTCACGCTGTTGACCTGGCACAGCCTGCTGGCGGCGGTGAAGCCGGGAAAATTCTCGCTGTCGGTGGAGTCGCCTCTCACCGTGCGAATCCGCACGCGCCCGCAGCGCGAATCCCTGCTCGAAGATTCGCTGGGTGACCCCTTCATGCAAAATTTCTTCGGCGCCACCGTATCGAAGGAAATTACCGTTGCCAGCCCCCCGTCGGACTTGACCGTTTTATCATTGCCGTCGGCAGGCCGGCCGCCGGCATTCAGCGGCGCCGTCGGCTCGTTCACGATCGCCAGCGATCTGTCATCCGCCACCGCTGCTGCGGGTGATCCACTCACGCTGCGCATGCATGTGAGCGGCGCGGGCAATTTCGATCGCGTCGACAGCACCATGCTGGAACGCCTCGATGCCTGGAAGACCTATCCGCCGAAATCCTCGTTCAAGCCCAGCGATCCCGTGGGCTATAAGGGGGAGAAGACCTTTGAGCAGCCTCTCATTGCGTCGAAGCCCGGCGTGCAAACGCTCCCCGGCGTGACGTTCAGCTATTTCGACCCCGCTACCCGCCGCTATGAAACGGCACGCAGTGCGCCGCTCGCCGTGACGATTTCTCCGTCGTTGGCGGACACGTCCTCGAGCGTGCCGCCCGCATCGGTCGCCGCGGCTGCGGCCACCGGGGCCGGCACACCGGCCGCTCCGCCCAGCGTCAGCCTGCGCCCTGATCACCTCGCAGCCGGCCGTGAGGCCGGTCAAAACTCCTTGAGCCCGCTGTACTTGCAGCCGCGCTTTCTTGCCCTTCCCTCGCTGCTGTCGCTCGCCTTCGCCGGCGGGTGGCTGCGGCTGCGCCGTCGCGCGTCGGATTCAAACGGCTCGCGCGCCGATCGCGATCGCGGTGTCGCGCAGGCCACCCATCATGCCGTCATGGAATTGGAAAGCGCGGCCCGCGCCGGTAATGCGACGCGGTTCTTCAATGCGGCGCGCACCGCGATGCTGGCAACGGTCGGCGCGGGTCTCGATGCCGAAGGCGAGGAGATTCGTCAACTTTTTGCACTGGCCGATGAGGCGAATTATTCCGCTGATCAACCCACCACCACCGAATTCGAGCGCTGGATCGAGATCGTGCGTCAGCGGCTCCTGCGCGGGAAACCGCCATGATCGGCCGCATGCCGCTTGCCATGTTGGGTCTTGCCCTCGCCCTCACGGGCTGCCACCTGCGCGCGGCCGACGCCGACGAACCGCGCTACTCCGCGGCCGCTCTCTACAATTTGGGGAATTCGTATGCACGCGCCGGGAAGCCGGGTCTGGCGGTGCTCAACTATGAACGCGCGAGCTTGCTCGCGCCGAATGATCCCGACATCGCCGCCAATCTGCGCTTCGTCCGCGCCTCCTCCCACCTGCCGTCCGAATCGACAGGGAGGTTCACGCGCGCGGTCACCGTTGCCAACCCAACGGTGGTGTCGTGGCTCGGCGTCGCCGGCCTTGCCGTGCTCGGGGCGAGCACGCTCTTGGGCGCCGTATCTTCGCGGCGTCGCTGGATGCGACACGCCGTCACGGCGCTCGGCGCCGCGCTGGTCGGTTTCACCGTCTGTAACGCGGTGGTTCTCTGGCCGACGCTGCATGCTGCGGTCGTGGTCACGGGCGCCACGCCCGTCCGCGTATCGCCCGTCCCCATGGGCGATCCGCTATTCACACTGCCGGAAGCGGAAACCGTGAAGATCGCCGCGGAGCACGAAGACTTCGTACTCATTCGAACCGCGGCGGGGAAAACGGGCTGGGTATCGCGCGCGAACATCGTGCCCGTCGTGCCCGGTGAGAGCCTGCCCTAGGAGCGCCGTCTACTGCAGCCCGAAAGCTCCGCGTCCGGTCTCTTCGGTGAGTTCGAGGATGCGTCCGCCGCCTCGAGCCACGCACGTCAAGGGGTCGTCCGCGATCACCACGGGCAGCCCCGTTTCCTTCATGATCAACTTATCGATGTCGCGCAGCAGCGCGCCGCCGCCGGTGATGACGATCCCGCGCTCAGCGACGTCGCCGCCGAGATCCGGAGGAGTTTGCTCGAGCGCTTGTCGCACCGCGCTGACAATGCCCTGTAGAGGCTCTTCGAGAGCCTGCAGTATCTCATTCGAGTTCAGCGTAAATCCGCGTGGCACGCCTTCCGATAGATTTCGTCCCCTGACCGAGATTTCGCGCACTTGGTCACCCGGATACGCCGAGCCGATTTCGATCTTGATGCGCTCCGCCGTCGTTTCGCCGATCAAGATGCCGTAGTTGCGCCGCACGTATTGCACGATGGCCTCATCGAACTTATCCCCGCCCATGCGCACGCTCGCCGCGTAGACGATGCCGTTCAGCGAGACCACGGCGACCTCGGACGTACCGCCGCCGATGTCGAGAACCATGGAGCCGCGCGCTTCATGCACCGGCAGTCCCGCGCCGACCGCGGCCGCCATCGGCTCGGGCACGATGTCGACGCTGCGCGCGCCGGCGCCCTCGGCGGATTCTTTGATCGCCCGGCGCTCGACCTGGGTCGAACCGAATGGCACGCACACGAGCACCCGAGGACTGGGACGCATGAAGCGATCGCCGTGCACTTTGTTGATGAAGTACTGCAGCATCTTTTCCGTGTACGTAAAATCGGCGATGACGCCATCTTTCATCGGTCGCACCGCGGTGATGTGGCCGGGGGTTCGACCCAACATCTTCTTCGCCTCGGCGCCCACCGCGACCACGACTTTGCCGCCGCGCCCCGGCTCGTTTTGCACGGACACGACCGAGGGCTCGTTCAGAACGATTCCCTTCGACTTGACGTAGATCAATGTGTTGGCGGTGCCTAGATCGATCGACAGATCATTCGAAAAATGGCCCCGCAGGCGCTTTAACAAAGACACTGAATAGACTCGATGTCGGTTTCCGTCTGAAACTCGTGCATGAAAACTCTCTGGCGACTGGGCCGTCGCCGCGCTACCGTTTCCCGTGGAGGGGCGCAATGATGCACCCGGCCGGCCTCGAACGCTACATCGGCACGCTGTCTGCACTGCGGTTGCCGGCGACCGACGAGCTGAACTAACTTAACCGCGATCAAGCTGCAACATCGTGCTGCGACAGTCAAGCGACTACGTCGCAGCAAAACCGCCTCAGCGACTGAATGGCCCGGCACGTGCTACCCTTGAATCCCTGAAAGACATGTGTTGTATCTTGAAATTGATACGGAATGATCGGTCCAGGACGGATCCGCGGCGGCGCCGAACCGCGGCAGCGGCCGTCTTGTCGCTGGCGCTCGGCACGGCAACACTGGCGCACGCTACGGTCTTTCCGCTCCCCAGCGGAGATAACCCGGTCTTTGGCGAGGACCAGACCGTCGTGACGGTCTACGAGGACACGCTGTACGATCTCGCCCGCAAATACAGCCTGGGCTCCGAGGAACTGATTCGGGTCAATCCCGGGGTCGACCCCTGGATACCGGGGGCCGGCAAGACAATCATCATTCCGGGCCGGCACATCTTGCCGCCCGGTCCTCGTGAAGGAATCGTCGTCAACCTTCCCGAACACCGGCTCTATTACTATCCCAAGCCAAAGCGCGATGGCTCACGCGAAGTCATTACGTACCCCGTGAGCATCGGGAAGATGGACTGGCGTACGCCGCTGGGGCTCACCCACGTGATCCAGAAGATCAAGGATCCGGTCTGGTATCCGCCGGAATCCGTCCGCAAGGAACATGCCGCCGCGGGCGATCCTTTGCCGATGAGTGTCCCGCCCGGCCCCGACAATCCGTTGGGCAGTTACGCCCTGCGGCTGGCGGCGGGTAACGGCAGCTACTTGATTCATGGAACGAATAATCCCATCGCCGTCGGTCTCGCCGTCACTCACGGCTGCATCCGCATGTACCCCGACGACGTGCAGGCGCTGTTTCCGCTGATTGCGGTGGGCACGCCGGTGCGCCTCATCAACGAGCCCTTGAAGGTGGCCTGGGTCGATGGCGAACTGCTGCTCGAAGCGCATCCGCCGGTGGATGCCGAAGGCCAAAGCTTCGAGCCCAATCTCGACGAATTCTCGGAGTTGCTGCAAAAGGCGGTGGGCGACACGACCGTCGCCATCCACTGGGATTACGCGCGTGAAGTGCTGCAAAAGGCGGACGGCGTCATCGCCACCGTCGGGCTCGAGGCCGAGCTTCCCGACGAACCCGCGCCGGCCAAAGCGCAGATGCCGGCCGACATGGCGGACACCCCCGTGGTCAAGGCGGACATGCCGCCGGATAAATGACGGCGCCGCGTCACCCTCGAGCGCTCGTGACCCGCACACGCAGCAACCGGTACACACGGGATCCGCGCAGCCCGCGGCGTGCAGCCGCGCTGACGCTGATCGTGATGCTGGCCGCATGCTTCGGGCCGATCACCGGCGTTGCCGCCGACGCCGTGCCCACCGGTTATGCCGCGCTGGTGCGGCGGGTCGCGCCCAGCGTGGTCACCGTCATGGTCGAAGAGCAAAGCATCAGCGCCGGCCAACGCGCCGCCGAGCGAGCGAATCCGGACGGCGATTACGATGCGGTCGGCGAACTCATTCGACGGCTGCTCTCCGGTGCGGCCGGCAACCCAAGCACCGACGAACGAGCCTCGGCCGCGCTCGGCTCGGGATTTTTGATTCGCACAGATGGTCTCATCGTCACTAACCGACACGTCATTGTCGGTGCCCGCGCGGTCCGAGTACGCCTGACGGACGGCCGTGAATTCCCCGCCAAGATCGTCGGAGCGGACGCCGTCACCGATATCGCCTTGCTGAAAGTGGATGCCCGCAATCTTCCGGCGTTGCGGCTGGGGTCATCGGATGCCGTCGCCGTCGGCGATGCGGTAATCGCGATCGGCAATCCCTTCGGCTTGGGGCAATCCGTGAGTGCGGGCATCGTTTCCGCGCGCGCGCGTACCCTCGAGGACGACCCCTACATCGATTTCTTGCAGACCGACGCGGCCATCAACCGCGGCAACTCCGGCGGCCCGTTGCTGGCGATCAATGGCACCGTCGTCGGTGTCACCTCAGTGATTTTCTCGCCGAGCGGTGGCTCGGTAGGACTGGGCTTCGCAATTCCAGCCGAAACGGTGAGCTCCGTCATCGGCCAGTTGGAGGCGCATGGCCACGTGGAACGCGGCTATTTGGGCATCTCCGTTCAAGCACCGACGCCGCTGTTGGCCAAGGCTCTCGGGATGAAAACATCGACCGGCGCCCTGGTGACATCGGTGGAAGCGCAAGGACCGGCGGACGGCGCGCTGGTGGTGGGCGACGTGCTCCTCCAGGTCGGCTCCCAAAAAGTGACGTTCAAGGATCTGAGCAAGATCGCGGCGCGTTTGCAACCGAATGCGCTGGTCGTCGCGACGGTGTTTCGCGCAGGCACGCAACAATCGGTTGCGCTGACCATCGGCCGCCTCCCGGAGCCGCCTTCCGATCCGGCCCTGACGGGCGATCAGGATACGTGGGTACCTGCGCTGCGACTGGGCGTCGCCAACACCACCGCAGCGATCCGCAAGGCCATCAAGGCAACCGATGAACCCAGCGGCGTCATCGTCACCCAGCTGCGCCCGATGGGGCCGGGATCGTTGGCGGGACTCAAGGTGGGCGATCTCATCACGCATGCAGGCGCCAAACCGATGATCGACGTGAGCGATATCGCGACGCTCGCAAAGCCCACGCTGGAGGCGCCTTTGCTCATCCGCGTCGTTCGCAACGGCAGCGCCAGCTTCATCGCAGTGACCGGCGAGTCAGAGCTTCAGTTTCCTTGACCTCGGTCACGCTACGCCAACAGCGGCGGCCGTTGCTCGATATTGAACACGAGACCATAGGGATCGCGGATGTAGCAGCGCGGGACGGCCGGATCCTCTTCCAGGACCGTGCAGCCCGCCGACAATAGCGCAGACTTCGCGGCTTGCAGGTCCGGCACGAGAAAATCGAATACCGGTCCGTGCCCGGGACCCTCCTCCACGTACAACCGAAACGCCCCCGCCTCGAAACCGACCAGCGAGGCGCTGCGGCGCGCGACCTGCAAGCCCAGAACACTCTCATAAAATCGCGCCGCTGCGCGGAAGTTCGGCGTTCGAATGATGACGTCCCGCGAGGCTCGAAATTCATTGGACATAGGGATACCCTTGTTTCGAGTCAAGATAAGGAATGCGGTCAAGTTTGCCATATCGCCTTCGGGAGGTGCACTCACATCGCCGAGTACTACCACACTCGTGAACGGCAGCGATGCCGACGCGTATTGATGAGACGAATCACGGCAGCCAGTATCGCGGCGTATGCGATCACCGCGTTAGTGCTGCCGTGCGCCGCGGCCCACGCCGGCGATACGCCCAAGCTGAAAGAGGGGCTCTGGGACATTCGCGGGGAGCGCATCGAAAACCCGGGCGGCAAGCGCACCGAGTTCGCGTACAAGCTATGCCGCGACCACGCCTACGACAAGGCCGCCGAGGCGTTGCTGAAAAACGTAAAAGGCTGCACGACGGTCATCAAGAAATTGGACAGCGGCAAATTTTCGTACGCCTCCACGTGCACGGTCGACGGCATGACCATCGTCTCGAACGGACTGTCCCTGTACAAGAGTGATTCCTCGACCCACTCCGAAACTCACGCCGCGTATACGCCGGCGTTCAATGGCAAATCCGAAGAAACGATGACCCAGGACCAGCAATACCTCGGCAAATGCCCCACCGGCATGAAGCCGGGAGATAGGATCGCCCCGGATGGGATCATCCGGCATCACGATCAATAGCCGTAAACCCACGCCCGGTCCACCCCACCGCCGGTTCGCCCGTCCGCGGGTCGGCCGCTTCGCCGTAGGTGAAATCCTGCGTAGCCGTTTCAGGTAAAGCAAGCCCGAGCCTAGCCGATACGTATCGCGTGAGCGAATCAATCGGTCTGTCGGTGTTCGATTCCCTGTGCGACCCCATCGCGGTGCTCGATCAGCAGGGGGTCATCCGCAACGTGAATGAAGCGTGGCGGCAATTCGCGTTCCGCAATGACTACGCGCAAACTGCGCCGTCGCCCGTCGGCCTGAATTACCTCAGCATCTGCGCACGCGCAGGGGCCAGCCCCGACGGCGCCGAAGGCCCGCTTGCCGCGGACGGCATTCGCGCGGTGATCGCGGGTACGCAGCCGGAGTTTCATCTCGAGCACCCGCGCCACTCCCCGAATGAGCTGCGCTGGTACCGCATGACAGTGATCCGGCTGCGCGGCACGACGCGGCAAGTCTTGGTCAGGCACCTTGACATCACGGAATGCAAGCGCGCCGAGGTCGCGGCAAATCTCGCGCACGCCATGCTGCGCCATTGTGCGCAAGTGGATCAGCTCACCGGACTTCCCAACCGCATGGTGCTGATGCAGCGGCTGCAGGTACTGATCGAGCGCAGCCGCGCGGCGCCCGACTTTCGTTTCGCGCTGCTGTTTCTGGACTTGGCTCGCTTCAAGCTCGTCAACGACACGCTGGGCCATGACGCCGGCGATGAAATGCTCATCGGTTTGGGCCGGCGGCTGCGCAACGCGCTGCCGAAAGGCGCCAACAAGAAGCGCGCTGCAGACTCCCTGGTCGCCCGCTTCGGTGCCGATCAATTCGTCTATGTGGCGTGCGGCCTCGATGGCGTCATCGCGGCGCGCGCCATGGCCGATCGCCTGCGTTCGATGCTCTCGGCTCCGTACCCGATCAAAGGCGAGGAGTTGCAGTCCACCATCAGCATCGGCATTGCGATGGGCAACCACCCGGCCGCCGGTCCGCATGAGCTGATTCGCAATGCCGCTATTGCCCTGTACGAAGCCAAGCGCGCAGCCGTCGGGTCGACGGTGATCTTCGATCAAACCATGCACGACCGACTCTCGCGGCGCTTGACCATCGAAGTCGCCTTGCGGCTGTCGTTGCAGCGCCGCGAGCTCACGCTGCTCTATCAACCCATCGTCGATCTGCACACCGGCCGCATGCTGTCGGTGGAAGCCTTGCTGCGTTGGAATCATCCGCAGCTCGGCGCCGTATCCCCCAATGAATTCATTCCCATCGCCGAAGAGACGGAGCTGATCGTGCCGATCGGCGAATGGGTGCTGCGCGAATCGTGCATGCAATGGGCGCGCTGGCAGCAAGAGAGCCCGGGGCTGGCGCCCGCGACGGTGAGCGTGAATCTGTCGCGCGTCCAGATCGCCCTGGGCGCTGAACTGCTGCACACGGTGCGCGCGGCGCTGGCGGCCGCGCGTATGCCCGCCGAGGCTCTGCAGCTCGAGATCACCGAACGCGAAGTCATGAAGGATCCCCTGGGCGCGCGCGACCTGATATTGAGCCTGCGCGACATGGGCGTGCGGCTGGCGATGGACGACTTCGGCACCGGGACGTCTTCTCTATCGTGCCTGCGCGACTACCCGTTCCATAGCATCAAGATCGATAAGACCTTCCTCACCAACATCGGGCGCGATCCGCATGTGCTGGCCGTTGCGCACGCCACCATCAATGTGATCGAGAATCTCGGCATGACCAGCGTCGCCGAGGGTATCGAAGAGCCGCAAGCGCTCGCGATGCTGCAGAGCATGGGATGCCGCTGCGGCCAGGGCTATTTGTTTGCCCGGCCCATGCCGGCCGGCGACTTGCTCGCGACCGTGGCCGCATGCCCCATGGGGTCACCCGCCTACACCTCCACCTGTGAGCCGATTTGAATGAGCTGTTCGGACGGCATGCGCGAGTAATCGAACTCCTCTTCGACGTTGTTAGCCAGCCACAGGAATAATTTCTTGCGCCAATGCGGCCTCAGCGTGTGAGGCCCTGGGACGAAGATGCTGCGCCCGACGATAAACGCGGGTTTATCCAGATCGACTCCGGGGAGATGCCTGCCCTGCGCGCGCAAATCGCCGGCCACATTCACGCGGTCCATGAATCCATAGTGCAGCACGACGTGCCAAAGTCCCATGCCGAGCGAATGAATGGTGGCCTTATGCTGCGCCTCGATGTGCGGCGCGTCTTCCTTGGCAATATTTAGGATGATCACATCCTGGGGCAATGTCTGATATCGGTTGAGCGCGCTGGTCAGCGCCGGCGGCACGGCACCCAAGGTCGGCACGAGATAGACGGAGGTGCCCGGCGCCCGGGCGGGCCATTGCGGGGTAATCCCGGCGATGAATGTCTCCAGCCGTTGATGCCTACTGTGACTGAGGTCGTGCACGATGGCGCGGCCCTGTTTCCAGGTCACGAAAACAATGAGGATGAGGATGCCGACGCTCAACGGCAGCCATCCACCCTCCGGGATCTTGCCCACCGCACCGGCGAAGAAAGTCAGATCGAACGTCAACAGAGGAATGAATAGGCACGCGGCCACGAACCCGGACCAACCCCACGCGTGCCGCACTACATAGGATGCCAGCAGCGTGTCGACCAGCATCGCTCCCGCGACGGCGAATCCATATGCGCCCCCCAATGCACCGGATGAGCGGAACAACAAAACAAGAATCACCACGCTCAAACACAGAAATAAATTGACCTTGGGTACATACACCTGTCCCCGCTCGAGCGCCGACGTATGGACCACCGAAAAGCGCGGCAGGTAATCCATCTGCATGGCCTCCCGAACGATCGAAAAGAATCCGGAAATGACCGCCTGTGAAGCGATCACGGAAGCCGCCGACGCCAACACCACCATCGGCAGGGCCAAGGCCTTCGGCACCATCAGATACAAAGGATCGGCGGCGGCCCACGGCCTCGCGAGGATCAGCGCGCCCTGGCCGAGGTAGTTGAGCGCCAGCGCGGGCATCACCAGGCCATACCAAGCGACTCGAATGGATTTGAGTCCGAAGTGGCCCATGTCCGCGTACAGCGCCTCGCCGCCGGTGAATGCGAGGAGCGCAGCACCCAGAATGGCGAAGGACGACCAACCGTGATCGGCGATGAGGCGCACTGCATAGAGCGGATTCAAGGCACGCAGAATGACGGGCGCCGCTCGGATCGACGACAGTCCCAAAATCCCTAGACAGACAAACCACCCGACCATGATGGGCCCGAAGCTATTGCCGATTCTCTGACTGCCGAAGCGCTGCAGGATGAACAGCGTCACGAGAATCGTGATCGCGATCGGCAAGACCAGCCCATGCAAGCGCGGGCTCACGACGTCCAGGCCTTCGACGGCGCTCAATACCGAGATCGCCGGCGTGATCATGCTGTCGCCAAAAAACAGCGCCGCGCCGAACATGCCGATAAGCATCAGAGGCCAGACGATGCCGCCGCTTGCTCCATCGCTCCTCGACTGAACCTGGCCGGTGTCTGGTTCAGCGGTTCGGCGTGCCGCTCTCAGCGCCAGGGCCAGCAGCGAAAACACGCCGCCTTCGCCATGATTGTCGGCGCGCATCACGAGCAATGCATATTTGAGCGACACGACCACGGTCAGGCCCCATAGAATGAGCGAGATGACGCCGAGCACATTGGCCGGTTCGGGCCGTAGCCCGTGCGAGAAACAGGCCTGAACCGCGTAGATGGGGCTGGTTCCGATATCGCCGAACACGATGCCGAGCGCACCGAGCGCCAGGTATCCGGTGTTTTTCTTGTCTTCTCGAGGATCGGTGTGAGGAGTTCGCATCGGTCACCGTGGGCGCCGCTTGGCGCATAGCGGTCACGGTACAGGTTGCCAGGCTGCCGGACCGAGACGCCGCTCGACAATCCGTACATACCCGTACGCCCCGCGCGCGCCCAGCAGGCACGGTTCGGTAACGGTCATCAACCGCTGAATGATGACGTCGCCGCTCGAGGACGCATTCACGGGCACGGTCGCGGATTCCACGTCGCCGACGTCTTGCGCTCCGGCCCGAGGAATCTCGCACGCGCGGTCAGAGCAGCGACGACGTCACGGCTCGTGACGCGCGTGGGTCCCGCTATGACAGCGCGGGTAACCCACGCGGCGCCGGCACTGGCGCCGCCGACCCTGGCGCTGCCGGCCCCAAGTTGGCCCGTGGGCTCGAACCGTGGGCAGGCACCGAACAACCCAGGCGCCAAGCATGAGAGCTCCTCGGGAGCGCAGCGCGCATCGCCCGTGGCGCGGATGACGCCCGCATAGGCCGCGGGATACACCAAGGCGCCGCGCGCCGGTGCGGCCGCCACGAGGATGCAGTCGGCGTCGATCGCGCGTCCAACCGCGGCCGCAAGCACGGCGCGGTTGCCTGCGAGTCCGAGACTCAAGTGGATGACATCGGCGCGTCGTGCGATTGCCCAATCGATGGCCGCGGCCACCGCGGCGCCGCTGGTCGGTCCCTCGGAGGTGAAAACCTGCCCGAGCAGCAACTCCACGGACCGGTCGCGGGTGAGGACCTCGGCGATGCGTGATCCATGACTGGTAGGATCCGCCCCGGCCTGCCGGCATTCGATGCGGCCCGGTGCCGTGACGAACGCTGCGGCATCCACGGCTTCCGGCCGACTGCCGCAGCTATCGATGAGGGCGACGCGCCACCTCATGAGGTTCCGATCCGCCGCATTAACTGCCGACCAGGAGCGCGGGGCTCAACCTGCCGGCTTCGAGCCGCCAACACATGTCCGACCGCTCGATGTCGCCGGCGCGGTGAGTGATCACCAGCCGCGTGCGCTGCGGAAACGTTGCATCGAGCGATCGATGCACGGCGCGAGCGGACTCCGCATCCAGACCGCTGGTCGCCTCGTCCAAGATCACGATCAACGGCCGAGCGAGCGCGGCGCGTGCGATGGCGATACGCTGCCGCTGGCCAGTCGAGAGGCCGGCGCCGCCTTCGCCCACCAGTGTGGCATAACCCAGCGGCAAGGCGCCGACGAACTCATCCACACGCCCCTGGCGCGCCGCCGCGATCGCGGTGGCCTCGTCCACTTCCGGGTGCCCGTAGCGCAGATTATCCAGAATGGATCCCTTGAACAGCACCGGCGAATGCTCGACCACCACGACGCGCCGGCGCAAATCCGCCAGCACGAACTCGTCGAGCGGCACACCATCGAGCAAGATGCGTCCCGAGTCTGGCTCGAGGAAGCGCCGCAGCAGATCGGCCAGCGTCGACTTGCCGGCGCCGGAGGCGCCGCGCAGCACGACTTTGCTGCCGGCCGGAATGTCGATGCTCACCGCATCCAGTACCGGCTTACCGCTGTCGGCGACGACGCTCACTGCGTCGAACCGCAGCGCGCCGCGCGCGTCGACGGGTATCGGCACGGCGTGCGGCGACTCGCGCACGACGGGCAATTCGAGCAGCTCGTCCACGCGCTCGAGGCTGACGCGTGCGCGATGGTATCCGGTGTACAGAGAAGCGATCGAAGCAGCCGAACCCGAACTTCGGCCCAGGTAGGCGATGAACGCCACCAGCGTACCGACGCTCAGGCGACCGGTCAGCACGTACCAACCCCCGAGCACGAACGTCGCCGCGGTCGCGGCGTGTCCCAAGATGCCCGCGAACGAGCCCGTCGCATAGGTCACCCATTGCTGCCGCAGGACGCGGCCCAGATAGATATCGCCGAGCGCAGCCAGCCGGCGACCCTCGAGCGGCTCGGCCGCTGCCGCCTGCACGTGGCGCGCGCCCGACAGCGTCTCGACCAGGAATCCGCTCAAGGTTCCGGCCGCCTCGCGCAGCGCTCGCGTGCTGGCCTCGATGCGCGGTCTTGCGAAGTGACGCACCACGAGCTGCAGCGGCAACAGGGCGGCGACGAGGAGCGCCAGCCGCCAGGACAGACCGAGCATGACCGCGCCCACGGCGGCGAGCGACAGCACGCTGCTGATGAAGGTGGCTGCCGCGTCGGTGCCGAAGCGCTGCACTTCGGCGATATCGCCGTCGAGACGGCTCACCAAGTCGCCCACCGGCACGCGTGCCAGGCGCCTCGGCGAGACACGCAGGAGATGCGAATACACCGCGCCCCGCAGCGAGAAGAGGGTCCGCCCCGAGGCCCGGACGTAGATGGCGCGATGCACACCCCCCAGCACGAAGCCGGTCAGCGCGAGCGCCAGCATGCCGAGGCAGGCGCCCACCAGGCGCGGAAATTGATGCCCGATGAGCCCCTGATCGATGACCACCCGCGTGAGCAGCGGCTGTGCCGCCGACAGCGCCGCGATCAGCAATGCAAGCAGCAGCGCGAGCGCGAGCATGCCCCGCTGCGGCTTCAGATGCGGCCACAGCAGCCGGCGGATTCCGGGGCGATTACCTGCCGTGGATGACACGCAGCGTGGAGACCGACTGATCGGCGCATCCCGGGAGTTTCAGAATCGCCTTTTTGTCGAGAGTCTGCGCGTCGTAGAAACCCACGTCGCATTCCGTCCCGCCGATGAAGATTTCTCGTCCGTCGGACGACAAGTTGATGTCGTAGAAGGTGTGATCGAGCGGCACCCGCTTCTCGAGGCGGTGGCCGGCGACGTCGATGCTCGAGAGGCTCGTGTACACGCCGTAGGCATGCGTGCGGTCGGGACTCAGCACGGTCGAGAAAATCAGCGCCGACAGCGGTTCGAAGTCCGCAAAGCTAAGTGCACCGGATTTAACGTCGAGCGACATCAGTGCGGTCATCGGTACGCTTTCAGAGCCCTTCTTCAGCTCCGAATAGACGGGGCTGGTCCACACGCCGCTCGGCTCCGTCACCGGCCAGAACGCCAGCAGGTCGGGCTGGGAGTGATCCGCCAGCGCCCATTTCTGGATGCCGCGGGTACCCAACAGCTTGCCGGTCTTCACGTCATACTCGTACAGATCGAAACCGACGGCGTAGAAGCTCTGGCCGCTCGGCCGCATCAGCAGCATGTGCACGCGCCGCGGCGCCGGGAAGCTGCGGACCGGCTTCGCGAGCATTCCGGCGTCGGTGCGAAACACCGCGAAACGCGGCTGCTCGATCACATACTCGCTCGACAAGAGCTTCGTCGGCAGCTCGTACACGATGAGTTCCTTGCCGTCCGGAGTGAGCGCGAGGGAGAAGAAACTCTTGATCCGCTCGTCGGGCGTCGACAAATCGGCGCGAAAAAACTCAGCTCCCGTCGCCAGGTCGATGCCGACCACCCGCTCCATGCGATCGACGAGCACATAGGCCCGCTTCTGATCCGGCGAAATCAGAATCACCGAGACGAGATCATTCGCACCCGGAATGTGGATTTCGCTGCGCACCGAACGGGTCGGCGCGTCGATGATGAACAACCGGTCCGGTTTGGCGCCGGTGACGATCAGATCGCCGGCCGCTGCACGCGAGGTCGCGAATGAAAATACCGCGAGCGCCGCACAGGTCGCCCAGGCGCCGCCGATCCTTGCCGATGACATGCTCACTCTCCCGCTCAATTCTTCGGAAACACGCTATCGAGGTCGCGCCAGTCGCCCGCCGCCGAGGGCTTGCCCGCATCCCAGTTCGGATACGTGCTCATCGTGTCCGGGACTTGCGCCGGCCACCAGCACGGATCGGAGCAACCATACAGATCCGCCTCCATGGGCTGGCACAGCGACGCCACGCCGCCGAACGGATCGACCTCCCAGCCGGGATCGAAGGTGGTCGCACAGCCGGCGACGTTCTCCATCGCCAGCACCTCGGCCACGTGGCCTTCGGCCACCGCCTCCAGCAACAGATCCGCTTTATGGTTGGTGGGTTTCAATTCGCTCATGCGATCGCACTCCTCGGCTCGAGGTGACGGGTAAAGAAATTCGGATTGTGACGCTGAATGTCGGCGTAGACGCGCACGCCGAAGTCCACCCAGCGCCGCAGCAGGTCGCAGTAGTGGTAGGTGCGGTGGTGGGGGTCGCCGAAGCGTGCATACGCTTCATGGTAGCAGCCGCCCGCGCACAGATTGCGGATGCGGCAGGTTTCGCAATGGGTGCCCTCGCGGTCGACGGCCTTGTCGATGAAGGCGCCGAGACGCGCGCCGTCGATTCCGGTGGCGACGTTGCCGAATGTCGGCAGTTCGGAACCCGTGAAGCGATGGCACAGGTTGAGGTCGCCTTCACCGTCGACGGCCAGCAGCCCGACGCCGGCGCCGCACGGCAGCGATTTGCGGCGGCCCTGGTGCAGATCGGTCATCAGCTGGTGCATGTTGGAGAAGCCGTTGTTGGCGCCGCGCAGCGCTGCCCGGCGATAGTCCTCTCCCAGGCGTTCGAAGGCGCGCTGCACCTCCGCCAGTTCGGCGTCGCTGAGCGCGTGGCCCGCCTCGGCCGCGGCGGTCACGGGCGCGTAACCGACCTCATGGAAGCCGATCTCGCCGCGAAGGTGCGCGTGGATGGCCTCCACTTCCGTCGTGCCGCCGCCGAGCGTGACGCGCGCGCCTACCGGCCGCGAGCGATAGCGCTCGAGCAGCAGACCCACCTTGCGCGCCACCACCTCGTAGGTGCCGCGACCGCCGACGCTCTTGCGGTGACGGTCATGGATGATCTTGGGACCGTCCATGGACACCGACATGCCGAAGCGGTGCGCATCGAAATAATCGATCAGCGCCGGCGTCAACAGCGTCGCGTTGGTGGTCATCGAGAAATCCATGCTCTTGCCGGCGCGCAGTGCCGCGCCCTCCGCGTAATCCACGACCTGCTTGATCAAGGCGACATTGGTGAGCGGCTCGCCGCCGAAGAAGACGATGTTGATGCGCTCGCGTGCGGCGCCGGCTTCGAGCAGCAAGTCGACGCTGCGCGCCGCCGTGGCGAAATCCATTTTGCGGCCGGCCGCCGGCTTCGCCAGATCCTCCTTGTAGCAGTACGTACAGGAAAGGTTGCAGCCGGTGTTCACGTTCAGCACGAGCGTGCTGAGCGGATAGGCATTCACCTTGGCGCTGCGGGGATTGATCGGCCGCAAGCTGCCCGACGGCTGGAGCATGCCGAGCGTCTGCAGTTCGGCGGCGAACGCGCGCACCCGGGCCGGTGGATAGCGGTCGGCGAGCAGGGCAACCAACTCCTCGACGCTGCGGCCGCCGCTCTCGCGGCAGTGCTCGATGACCGACAGGCCGAGCGCGTCGACGCCGAACACGGCCGTCGTCGGCACGTGCAGCAGGTACGCATCCGCGTCGGAGCGGACCAGATGTCCGTTCCATGAGTTCCACTCGAGTCGTGCGGTGGCCGTGTGCATGTGCGCTCAGTAAATCGGTGGTGTGTTCCAGCGCTGCACGGTCACGATGAGGTGGCCGCGGCCTTCGACGGCATGATCCCCGTCCCGCGCCTGCGCAATCACGGCGAGGTTGCCGACATTGTCGCCCGAGTATTCACGCTGAGCGTTCGGGCCCGCGCCACCGGGCAGGAAGCGGCCGCGCTTGTCGAAATGCCCGGCGAATTTTTCATCCTCGGTGCGCTTCGCCTCGGCATCGAATGGGGCCGAGGTCCAATCGGCCGTCACGGGCCCGAGCGCGAGCAACTCGCCGTTCGGCAGCCGGGTGGAAGCGATGGCCTCGAACTGCGCCGATACGGGCGCCAGCCGGCCGCCGCCGACGCGCGCAATGGCATAGGCGGGCGCGACGTCGAGCTGGTCGATCTGGCGATAAACGGCAAATTGGCCGTCGGCGCCGGCAGCGCCGCCCCCCGACACCGCGCGCAGTCCGGGCGGCGCCTCGGCCGCGACCTTGACCTGCGCATGAATCGTATGGGCGTCGCCTTGCACATTCGACGCCACCGTGCCCGCGCCGAAGGATACGAGGCCCGGCTTCGCGCCGACCCCAAGGCCGAGCCCGGTGCCGACGACGGTCACGTTGGCGGTGGTTCCGGCGCGCAGGGCGCGCGGCAGCACCGCCAGTATCCGCGCTGCGCCGTCCTCGCGAACGGCCACCCAATCGCCGCCCTCCTCGGCATGATCCGGATCGAACCACCGGCCTTCGATGCGGCTGCCGTCTGCGGAGACCGCATACACTTCACGCAGCGAGCGCTCACCCACCTCCGCGCTGCCGCGCCATTCGTAGCCGGTGTAAACGACGGCCTTCGAATCGCCGTCGAAGGCAATGCCGTCGACGTCCGTCAATCCATAATGCGCCTTGTAGTCGCCGCCGCTGTCGCGCTCGATGCGCGCCGTGCCATAGAAATCCTTGCCGCCCGGCACGCGGCCGACGACCACCCAGGCACCGCTCAAATCCCGCGCCGGACGCTTCTGCCATTCGGTCCACGCCGTCGTCGAGAAGGGGTAGAGCGCCGCGAGCTTGCCCGGCAACGGACCGGTGGCAATCTGAAACCACTGGCGGTCACGCCCCGACGCGGAGTATTCGATCGACGGCCATTGCCCGACGTGGGTATTCGCCAATTTTCGCCATTCCCCCTCATCGCGGCGCTGCAAAGCGACGCGCGCGAGGGAATGACAGCGCCCGCACATCACGCCGATCTCCGGGCCCACGTCGAGATCCTTGGCATTAGGGCGCCGTTCGAGCGCGAAGCGGCCCGGCGCCGCTTCGCTAGGTGCCAGGCCTTGCGTGTCAGCCAGGTAGCGCACCAGGGATTCGCGCACGCCGTCAGCGAGGACGAGACCGTGCACTTGTCGCATGCGGAACAGCGTCATCACCCAACCCTCCGGGGTTTTGCGAATGGTGCTGATGCGCTCGAACTGGCCGGCATTTTCGTGGTGGCAGCCGCTGCAATACGTGCGCACCAGCTCCTGACCCGGCGCCGTGCCGGCGTGAGCCGTCTGGCAGCCCAGTCCGATGACGAGCGTCGCCGCCAACGATCGGGCAGTCAACGATTGATAAACCTTCGCGAAACCGATCGACACGAATTCAACCTCCCGACGGCACGCCGGCCGGTCGCCGCGCCACCATGCCCGTCTGTTGTAACCAATGAATCGCCGATGCCACCGCCGTCGGCGGCCGGTCGAGCGCCGCGGCCGCGCCGGCAACCGTGGCATGCTCCGCCGACTCAAGATATCCCTTCAACGATACCAGCGGTACGCCGGCGACGTGCCATACGCCTCGCGGGTGCTCCGCGGTGACGACGACCTCACGCTCGGTGATGCGGCCTTCACACAGCACCGGACGCCGCTCGATGCCGGCCGTGACGCGCACAGCCTCCGGCAGCAGCGCCTCATACGCCGCGGCGGTGTCGGCCCAGAACGCGCTGCACGCGGCGTTCTCCCGATAAAAGCCCGCAGCCCTACGCACACCCGTTGCCCAGGCCTCCGCTTGCCGTTCAGCCACGAAGCGATGCGCGAGCGGCGCATCCCCGCCGCCCAACACCGATTCAATCGCCGTCGCCACGAGCCGCGCACCGCGCAGCGCCTCATACACGCCCTGACCGGACAGAGGATCGAGCGCAAGGGCCGCATCACCGACGCGCCACCGCGTGGGGTCACACCCCGCGGGCCCGAGGCGCGCGTGCGCCGGCCGCGCTACCGGAGCACCGTCGGCGACGGCAGCATCGAGCACGCGGGCGAGCGCCGGAATCTGCGCCGCCGCCGCCGCGAGCCATGCCGCCGGATGGCCCGCGCGTGGTCGTGCAACGATTTGCACCCAGAGCGCCCGCTCGCGCACCGCCCACCAACACCAGCCGGCATCGGTTGCCTGAATTTGCGTGCCCGGCGCACCCGCCCGCGGCACGTGGAATTGCTGCCCGACGGCGAGCAGCAGCGGCCCGCGGCGCTCTGCGCCGCGGCGGCCGCGCGCTTCGATCACGAGTGGCGCCGCGAGCGTCCCGCCGGTGCGCAGGCGCGCCCGCCAGATCCCGCCATCCTTCACCAGGCCGGTCACGGTGTCGGAACGGTAATCGGCGCCGGCCGAGCGCGCGTTCGCGCGCAGCGCCTCGGCAAGCCTCTGTCGCTCGACCAACCACTCGGTACCCTCGACCGGACGGCCGGCCCACGCGCCGCTCCGCCGCAACGGCCCATAGATCACGCCGGCGGGTAGCTGTTCACCCTCGTCGGCCAGCAAGGCGTGGCTGCGCTGCGACAATCCCTCCCATCCCGGCCGGGACGCGCCGCCCACGAGCGTCACTCGAGCGCCCGCCGACGCCAGGCGCCGTGCGAGCACGCTGCCCGACGGACCCGCGCCGAGAATCAGGATATCGTGCGTCACGCGTGGGCCTGTTCGGCAAGCTTGAGTTCGGCGCGCAGATGCTCGCGGATCAGATATTTCTGCACCTTGCCGCTGATCGTGAGCGGAAAGCTGTCCATGAAACGCACGTAGCGAGGCACCTTGTAGTGCGCAATCCGGCCGCGGCAGAACTCGCGGATGTCCTCCTCGCTGACCGTCATGTCGGCGCGCAGTTGGATGCATGCACAGACTTCTTCGCCGTACTTGACGTCGGGAACGCCGACGACGGCAACGTCGAACACCGCCGGATGGCAGTACAGGAACTCCTCGATCTCCCGCGGCGAGACGTTCTCGCCGCCGCGGATGATGATGTCCTTCACGCGGCCGACGATGTTGCAATAGCCTTGCTCGTCGATGATGGCCAGATCGCCGGTGTGCATCCAGCCGCCGGCATCGATCACGTCCCGCGTGCGCTCTGGGTCATTCCAATAGCCGCGCATCACGCTGTAACCCCGGGTCAGCAGCTCGCCGGCGACGCCGCGCGGCGTGACGCGCCCTGCCGCGTCGATGATCTTCACCTGGACGTGCGGGTGCACGCGGCCGACGGTGCCGACGCGGCGCTCGAGCGTATCGTCAGGCCGGCTTTGAAAGC